>Ga0302325_10002337_pt1 | contig 46240 bp, 39 predicted proteins | sample Palsa_T0_2_FD_201948 | JGI IMG/M metagenome (GOLD analysis project Ga0302325, IMG submission 201948) | Peat permafrost microbial communities from Stordalen Mire near Abisko, Sweden - Palsa_T0_2 | ecosystem: Environmental > Terrestrial > Soil > Palsa > Peat permafrost | place: Sweden: Abisko...
TACGATAGCCATGGGGACCTCCTCGAGCTCCTAAACCATTGGGACTGGAGAGCCTCTCCAGAGCCCGGCCGTCATAGCCAATGCTGCTACGACTGACGCTGGGGAGGCCCCCCACATAGCATCTTTCGCTGACGCCCGGGAGCGGCTGTGCACTATCCCGGGCGTCGACCGTCGCATTGCCGAGGCGATCATCGGCGAGATCGGTGTCGACATGACCCGCTTTCCCACGCCGGGCCACCTGGCGTCGTGGGCTGGGATGTGCCCCGGACAGCACGAATCTGCTGGAAAGTCCAAGAAGGGCACGGCCCGCAAGGGAGACAGTTGGCTGCAGCGCCATCTCGCCGTCGCTGCCATGTCCGCCGCTCGGACCAAGGGCACCTATCTGGCCTCCCAGTACCACCGTCTCTCGGCCCGCCGGGGCAAGATGCGCGCGCGCAAAGCCGTCGGCCACACGATGCTTGTCGCGGTCTGGCACATCCTCTCGGAGCCGGGCACAACGTTTGTCGACCTCGGCCCCGACTGGTTCGATCGCCGCAACTCGCCCGAGCTCCGCGCCCGCCGCAAGCTCTCCGAACTGCGGGCGCTCGGCTGTGACGTCACCGTGAACGACGATGGGACTACAACCGTCGTACGCCAGCCGCCTGACGCCATCACCATCATTTCGCCCTAGGCTCGCCCCGAGTGCGGTCGTCATGAACTCGTTTGCGTGGCTCGGGTTGGCTACGTGGCCCTGCAAAGCTGTGACGCGGTCCTCGTCGAAATAAAGGCCTTTACTCCCTGCAAAATTGACCTCATTGCCGAGGGCAAGGTCGGGGGCGCCGTCATGCTCCAGTGGAAGTGCGAACACGCCGACCCAGCTCTCCACCGTTTTCACCTCGGGAAGATGGGCGATAGCGGCCGCTACCTTCGGCGAATAAATGGTCGCAGACTGACTGGTGGGCCCTCCGGTCCCATAGGTCGACAGGGTCAGATCGGACGCATTGGTGCTGGCCAGGAACGCAGGGTAGGACGACTGGGTGCGACGCCCGGCCTGCACTGATGCCATGGCGGTCCCGCCGATCAGCCCGATCAGCAGAACCAAGACAGCGTAATCCCCCCAGCGCCGACCGAAAGTCGTCTTGAACCGGTACCGGGCAATTCGGAGGGCGTCGCCGGCTCTCCCCGTGTCTTCTGACGGGTATTCCGGCTCCGTCAACTTGCCTCCGGAGGTACCTGCGGGCCCATGGGACGACTTTGACCCAAAGCCCTGGCCGTCGCCAGGGTGCCTGCCTCACTCTGCTGGTACGCGAGTACCTCCCCAACGGTCCCTGCTGGCACGAACACGACACATAACAGACTTCGGTGCCTAGCCATGGCTGGCCGTGGCCTAGGGCTTGCCACTCTCTGTCGCAGGCGTCGGCAACGTCTGCGTGACGGTTTCAGGCTCCGCCTCCTGCACCGTCGGCGGGGCGACATTGTCCACCTCATGCGGTGGCGCCTCGTCGGGTGCTGGCTCTGTCACCTCCGCCACCTCCGCTGATGCCACTCCGCCTGCAGGTGGCTCCTCGTCCGCCGGTTCGGCTGCCTCGGTTACCTCGCCCGAACCCGTCTCGCCCGCTGCCGGCTCGGTCGCCACCTCCGCCGGAGCTTCCTCCGCAGGTGGCTCCTCGTCCGCCGGTTCGGCTACCTCGGTCACATCAGCCGGTGGCGTCTCGCTCGGTGCCGGTTCGGTAGCCTCCGTAAGCTCGGTTGGTGCCGGCGCGGTTACCGCAGCCGCCCCGGTCCCCGTGTCCTCGGCCGGCTCGGCTGGGGCCTGCAGCCGTCCTCGTGTGGAGGCCCTCAAGGCCCGGGCGCGCTCCTCGGCCAAGAGCTCGGGCGGTAATTCGTCGCCAACCAGTTCGTCACCCGGCTTTGGCCGGCCTTTGAACAAGAGCACGGCCGAAGAGATCGCGAAGACACCGACGCTGGTCCAATCGTTGATGCGGAGGCCCAGGTAACGATGTGCTGGGTCAATGCGCAGGTACTCGGTCCAGAACCTGCCGAAGGTGTACAGGGCCGCATACGCGCCGAACAGGTAACCACGGCGCAGCTTGACTTTCCGTTCGATCAGCAGGACAAGCCCGAAAACGGCCAAGTCCCAGATGCTCTCGTAAAGGAACGTCGGCTGGAAGGTGCCGGGCAGGTACCCCCCGGCGGCACTCAGGTGGGGTTGGTACTTGTGAGGAAGGCTGGCGAGCTGGGCCTGGTTCGTTATCCGCACCGCCCAGGGCAGCTTCGAGGGAAGCCCGAACAGCTCCTGGTTGAAGTAATTGCCCCACCGCCCGATCGCCTGGGCCAGCGGCAAGGCGGGAGCGACCACGTCGAGCAAGGTGGGCAGAGGGACGTGCAGGCGGCGGGCCCGGAGCCACCCTCCGAGGACCCCCCCGGAGACCCCTCCCCAGATGCTGAGGCCACCGTTCCAGATCTCGAAGATCTGGAAGAAGTTGCCACCGGTGTCCTGTTGCCAGCTCGTGGCGACCGAGTACAAGCGAGCGCCGACGAGGCCGACGACCACCGCCCAGAACCCGATGGGCACGATGGTGCCGGCGAACCCGCCCAACCTGGTCCATCGTCGCTGCATCAACCAGGCCGCAACCAGCACTGCTACGGCGATGATAAGGCCGTAAAAGTGCAGCTGGAGAGGCCCGATGCTGAGGCTGCTGGAAGATGGGCTTGGGATGTAGCCGATCACGCCCCGGCTACGCTAGCTGCGCCCGGGGCACCGCCAGGGCGCGCTGTGAGCGGCAAGCTATGGTCGGAGGCGAACCGGAGGTAATCATGGCGATAACGCAGTTCAAACTCGGGGCTGAGGCGAGTTGTACCGATGGGGTCTGCGGCGTGTTGGTACGTATCCTGTTGGACCCTCGGCCGCGTAAGGTCACCAACCTGATGATCGAGCCCCGCGGACGTGTCGGGCTAGGCCGGTTGGTCCCACTCAGCCTTGTCGACCTCGATCGGTCGACAGGGGGTGAGCTGTGGCTCAGGTGTGACGTCGCTGCGTTCGAAAAACTCGAACGGGCTGACGACGTAGGGGTGGCACCCGATATGGGCATGAGCTTCTTCGGGTACGGGGGAGGCACGATCTATCCGCGGGCAGTTGCTGAGGAAATAGTCCCCCCGGGCGAGAAGGAAGTGGAGGAGGACGAACCCGCGCGGGCGAGCGATGGCGAGATCGGGCACCTGCACGGACTGCTGGCGGATGCTGACAACGGCGACGTGAGCGCGTTGCTCTTTCAGGTTGGGCACCTGTGGGGCCACAAGGTTGTGGCCATCCCCATAAGTGCCGTCGTCGGCTTTGAAAGTGACATCCCTCTCAGCTTGTCCCAGCAAGAGGTGCTCGATTTACCGTCTTTCGACGTCGATGGATCCTGAGGCTCCCTCCGTCGTTCACGATCGAACTGCGGCTCTCGGCGGCGGCCTGGTAATCTAGGCGGCTGCTTCGGGCGTATAGCTCAGCTGGTTAGAGCGCATGCATGACGCGCATGAGGTCGGGGGTTCGACTCCCTCTACGCCCACCACCTCTGACCAGCTCTTTTAGGGTGTTCGGAGCGTGTCTGTAGCCCCAAAAAAGGCTTTGGATGCCAAAGTGGATGCCATCTTTCAGGGCGGACGCTCACGGACGGCCCCGAACGTCCTCGACCTCTGGAACGGCCGTCAAAATCGACGTCGGCGGCATCCGCCGGCCTGCCCACGGTCGCTGACCCCCACTTCGATCCTGGGCCGATAGCCGTCGTGCCTGGGCGAGCGGTACCTCTTTCCGACAGCCTTAGTCCCACAAGTGTTGCCGCTTCGGGCCATGGCCGCCGGCTGCCCGCCCGGTAGTGCTGAGCGACACGATGTACCGCCTTAGGCCCTCGGTCGGGATGCGCCGGTACGAGCCGATGCGCACCGAGGGTACGTCCCCGTTGGCCACGAGGACGTAGATGGTCGAGCGACCGACACCAAGGGCATGGGCGGCCTCAACAGGTGTGTAGAGCAGCTTGTCGACGGCTACCGGCTTGGTCATCTCTGGGCTCCTTTGGATGGGGACGAACTTCCACCTACTCCCGGTCTCTGAGAGGCGAAACGGATGGGGCCAGCCCGAGCTCCAGGCACTGGAGGCACGACTTGGCGCCTGGTGGACGGCGAAGCTCTCGGAGGACCAGTAGAGAACCTCTTTGCAGTGGGCGCCGTTATGCACCGCCCGGATGGCAACGTCGGCGCGCCGTAGCCGTCTATGAGCGGCTTACGGCTCAGGGGCCTCCAGTTTTCCAAGCGCACATAACAGTTGCTCGTGATCGCGTCATGGACCTGGTTCTCGTGCAGGGCTCCCGGCACGCGGCGGACCGGGCCGATAGACAGCCGAAGCGAAGAATGCAGCACGTAGACAACCCGTTGGTGCAGACTGAGGCGAGTGGCAGCCGACTCGCCGGTGTTGACCGTGCCGGACGCCCGGGCGTGGCATAGCTGGCTCACCGAGCACCATGGCGACGCGGGCGGCGTCTGGCTCGTGCTGGCGAAGAAGGGCACGACCGAGCCCACTAGCCTCACCTACGACCAGGCCCTCGAGGAGGCATTGTGCTTCGGCTGGGTCGACGGTCAGCTCGGTCCTGGCGATGAGGCGACCTTCCGTCGGAGGTTCACGCCCCGGCGGTCGGGCAGCTCGTGGTCCAAGCGCAATGTCGCACTGGTCGAGCTGCTTGCGCGCCAGGAGCGCATGCTGCCCTCAGGCCGTGCCGCCGTGGAGCGAGCGAAAGCGGACGGGACCTGGGGCTCCGCGTACTCGGGCCAGGCCGCGATCGAGGTCCCGAGCGACTTTGCGGCGGCCTTAGCGGCCCATCCGGCCGCTCAAGAGACCTTCGACAACCTCACTCGCGCTAACCGCTACGGCGTGCTTTACCGAATAGAGACCGCCAAGCGCAGCGAGACGCGCAAACAGCGCATCGAGCGGCTCGTCGAAATGCTCGGGCGCGGCGAGACTCTGCGCCCTCAGGCACTCCCGGCGCGGCGGTCGCCGTAACGCTTCGCCCGACCTCGGCCTGCCGAGCCAACGGCGGTTTCGAGGTAGGCCAGGTTAGATGCGCGACGTGCATGTTCTGGCGCGCCATCGACGGAGGCTCGGCGAACCCGTAGCCGTCTCGCTATGTACCAGTTGTCGGCAGGAACCAAGGCTTCTTGGCAGATGCGTAACCGCTGTTCTGTCACCGGACGCGGGTTGAACGGCTCGTGGCTCCTCACTGGTCAGGCACAGCGATGGCTTGGAGCCTGAGGGTGAAAGGGTCACCACAGGGTCACACCACCCACACCTACACGTCGTCGCGTGCCACACCAACCGTCAGCCTGGGAGGGCTCACGAACAGGCCGCCACCCTCGACGATACGCCCCTCCCCGTCCCGCCAAGCACGGTAAGCGCGGTCGTGCTCGAGCGACGCCCAGTGCTCGACCGCGACGACCCGTGATGGGTCGTCGCGGTCCTTGAAGACCTCAACGCCGAGGCAGCCGTCGAAAGCCCGTGTGGCCACCAGGTTCCTTCGCAACCAATCGATTCCAGCATCGACTTGTTCTGGTTTGAAGTGGCACTCAAGGATTGCGATGACTACCAGCTCGTGGCTCCTCTGGCGGCCGCCTAAACTGGTACGACAAGTGCATGCACACCGACCGAGCCACGGCCTGTAGCGCTACGGCGGCACGACAGACGGCCGGACGGCGAGGGGTGTCAGATGCCCGTCTCCCCTGTTGGCCCCGCAAGAACTGGCCGCATTGCGAGCCGCATTGCGAGTGGTAAGCGTGCGGCCATCCTGAGGGGGCTGGTTTCGCCACTAAAGCTGTTCGCCCGGCCCGCCGTGCGCGGCGGCGAGGATGTGCTCCAGGTGACCCCGGGCGTGGCCTATTGCGATGTCTCGCACTACTTCGGCAGTGGTCCACGCTCGACCTAACCACATGGCGGAGGCGTTGAGCTGATCGAGGCTCAGGTCCCGGACGTAGTGCTCCAACGCTCCGCCGTAGACGCGCAACCGCTCAACGACCTCAGACCGGCTCAGCTCGCTGTTGTAGCGGGCGTCCGAAGCGTTTAAAGCCTCCCATTCTGTAGGCGTCTCTATAATGTCCTGGCCGCTCGCGACCCGGTGCACCCACTGGGTAATCGCCATATGTGAGATGGCGATGTGGGCCGCCGCCATCGACAGCGACCAACCCTCCTCGGCTGTCGTGTGCTTCCAGGCACCCGGAGCGCACCCCTCCACGAACTCGATCGCTTCGGCGTTTGCGGCACGGACGGCGTCTGCCAGGATCCCGGCCTCTGTAGGTGTAGCTGTGGCGTTCATTCTTGGTCCCTTCCCCTTTCGTTAAGCCGTCCGATGGGCGCTGCCGGCAACTCTGACAAGACGTTCCCCGGCTTGTAGGGTTCCCACGCGCGCCCACCAGCCGTTGCCGGTCGGCTTGCTCCACAGATTCTGAGGCCAACCTAAGGCAGGCCTCTTCCCGCGGTCTTCCCGGGGCGAACTTGGCACAATTGGACCGTGACGCCAGAAGCTGTCAATGGCCAGCCCGACACGTCGTTTGTGCAGGTCAAGCTGCTGGGCCAGTTTTCCATATCGGTGGGGGTCAACAGGGCAGGCACATGGCCCCGTCCGCCGGCCAAACGCCTGTGCGAACTAGTGCTGCTCAGCCCGGGTCGGACAATTCGCCGTGACCTCGCCCGCGAAGTGCTCTTCCCCCACCTTGGGCGCAACGGCGCTCCCGCGCTCTCTAGGGCTCTGTCGCTGGCTAGGGCCGCGCTCTCTTGCCTGGGAGAGCCGGCCGCCTCTCTTCTACGGGCCGACCTCGTCAACATCTGGGCCTCGCCGGACGTGACGCTCAGCGTCGACGCCGAGCGCCAGGAAGCCGCGCTCAGGGCCGCCCTCGACATTGGCCCAGGCCAGCGCCGTGACGACAGCCTCGTGAAGTCCCTATCTGAAGTTGGGGTCCTCCTTGCCGACGAGCCGTACGCCGACTGGGCGATTCGCGCCCGAGAACGGCTGGAGGCCCTCCGCCAAGAGGCTCGCTTGGCCCTAGCCCGGGACCGGAGCCGTGGCTTCGGGCGCTCAGATCAGGTACAGGTCCTTCCGGCCTGGGAAGCATGCTTCGCGGGGGACCCCTCCTGCGAGGAGGCTGCGACTGCCCTCGTGCAGGCCTACTCCAGGCAGGGACGTCACAGCATGGCGGCTGTAACCTATGAGAGGTGCCGCCAGGCTCTGGAGGTACTGGGCCTGCGGCCATCCTCAACCCTCGGGAAAGCGGTAACCGCAGCCCTCCCTTCCCCCGACCGGACCGCTCGGCCCGAGGCCGCAACTGCGCTCGCAACTGGGGACCGGGGCGAAGAGCGCCGCCTCGTAACCGTGCTGTTCGTCGAACTTTTGCCAAGGGCGGGCACGAGCCAGGAACTCGACCCTGAGGCGATGCGCGACGTCGTTGGCGGTGCCTTGGCTACCATCGTGGCCGAGGTCGAGGACCTCGGCGGGAAGGTCACGTCCATATCGAGCACTGGCGTGCTGGCCGTCTTCGGAGCACCTGACGCCCACGAAGACGACCCTGAGCGGGCATTACGGGCAGCGTTCCGAGTGCTAAACGGCCCGAGCACCCTTAGCGGCGAAATCGCTCTGCGGGCAGGGGTCGAAACCGGGCCGGCCGTAACTGGCCCGATAGGTGGCGGCTCAGCTGGCCATTACGGTGCGGTCGGCGAGGTCGTGGGCATCGCTGGAGCCCTTCAGTTGGCGTCCGGATCGGGGTCCGTGCTGGTCGGCCCCATCACCCGTGCCGCCACCGAAGACCTGTTCGAATGGGGCCCAACGGCGGACGTGGCGGTTTCTGGAGGGGCAAGGTGGTTGCGCGCCACCTACCTCGGGCGCCCCAAAGCGCGCATGGCTGGCCACCCGGCCCGACGAGGCCTTGTCAGACCTGTGCCAATCGTCGGCCGTGAGCGGGAGCTGGGCCTTCTTCGGGAGTCCCTCCGCCATGCGACTGGCGGGAGCGGCTGCGTCGTCGTCATGACCGGTGAACCTGGCCTGGGCAAGACACGTCTTGTCGCAGAGTGCCGCCGGATCTTCATGGGATGGGTGGGCGCCGATTCGGGGCGCCTGCCGCTCTGGCTTGAGGGTAGAGCTGCCTCGTACACCTCTGCTCAGCCCTACGGGCTGTACCGCCAGGTGTTATCACATTGGGTAGGGAGCGGGCCCGAGGAAACTGACGAGCTGGCTTGGCCGGCGCTCGAAAGGGCTGTGCGGGCGATCTTTGGTGGGAAAGCGGACGACCAATCGCTGGCGCTCCTCGCCCATGTCATGGGGCTCAGGCCTAGGGGGACGGGGCCCACTGCCGCCAGCCTTGGCCCCGAACCGCTCCAGCAGGCAAGTTTCGCTGCATTGCGAGGCCTCATCTCCCGCCTGCTCGTGCACGGCCCCACGGTCCTTGTCTTGGAGGACCTCCACTGGGCCGACCCCACCTCCTTACGGTTAACTGAGCAGCTCTTTTCCTTGAGCAAATTAGACCCACTGCTCTTGGTGCTAACGCGCCGACCAGAACCCGGTGGCGGTGCCTCGGCGCTGGAAGCTTCTCTCTCGACCGACCCCGGGCTGACGGTCCGCCGCATTGAGCTGAGCCCGCTTGCGAAACGGGGGGAAGAAGAGCTTGTGAGAGCTCTCCTCCGGGACGTGGCGACCGATGAGGTCATCGAGGCCATAAGGAGGGGTGCCGACGGGAACCCGCTGTTCCTTGAGGAGCGTCTCAGCTCCTTGCTGGAGACTCGTGCTGTCCGCAAGGGAGACGACGGCCATTGGCGCCTCGAGCCCGGGGGCCGGGACGAGCTACCGAATGCGATCGAGCGCATGGTGCGCTCGCGCGTCGACCGGCTCGGCCCGCGCGCCCTAGAGCCCGGCGAGCCGCACGATGTCAATCTCACTCGATCGACTCCGCTGAGTTCTAGGTTGCTTCCACAATGTTGTGGGCAGGCTCTCTTGCCGTCCGAGAACGAATGGTGCGCTAGTTTGTGGCCGGCCCGGGCCTGGGCGGACGTATTAGCGACGCCCGCTTTGGCCCGTGCCGACCCGAGTTGCCTGTCACCGATGAGAGGCGGCTCCGCGCAGGCAACTATTGGACGGTCAACCCTTCAAGATGCCCGAGATCGTGCTTTGTGCGGTGTTCAGGGCAGATTGCACCGACTGAGAGCCCGATAGCGCAGCCTGGATCGCTGTCCACACTGCTAACGAGACCTTCGGGTACTTGGTGCCGAGGCCCAATGTGCGTGGATGGGCATAGAGGGTTTGGTTGGCGTAGACGCTCCATTCGGCGCCTTCCTGCTGCACGTAGGTTTTCGCGACGGCTACCTTAGGCGGTAGGTAGCCGAACAACTTCGAGAGCGACAGCTCCTGCGAAGGTGTCTGCGTGCCCTGGATCCATTGGAAAGCCATCTGCTGGGCAGCACTGCCGCCACTGTTGCCTATCATCCAGTCCTCACCGCCGAGCGGCACGATAACGTGCTCGCCGGCCACCCGGACTGGGACCGGGACGATCCCGAACTGCTTGCCGTAGTACATGTGCGCCTGGGCGAGGCCGGAGAAGTTCCAGGGGCCGTTGACCATCATCGCGGCCTTCCCGGCCTCGAACTGGCTGGAGGCGGCTGGGGTTTGGCTCCAGTTGAGGCAGGCCTTAGACGCCGAACCGTCGGTGACGAGCTCCTTCCAGAGGCTCAAGGCCTGCACGCCGGGAGTGGACGCGATGTTCGAGAAGTTGAACGCGCCCCCGTCGCTCCAGAAGAATGGCTCCCATTGCCAGGTGGTGTCTTCTGCGGCTTCACAGGTTAACGCGATCCCGTAATGCGCTGACGTCGTCAGGGCCTTGGAGTCAGTCACCAATTGAGCCCACGTAGCCGGCGGGGTGATGTTGGCCGCCTTCAGCATGGCGATGTTGTACATCAGGGCGATCGAGTTGGCGCCCGCCACCGGCAAGCTGTAGTACTTGCCACCGGAAAGGCCTTCATCGATGATCGCTGGGAAATATCCCTGAGTGCTGAAACCGCTGAAGCCGCTCAGAGGGACTACCTGGCCTGTCGAGATCATGGTTGAGACAAACGGGTTATCGGAAGCCAGGAGGTTGGGCAGGTCGTGGCCCGCAGCTTGGGTCAACAGCTTTGTGTCCAGATCGGCAAACGGTACGTAGATTCTCGAGATTGTCACACCCGGGTGGGCGGCCTCAAACTGCTTGTCGTACTGTGCCAATGCGGCGGTCTGACCGGGTGTGTTGAAGTAGTCCTCCTCTGTAAGGGTTATCGTCGTAGAGGCGGAAGTGCTGACCTGCGACAACCCGATCACTGCAAAGGTCGTTGCCCCTAGGGCCGCGAGGCCCCGGTGGCGCATTGTTCTCAATGATTTCACTGCGGTTCTCTCCTTTATTGTTGATAGCGGATAACTGGCCCGGACGAGAATTTACGAGGGAACATAGTTGCGGACCAAAGCGATCACCTTGCCGGCGCTACTTCATTCATCACCTCCCTCTCGGCATGGCGCACGCGGTGCTGGCTCGTCACCCAAATCGTTCGGAGCCGCCAGCGGAGCCTCATCGCTAACCCACCACCGAACCGGCGGTGAGCCCGCTCGCGATATAACGCTGAGCTATTACCAGCATTACCGCGGCGGGCACCATAGCGAACGCTGCGGAGGCCATCACTGCGCCCCAGTCGGTTGAGTAGTTCCCGAGGTAGGTGTAGATGCCGAGTGTGATCGGTACGATCGTGGCACCGTTAAGAACTGTCAGCGCGAAGATGAAATCCCCCCAGCCGTTCAAGAACGCAAAGACGGCCACTGTTATGACGGCCGAGCGCGCGAGGGGGACAACGATACGGAGGAAGGTCTGCCACTCCGATGCACCGTCGACTCTCGCCGCGTGGATGACTTCGTTCGGCAGGCTGAAGAAGAAAGCTCGCAGCACAAGGATGGAGAACGGGATGGCGTAAGTACCGTCGGCGATTATCAGGCCTGGGTAGGTGTTTACTAAGTGGATCCAATGGAAGATGATGAACAGCGACGTCGCAAGGACAATTGACGGGACTATCTGGCAGATCAACAATGAGCTGACGACGATCACGGTGAACCGTAGGCGGTATTTCGAAAGCGCGTAAGCTGCTGGCACCGCCACGACAAGGGCGAGCACGGCGGTCCCTACGCCCACGATCAGGCTCGTCAGTACGTTGCCTGATTGCGCCTGGATGACTGTCCTGAAATTGTCCAGCGTCGCACCGTGGGGCAACCAATAGTATGTGCCGCTGAAGAGGGTTTCGGTCGACTCGAACGAGCCGACGATCACGGCGTATATAGGGAAAAGCAACACCACGAGCGCGGCCACCATCGCCAACGTGCATAGCCACCGCAAGGCTCTCGACCTTTCCAGGCGGCTCATCACGCGGCTCCCGCGCTGCGCCTCAAGGAGCCCCGGCTGAGCAAAAGGTACATCGGAGCGCAGACCATCGCTAGGATAAGCAGCACATTGTTGAGGGCGGCGCCCTCGCCGAAGGAGAACTCCTGGAACGACAGGTTGTAAGACCATGTCGTAATGAGCTGTGTGGCGTTGGCAGGGCCGCCGCCGGTAAGTGCGATCACGAGGTCGAACACCTTCACTGTGAACACGAACCCCAGAAGAAAAGTGACCTCGATAACCGGCAGGATGATGGGCACTATTACGAGGCGCAACCTCTGCCACGGCCCGGCACCATCCACGAGTGCCGCTTCCTTCACCTCCACCGGCACGTCTTGAAGCGCGCTGTACAGCAGGAGAGTGAAGAACGGTACCCCGAGCCAGATGTTCGCGATGAGTATCGTCCATAGGCCGAGGTTTGGGTCGTCCAGCCAATCAATTGGGTGGCTCGCGAGCCCGATGTCCATTAGAAGTTGGTTGACCGCACCACCTTCGAGCTGGAAAAGGAACTTAAAAATGACGCCGGTGACGATCAGCGGGAGAAGCCAGGGGACTATCACGAGCGTGCGTCCTAGCGTCCTGCCGGGGAACCGAAGAGTGAACAGCAGGGCGAGTCCGAAGCCGATAATGAACTGGCCGATGAGCGACCCCGCGGTGAACTCGAAAGTGTGGATGATGGCTTCTCGGCTTGTAGGGTCATTTAGAACGAACCGGTAGTTGGCGAGGCCGGCAAATGGTGCGGTGAGGTCGGCGATCGTCGCCGGAGAGGTCTGCTCGAAGCTGAGCAGCACGTTGTAAACGATGGGCAACGCGAAAGCGAAAAGGATGTACAGGATCGCAGGGGTGAGGAAAAGCCAGCCGGCGAGCCGGTGCCTTCTCCCCGCCGACAGGCGGGCCCGTGAACCTGTCCCGCTACCGGCGGACCTCGTAGGGACTGCAACTGTGGGTGAAGGCGCGGGAACACCTGTCTGGCTCATTTTCGCGTGAGCCAATTTGCGCTTCGTCCATCAGGCGTCGATAGCAGCTGGCGGCTAGGTATCTGCTCGGGACAGCAGGCCGTTGAAGGCACCCCCCTCCCGCAGGAATACCGGTATGCGTTCCAATGGCGCAGCTGCCGTGACCCAGCCTGTCTTGTTAAGCGGCTCCCCTGTCCAGGCGTCCAACCACGAGGCGCCCGTGGGAAGGTATACGCTCCGCTCTCGTGCGCCGGCCGTGGTCACCGGTGCCACCAGGACATCGGGGCCGAACATGAACTGGTCGGCGAGTTCCCAAGCTGTCGGCTCGTCGGGGAACTCCAAGAACATTGCTCGCATTGGGGGGAGGCCAGTGGCGCTCGCCGTGACCATCTGGTCCATCACGTAGGGGCGCAGTCGTTCCCGCAAGGCCAGCTGATCGCGAATGATCTCATACGCCTGGTCGCCGAAGGACCAGACTTCGTTAGGGGCGCCGGTCTGGCCCGAACCAACCAGCGGGCCCGGTTCGCGGACCCCGTGAAGCCTGAAAAGCGGGCAGAAGACGCTGAACTGGAACCAGCGCACAACCAGCTCGCGGAAATAAGGCGAGCTCGGGTCACCTCCTTTGAAGCCGCCGATGTCCGTGGTCCACCACGGGATCCCCGATATCCCGATGTTCAGCCCGGCCGGGACCTGGGCAGCAAGAGCTTCAAAGGTCGAATCGGTATCGCCTGACCAGACCGCTGCCCCGTAGCGCTGACTGCCGGCCCAGGCAGAACGGCACAGGACCAGTGGTTTGTCTTCCCCGCGCGCCCGGAGGCCGTCCGCGAACCCACGAGCATGCTCGCGCGGGTACACATTGTGGACCTCGGTGCCCTGGCCGAGGTGGTAGACGAGGTTATCGGGGCACTCCGGGCGCACCTCCGGCTCGCAAGCATCGAGCCAGAACAAGCGGATGCCGTAACCGGAGTAGCCCTCGACGATCTTGTCCCACAAGAACTGCCGGGCTCCCGGGCTGGTGGCGTCGTAGAAGCGCACGAAGGCGTGGCCGTCAGTTCCTTTGTCCCAGAACGGTAGGTGGAGCGGCAACCCACGCTGGCTTCTGACGAGGAACCCCCGAGCCTCCATTTCTGAATAGCTGGCACTGTTTGGGTTGACGGTAGGCCAGACGGAAACCATGACCTCCACGCCGAGAGCCCGCAGTTCGTCCACCATTGCTTGGGGATCGGGCCATTCTGCGGTGTCGAACTTCCACTCACCTTGGCGCGTCCAGTGGAAGTAGTCGACAACGATGACCGACAGAGCAAGCCCGCGCCGATGGTATTCGCGAGCCACCTCGAGCAGCTCGTCTTGCGAGCGGTAGCGCAGCTTAGACTGCCAAAAACCGGTCGCCCACTCCGGCATAACCGGAGGCAGCCCTGTCGCTTTGGAGTAACGGCCGACGATTTCGGCTGGCGTGGAGCCAGTAGTCACCCAGTAGTCCAGCTGATGGGCGCCGTCCGCAACCCATCTTGTCCGGTTGGTGCTGAGCTCGACGCGCCCTACTCCTGGCATGTTCCACAACAGCCCGTACCCGCGATCGGACAAGATGAAGGGTATAGATACTTCCGTGTTCCGCTGGATGAGGTCGATGACCGCGCCCTTTTGGTCAAGCAACCCGTGTTGATGCTGGCCTAACCCGTATATGCGCTCTCCACTAAACGCGTTGAAAACCAGCTCGCAGCCGTAAAGATCGCCGCCGGCGGGTGTGTAGCGTCGCTGCGGGGGTGCGCAAAAGTGAGGAGCCTGCTCGCTGCAGAGCTCTTCGCCGCTCGAGCGGAGAAAGCGTACCAACGGGGGGAAGCCCAAGAACGAGCCGTCGTCGTTGCACGAGACCTCGACGACCAAGTCTCCGTTGTAAAGCCGGGCCCGGTCATGGGAGATCTCAACCCGCACGTCCACCGGTGGCGCTTCGACAAGAGCGCTGCCAGGAGTCTCGGTTATCGACGCCCCAACGGTTGAACAGACCCTTGCGCTGTTGTCCCCCCACGCCTCAACCTTGAGGATCTCTCGGCCGGAAAGTGCGGTGAACCCGGGCCCGTGGGCGAGGAAAGTCGTCACGCTATCCTCTTTCTTTCAGAGCGGGGCTAGTCAGAAGGTGGTCTTCCCGGCGAAGCGACGGGACCCAAACGCGCATCGCGGCCTTAGGTCTGTTGCCTCGTGCGAAATATGGCACGAGGGTGAGCGCGAGGGGCTCGACCGTAGGGCGGTCTGCGCCGGCATCGTCATAAAGGTGGTCCTGCCGGCCTTCGACACGTCCACCCGAGGCAGCGATCGCCACCTTCACGTAGCCGTCGAGGGAGGCCGGGGTGTTGCGAGCCGTCTCGAGAGGTTGGCTGGTGTCCAGGGCTACATCTTCCAGGGCTGTTTCTGCCTCCAGGTCGTCCGCTTCGATGCAATAGACCAAGGGCCCGCGCTCGATCGCGAAGCAGTCCCGTACGGCGTCAGCCCTCCAGTGCGGTCTGACCACCCGGGCACTTACGGAGTGGGAGACTTCGAGGTGGTCACCGGAGGCCCAGTGCCGACGGGCCCGGATGTAGGGGTCGTCTGAGGTGCCCTCGACGTGCCTCCCGTTCAACCTTACCGACGTGCTGGCGGCCCATTCGGGTGCCCGCACGGCCAGCTCCCAGTTATCGGGGGAGGTGCATCGTTGCACTTCGATGTGGGTCGTCCCCTCCCAGGGGTGACCGGTCCGCACCCTTAGGCTTACGTCCCCACCAGGGACTTCCGTAACCACGGTCCCGCTAAAAGGCATGTGCAGCTGCAAACCGGACGAGTCTCTCGTCAACAAATAAGCCTGGATGCTAGCGATCAAACGCGCCAGGTTTGGTGGGCAGCAAGGGCATCCGTACCATTCGAGGCGATGACGAGGGGAGTCCTCGTCGCCGCCGTCATGCCCGGTCCTTAGGTGCAAAGTGTTGGAGTAAAAGAACTCGGTCCCCTGCTGGGAGACCGCGCCTGCGATGACGTTCCACAACACACGCTCCATCGCCTCGGCGTAACGCGCTCGGCCGGTGGCAAGTAAGAGGCGCCAATTCCATTGGAAGCTTGCGATCGCAGCGCACGTCTCGCCGTAGGCGCGGTCGCTGGGAAGTTCATAGGCGTCCCCGATCGATTCATCACGATGCCTTGAACCGTGTGCACCCGTTATGTAGGTCTTCGTGGTGAACAGGTCTTCCCAGATGGTTTCCGATGCCCGCAAAAGCTCCTCGTCGCCGGTTTCGACCGCGACGTCGACAACGCCTGCTTGCAGGTACAACTCTCGCACGGCGTGGCCCGTCGCAAAGGCTCGTTCGCGGACCGGCACGTGGTGCAAGAAATAAGACATCGGGAACCGCTCGTCGCCGAGCAGGCCAGAAGACGTCATTGCTACGTCTGAACGTCCCCGCAAGTCGACTTGCCTCTTGGCTAGGTGCAACGCCCGCGTGTCGCCGGTCAGACGATAGAACTCGACCAAGGCGGTTTCGACCTCTGGGTGGCCGCACACACCGATGAGACGACCGTCCCCGTCATCTAAGGAAAACGTCGTCAGCAGATGGTCGACGAGGGCCTCAGACACTGCCGACAGGTCCCACCCGGTGCCTGTGCGGCGGCTCGCGACGGCAGCTTGAAGCAGGTGGCCGGTGCAGTAGAGCTCGTGTCCCCATCGCAAGTCTTTCCATTCCAGCTCGGGATGTTGGCCCTGGAACCACGAGTTGAGGTATCCGTCTGGCTGCTGAGCGCGCGCCATGAGGTCGGCGGCCTCGTGGGCGAACTCGTCGTTCCCCGGCGACGACCCTCTGACGTTGTCCCACGCCGCGGCCTCCAGTACCTTGTAGATGTCGGAATCGGAGAAATGCCAACCGCGGTGGGGGACATCGGCGCTCCGGCCTTCGGCCACGCGTCGTAAGTTGGCGACCGCTGAAGCTCGGACGTGGCTTATACAGTGCGGAAGTGTCTTGGTGCTGTTGAGTTGTTGCCAGTCACCTAGCTCGTAACCTTGTGCCAGGACTACTTCGCCTAGCGCAAGAGGGCTGAGCCGCCCGATAGCGGCGCCCGTCGGCCAGACAGGGCCGCCTGTGGTTTGGACTGGAGGATTGGGCGACGAATGAAATGCCGCGTCTGTGCCTCGTCCCATCGCGCTGCCCCTCCCTCGACAATCAGCCCGGTGAGGCGCGAACTACCGACTGTCGTCCGTTTGTCCCCTCGTCCGTGTGTGGGGAAACGTTACCCCCCTCTGCCAACCGTGTCAAGGGATTGGCGACGGGTAACTGTTCGGGCGCAAGGAGTTATCTGATAGGGAATAAGGGGAAGCGCTTCCTCATCAGTGTCGTAATGGGTGCCCGCAAGGCCCGGGTGGTTGGGCCGTCAAAAGGCGGGCTCTGACCGATCGCCCGAGTTCGCCAACAGCGGTCAGCCCGAGGGCTATGGCCGCCCACCCCCTATGCTTGGGCTCATGCAGGCGACCCGACCAGCGACACTCACACAGGTTGCGCGGCTGGCCGGCGTTTCTCTTACGACGGCGTCGAAGGCGATGAACGGTAGGAACAAGATTTCCGAGACCACCCGGAGACGTGTGCTCCGAGCGGCCACGGATCTCTCCTACGCACCGAACCTCGTGGCCAAGAGCCTAGTGAGCGGGACGAGCAGCATTATCGGGGTCCTCCTTCGGGACCCGATGGTCTATCGCTTTGCCATGCCGATCGTCATCGGTGCGCAATCTGTTCTAGAGCAAAGGGAGTTCTCCGCGATCATTGCCGACGCCAGGGGGGTCGTCGAACGGCTTGCCGATCTCGCCCTCATGCTCCGTCAACGTCACGTCGACGGGCTCCTTATTGTTGGCGACAACCAAGGGAAAACGCCTTCTCTAACGGCTCTGGCGAAGATCCCGTGCGTCTATGTCTACGGCCCCACGACGAACCGTCGAGATGTCGTACACCTCGTCGACGACTTTGCAGGTGGTGCCACCATGGTCAACCACCTGGTCGGCCTCGGCCGGCGAAGGATAGCCCACATCACCGGGCCCAAGCACGCTCCAGCCGTTCAGCAGCGTGTCCTCGGGGTCGGTCACGCTCTGGACGAACACGGGTTGCACTTGGTCGGCGGCGTCAGGTATGGCCGCTGGTCACAACGCTGGGCGCGTCAAGTAACACGAGAGGTTTTGGCAAAGACGCCGCGCATCGACGCGATCCTGTGTGGTGCTGACCAGATCGCAGCTGCCGTGCTCGAGGTCGTTGTCGCGTCGGGGCGCAAGGTGCCCGAGGATGTGGCGATCACCGGCTTCGACAACTGGGCAGTATTCGCGCAGGAAACGGATCCACCACTGACAACGCTCGACATGGACCTCGAGCACCTCGGGGCGGCGGCGGTGAGCGACCTATTCGCGATGATCGGGGGAGCCCGCGTTGGAGGCGGGACCCGCCACCACGAAGGAACCCTGGTGGTCAGGGGTTCTACAGACCCTGAACGCTTATAGCGGACATCTGCGAGCTCGATCACTTCCTCGTAGTCGCGGTGCCAACAGCCTGCCTGTCGGGGCGGCGCGATGAATGGCCAGTTCCATTTCGCGACGAACCCATCGGGCCCCCTGCGGCCGCAGTTGGCGCGATGGAGCTATGCCACGGGCTGCGCGGGTTGGTGGCCGTAACGGGCCATTGTCGCGATGATGACGGCCCCGACGAGGCATGCGACGGCGGGGGCGAGGAACAGGTGGGGATAGCCGACAAGGAGGACGAGGATGCTACCCGCGGCGCTGCCGATGGGCGAAGAAAGGGAAAGTCCTGCGCCGAAGGTGGAGGTGGCTAGGCCGGGCTGGTTGGGGACCAGCTCTTGGGCGTAGACGATACCGAGGCCGAACACTCCGCAAATGACGGAAACGTGAAGAACTTGGACGATGTACAGCTCCCAGAGGTGGTTACTGAGCCCGAGGAGGGTGTAGTCGCAGGTGCCGATCCCGAGGGCGGCGACGACGGTCCGGGCGACGCCAATGTGTTGGGGTCTCGGTTGACCAACCTCGCTGACTGGCGACGGTCGGAGGGCACGAAGTCGAGGCAAGAGGCGAGCGGGGTGACGGTCACTGTTTCGGAGATGCCCCAACGCTGCTCGAGGTCGTTCGCGGTCGCCTTGGAGATGGCGACGACCCCGGCTGCCGCCTCGGCGCTCGCTCGGGCCCACCTTGAGTAGAAAGCCGTGCTCAGCGGCGTGTTGAAGTCCGGGGCTACCTCGAATGCGAGGTCGTGGACGGCGACTACCTTCGGGCCTGGCCAGTCCAATGGCAATACCAGCGTTGGGCCGAAGTAGGCGTCGTAGTCGCCCGAGGCCAACGTGGCAGGCAGCACCTCTTGCTCCCAGTAGGAGCGGCGATCATAAAAGCCCAAGTCCTCCCGGCCGACATCGACGGGGACCACCCGAGAACCGCCGGGCAGCACGCCCAGCTCGTTGTGGTCCAGGTAGTGCGCCGGGACCAGTGCGGCCACTTCGAACCCCGGCATGGCTGCCAGGCCGCGGACGAGACGGAGGATGTAGCCGCCTAGTCCGCCGTACCGGGATGACCCCAAGCCTGCGTCGACGGCCAAGCGCACAACGACGACCTCCCCGAGCCGACCATCCCCTGACGACGGCCCGCCCTCATTAGCTCCGAAGTGAACGAACCACGAACTGTACGTCCCGGAGGCGACTGAGGGGACCTTTTTGCGTAGCCCACACCGTGACGAGACCTGACCAATCCAAGAAGGAGCAAACGGAGACAGCGCGAGGGGGCAGCGCGACCGTGCGCCGGCCGTCCTTGAAGCAATCGATGGGCTAGTGCGCTTCGCCGCCCAGGTACTCCACGATCTGGGACTACGCTCCGGTGTTGACCCACTGCAGTACCTGAAGTCGGTCCGCACTTAGCCAAGCAAATATGGGCTAAATTGCCCGCTGTCTTAGTACGGACGCGCGTTTGCGGGAACCTGGGGCATTCTGGCGGTGCGTTTGACCTGCACTTTTGTAGAGATCAAGATCCGCCGTCCTGGTTGGGCCCTCGCGCAGGCCTCCCCGCCGACATCAACACACTGCAACGACGAGGCCCGCGCATGTTCGGGCAAGAGGTAACGCTACAACCGCCGAGGATGCAGGAAACCGCTGTCTCTCGCAACGTGACCGGCGCGCCACGCTGCGGGTCAGAAAAGGAGAAAGGGGTCAGATCTGTGCCACCTCGAACGCCACCCGAACTCTCGCCTCATCGGTCATCGTGCGTCACCGCTTGCCCGCGGAGAGATAACCGGGTCGCTGTTTGGTAGGGGAGAAACCCCCGAGGACCGATGGATGTGGACCGAAGGCGCCTGTGACAAGTCGGCGACTATGTCGCAGGGGGTGGCTCGGCGCGGTCACCGCCCAAGGCCGTCGTCAGTCCCTCCAGGTCGGCGACGGTTACGGTGAGCGCGGAGTGACCGCTTCGACGAAGTTTCGACGGCACCTTCTCGGCGAAGTGCACGCACACGCCTCCGTCGTGGTTCGTCCCGAAGCTCAGCCCGTCATCAGCGTGTGACGTGCGCGCACCGAACGCTGTCCACCAGCGGTATTTCCGAGTGATATGGGCGCCGTTGATGTTCGCGAGCGGTGTTGCAAGCTTGAAAAAGCCGAAGGTTGCCACAAAGGAACCGTCATCGGTGAGCGTGACGCCGTCCTTTGCGGGCCGGAGGCCAAAGGGCACCAGCACTGGCAGGTAGCGCTTGTCGATGGCGTAGCCGAAATGTCTGGTCATCAGTGGTCCGATCTGTTTGTTATGACAACTTACGTGCTACACGACGTTTTCCTGAGGCAACACCTGCTGCCTCCTCAGCCAGCGGCCTGACCAGTAGCCAGGAGGCCCTTGCAAGGCTCTTAGCACCTCTGGGCTCAGACGCGCGATTACATCTCACGCCGCCTGAGCCTTCGGAGAGGTCAGGCGACGTCGTGGCCTGGGGATGCGCAGTGAGGGCCCCGTGCACCAAGCGACTGCTCTCCACCGGAGCGCATGAGGTCGTGGGTTCGGCTCCGTCTACTGACACGATGTGCCCACACCACTTCGGCACCTCGGTTCAGTCGGGGAGTGATCGTGGCAGCCCGAACCACGGAAGCACCGTATTCTCGAACCGAGTCGCCGCGCAGATCTCGTTGCCAATAACAGTAAGGACGAAGAGGCCGACCCCATGTCGGATGCCATCAGGACCACGCACGTAGGCGCCGAGCGCCGGCTGACCGTTGGCCCGTGTTGGAACGAGGTCGAACCTGCGGCCTGAGCCGAAGATGCTGGCAAAGAAACGGGACGCTGCCTCGCGGCCTTCGTACTCGAAGGGCAGCGGTGGCATCGCGATAAAGACGTCGTCGGTGAGGAGTGCGACCAGCGAGCCCAGATCGGAGGACTCGTACGCCGCGACGAACCTAGCCACGATGGCGTCCTCCGAAGCCGACCGTGAAGCAGGAGCGGGCTGGAGATTGCCGGCCGCCGGCAACCGTTGCTCCAGGCTGGCGCGCGCCCGTTTGAGGGCGCTGTTCACTGACTCCACGGTCGAGCCCAACATCTCGGCGGCTTCACCAGCGTGGAACCCGAGCACGTCGCGTAACACCAGCACCGCCAGCTGTCGAGGCGGAAGGAGCTGAAGCGCCGTAACGAACGCCAAGGAGATGGACTCGGATTGCTCATAACGCGCTTCGGGCCCGGGAGGCTGGGCCATTGCACCCTCCATGAGGGAGTCGGGGTACGGCTGGAGCCAGGGGACCTCACCGAGGCGCGTCGGCTCGGGTGGCTCAACCCCGGGCACGTCCCACTCCTTGTGCTGGCGACGGCTGTTCGATCGACGGGCGTTGAGACACCTGTTGGTTGCGATCCGGTACAGCCAGGTCCGAACTGTGGCGCGCCCCTCGAAGCCCCTGATGCCCTGCCAAGCGGCAAGCAGCGTGTCCTGCAGTACGTCCTCGGCATCTTGGAACGAGCCGAGCATCCGGTAGCAGTGCACCTGGAGCTCTCTGCGGTAAGGCTGGGTCAGCTCTTCGAACGCGTTGCCGTCCCCAGCCCGTGCTCTCGTGATCAGGTCGCTTGTGCCCACCGTCGACTTCCCTTCGCGATTTCTGTCGTAGTCCCATCGTTCCTATAGACACCGGTTGAGGGGCGAATTGGGCGGTCGGTTATCGCCCAGTTTCTCGCTGTCGCGGTGTCTGCATCCCTGACGGTGACAGCACTGACGGAAAAAGGAGACCCGCAATGGGAAAGATTGTCATCACTACCAACATCTCGCTCGACGGGGTTGTCCAAGACCCAGACGGCCAGGAGGGCTTCACGCTCGGCGGGTGGTTCGGCCAGTTCGGGGGCAAGGACCTCGCAGTGTGGGCCAAGGTCGAGACTGAGGAGGCTCTGGGTGCCGATGCCATCCTGCTCGGGCGGCGAAGCGATGAGTGGTTCGCCACGCGCTGGCTGTCTCGTAGCGGCGAGTGGGCGGACAAGTTGAACAGCATGCCCAAGTACGTGGTGTCTTCCGGCCTGAAGGATCCCATGTGGTCAAACTCGACAGTGATAAAGGGCGACGTGGTCAGTGAGGTCTCGAAACTGAAGCAACAGATCAGCGGCGAGATCCTCGTCTACGCGAGCTACCAGCTCGTGCACACCCTGATCGAGCACGACCTGGTCGACGAGTTGCGCCTCGTGATCTTCCCGGTCGTCCTCGGTGCCGGCGAGCGCTTGTTCAGCCAGACCAGCGACAAGAAGCCCATGCGCCTCCTCAACACGACCACCATCGGCGAAGGCCTCGCCTTCGTCACCTACGAGGTTGTGAGGCACGCCTGACCTCACCAGCGTCGAGGTGAGTTCCCGGTGACCGGATCCCGTGAAAGTGGTCCACACGATCTTGTCCCCCGAATGAAGGTGCTGGCCGGAGAGAATGAGGACGTGACCGAAGCTGACCCCCCACACCCTGACTGGGATGACTCCTATGCAGGCCCACCGCCGCCCTGGGATATCGGCCGCCCGCAGCCCGCCTTCGTCCGCCTCGCCGAGGCAGGCACGCTCACCGGCGCACTGCTCGACGCCGGCTGCGGCACCGGCGAGCACACCATCCTCGCCGCGCTCCACGACGCCCGCGCCGTCGGTACCGACGTCTCCCCGCGCGCCATCGAGGTCGCCCGCCGCAAGGCGGCCCTGCGCGGCATCGGCACCAGCTTCCAGGTGCTCGACGCCCTCCACCTCGACACGCTCGGCGAGACCTTCGACACCGTCGTCGACAGCGGGCTGTTCCACGTTTTCGACGACGACGCTCGCACCCACTACGTCACGGCTCTGCAAGCCGCGCTCCGCCCAGCTGGCCACCTTCACCTCATGTGCTTCAGCGACCGCCAGCCGGGCGACTGGGGTCCCCGCCGGGTCACCGAAGGGGAGTTGCGCGACGCGTTTGGCTCCAGCTGGCGGATCGATTCATTCGCCCCCGACCGCTTCGATATCAACCCGGGCCTCGGCACCCCCACCGCCGAAGCCTGGCTTGCCGATGTCGTCCGGCTGGCGCCCCGATAACGGCGGTCTACTCACTCCGGCCGGAACCGAAACTCCAACTCCTGCTCGGGCTTTTCAAGCTCTGGGATATCCAAGTTGGCGGTCCCCCAACTGCAGATCTAGCTCGTCTACGCCGTGGGGCCCAGCCGAGTTGCAACTTGGGCGATAAGGCCCGACTTTGCACGCTCGACCAACGTCTCGACCTGGTCGCTCAGGTGTTTCGCTGGCACGACCTCCCAGTACTCGTCCCGGCCGATCGACGCCCAGGCCGTGACAACGAACATCGGCTCGCCGCTCCTGGGGAGGGGAGGCCCGTAAAAGACGATCGCCCTGTGGTCAAGGCCAGGGATCGCGAACGTGTCCTTCCAGTACTCCTCGACGTCAAGTACTTGCATGCGACCCCCTTCTAACGCGTGGGTAGGTTGCCGGCCCTGGTCACTCTCAAGCAGAGAGGTTAACCAGTGTGAAGGGAGGGTACCAGCGACCCTCTCATCGTCCGGGCCCCCGGACCAGTGAACGGAGCCGCTTCACTACGGTGGAGGCGTGAGCGCTGAGCTGCCGGGCCCCCCGCAAACCCGGTCTCGGGTGAGGTCGCACCGCGCTCTGCTGTGGAGCGTCGCGCTTGCTCTGCTTGTGGTCGTGGCCGCCGGGACCGCCGGCACCACCCGCTTTGCCGGCCCTCGCTGGGTGCCGGACTGGAAGCTCCCCCGGCACACCGAGCCGCCACCGAAGTTGCCCGCCCCCTCCCTGGCCCGCCTGCCGCGGATGTCGCAACTGGGTAAAGCCGGTACCTTCCCGCTGTGGATCGTGATATGGGTCGTCGTCGCGGTCGTGGTCGTCGGCATCGCTGTGCTGCTGTGGCGATTGTGGGCAGGCCGGCCGTCCCGCGGTGCGACCGGCCCGGTCGCGGCCCTGGGTACAGCGACGTCGGAGATCCCAATCGAGCCCGAGCCGGAGCCTGACACGCCGGCGTTGCGCACCGGCATCGAGCTGGCGTTGCAGGTCCTCGATGAGCAGCGCGAGCCCGCCGATGCGATCGTGCGCGCCTGGTTAGGGTTGCAAGAGACTGCAGCGGAGTCCGGCATAGTGCGCCGGGCCGCCGAAACCCCGGCCGAGTTCACGTCCCGGATCCTGAGCCGCGCCTTCACCGACGACCGGGCCGTTCGAACGCTGCTGCGCCTTTACCTGCGGACCAGGTTCGGTGATCATCCCGTCACTACCGACGATGTGGCGACCGTTCGGGCAGCGCTGCAGGAGCTTGTCAGGACGTGGCCTTCCCCCGAGATCCCTGCCGCGACCGGGCACCGCTGAAGTGACCGTGCTGCCCAAGATATGACCGTGCCGTCCCAGATATGACTGTGCCCCCCGTAGCGGCCGCCCCACCGTCGGCGGAGAGCGGCGGGCAGCCCGCTCACGCAGGTGAGGGGCGTACCCATGGCGAGGTCGGTGGCAGCTTCCTCGGGCTCGTCCGGCGGCCGGAGCGGCGAGTGATGATATTGGCCCTGGCCGTCGCGGTGCTGGCGGCCGCGGTCTGCTGGTACTTCGGCGCGGACGTGTGGCACTCGGTCCTGCTCGGCGGCGTGCTTACCACGGTGGGGCTGATCAGCCTGGTTGGCATCCCGGCCCGGGATCCCAGCGTCACTGAGTGGCGAGCCGGGCCGAGCCCCAACCGGGAAGGGGCCCGCGGCGAAGTCGCCGAACTGTCCTGGTCGTTGCGGACCAGCTATGGCGGCCGGGTCGACATCAGGGCGGTGTCGAGGGCCCGCCAGATCGCCCGGCGCCGGCTGGCACTTCACCAGCTCGACCTGAACGATCCTGCCGACCGGCGCGGGGTCGAAGCACTGATCGGCGCTAGTGCCTACGCCGTCCTGGTCCGGAGGGAGCGCCGGCCGATGCTGCGTTCGCTGCTGCACTGCCTCGACGCCCTGGACACGCTGAGCCCTACGATGCCCACGGCGCCTCCGTCGAAGCCACGTCGACGCGTCCCCATTTTCGTACCCCACCGCCTGAGGAAAACCCGTGAACACTGACCCCCTGGCGGTCCCGAACACGCTGCCCGCTCCGGCGGCGGCACCTCCCGACCTCCTACCGGTCGAGGAGATCGCCCGGCTTAGCGCGGCCATCCTCGAGCGCGTCGCCACCGTGGTGGTAGGTATGACCGAGGCTGTCGAGTTCGCGCTGGCGAGCATCCTGGCTGGGGGCCATGTGCTCTTCGAGGACGTGCCCGGGCTGGGCAAGACACTCGCTGCGCGCTCCCTAGCGTCGGCGCTGGGCCTTGATTTTCGGCGGCTCCAGTGCACGCCTGACCTCCTGCCGGCCGACATCACCGGCTCCTTCGTCTACGCCCCGGCCACCACCGAGTTCGTGTTCCGGCCCGGGCCCGTCTTCACCGGGCTGTTCCTGGCAGACGAGATCAACCGGACCTCACCCAAGACCCAGTCGGCGTTGCTGGAGGCTATGGCCGAAGGGCAGGTCACCGTCGAGGGGAACAGTTTCCGCCTACCGGCCCCGTTCCACGTCGTTGCCACCTCGAACCCCATCGAATATGAGGGGACCTACGCGCTGCCTGAGGCCCAGCTCGACCGCTTCATGGTCCGCCTAGCCGTCGGCTACCCAGAACGCTCCGGCGAGACGCAGATCCTGCTCAACCGCGTGGAGCGCCGCCACGAAGTGGCCTCGGTCGAGCCCGTAATCGATGCCGCCACTTTGAGGGCGATGCAGGCCGGTATCGAACGCGTCTACGTCGAGCCCGACATCGCCAACTACTGCGTCGACCTCGCGGCCGCGACGCGCCGGCACAAGGCGATCGAGGTCGGCGCGTCGCCGCGCGGGTCGCAGGGGTTGATGCTGCTCGGCCGCGCCCGGGCCGTGATCGACGGGCGCGACTTCGTCACCCCGGACGACGTCAAACAGGCAGCGGTGCCCGTGCTGGCGCACCGGCTCTCGCTGACCACCCATGCCTGGGCGGACGGCACGCGCGCCGCCGACGTCGTGTCCAGCATCGTCGCAGCGGTCGCCGGGCCGCCCGCCGTCGGTCGGCGGTCCTCGGCCACGACAGCGTGAGCGGCCCGGCCCCACTGCCGGCGCAGCGCCCGTCCGCTGCCCTCGTGACGGCCGGGACGGCAGTGCCCAGATGGACGCGTTCGGCCGGGCTTATGGCCGGCGGGGCCGCCGCCGTCGTCCTCGCTGCCGCCGGGCTCGTGTTATCCCGGATAGATCTGGCGCTGTTCGCAATGCCAATAGTCGTGGCGCTCGCCTGGACGTGGGAACGGCGCCCGGACCAGAGCGAGGCCGCAACCGCAACGCTGACCGTGGACGAGCCCGGTGGCGCCGAGGTCGACTTCACCATCGCCATCGAGGCGCCGGTCGGCGTCGAGGCAATCGCTTTGCGCTACACCGTGCTGGCTGGTGAAGCTCACGAGGTCGTGGTCGCCGGGCCGCTCTCGGGCGACCTCATCGGGCGAGTGCCCCTACTGCACTCCGGCCCACAGGAGCTTGTCCGCGTCGAGTACCGCTTCCTAGGTGCGGATGCGGCGGCGCTCAGCCTGCCGCAGGAGCCGCTAATCGCGAGCCGCGTGGTTGCGCCGCCGCGCACGGCTATCCGATGGCTGCCGCTGCCCCGGCGACTGCAGGGGCTCACCGGCTCACACGAGTCCGCCCGGGCCGGCGACGGGGGCGACTTCCGCGACGTCCACCCGTTCACGGTCGGAGACCGGCTGCGCCGCATCGACTGGAAGGCCACGGCGCGCCGCGGCCAGAACGCCGGAGACCTCTACGTCCGCCGGACGGCGGCGCTGGCCGACGCGACCGTGCTGATCGTGCTCGACAGCCGTGATGATGTGGGCGAGCAGGTGGCGGAGTGGAACCGCAACACCGCGGCCGCCAAGGGGGTCAGTGCGTTGGACGTAGCGCGTGAGGCGGCTAGTTCGATCGCGGCAGGCTATATCCAGGCCGGCGACCGGGTCGGCTTTCAGGATCTCTCCAGCCGCAGCCGGATGGTTGCGCACGCGGGGGGCAGACGCCACCTGTGGCGGTTGCTGCGTGCGATCGAGATCACCCAGCCGTCCGCCGTCCCGTTCCGCCACCAGCGGCCCCCGATCGTGCCACCTGGTGCGCTGGTGTACCTGCTGTCCAGCCTGCTCGACGACGAGTCGGTCCGGCTGGCCTTGCGCTGGCGGGGGAACGGCCACCGGGTCATCGCCGTCGACGTGCTTCCGGCCCCCCGGTTCGCGCGGACGACTCGCTACGAGCGGACCGCGTACCGCATCGTGATGATGGAGCGTGACGACCGGATAGGCACCCTGCAGGCGCGCGGCGTCGAGCTTCTGCGTTGGCCAGAGGACGGGGCGTCCCTGCCGCGCCAGGCCCGTTTGCAGCTGCTGAGCCGGCCGGCGCGCAGTGCAGGGTCGACGGGGGGACGTCGATGAAGCTGCCCCGCGCACTGCAGCCACCCGACCTCCTCGCCGGTGCACGGATCCCCGGAGCCACCGTACGGGCGGTTTTCGCGATCGCAGGTGTGCTGCTGTCGTTGGTCGACTATGGGCCCATCGGCTGGCGAGTGGTCGGGGCCGTGCTTAGCGTCTTGGCGGCGTGCGCCCCCGAGTACCTGCTCGGCTGGGTGCTGGTCCTGTTCCTGGCGGCGGGTCGGTTGGCCCACCGCCCAACCCTGAACTGGCAGTTCCTGGTCCTGCTGCTCGGTCTTCACCTGCTGCACGTGCTCGCCATGCTGGCGCTCGAGCTGCCCTGGCGAAGTTGGGTGCAGCCGAGAGTGTTCGTGGCGCCGTTGCGGCGGTTCCTTGTGGTCCAGGTCCCCACCCAGCTGTTGGCCGTGCTTGCCCTGCTGCTGCTCGCTCCAAACTCGGGCGGGCACAGGCCGCTCACCCTAGCCGGGTTCGCGGTGATCGGGGCCGTTGCACTCGCGGGCTTGGCCCTTCTGCTGACCGGGACCCGCCTCGACGAGCGCCCACCGCCGCGAGAATAACGCGCCCACGTACCCCTCGTAAACCGCGATGATGCCCCCCGCCGTGGACCGGTAGGGGGCATCATTTTCTGGCGAAAAAGTTGGGATGATGTTCTATCAAACGCTCAGAATTTGCGGACGATCGGAAGTTTGTGAAGGCCCAGGGCGACATCTTCGATCGCCTTGATGTCTTTCTTGGCTACGCCCAGGTCGTGGGCAGCTTCGCTCGTACTGACGGTCCATGTCTTGATCTCGCTTGCGTTCCCGGGGTACCCGGCCGGCGTGAGCGCGAGCGCGTCAGCCGAGACGGGGCTCGTGAGCGCTGCCGCGGCCGTTACCTGAGAGGTGACGTCTGAGAGCAGGTTTGTCGCGCGCGTCGAACCCAACTCGGTGACGAACGGCGTGAGCTCGGTGATAAGGGCGGTGTAGCCGGCTTCGGTAACGGTCTCGTTATCGGCCGCCACGACCAGGCCGACCTGGCCCGTGACCACTGCGTAGACCCTCTCGTCGCCGATGACGGCGCTGCGCACCGTCGCAAGCTCGGCCACGGTGGTCGCGGCGGCGGCATTCGTGGCGTCGGTGGCAAGGCCACTCTGTTCGTTGGTGATAATGGTTACCAGCGCGGAACGGTCCGAAGTGGTGACGTTGGCGGCGTTGGCGACTTCAGTCCCGAGCAGGACCAATTGGACCTGGCGGGCGATTATCTGGTGTTCCAGGGCCTGCTGGGCATGCTGGAACTGGGCGGGGCTGGGGGTCAGCACGGTTTGGGCCTGTACCGCAGGGGCGAAGGCGGGGACCATGGCTGCCGCAGCAATTAGAGCTATTGCTGTTGCTGTTTTGGGGTGTAGGTTCATGACTTCATCTTGCGCCCGTCATGTGAGGAAGATATGTCCTTGTCTTGACGGCTCGGTGATGGTCGCCGGGAAGAGCACGAAGCTGTCGGGCGCTGCCTGCCAGTGAAAGGAATGCAATGGAAGCTTGCACTCACCTCGGGACGGTCGACGCAAACGTGGTGCCGTCGAGTGACGGTTGCGAGGACTGCCTCCGCATTGGGGGGCGATGGCTGCACCTGCGTTTGTGCATGCACTGCGGGCACGTTGGTTGCTGTGACTCTTCGCCGAACCGGCACGCGACCGCTCACTGGGGAGCGCACCACGACCATCCGGTGGTCCGTTCGTACGAACCCCGCGAGGATTGGTGGTGGTGCTACGCGGACCAGTTGACGTTCGATGTCGACGGAGCACCGCCAGCGCCCTCGCACCCGTAGGCAGCGGTGCCCAAACCGGTAGGCGAAACCACCGAGCGGCATCCGGCCGAGAAAGCTCGACCGAGCCCTGGCTCGGCGTGGGCGCCGTTCCATCACCGGATGTTCGCGGCGATGTCCGCCGCGGCCTTCGTCAGCAACGTCGGCAGCTGGATGCAAACTGTCGGGGCGCAGTGGTTGATGCTTTCGCTGACCGGCTCCGCCGCGTACGTGGCTTTGGTGCAAAGCGCTGCCAGCGTGCCGATCTTCCTTTTCGCAGTCCTTGCGGGGACAATTGGAGACCTTGTCGACAGGCGGCGTTTTCTGATCGTCGCACAGACGTACATGTTGTTGGTCGCGACGGCACTGGGCGTCCTGGCGGTCCTCAAGCTCGTGACCCCGTGGTCTCTGCTCGGGCTGCTCTTCGGCGTGGGGATCGGCCAAGCGCTCACGGCCCCTACTTGGCAGACCCTTCAACCCGAACTGGTGGATGCAGACGAGAGGGCTCAAGCGATCTCGCTCGGGTCCGTAAATCAGAACCTAGCCCGGGCAGTCGGGCCTGCGATCGGCGGGGCCGTGCTTGCGGTCACGAGCACCGGCGTCTTGTTCCTTATAAACGCTGCGACATTTGGTCCCCTTATAGGGGTGATCGCTTGTTGGCGCGCCAAGCGGCCGAGCACAGCCCTCCCGCGCGAACACGTGAGGGAAGCAGTTCGCGCCGGTGGCCGCTACGTAAGAGCGAGCCCGGTCCTGCGCGTGGTGCTGTTGCGGTGCGGGCTCTTTTCTCTTTTCGCGAGCGGGATTTGGGCCGTCCTGCCCCTCGTCGCCGAGAAAAGTTTCCGCCTCGGTTCGGGTGGTTATGGGCTCCTGTTGGGCTGTGTCGGGGTTGGAGCCGTGGTCGGAGCAAGCCTGTTGCCCCGCCTCCGTGGGCATTTCGGGCCCGCTGCGCTGCTGCTTGCAGGTAGCGCCATCCTGGCGGTCGTCTCAGTCCTACTCGGGTATGTGCACGTGACCGGGGTAGCGGCAGTGGCGCTCGCCTTCGGCGGGTCAGCTTGGATCCTGGCGCTGTCCACGCTGAACTCGCTGTACCAGCTGGCGCTCCCGCAATGGGTCAAGACGCGTGGGATGTCGTTCTATCTGGTCGTGTTCCAAGGTGGTACCGCGGTCGGGAGCGCGCTCGCCGGCGTCCTGGCTCAGCACACCGGCTTGTCTGTGACCATGGCTGTAGTGGCCGGAGGTTTGATGCTCGGCCCGCTAGTCGGCCTGCGCTATCGTCTCCATCCCATCAGCCCCGAAGAGCTCCTGCCGACTGGGGATCGGCCGCAGCCGGTCCTGGTCGGCTCTGTGGCACCCGGTGGCCCGGTGCAGGTGACCGTCGAGTACTTCGCGCTTGCTGGGAAGGAAAAGGAGCTGATGGCGGCTCTCGAGGACACGAGGTTCAGCCGGAGGCGCACCGGCGCGAGCGCCTGGTGCCTCTGGCGAGACAGCGAGGAGCCCTCTCGGATCCTTGAGCAGTTCGTCGTAGTTTCCTGGGATGAGCACCTCCGCCAACACGGACGCACCACGGTGCGGGACCAGGCCCGCCTCGACCACGCCCGTTCGATGACAGACCCGGCGCGCCCGACGACCGTCACCCACTGGTTGACCGCCCCAGTGCTCGGCGAGTAAATACACCCCAGCATGAAACCGTTGTTGACAACTCGCGTCGAGTTTTGCCATTCTTCTTGAAGACAAACCTCACCTGGGCAAGGTGGTGCCATGACCTCGACGCTGCGGTCCGCAAGGGCGCTCCGTGTCACCGCACGGCTTTGGCTCGGTCCGTTGCTCGGGTCAGCCTTAGCCCTAATGGCCACAGCAGCCGGCGGGGCGGCGCCCGCAGCCGCCCTGACCCGAGCAGCGCAGCAAGCCTCTAGCGCCTGCCCTGTCGCACCAGTGAGGGCGTCCGACGGGTACCAGGTGTCCACCTACGTATCAGGGCTGCCCTTCGATGACTACCAGGTGGACGAGAGGTTCGGCGTAGCTGCAGGGATGTGCATAGGCCCCTTCGGTGTCGCCTTTTCAGGGGCAACCGCGTACGTCGCTACCTCTGGGTCCCCAGGGGGGCTCTACCGCTTTGGCTTGACGGGTGGGACTGCCAGCGCGGCTCATAAAGTGATCGCGACGCCGTTCCTCGGTCAGCCCGTATACGACCGCGGCAGGCTCTACATCATCGAAAACTACGCCGATCCCCAACACGCCAGCGTGGCTCAGGTCAGCCCGACCACTGGTCAGGTGCTGAGGACGGTAGCCACCGGTCTCGACTGCCCTCAGTACCTGGCAGTCGACCCGCTGAACGGTGACCTCGTGACCCAGGACGGCTGCACCGGCTGGCCGTCGAGCGACGCCGTACAAGAGATCGTCGGCCCAGCGGGGAGCACCCCGTCGGTGCGCGACTACGCCACCGGTTTTCCTACCGAACTGGGACAGCTGGCGTTCGCCCCTGATGGTGTGCTCTACGCAATCGTAGGCAACGGCCCCATCGACGCCGTCGTGCCGACAGCGAGTGGCCTCGGGACGATCACGACCGCGGTAAACGTCAACTCCACGCCCCTGCTCGACACCTCTGGTGGCCTGAGCGGGGTGGCTGTGGCCCAGAGCGGAGCGGGCGGCAAGGCAACCGCCCTGTGGGCCACCGCATTCAACGGGTACGTCTACTACATCAACCTAAAGGGGGCGTCCCCCACGGCCGAGCTGGTGCTTACGGCGCCAGGCGGCGGCAACCACCTGATGAGCATCGCTCCTGGTCCCCAGGGCTGCGTCTACGTCACCGGGCTCTCGACGGTGATGCGGCTCAACAAACCCGGCCAGACCTGCTCCTAAAACGGCCTCAACCGAGCGGGCTGCGCTCGCAGGCTACGGCTTTTTGGGGAGTACGACCTGCAGGTGAAGTTCGGACAGCTGTGCCGGCGTGACTGCGGCAGGGGCACCCATCAACAGGTCGCGGGCCATCTGGTTGAGCGGGAAGGCGATAACTTCTCTGATGTTCGGCTGGTCTTCGAGCATCATGAGGAGCCTGTCAACGCCTGGTGCAATGCCGGCGTGGGGGGGTGGCCCGTAGCGAAAGGCGTTCCATAAGGCCGGGAACGAGCTCTCGAGGCGGTCGCGGGAGTAACCAGCGATCGCGAAGGCCTTTTCCATAACCTCGGGCAGATGGTTGCGGACAGCGCCCGAAGAAAGTTCGACCCCGTTGCATACGACGTCGTACTGGAACGCCAAAATGTCGCCTGGCTCCTTGCTTTCCAGGGCTTCGAGGCCACCTTGAGGCATCGAGAACGGGTTGTGCGAGAACTCCCACTCGCCCGTCTCTACGCTCCGCTCGAACATCGGGAAATCGATTATCCAGCAAAAGGCGAGCAGGTCGGGGTCGGCGAGCCCGAGGTCGCGCCCGAGCGCGGCACGCACTTGCCCGAGAGCGATGCTGGCCGATGGAGGAGGCCCGACGGAGGTGAGCACGGCATCGCCGGGGGAAGCGCCCGTTGCCGCGACCAGGGTGCCCATTTCTTCAAGGGTGAGCTTCCTCGACAGAGGCCCCTTGGGCTCGCTCCCGTCGGCCGGTAGCTGTAACCAGCTGCCTGTCGTGGCGAGGCTTTTGGCAGCGTCCCCGAAGGCGTCGAACCAGCTCCGGGGCTTCTCGGCTGCCCCCGGCGCCAACAGGGCGCGGACCACATTGCCCCGCGACGGCGCCTCGGCGAACATCGGCAACTCCGTCTGGCCCCCGAGCTCACCGGTAACGTCCACGATCTCCAGCCCGAAGCGGAGGTCCGGCTTGTCGGTGCCGTAACGGGCCACCGCGTCGGCATACGAAAGGCGCGGGAAAGGCGCTGGTGCCCTTTTGGACGAAAGCGAGGACACGAGCCTCCCAAAGAGCAGCTCGACCTCGACGAAGACGTCCTCCTGGGTGGCGAAGGCCATTTCCAGGTCGATCTGGTAGAACTCGCCCGGGCTGCGGTCGGCGCGGGAGGCCTCGTCCCTAAAGCACGGGGCTATCTGGAAATAGCGCTCGACCCCACCGACCATGAGCAGCTGTTTGAACTGCTGGGGCGCCTGGGGGAGCGCGTAGAACTCGCCGGCATAGAGCCGGCTCGGTACGAGGTAGTCACGGGCGCCCTCCGGCGACGAGACGGTCAGGATGGGCGTCTGCACTTCCAGGAAACCGCGCTCGGTCAGGTGGGCCCGCACGACCTGGCAGAAGCGGGCTCTTTTGGCCAGGCGTTCGACGAGCGGGCCCCGCCGCATGTCCAGGTAGCGGTACGTAAGGCGGGCCTCCTCGCCCACCTCACTGTCCCGCTCGACGGGGAAGGGGAGCAGATCGGAAGAAGACAGGACCTCGACGCTTGCCACCTCGACCTCTACCGAGCCGGTCGCCAGTTTGGGGTTGACGGTGGCCGGCGGCCGAGCCACCACCTTGCCGGTGACGCTGACGGAACTCTCCAGGCGGAGGCGGGAGAGGGTCTCGAAGGCGGCGTCGGCGGGGTGCGACACGATCTGGACGACCCGGGCACGGTGGTCCCCGCGGAGGTACCCTGGTCCGCCGCTGGACGCCCCCGCACCGCTCGGGAGATCTGCCTCGGGCCCTGCGGGGTCACGAAGGTCCACGAAGAGCAGGCCACCGTGGTCGCGTTTGGCGGCCATCCAGCCGGCGAGGCGCACCTGCTTGCCGATGTCGTCGGGGCGGAGCTGGCCGCAGCGGACGGAGCGGTAGCGGTTGGCGGCGAAGAGCTCAGGGGTGGGTATGTCGGCCATGTCGGCAATGAGGTTACCCGTCCTAGCCAAGCCCAGTGACGGCGTAGGCTTGTAACCCAGGGGACAGACCACAGGAGACGCAGCTATGGCGACATCAAACAACAGCTTCGGTGCTCGGGGGCGCTTGGAACTGGGCGGGCACGCCGTCACGCTCTACAGGCTCGGCACGGTCGCGCGCGAGGCGGGCTTCGACATCGGGCGTCTCCCGTTCTCCCTGAAGATCCTGCTCGAAAACCTGCTCCGCCACGAAGACGGCCTCAGCGTCACGGCCGAGAGCATCGAGGCGTTGGCGTCGTGGGCGAGCTCGGGCAACAGTGCCCCCGGTTCACAGCGCGCCCAGATAGCGTTCTCGCCAGCCAGGATCCTGTTGCAGGACTTCACGGGCGTACCCGTCGTCGCAGACCTGGCGGCAATGCGAGACGCGATGGTGGCCCTGGGTGGGGACCCGGGCGCAGTACAACCACTGGTGCCCGCAGAGCTCGTGATCGACCACTCGGTCATCGCTGATGTCTCGGGCCGCGCAGACGCGTTTTCGCGCAACTCCGAGCTGGAGTTCCAGCGCAACCAGGAACGCTATAGGTTCCTGCGCTGGGGCCAGCAGGCCTTCGGCACGCTCAAAGTTGTCCCGCCGAACACCGGGATATGCCACCAGGTCAACCTGGAGCACCTCGCAAAGGTGGTTTTCCTCACCGATGACGGGGAGGCTTACCCCGACACGCTCCTCGGGACGGACTCGCACACGACGATGGTCAACGGTCTCGGCGTCCTCGGCTGGGGGGTTGGCGGGATCGAAGCAGAAGCTGCGATGCTCGGTGAGCCGGTCACGATGCTGATCCCCGATGTCGTAGGCTTCAAACTGACTGGTGAACTACCGGAGGGGTCGACGGCCACCGACCTCGTACTCACGGTTACCGAGCTGCTGCGCAAGCACGGCGTCGTCGGCAAGTTCGTTGAGTTCTACGGCGACGGGGTACCCAAGGTCGCTCTCTACAACCGGGCGACGATCGGCAATATGTCGCCCGAGTACGGCTCGACGTGCGCGATATTCCCGATAGACCAAGAAACGTTGCGCTACCTGCGTTTCACAGGCCGCTCCGAGGACCAGGTCGAACTTGTGGAGGCCTACGCCAAAGAGCAGGGGCTATGGCACGACCCGAGCAACGAGCCCGTGTACTCACAGCGCGTCGAGCTCGATCTTTCCACCGTCGAGCCGAGCCTGGCGGGACCGGCCAGGCCGCAGGACCGGGTACCTCTGCGGCGCTCGAAGGCGGCGTTCCGTGAATCCCTGCCGAAAATCCTCGGGAATGAAACCGCCGGGGACGAGCCGGCGCGGGTCCCGGTGGCCGGCGACGGGGCTACGGGGTTCGACCTCGGCCACGGCGACGTCGTCATTGCTGCCATAACAAGCTGCACGAACACGTCCAACCCAGATGTGATGATCGCTGCTGGCCTCGTGGCAAAACATGCCGTGGAACATGGGCTTTCGGTCAAGCCATGGGTCAAGACATCCTTGGCGCCGGGGTCCAAGGTGGTCATGGACTACTACGAACGTGCCGGGTTGACGCCTTACCTCGACAAGCTCGGCTTCGAGCTGGTCGGTTATGGCTGCACCACCTGCATCGGCAACAGCGGGCCGTTGCTCCCGGGCGTTTCCGACGCGGTTGCCACGGGCGGCCTCGCCGTGGCGGCCGTGCTGTCGGGTAACCGCAATTTCGAGGGCCGGATAAACCCCGATGTCCGCATGAACTACCTGGCATCTCCTCCTCTCGTCGTCGCGTACGCGATAGCAGGATCGATGGACTTCGACATCACGGGCGAGCCGCTCGGCACCGGCAGCGATGGCCGCCCGGTCTACCTGCGTGACATATGGCCGAGCACCGAGGAGGTAGCCGAGGTGATCAGCGAAGCCATTGCGGCCGACATGTTCGAAAAGAGCTATGCGGAGGTCTTCGCCGGCGACGAGCGCTGGGCTGCGCTCGATGTGCCGTTGGGGGAGCGCTACGAGTGGGGGACTACCTCGACGTATGTCCGCCAACCGCCGTTCTTCGAGGGGATGCCGCAACGGCCGGCGCCGCTTCGCGACATCCACGGTGCTCGGGGCCTGGCCAAGCTCGGCGGGTCCGTCACGACGGACCATATCTCACCCGCCGGCAACATCAGGAAAGACGGCCCCGCAGGTTCGTGGCTGATAGAGAACGGCGTGGCTCCCGTCGACTTCAACTCCTACGGGTCGCGCCGCGGCAACCACGAGGTGATGATGCGTGGCACCTTCGCCAACGTCCGGCTCCGCAACCAGCTGGCGCCGGGGACCGAGGGGGGCTTCACAACCTTCTTCCCGACCGGTGAGGTGACCACGATCTACGACGCAGCCATGCGTTATGCCGACGAGGGCACACCGCTCGTCGTCCTCGCCGGCAAGGAGTACGGCTCGGGGTCGTCGCGTGACTGGGCGGCGAAGGGCACAACGCTGCTGGGTGTGCGGGCCGTGCTGGCCGAAAGCTTCGAACGCATCCACCGCTCCAACCTGATCGGGATGGGGGTGCTGCCGTTGCAGTACCTCCCGGGCGAGTCGGCCGAGTCGCTTGGCCTGTCAGGCGAAGAGGTCTTCGATATCACGGGCCTCGAAGCAGCCGCTCCCTCGCCCGCTCCCCTGCCTGAACGGCTGACCGTCTCGGCAGGTGACAAGACGTTCGACGTGGTGCTCCGGCTCGACACCCCAGTTGAGGCCGAGTACTACCGCCACGGGGGCATCCTGCCCTACGTGCTACGCCACCTGCTCGACCGGCAGAGCCACTAAAGGTAGCGCGAGGCAGCGCTGAGGCTGCCGGCGTCGGCTCAGGCGCCGGCTTTGTACAGATGGCGCTCTGAGGACAGGTTGGCCGAGACAACGTCTTGGATCACGGCGATGAGAGCCTGCGTCGGGGCGCTCGGGCGCCCACGCTTGCGCAGTGCCATGCCGACATGGCGCAGCGGCAGGCCGTCCACACTTATCGTACGGAAACCCTCCGGCAGCTCAGGGACGGTTGTGGCCGGTACCAGCGCCGGCCCGTAGCCGCGCAACGTCAGGGCAGCCAGGAGGCGGAGCCCGTCGATGTCGGCCTTCGAGGACAGCATCGTCCCTGCGTGGCGAGCCGCCTCGTCGAGCTCCTCACGGAAGCCGGTATGGGGAGCAGGCAATATCAGCTCGACCCCTTCGAGGTCGGCAATGTGCACCTTTTCCTCGCGGCTGAGCGGGTGCGCCTCGGCGAGCAGCAGGACGATGTCCTCGTCGAAGAGGGGCTCGACCCTGAGGTCGGGGTTGGCGAGGGGCAGGTTTACGACCGCGCAGTCGAGGCCTCCACTTGCCAGCAGCACGCCAAGCGCCGAGGAGGTGGCCTCTGTGGTGACCAACCTCACCCTGGGGTGGGTGAGAGCGAGACGGTCCAGCAAGGGGAGCACGAGCCAGCGACCGGTGGTCGCTATCATCCCGAGGCGCACGCTGCCGACGACCTCCTGGCGCAGGGAAGCCAGGTCTGCCGCTACCGCGTCCAGTTCTGACTGCACCTCGCGTGCGCGCGCCTCCACTGCGCGGCCTTCCTCTGTGAGCATGCCTGTCTGGCGGTCGACCAGTTCCACCCCGAGCTCGCGCTCGAGGCGCTTGATATGGCCCGAGACGTTGGACTGGACGGTGTGGAGCGCACTGGCCGCACCAGAGAAGCTCCCATAGTCGGCGATCGCCACGAGGGCGGCGAGTTGGCGCAGGTCCACGAACGCCAGTATCGCGGTCATTCATGGCTAGCCGGCAAAACTGGAGGGTAGTGGCCGGCGAGGACGGGCTGAGGACCGTCTATTCGATCAATTACCTGAGCTATTGGGCCGCCTTTTGGAGCCTGCTCGTCGGCTTGGGCGCGGGTCTGTTTGGTGGGATCATCGGCGGCGCCTGGCCGCGTAGCGTCGACGAGCCCTACCTCGACTTGCGGGCGGCGGCGGTACCTGAGCCGGTAGTTGTGTCATCAGGCGCCTCGTCTCCAACCGTCCCGACCACCACAACGGTCCCCGTCACGACTACGGTGCCGGCCGGCGTCCCGGTCAGAGCGAGCAACCGGATGGTCCCGGTCGGGGCCGCTTCGTCGAGCTCAGGAGAGGCCATCGGGCCGTATTTTTACGAGCACCAGTAACGCCGAACCACTAGGCTGCGCCGCCAAGGCACAGCAAGGCGTCAGGGCTTGGGTGGCCAGCGTTTCTCGTCTGCGGGCGAGCGGCGCCGGGCGCTGTCTTTGGGCGATGGCCCGAGCGCCCAAGCCCTGCGCCACGCTGAAGCGTCGGGGCCGGTAAGGGGGGGAGTCGTGCTCCGGGCGGCGCGACGCCGGGCGGACCACCAGTCCGTATTCGCCTCGTCGCCTAGGGCCGCAATGGCTTCTTCGAGGCGGGTGACGAGTTCGCGGGTTGGCAGGTCCGGGATTATCGGCGCCCCGAAGGTTACCTTCGTCTCGCCTGTGTAAAGGCGCTTAGCCCCGCGGGGCAGGAGCCGGCCCGTCCCCTTTATGTGGACCGGCACGATTGGCCGGCCGCTGCGCACGGCGAGCCAAGCGGCGCCCCCGCTGTGAGACTGGCCCCAACCGTCCGGGCTCCGACCACCTTCGGGGAAGACCAACAGGTTCCAGCCGTCGGCGATCAGCGACCGCGCTCGGCTGGTGGAATCGCGGCTTATCTTTATACGTTCGAGCGGTACGGCGTTGAGCGCAAAGGCAAAGTAGGCCGCCTTCAATCGCGTGTCGAAGAAATAATCGGCTGCTGCGAGCGTCACGATCTTGTGCCGCCACGGCTCCGGCAGGACCGACAGGACGAGGGGGGTATCGAGGTGGCTCGAATGGTTGGCCGCGAATATGACCGGTCCCACCACTTGTTCAAATCGGTCGAGCCCTTCGACCGAAGGTTGCGCAACGGCGTTCACGAGAGGGCGCGTCAGCAGGTCCGTCCATGCGGCCCGTGCAAGGCGGACCGGGTAACGGCGGGCCCACTCAGTGTCGTAGTTGACGCCAACAGCCGAACGTTTCGGTAGCAGTGGGACCGATGTGGGCCAGGTGGGTGCGCTCAGCGGGAAAGGGAGGTCCCGCAAGGAGGACGGCCGGCGGAGGTTCCCGAGCCGGCCCATTGCCCCAAGCCGGTCACGGACCTCGCTAATGGACATTGGCGAGCATGACGGGGGGGCAGCGGAAATATGTGATCGTCGGGTCCCGCCCGACCTGGTCCTCGGCCATCTCGAGGGCGTCGGCGAGGGTGGTGGCGGGTTTGAAACCCATCCGCCGTACGGCTTTTCGGTTGCCACCCACGATTACCGTGGCGCCCGCGTGCTCGAGGGCGTGCGCTCCCCAGTACCACATGTAAAACGGGTGGACCCCGTGGTACGCGTAACTGGTCCTGTAGAGGTGCCGGTACCACTCGTCAGTAGCGAAGCGCTCCTCGTAGACCTTTTCTATCTGGAGAGGGTCGGTGGTCGCCGAGAGCACTTCTTCGAAGAAGTCGATGTACGAGGGGTGGTGCACCGGGTGGAATGCCCACGGTGTCGGGTGCGAGACGATCACGACCCCGCCCGGGCGGACAAGGGGTTTGCCGATGTAGAAATTGAAAAAGTACCCGAGGCTCATGCACATTACGAGCAGGGGGTTCATTATCGAGTTGACGTTGTAAGGCCCGACGTGGGGGAGCCCGAATATCACAACGTCGCTTTGGCCTTCGACGTCGACGAGTTGTTGGCGGTGGAGGGCCAGGGTCGTGGAAGCGTGGACTGCCTCTACCTCGCCGGCCTGGACGCTCGTCATTGCCTGTGGTGCGAGGATCGAATTGAAGATGGACCTTTTTGCGGTGGGGGAGAGGACATCAAGGCCGCGGCTGGTCGCCAAGAACGTCGCCCTGTCCCGCACGTCCCACTCCCATTCCCGCTTCTGCAGGAACGCCATCTGGGAAGGGAATGCGTCGTTGTTGAGGGTGGTCTCGATCTGGAAAACCTTCACGTGCTTGCCGAGGAGCCGCCCGATCCGCCACGCCGACGAATGCAGCTCGGAATTGGGACGGTCCATCAGCGAGCGGCTGTGCTGAAGCGTCTTCACGTTGTGATGGTGGCGGATGCTGCGGTAGCTCATGAGGCCTGTCGAGGTCGACTTGTGGCCTCCGTCCATCGCAACGAGGTTTATGTTCACGTAAACCAGTAAGTCCGATTCCGCAACCCTGCGGCTCACTTCGACGTCCTCGCCCTTTTCGGTTTTGCCGACCATGACGAGTTGGGAAGGGTCCTCGGCATCGTGCTGGAGGAGAGCGCCGTGGGGTGCGAAGGCGTCGAAGATGCGGTCCCCGAGCGCATGGCGAAGCTCAGCATCGGTCATGCGCCGGTGCAGCCCTAACGCAGCTATCAGGACGACGTCGTCCACGCCCGCGTCTGCTGCCATTTCGAGCACCGCCTCGATCACTCGTTGGCGGTTGTCCGGCCGTCGCATCGGTGGCAACGGCAGCGAGAGGTCATCGAAGGCGACGGTCAGGCGCATGCCCGCGTGCAACAGGTCAGGTAGTGGAGCGCTGTCGCCGAGCGGCTCGAGGAGCGCTTGGCGGATTGCCGCGTCGGGGTCGGGGAGCGGGGCTAGCGGTTCGGGCGCGTAGACGACGCGGCTGCGGTCCGCTGGCAGTCGCTCCAGCCTGAAACCCTCCCCGTGCCAGATGAGCACGGGCGGTGTGGAGCGGTCGACTTCGAGGACGAACCCTGGACGAGGCATTATTCGAACGATCTCTTCTTTTCTCGGCGCATGTCGAAAGCGACCTTTACAGAGCCGCGGCGGCCGGCGGCGGCGGCGTGCTCGATCGCCTCGCCTGAGCGGTCGAGCGAGTAGGTCGCTGAAAGCAGTCTCTCCAGCCGAGCAGCCTCGGCGAGTTCAAATGCTAGGTCGAAACTGTGGCGCCCACCCATGGCGGGCTCGGGGCCGTATGTGTAAGAGCCCGTCAGGGACACCTCCCTCTGCCAAAGCGGGGTGAGGTCGAGGTGGGCTGGCGCGGGCATACCGGCGAGCACCAGCGCCCCGCCTGGCGCCGTCACTGCGAGGGAGTCGGCGATCGAGCTGGCGCTGCCGACGCAGTCGATCACGAGAGGGGCGCCGCCGGAGAGCTGGCCGGAGCCGAGCGCCCAGGACCCCGTCGAGCGCCTCACGGCCCGGCGCAGTTCCCCGGGCTCGGCGACCGAGGTCGCACCGAGGCGGGTGGCCAGTTCGCGCTGGTGGGGGTACTTGGCGACGGCTATCACCCGGGTGACGTCTTCCCGGAAGCGGGAGAGCGCTGCCACGACACAGAGGCCCAGCGTGCCGGCGCCGACCACTACTGCGGTCACCTCACCGGCCTGGGTGCTGCCGGGGAGACGGCTGAGGGCCGCGTGGACAGCGCAGGCTGTGGGTTCGACCAGGACCGCTGCTTCGTCGGGGAGGTCCTCCGGAACGGGGTGCAGCTGGCTCTCGTGGGCTACGAAAGCGAGCGACCAACCGCCGCCGGTCTCTTTGCAGTAGCCGGTTTGCAGCCCGGGCGATATGTGGCCACCTGTCAGGTTGACGCAGTGGCGCCGCCGGCCGTCGGCGCAGGCCGGGCAGAGCGGCTTGATGCCCCGCGCCTCGCAGCCAAGGACCGGCTCTATGACGACTCGCCGGCCGTCCTCGGTGTCGGCGACCACCTCGTGGCCGGGCACGAACGGGAAGCTCACTATGGGCTCGAACCACCGCGACGAGCGCCCGTCCACCGTCGCCAGGTCGCTCCCACAGATGCCCGACATCCGCGGCAACAACCTGTGCCAGCCTGGACCAGGCAGTTCCGGTGCAGGTACGTCCACCAGGCGGAGCGGGCCGTAGCGCCCACCGGCTCCCGCTTTCCACTCCGAGGCGATACGCGCCATGGCGAAGCGCGGCACCGAGCGTTCCACCTGGAGAGCCTTCATGGTTCCCTTAGACCGCTGGGAGCCTTGTTTTGGCTCATAATGGGCCCGAACGGCAGTAGCGCCCGCTTGTAACCGGGCGTACGCGGCCAATGCTCGACGTGCCAACCGCGCTTGCGGGCGATCGCCGCCAGCTTGGTCTCGGGGTTGACCGCTACCGGGAACCCTGCGGCCTCGAGCATCGGCAGGTCGCTCGTGGAGTCGGCGTAGGCGACGCATTCGGCCAGGTCGAGGCAGTGTTCCTTGGCGTACTCAGCCATGATGAGCGCCCGCGCCTCGCCGGTCGGAGGAGCCTCCTCGAGCTCTCCGGTCAATTCCCCATTTGTGGTGTTCATGTGGGCGCAGACCACGTCGTCGAACAGCGGCCGGAACGGCTCCAGCACGAAGTCAAGTGCGCCCGTGATCAAAAGGGTGCGGTGGCCGAGCTCCCGGTGCTCGCGGACGCGCCTTATCCCCGCCGGGAAGGACTTCTCCAAGAGCAGGTCGCTCGTGAGTTCGGGTGCCTCCCCACGAAGTTCCCCTATGTCGGCGTTTTGGTAACGGCGGTAGAACCAGCGCAGGAAGTCACCCCTGTCGACCATGTCGAGAGAGAGCATCCGGGGCGCTTCGAGAAGGGTGCGCACCGTGAAGCGAGCACGTTCGGGCAGGTCCATGTGCCTCGTGGCGAGCCAGGCGTAACTGTCGACGACATTGGTCGCTACGAGGGTGTTCTCCAGGTCGAACACGGCGAGCTGGCGGTCGGGGGAGAGCACCGCCCGCTTGCCACGCTCTTCCCGCGACAGGGAGCCCGGCCCCTGGCGTTGGCGGCGAGGCCCAGCGAGACGGACCCTGGCGTGGGCCACAACAGCAGGCAGGTAGACGTCGTGGCAGTAGCGGGGCCACTCCAAGACGGCCGGGTCGAAGCAGAACTCCTGTTGATCGCTGGCGGGGAGCAGGTCGTTGACCTCGAGCAAGCGGTCGACCTGGAAGACGGCTTCGGTCTCGGTGTACGACCCGTACAGCTCGACGTAGCCGAGGGCGCGCTCGGCCTCCTCGCGCCGCTCCTCGATGCGGGCCGCCAGGTCGGCCGCGCCGCCGCGTAGTGGCAGCGTCTGAAGGGCGCGCTCAGCGCCTCGCAACGCTCGGGTGGCCTGGCGGAGCTGGTTCTGGACCCGGCGCCGGCCGGGGAACGACCACTCGGGGACCTCGATCGGTTGGCCCTTGTCATCTGCGAGCGGGTGCTCGGAGAACCATTCGCGCACCAGGTTGACGAGCTGGCCGTAACGCAGTGGGTTACGGGCTCCCGAGGCGGCGTGGACGACGTCGGGGCTCTCGAGCGGCCCACGGGCGGCTACGGCGAGGATGGCCGCCACAACGAAGTCGACAGGGATGACGTCGATGATCCCCTCAGGGATGCCTGGGAACTCCCTGAGCAGGCCGCGGGCATAGCTGATGATGACCGGGTCAGCCATCCGGAAGCCCCTTATCCAGCCCGGATGAGGTTCGGAAAGGGCGGCCTCGATGATGGAGGGCCGCACCACCGTTACCGGCAGGTCGCCGCGGCCCTCGAGAAGGGCCCATTCACCCAGGGCCTTCGAGTACGCGTAGGCATCCGGCCAACCAAGGGCCTGCGCCCGCGCCTTGCCGAGCTCGACCATGCGGTCCTGGGCCCAGTCCACGCGCAGTTTCTCGGTCCGGTCGGCGAGGAGGGGCACCCCCGCCGCACCCAGTTCCGCGCGAGCTGCGGAGCGAAGACGAGCGAGCTGTTTGGGGTCGCGGCTGGCGGCCTCCGCGTCCGATCGAGCACGCCCGGCTGCCTCGACCTCCTCCCGCCAAGGGACCCTGGACGAAAAGGGCGTCTCGGAAAGAAGAGCCTCCGGGGCCGGACCGCGCCTGCCTCCCGCGACGTACGCCGTGGAGACGGCTATGAGGTGGGGAAGTGAGCCCTGCTGCAGCACCGCTGCAAGCCGGGACGGGCCGAGCAGGTTGACTTCTACGGCTGCGTCGAGGGGTGCATCGAAGCTGACCGTGGCGGCCGAGTGAACGACCGTCGAACACGTCGACAGCAGTTCCTGGCCAGCGTCGTCAAGGCCGAGCCCGTCCATGGTGACGTCGCCTGCGATCGGGAAGATGCGCCGAGAGGTCTCCTCGTCAAAACCTTCGCCGAGCTCTCGCCGCAGCCGCTGGAAGCAGTCATTGCGCAGGACATCTCTTTCAACCCGGTCCTGGGCCCCACGCCGGCCCGGCCGGACAAGAAGGACCACCTCTGTGTCGGGGAGGCACCGCAGCACACGCTCCGTGAGTGCCGTGCCAAGGAACCCCGTTGCGCCGGTGATCGCGATCCGCCGGCCCGCAAGTGCCTCTCGCAGCATCCTTTGTGTTTACCACGTAAGCCCTGGCTGCTCAGGTACCGGGCTGGCCGGGTGGTGGCCGCGGAGAGTCAGGAACTGCGCCGCGAGGAGCGCGATTTGCTCTGCGGCCTGGTGTAGCGAGAGTTGCTTGCGGGCAAAGCCCGTCCTGTTGCGGTCACAACCGGTGCGTCGGCCTTGGCCTTGCGCGACCGCGCCGCTTGGGCGGCAGCCTGGCCACCCCCCGGGCGTTTGCGCTGAGATTGCCTGCTGCTGGCCGTGCCCGCGCTCGTGGAGGAGGCGCTGCGGCTTGCCTTGGGCTGGTGGGCGGAGATCCATGCCTTTTTTTGCTTGTTCATCCGGAACATGATCACCCAGATGAAATAACCGGCCCCGGCGGCAAAGATTAGGTACTCCAGGTCGGTCAATCCTGTGGGGAAGGGCGTGTCGATACCCAGTACCCCGGCGACGAAAAAGGCAATGGCGGTGACGTACCGGCGCTTCCAGTAGATGCTGACTACCGCCGCCACGGTTACGACGATCACGATGATCGCCGTCGGAGGGTAGGTAACGGGTGCCCAGTGAGTCACGGATTTGCCGTGCACCGTTACGGCTTTTAGGTAAACGTCCTTCCCGAAGAACGAAAAAACCGCCAGCACGACCATGACGGCTGCTACGTACAGGGCTCTCTTCGGCTCGGGATCCTCCAAGGCCGAAGTTGCCTTGGCGGCTTCCCTACGCAGCTCCTGGTACGCGGCGCGATCTCTGCCCTTTTGTTTGCGAATGAGCTCTTTCTGCTCGTGCTCTATTTCCTTGGCCGAGTTGGCGGAGCTGGCCTCTGGCGCGGTGCGGGGCTTGACATCGACGGTCGTAGCTTCCTCGTCGTAGTCCTCGTCGCCCGTATCTTCGTCACTGTCCGGCGGGGGAGACGCTCGCCGCAGGAGGCTCACTCCTCGCCCGCCTCGCCATCGGGGTCGTCCTCGCTCGACGTGTTGGCAGCACCTTCGCCCTTGTCGGTGGCGGCGCCGGGCAAGAGCCATGTCCGGACCTTCACCGAGCTCTGGCGCGGCCCCAGCTGCTCGAGCTGGGCCTCAACCGGCAGATCCGCCGGCGGCTCGCCGGAGGTCACCATGATGATCGCCGGTTCCTTCTTCTCGGTTTCCAGGGCCTGCTGAAGACCGAAGGCGAACGCCGTCAGGACTGCGCCGGTAGCGCTCCGCTGCCGCCAGCGTTCCACACTGTCCGGGAGGCCGGTGCGCCTCGGTGCCTCGTTCTCGAGAAGCTCTTCGGTACCCTCAGGAGCTGCTCGGCGGACGTGGCGGCGGCCTAGTTCGTCAACGTACTCCTCGGGCTCGCCATCCTCGAAGCCCTCGTCGAAGTACTCCTCTTCGGCGAGCACCTCGTCCTCGTGGACCGCCGCACCATTGGCGTCGCTGGCCGCGGCTTCGGGCGTCTTGTCTTCAGGGTCCTGCTCGGGCACCCTTCCACGCTAGCGCTTCGGCGAGCAGTCCGGGCTTGGGCCCCGGCGCTGGCTGTAGTCCCCGATGGGCCGGTCCGGCCGTCTGGCGGGACGACCCGCCAACAGGAACGGGATCGTCCCCCAGCGGCACGGTCCGCCCCAGTGATCCCCGTCGGTCGCGTCCCGCCTGGGCGGGCTGTTGCCGGTTGTTCTAGCTCGTCAGCCGGCACCTGGGTACCGGCTCAGGCGAGGCTGCTGTACCCTTGTCCCCTTGCAGCGTGTCGGCCTCGGGTGAGCCCGTGTTCCCGTCACGTGTTCAGGGGCGCTTGGCTCAGGTGGTTAGAGCGCAGCCTTCACACGGCTGAGGTCGAGGGTTCGAGTCCCCCAGCGCCCACTGCAAAAGGGCAGTCCAGAGGCGGTTAGGCGGTATATAGAGCGACCGGCCGCTTTCGCCGTGCGCGCTGCGTGCGCGAAGTGTGGCTAAGATCGCGCACGTGCCTCCGCCTCGTCGCCGACACTTCGGGTCCGTGAGGCGATTGCCGTCCGGGAGGTTCCAGGCCAGTTATTGGCACGAGGGCACCCGGCACGTGGCGGGGGACACGTTTGGGACTAAGGCCGA
>Ga0302325_10002338_pt1 | contig 46237 bp, 50 predicted proteins | sample Palsa_T0_2_FD_201948 | JGI IMG/M metagenome (GOLD analysis project Ga0302325, IMG submission 201948) | Peat permafrost microbial communities from Stordalen Mire near Abisko, Sweden - Palsa_T0_2 | ecosystem: Environmental > Terrestrial > Soil > Palsa > Peat permafrost | place: Sweden: Abisko...
TCGTCCAGCACCTTCTCCAGCGCGGCGAAACGACACCGAACGCCGACGAGGCCATCCATGCCTCCAGGATAGCCCAAAACACGACCAAATGGAAATGTTATTTCTTAACAGTGCCTCAGCTCTTGGTTTTGGCTTTCTTCACATCGTTCTGCAACTGCCGGACATCTTCCGGCATGTCGCCGGCGTTCTTCGCGTGATTCAGTTCCCGCCGGCAGGTGACGGTATCGCCAGTCAGGAACGCGATCTTGGCCAGGAAGTAGCATCTGTAACTATTACCGTTGGGCGCGTCGTGCGCCATCTTGGCCTCATCCAGCGCGCCGGTTAGGTTGCCAAGCTGAAGCTGCGCATAGGCCGCCAGAATGCGGAGCGACGAATTGTCGGGATTCGAATGCGTGAGCGTGGAGAGCCGCGCCAGCGCGCCCACGTGCTCGCCTTCGCGGATCAGTTGGACGGCTTCATCCACGATCTTGCGGTCGCCGTCGCCCAGCAGGGTCAAGGCGCTCGCCAAGCGGTCGAACCGCAGTTCCATGCTGGGGGCGGGAGGTGGCGGCGCAGCCAGGGCCAGCGTGGCGGCGCAGACGAGGATCAGGCAAACATTGGGGATGCAGGGCATATATCAGATTCTAGCTCCGAGCGCTGAAGCTCTCTACCGCATCAGCCAGACCGTGCCATACGCCAGCCCAGAGCCAACCAGCGCGCCGGCGATCACGTCACTCAAGAAATGCATCCCCAGCAGGATGCGCGAGAGCGCGATGCTGGCGGCGCAGAACAACAATCCGGGCAGCAGGCCCGGATAGAAGGCCGCAAGCGAGAGCGCCACGGCAAAGGCGGTGATCGTATGGCCGGAGGGGAAAGAAAAGCGGTCCGGGGGCAGCAGTTTGGCCCAGCAGTGCGGCTCGATGGCGCAGGGGCGTTTGCGGTTGGTGCGCTTCTTCAGGAAAAGGAACACCCCGATTCCCAGCGCCGCCGCGATGGCCGCGGTGCCCACAGCCGCGAAGCGCGTAGGGCCGCCGAACAGCAGGATGATGAGGCCCATCGCATACCACAGCCAGCCATCGCCGCCGCGTGTGGCGCAGATCATCCACACGCGGATCCAGCGCGGCGCCGGCCACCGATGCACGCGGTGCATCAGACTGTAATCGCGCGCCGTGATGAACTCTAACACCATCCCACCCTAATTTATAGTCCCATAATCCTACAAGAACATGACATTTACTTGAAAGCTTGGTGAAATCAAAGTGTGAAAAAGCTCGATTTCATCTACTTCGATGCGGGCGGCGGGCATCGCAGCGCGGCCATGGCCTTGCAGCAGGTAATTGCGCAACAAGGCCGGGGGTGGGAGATTCGCATGGTGAACCTGCAGGAGCAACTCGATAACCTGGATATCTTTCGGCGCATCACCGGCATCCGCCTGCAGGATTATTACAACCTGATGCTGAAAAAGGGTTGGACGTTGGGCTCAGGCGAGCTTTTGAAGGGGCTGCATATTGTGATCCGTCTGTTTCAGCCCAGGCTGGTGAGGCTGTTACGCGATTTCTGGCGCGCGGGCGAGCCGGACATGGTGGTGTCGTTGATCCCGAATTTCAACCGTGCATTGAAGCTGAGCCTGGAAGCCGCGCTGCCGGGCACGCCGCTGGTGACAATTCTCACGGATATCGCCGACTATCCGCCGCACTTCTGGATCGAGCGCCAGCAGCAGTATCTGATCTGCGGCTCGGACCGCGCTGTGGCGCAGGCGCAGGAATTGGGACACGAGACGAGCCGCGTTTTTCGCGCGTCTGGCATGATCTTGAACCCGCGCTTCTACGAACCGATTGATGCGGATCGAGGCGCCGAGCGGCAACGCCTCGGACTCGACCCGCAATGGCCCACTGGACTGGTCTTGTTCGGTGGCGAAGGCTCCGCGGTAATGCTTGAAATCGCGCGCCGTCTGGAAGCCGCGGCGCGGCCGCTGCAATTGATCCTGATTTGCGGCCGCAACCAGAAGTTGGCGGCCACTCTGCGTGCGATGCCGTCGCGCATTCCGATGTTTGTGGAAGGTTTCACCCGGGAGGTGCCGTATTACATGCATCTCTCGGACTTCTTCATCGGCAAGCCGGGGCCGGGCAGCATCAGCGAAGCGATCGCCAAGAAGCTGCCGGCGATTGTGGAGCGCAACGCCTGGAACCTGCCGCAGGAGCGCTACAACTGCGAGTGGGTGCGGGAGCAGGACGTCGGACTGGTGTTGCGCAATTTCCGCGGAATCGGCGGTGCGGTCGACAAGCTGCTGGAACCAGCGACTTATGAACGCATGCGAGCCAACGCCGCGGGGCTGTCGAATCGCGCGGTGTTCGAGATTCCGGATATGTTGGAGTCCATCCTGGGCGGGGTATCATAGTTTTCGGGGTCCTTATGATTACGCGAGTGCGCGCGAGGAATTTCAAAAGCCTGAAAGACGTTGACATACCCCTGGGCCCATTGAACGTCCTCGTGGGGCCCAACATGGGCGGAAAGAGCAATGTCCTCGATTTGTTCCACTTCCTGCAAGAATGCTGGTCTCCGCAGTTCGGGCCTGGAAACGCCCTGACACGACGGCAAGGGATAGACGAGGTCTTGTGGAAGGGAAGTCACGAGCGACTGCTTTCGATAGCCATTGAGTACTTGGAAACCTCCCGCCCCGGTACAGATTTTGCGTACGAACTCAAAATCGGGGCCGGCACCGGAGGATATTTCACCGTTGAAAAGGAGACGCTGACCCTCCGTGAGGAAGGGAAGGGCTACCAGCTTATCGTCAGGGAGAGCGACGGCCGCTGGCTCGAAAACGCAAACTCGTCGAAGCTCGCCTTCATCCCGGCCGAGAGATCGGGAATGGAAACGGCGCCACCCAACTGGGACGGCTACCCTCTGAAGTTCTCCGTCCAGAACTGGCGATTTCATCAGTTCGTTCCCGCTGTGATGAAGCAGGCAAACCAGATGACGGCCGGTAGTGTCCTCGACTTACACGGCTCGAACCTCTCCGCTTGGTTGATGTGGCTACAGACCCGATCGCCTCAGGCCTTCGCCCGCATCGCAGAGGTTGCACGAGATGTCTTTCCGGAAATCCGGGAGGTTCTGACGTGGCCGACGCAGCAAGGGATGGTATATTTGGCTTCCAACGAGCAAGGATTACTCCGCCCCACGCCGCTCTTCCAGATGTCGGATGGCGAACTGGCGTTCATCGCTTATCTCTCGCTCATTCTCGCCCCTGACGACCTGGGCGGTACCTTCGTCTTCATCGAGGAGCCTGAGAACCACTTGCATCCCCGCCTGTTTGAGACGCTCATAGCGTTGTTACGCCAGGTCCAGCAGGAAGTCGCTGACCGAGGTGTTCCACGTTCCCAGATCGTTTTCACGACCCATTCGCCGCTCGTGCTCGATCAAATGAAGATCGAGGAGATCCTATGGGTTGAGAAACGACAGGGCGAGACGAAAGTAATAAGGCCCAATGATAAACCGCACCTCCGGAAACTGGTCGAGGACGAAGAACTGGGTCTGGGCGACCTGATGTTTGCGGGAGCGCTTGGCGAAGAATGAGCGTTTTCGGAATCGTCGTCGAGGGGCCGCGTGACAGTGCGGTGTATCCGGCCATAATCCGAAAAATTCGGCCCGACGTTGAACAGGTAGTGGCGAGGCCGTGTGGCGGCGTTCCGGCCCTCCCTAAGAAGTTTGTGGGGTGGTTGAAACACTTTCAGTACCAGCATCGCATAGACAAGGCGCTGGTCATCCGCGACTCCGGCGGGAAGGACCCGCAGGCCAACGAGGCCGACCTAAATGACCGCTTGAACCAATCGGGTTTCAAGCCGAGATTCCCCGTCCACTTCTACGCGACAAGGTGCATGGTCGAAACATGGCTGCTCGCCGATGAGCAGGCCGTAAGCATGGTCGCTCTCGCGCGCGGCCGGCGCAGTTCGGTCAAACCCGTCAACAAGCGATTGGAAGAAATCATGGATCCAAAGCCCTTATTACTGGAAATGCTCTCCCAAGCGCGCCTCCCGGCTGACGACAAGGTGTACGAAGAGATCGCGTCCGCCGCGGACCTCGACAAAATCGCGGAGCGCTGCCCGTACTTTGCCGATTTCCGTAAGCACGTCCACGCCTGTTAGCTCCCGCCCCAATAGGCCCGTAACCAACTGGAGCGTGCGCTCCGCGCGGTTGAACCGCCGCATGAGGTTGTAATTATAATTTCGACAGTGCCGGCGGATCCTGTCACATAGGCTAATCCGACAGGCGCACAACAGTAATTCCGGTCGCCGGTAAATCGTTGCCGATTGCCAGAATCGGTTCGTGCCGCTCCGTACACGGCGCAGTCTCCGAAATTCAGGGCGGGCGCGATGGCCCTGCCTTTGCCAAATCGCCCAAATGCGGCGATAGCCCGCTTCGCCTGCGGCTGATCGAAGGCAACAACGTCACAAGCCAATCCGTCGATCAATTCATACAGGAGTGGCAGGGCCGCCTCTCAGGAACGCGCCTGAAGGACCATTCCTGCTTCCAGTAGGGAAACCGCCGATGCGATTCGCATCGAAGCCGCCGCAGTTGCACGAAGAAGCGATTCACGACATGGCTCACCGATCAAAATCGCGACCAGCGCCGATGTGTCAATGACCATTATCGCGGAATACCAAAATCGTCGTAGCCCAGGATCTCGTCCGGAGTGCGGGGATCGAGAACCGTCAACGCCCGCATCTTCGCACAAACCGCGTCGATTTTGTCGCGGTCGATGGCCTGATTGGCACTGTGTGCTTGCTCTTCCAACGTGTGGATCACCGCGTCCGTAAGCGTTACGCCCATGCGCGTACAGCGCCGTCTCACTTCTTCATTATAGGGCAAGCCCGGAGGATATACTCAACAGATGCCGGCCTCCGCCAGCCGTCAATGCGACCTGTTACTATTCCCCTTCACATGCATACCGGAAATCCCCGCCTGCGCCACGTCGCGCTCGCCGCAATTCTCTGTACCGTCCTCATCGGTCCCGCCGGAGCCAGTTCGGTCCGCTGCGGCCCAAACCCACCGGTCCATGGATGAATAAGATCCTGTCTCCCGACCAGCGTGCCGACCTGATCGTCGCGCAGATGACCCTCGACGAGAAGATCTCGCGGCTGCATGGCGGCGGTTGGCAGATGCTCTTCGCGGGCTCCGATGCGCCGCCTTCGAAATCGCTGGGCAATGCCGGCTACATTCCGGGCATTCCGCGCCTGGGCATCCCCGACCTGCAAATAGCCGACGGCCGCCGTAGGCGTCACGCACAGCGCCGCGTTCGGCCGATATTCGACCGCGCTGCCCTCCTGTGTGGCCGAGGCCGCGAGCTGGGACCTCGACGTGGCGCGCGAATACGGCGCGCTCATCGGCACGGAGCTCCGCAACCAGGGCTACAACATGTCGCTGGGTGGCGGCGTCAACCTGGCGCGCGAGCCGCGCAACGGCCGTATCTTCGAATACAAGGGCGAAGATCCGATCCTGGCAGGCAAGCTCGTGGGCGCTGAAATGAAGGCGCTCCAGGAGCAGGGCATCGTCGGCGATATCAAGCACTACGCCCTGAACGACCAGGAAGGCGGCCGTTCGTTTGTCAACGTCAAGGCCGATAAACGAGCCATCCGCGAGAGCGATCTGCTGGCGTTCGAGATCGGCGTGAAGGAATCCGGCGCCGGAGCCGTGATGTGTTCCTACAACTTGGTGAACGGCGACTACGCTTGCGAGAACAGCTACCTGCTCACCGACGTTCTGAAGAAGGACTTCGGTTTCGAGGGATTTGTAGTTTCGGATTGGGGCGGCACGCACTCGACGGCCAAATCCGTCCTGGCGGGCCTGGACATGGAGATGCCCGGCTCCACTTACCTGGCGGACGCGCTCAAGAAGGCGGTGGAGAATGGGGAGGTTCCCGCGGCGCGCCTCGACAACATGGTCCACCGCATTCTGCGCAGTGAGTTTGCCGTGGGCCTGTTTGACCGTGATCCGCAACCCCAGGTTCCGGATGTCTTCCACGGCCTGGATGTGGCGCAGCGCGTGGCCGAGCGGTCTATCGTCCTGCTGAAGAATGCGGACGGACAGTTGCCCCTATCCGTGCGCGTGAAGACCATCGCGGTCATCGGATCGCATGCCGATGTGGGCGTCCTCTCGGGTGGCGGGTCGGCGCAGGTCGATCCGATGGGCGGCAATCCCGTGCCGCAGCCCGCAAACACGGGCATCTTCGATCGCGTGGTCTGGCACCGTTCGGCGCCGTTGAAAGCCATTCGCGATAAGGCGCCGCATGCGGACGTGCAGTACGATGGCGGAACCGATCCGCACGCCGCGGCGCGTCTGGCAAAGGCGTCCGACGTGGCCATCGTGTTTGTCAACCAGCCTTCGAGCGAAGGCAGCGACCACCTCAGCCTGTCACTCCCGAACAACCAGGACGCGCTGGTGAGCGCAGTGGCCGCCGCCAATCCGCATACCGTCGTGGTGCTCGAAACCGGCGGCGCGGTGACCATGCCTTGGATCGGCCAGGTGGGCGCGGCGATGGAAGCCTGGTATCCCGGTATGCGCGGCGCGGAGGCCATCGCCAACGTACTCTTTGGCGATGTGAATCCTTCCGCCAAACTGCCGCTGACCTTCGCTAAATCGGAGGCCGATCTGCCGCACCCGCAACTCACGGTACAACCGCCGGCGAGCGAGGCGGACATGGTTGAGATGTTTCCGGGCTTCAAAGTCAATACCAGAAAGTTTGACGTGGCTTACGACGAAGGGCTGCTTGTCGGTTATAAGTGGTATGACGCCAAGGGTAAAACCCCGTTGTTCCCATTCGGCTTTGGACTCTCGTATACCACTTATAAGTATTCGAACCTGAAGGCATCCAAAGACAGCGTTGCGTTCGACGTGACGAACGCCGGCGCGCGGGCGGGCGCGGAAATCGCCGAAGTCTACGCCACGCTTCCGCAAGCGTCGGGCGAGCCGTTCAAACGTCTGGTAGCGTGGGAGAGAGTGCGGCTGGCGCCCGGTGAATCGAAGTCCGTGACGCTGCGTCTCGATCCGCTTTATCTTTCGATCTTCAACGCGGAAAAGGACGCTTGGGAACTGGTTCCGGGCGAGTATATCATTCAGGCCGGCACGTCATCGCGCGACTTACCCCTGCGCGGCTCTATTCATTTGGACTAACACGCACATGACACGAATTCACACCATCATTCTATTTGCGACCGTAGCTTCCAGCGCGGCCGCGGCAACAGTCGACGAAGTGCGCATCGCAAGCGGTGAGCTGAAGGGGGCGATCGCGGGCGGCGTGGTCGCGTTCAAAGGCATTCCGTACGCCGCTCCTCCCACCGGCCAGAATCGCTGGCGCGCGCCGCAGCCCGCCGCGCCGTGGAAGGGCGTGCGATCCGCCGCCGACTACGCATCCGATTGCATGCAGCTTCCGTTTCCAAGCGACGCCGCGCCGCTCGGCACCAAGCCCGCCGAGGATTGCCTGTACCTGAACGTGTGGGCGCCCGTGCAGCGGCCGTCCGGCAAGCTGCCGGTCATGGTGTGGATCTATGGCGGCGGCTTCGTCAACGGCGGAAGCTCGCCCGCAGTCTACGACGGAACGCATTTCGCCGAGAGCGGCGTGGTACTCGTCAGCTTCAACTATCGCGTAGGGCGCTTCGGATTCTTCGCGTTTCCGGCGCTGACCAAGGAAGATCCCAACGCCCCGCTCGGCAACTATTGTTTCCTCGATCAGATCGCGGCATTGAAGTGGGTGCGCAAGAACATCGCAAAGTTTGGCGGCGATCCGGGCAACGTCACGCTGTTCGGCGAGTCCGCCGGTGGCATGTCGGTGCTCACCATGATGACCACGCCGTTGGCGCGCGGGCTGTTCGAGAAAGCCATCATTGAATCGGGTGGCGGGCGCAGCGGAATCGGGCCGATGCGCCGCGTTAGCGAGTCCGGTCCGAACCTGCCATCGGGCGAAGCGGTGGGGGTCGCATTTGCCGGGAAGGCCGGCATCAAGGGTGAAGACGCCGCGGCGCTGGCCGCGTTGCGCGAGTTGCCCGCCGAGCGTGTCTGCGATCGCCTGAACATGGCGAGCATTGGAAACCCGACGTATGCAGGTCCCATGATCGACGGCAAAATTGTCGCGGAATCGTCCGAACAGGCCCTGCTCGCCGGACATGGGATGAAGATACCGGTGATCGTGGGAGCTAACAGCAGCGACATCGGTTTCTCCTTCGCCAAGAGCATGGACGAGTTGTTCGCACCATTCGGCGGCAACAAGGAAAAGGCAGAGGCCGCCTACGACCCGGACAAATCCGGCGAATTCCGCAAGATCGGCATGCTGGTGGCGGCCGACCGGATGATGATTGAGCCGGCCCGATTTGTGGCGCAGACCATGGCCGCCACGGGCCAGCCCGCGTATGAGTATCGTTTCTCTTACGTGGCGGAGTCCATGCGCAAGCAGTGGAAGGGCGCGCCGCACGCGACCGAGATTCCTTTCGTCTTCGATACCGTCGCAGCCCGCTACATTAAGGATCTGGCGCCCGCGGACGAGGCGGCGGCCAAGGCGGCCTTGGCTTACTGGGTGGCGTTTGCGAAGAGCGGCAATCCGGATGGCGAAGGGCGTCCGCACTGGCCCGCGTATAGCGCCGGCGACGACCAGTTGATGAACTTCACCGATGCCGGTCCGGTCGCGGAGCACGATGCTTGGAAAGCGCGGCTGGACCTGACCGAAGCTTCGTTGCAGAGCAAATGATCCGCAGTGGGCGACCGCCTGAGGTCACCTGACCGTGTGTGGTCAGATCGAGAAGCTTTCGGGGGAGCGCCGCGCCGTCCGGCGCATTCCGCAGAGGTTGGTCCACGCCGTGCAGATGAGAATTGGTAAGCTAAACTTGCACGGGAAGGAACACCATGCACGATGCACATCGGAAAGCCGCCGAGCAGCACGAACTAGCGGCGCACGCCCATCGTACCGCGGCGGAACACAACGAAAAAGGGGATCATGCAACCGCAATCTGGCATGCGGACCGGGCGCTGGACTACTCGGACCAAGCGTACAAGCTTGCGAAGGAAGCCCATACCAAATCAGGGCGGATCGTGAGTATCTGAATATGTCTACTCGATATAACAACGGATCGCATTACGAGAACCATCAACGAGCCGCCGAGTTGCACGACGCCGGCGCGCACGCCTATCGTGTTGGCGAGCAGCATGGAAAGCAGGATCACCTGACTGGGCACGAGCAGTCGCGGCAAGCCCTGGAGCACGTTAACGAGCCTCATCGGCATTCTCAGGCCGCCGGATTCGGACACGATGAGATCGCGGCCCTCGCTCATGAACTCTGGCTAGCCAGAGGCTGTCCGGGCGGATCGCCGCAAGAGGACTGGTTCCAGGCCGTGGAACGATTGCGATCCCGCACTTAACCGCTGCAGGCGGAACCCCTTGCGCCTTGAACGGCATAGGCATGCCGACCGTGTCGACCAATCGGGTGGTCACAGTGGCGCTGCGGTTCCACAGTTTCTCCATATGCAGAAGCACCGCGGTGACAAATATCGAACGTAGCGGGCGTCCCGACGGCTTCAATCGCGACGTCGCGCGGGACGGCCTTTTCTCACCGCCGCTATTGATCGCTGCGGTTGCTCCGAGGCTCTTGGCGGCCTTCAGGCGGTTGTGATCCGTTCGATACTGAAGATCGCAGCCGGGGAGTAGCGTCATCAAAGGCGGCCAACCCGGCAACTCCGCGCCTACAAATGGCGATCATGCCGCCGGCGGGAGCGGGTGAGACTGCGCCGGCATACGGGATGCGTACACGTCCCGGGGAATACCGTTGCTTTCCGCGGGCAACCAAGAAAATCGCTGAGCGGCCCTCAATCGGATTGAGAAATCCGGTCCCGCCGGGCCACTAAAGTGCTGTCCCATGCACCGCAAAATTTCCGCGCCCGCGGCTGCCATTGCCGGAAACAGGCGCATACTCACCCGCGCCAAAGGTTTCCCGGCGCCGCCGGAACTCATTGGACGAAGAATCTACATCTTCCGCGCCCAAAAGGTCATGCTCGATCACGACTCGGCCGGGCTGTATGGCGTGCCCACTTTTCGCCTGAATGAAGCCGTTAAGCGTAACCTCAAGCGCTTTCCGGAAGACTTCATGTTCCAACTCCTGAAGGACGAAGCTCTTTCTTTGACATCGCAAATTGCGATGTCAAAAGGCCGAGGTGGACGGCGCGCGCTTCCATATGCATTCACCGAGCATGGCGTAGCCATGCTGTCGTCCGTCCTCAACAGCGAACGCGCCGTGCAGATGAATATCCCGATTGGCCGCACTTTCGTGAAGCTGCGCGAAGTGTCGGCCACCCATCGGGATTTGGCCCGCAAGATGGAGCAGTTGGAGACGACTCAGAAGGACCATGCGGCGGTCCTCTCGATTGTCTTCGAGGATATTCAGACCTTCGAAGAGAAAGTGATGAGGGGTTTCAAGAGTCTGAAGGCCCCCAACCGTCGGAAGGGGCGCATGGGTTTCATCGCCGAACCACCGGCAGCCGGCCCATGCAAGACCCGCTGATCCCGCCTCTAGCCGCGATCGCCACGGGCATTCTGGCTTCGCGTTTGGTGTCGTTTGAGATTCGCGAGCTATTTATCGTCATAACGGCATTCGGGATCCTGGGCGCCATCGCGTTGTGGCGGCGGGCGCGCGCGCTGGCCGGGGCCTGCTGCCTGCTGGGATTCGTGTTCGCGGGCGCGCTGGGCGATCTGGCACATCGCCCGGATCCCCGCCCGGAGCTGGATGCCGACGGGCGCGAGCCCGTGATCCTGAGCGGCTGCGTGGTCCAGCCACCCGCGCTCTCCGGCGATCGTGAGCGCTTCGTGGTAGAACTGGATCCGGGCGCGCGCGTGCAAGTCACCGCATACGCGCGCGAAGGCCAGCCGCCGCCCGCGTTGCGCTACGGCCAGCGGGTGGAGTTCGAGGCGCGCGTGCGGCGGCCGCGCAATTTCGGCAATCCCGGCGCGTTCGACTACGCGCTCTATCTGGCGCGCCACGATATCTATTGGACCGCATCCATGAGTTCCGGCGGCGAGGTCACCGTGCTGCCCGGTCCGTGCGGATCGCGCTTCCAGGCCGCTATCGTGGGCCTGCGCGTGATGGCTCTCGATCGCCTGGCGCAACTCTACCAAGGCAAGCCGTATGAGACCGGCATGATGCAGGCCGTCATGATCGGTGAAACCTATCAGGTGCAGCGCGTCTGGACGGAGCAGTTCCGCAACACGGGTACCTACCATGCGCTGGTAATCTCCGGCACGCACACGGTGGTGTTGGCCGCCTTCCTGATGCTGGTGCTCCGCCTCTGCTTCGTGCGGCGCGAGGCGGCCCTGTTCGTCACCTCGGCGCTGTTATGGCTGTATGCGCTGGTGACCGGATGGGGATCGCCATGCGTGCGTTGCGCCGCCGGCTTCACTCTGTTTGCGATCGCCAGCTATTTCGCGCGGCAGCGGCGCATCCTGAACATCCTGGCAGCGGTGGCCATCGGCTTCCTGGTGCTGGATCCCGAGCAAATGTTCGAGGCCAGCTTTCAACTCACGTTCCTGGCGGTGGGATTCATCGGCGCATTCGCTACGCCGGTGTTGGAGCGCACCTCGTACTCGCGCGCCCGCGCACTAGCGGACCTCCCGGATACCGGCCGCGATCTGCACCTAGCGCCGGTGGCCGCGCAGTTCCGCGTTGAGATGCGGCTACTTGCCGAAACGTTGCGGCTGTGGACCAGGCTGCCGGAGCGCGTTAGTTGCCTGGCCATCGGCATTCCGGCGCGCGTGCTGTTCTACGCATTCCAGCTTGCGGTGGTGTCGGCCATCGTGCAACTGGGGCTGGCGCTGCCCATGGTGGTGTACTTTCATCGCATCGGATTTTCGGGAGTGTCCGCCAATACGGTCGTGGTGCCGCTGATGTGCGCCGTGATTCCGGTCGGCTTCATCGCCATATTCACCGGCTGGGGATGGGTGGCGAAGGCCGCGGGATGGCTGCTGGCAGCATCGCACGCGGTGGTCGCCTGGCACATGCACCTGGAACCAAACTGGCGAATTCCGACTCCGCCGTTGTGGCTGGGAATCGCCATCGGCGCCGGGCTGATCCTGGCCGTGGTGGCCGGCCGCGCGGGCTGTTGGTGGTTCACAGCCGCCGCGGGCGCGTTGGCAGTATTGCTGGCGTTGCTGCTTGGGCATCCGTTCGCGCCCGAAATCGCGCGCAACACGCTGGAGATGACCGTGGTGGACGTGGGACAGGGCGATAGCATCCTGCTAGCCTTCCCGGATGGCAAGCTGATGCTGGTGGATGGCGGCGGCATCCCCACCTTCGGGCGGCGCGCGCCCGCGCAGATGGATATCGGCGAAGACGTGGTATCGCCCTACCTGTGGGACCGTTCCATCGGCCGCATCGACGTGATGGTATGTACGCATGCGCATGCCGATCACATCGGCGGGCTGCCGTCGCTGCTCGACAACTTCCACGCCAGGGAGCTATGGACCGGCGCGAATTCGGATAACCCCGCATGGGACGCTTTGCGGGATCGCGCGCGCCAGGACGGCGTGCGCATCGTGCCGCTGCATCGCGGCCAGCGCTTCAACTACGGTGGCGCGGAGTTGGAGGTGCTGGCGCCTGCGCTGGATTATGTGGCCAAAGAGGCGCCGCACAACAACGATTCGCTGGCCTTCCGCGTGACCTTTGGCCGCCATTCGTTCCTGTTGAGCGGCGATATCGAGCGGCAAGTCGAAGCGGAGTTGGTTGAAGAGGGCCTGTTGCACAAGACGGACGTGCTCAAGGTGCCGCACCACGGCAGCAAGACCTCCAGCACGGCTGCGTTTCTGGATCTGCTGCAGCCGGCTTTCGCGGTAATGTCGGCGGGCTTTGAGAATTCTTACGGGCACCCGCACGCCGATGTGCTGATGCGCTACGCAGAGCGGCAGGCGTGTGTACTGCGCACCGATCTGGATGGGCTGGTCACGGTGCGCAGCGACGGACGGAGGCTGGAGACGGATATGGGGCGCTGGTCGGGGGATTTGGGCAGCGCTCCGGGGGCGCTGTTACCGCGGACTTTCTGAAACCATCTTTCTACGATTGCGGCCCGACTTCGGAAATGCCGGACAGGACCACAGGGCCGCCGTCGGGAAATGCAGCTACTTAGACTAAGGGGCCGGATAAACAAGCTGGGCAAATGACGCGATTTCGGATACTAAGGCGGATGATCAGGTCCAAGCCGTACAGCGGGAGAGAATCGCTGGCTGAAAGTTCTGAGTACGCTCAATGAGTATCAGGCACGGTTGTATGTGGCCGATAGAGCATTGGACCACGGCTGGGGAGGTATCAGCCGGTTGTCGCAGTTAACGGGGATGTCGTGAACAACTGTCACCACGGCGGTGGGGGAGTGGACCCGTCGGGGAAAACTGGCGGTGGCAGGGGAAGGGCGCATCCGAGAGACGGGAGGCGGACGGAAGAAAATGGAAGAAGCTGACCGCGGATTACAGGCCGCATTAGGCAAGATCCTGGAAAGGACAACGGCCGGCGATCCGATGAGCGCATTGCGTTGGACGAATCAATCGACCCCGGATAGCGGAGGAACTGACGCGACAGGGCCATCCGGTCAGTGACCAGACGGTGGCGCGGTGTTTGCGGAAGAGGGGGTATTCGATGCAGTTGAATCGGAAGACTCGCGCAGGACCGCAACATCGTCACGGCAATTCCTGTATCTCAACCGGCAGGTGGCGTGCTTCCGGAAGAGTGGGGATCCGGTGCTATCGGTGGACACCAAGAAGAAAGAGTTGGTGGGAGCCTTCAAAACGGGGGGCGGACGTGGAGGCCAAGGGAGACCCGCATCGGGTGCCGGTTCGCGATTTCCCGTCGCAGGCCGAGGGCAAAGCGATTCCCTACGGCGCCTACGAGATCGGAGAAGACCGGGCGGTGGTGAACGTGGGGGTGACGCACGACACGGCGGAGTTCGCAGTCGAAAGCATTCGCCGGTGGTGGAAACTGGCCGGGTGTAAGAGAAAGCCGGGAGCCAAATGGATTCTGATGTGCCGATGCAGGAGGCAGCCACAGTAGCCGGTCGCGAGCCTGGAAACTCCACCTACAGGAACTGGCGGACGACCTCGGAATGGCGATCGCGGTTTGCCACTATCCGCCGGGGACCAGCAAGTGGAACCAGATAGAGCACCGGCTATTCTCGTTCATCAGTTTCTTCTCCAGCATGGTCGCAATCGGTAGCAAGCCGCCATACGTGGTGAGATTCCTGCCCTGGAAGCTATACGGCGTGCAAGCCCCAATTTCATAGGGTTCTGAAATAGCTGCTTCAACCCCTTTGCTTGGCGCGCGGTTTTCTCGCTATCCTGTCGGTTGTTCTTCACCATTTGGGTGACTCCTGAAAATGAGTTGGCGAAGAGTGAACTTCGCTACTCCCTCTGTTTTACCGCAGAATTTTCAGGGATCCCAAATGGCGATCGCCCTCAGGCCCGCGCCGTCGCCTTCAGATTCCGTGCATAATTTCAACTAGAATATAAGTTGTCTTGAAACTATATCGGACACGCCTGAAACTGATTCGCAGCCGCATCCATTTATACGTTATACGACTTAATACCAAAGGTCCAGGGGCTTATCGCGCTAGAAATTCACAATGCTCGCAAACGAGTTGGCGTCCAGACTCGCGCCGCCGACCAGCACACCGTCGATTTCCGGCTGCGCCATCAGGGTCCGAACGTTGTCCGGCTTGACGCTGCCGCCATAGAGGATGCGCACGGCGTCGGCGGCCGCGGCGCCATAGTGCCCGCGCACTTGCGCGCGTAGCACGCGATGCGCATCCGCCGCGATCTCCGGCGTAGCGGTCTTGCCGGTGCCGATGGCCCACACCGGCTCATAAGCGATCGCGATGCGCGCAAATTGCGCTGGACTCAACAGCGCGATACCGCCCCGGAACTGAAGCGACAACACGGCTTCGGTTTCGCCCGATTCCCGATCCGCCAGATGCTCGCCCACACACACGATGGGAGTCAGTCCGGCATCCAGCGCTGCAATGGTCCGCTGCAGCACGGTTGCGTCGGTTTCTTCAAAATACTGGCGCCGTTCGCTGTGTCCGACCAGTACGTGCGTGCAGCCGGACGCCTTGATCATCGGCCCCGAAACCTCGCCCGTAAAGGCGCCCTCCTTGGCCCAATACAGGTCCTGCGCGCCGATGCCGATGCGCGTGCCTTGCGCGGCGCCGACGGCCGCGGCGATGTTCGTGTACGGCGGACAGATCACGATCTCGCAATGCTCCGACTTCTCGACCAGAGGGCGGAACTTCTCAAAAAACGCGGTGGTTTCGGCGGGGTTCTTGTACATCTTCCAATTGCCCGCCATGATGGGCTTTCTCATATAATTTGCGGCAAGAAACTGGCGCCTTTCGCGATATGCGCGCCGAAATTTTCGGCGACGGTCTGGCCGATATCCGAAAGCGACGCGCGCAGCCCGAGGTTGACCCCGTGTCTGGCGCGCGGGCCGCTGACCAGCAGCGGAACATACTCGCGGCTGTGGTCGGTGGACGGCGTGGTGGGATCGCAACCGTGGTCGGCGGTCAGAATGGCGAGGTCGCCCTCCCGCTCCGCGGCGAAGAACTCCGGCAGCCAGGCGTCGAACTGCTCCAACGCCACGGCGTATCCTTCCACATCGTTTCGGTGCCCGTATTGCTGATCGAAGTCCACCAGGTTGACGAAGATCAATCCTGCGTCGAACGAGCGCATGGCTTCGAGCGTGTGCGCCATGCCGTCGTCGTTATTCTTGGTTTTCGAGTAATCGCGTATGCCGCGGCCCAGAAACACGTCGAAGATCTTGCCGACGCTGTGTACCGGAACGCCGTGGCCGTCGAGTTCATCGAGCAGCATGCCGCGCGGCGGCGGCACGGCGTAGTCTATGCGATTGGGCGTGCGCGTGAACGATCCCGGCGACCCCACGAACGGACGCGCGATCACGCGTCCCACTTCATACGGCCCGCGCAGCAGTTCGCGGGCGGTCTCGCAGATCTTGTACAGTTCCCAAAGCGGGATCACCTCCTCGTGCGCGGCCACCTGGAAGACGCTATCGGCCGAGGTGTAAACGATAGGCGACCCAGTGCGCATGTGTTCCGCGCCCAGTTCCTTGATGATTTCGGTTCCCGAGGCGGCCTTGTTTCCGAGCGTACGGCGGGCGATGCGGCGCTCGAATTCGTCCATGACTGCGCGCGGGAAGCCGTACGGATAAAGCGGGAAAGGCTTCTCCAGATGGATTCCCGCCATCTCCCAATGGCCCGTGGTGGTGTCCTTGCCGGGCGAAGCCAGTGCGCAACGCCCGAACGATCCGGCGGGCTCGGCGGCGGGCGGCAATCCTTCGAGCGGCTTGATGTTGCCGAGTCCCAAGCGGCACAGGTTCGGCAGGCGCAGCGGGCGGAGGTGCGCGATATTGCCCAGCGTGTCGCTGCCGGCATCGCCGTACGCGGCGGCGTCGGGCATCTCGCCGATGCCGACGCTGTCAAGTACGATCCAGATCACGCGGCGGAACACAATTTGAATGTAGCATCGTTAGAAAGCGCCAGTGCCTATGATTTTGGCGGCGGCAGTGGCGGCGTCGTTCGGAAGTGTCGGCCTTCACGCCCGAATCTGAATCCGTGATCTTTTTCGACTCCCAACTCCATTGGCAGGATAGTCTTCACGCCGTTAACAAATTCAAAGATCCATTTGATTACAAACACGAATTCATAACGCTCGCCGCCCGGGCCGGTAATTTCGGATCCCACGATAGTCAAGCTTTTGAGGCTTTTGATTTGTAGGTTCTTGCCCTTGAAGACCAGAGGGCAATCGGAAACTACCTTGACGTACTGTCGCAGAAAGGATGTCCACCAAACAGGACTAAAGACATGTTGTAATGACTGGTTACGTCTGACGCGTCTAATGAGGTTGAGGAGCTCCAACCGGGCATTTTCAAGAGATAGGAACTTCTGCGATCGCTCAATTTGTTCAGGGGTAAGCTTGCCCTCCATAAGAGGGCCAATAATTTTGTCGAGAAAGCCGAGTTGTGGCCTTACGACTTGATTTGAGAGATCCGCATGCACCGGCCAATTACAAAAGACGCGAAGCTGCTCAAACTCAGTTTCCGGGATATTGTCTCTATCCATCAGCTTTCGAATCTCGACAAGGATGTAAACGACTTGCCTTTCATGCTCAATTGGGAGCTTTAGTTCCGCCTCGATTTTATCGATGAGTTGGTCCTTCATTTTGAAAGGGATGATAACCAGCCTGTGGATGTTCCACCCCCAAGCAAGGTGCTCAGGTGATTCAATACCGCATTTCTATTGGAGCCATGACCCGCGATCCGCACGCGGCGAATCTCCACGCCGCCCCATCTCCGGACTGGGAATCGCCGACCAATCGGCATACGATCGGTGCCACCGGTTCGATTCATCGAGGACGCCGGAAGCACGCCAGTGCCAATGAGGGCGTTACCGGACATACCGCCGGCCGAGACGCTGGCGGGTCGATTCCCGCGCGGTTTCCGCGCGCATAGGGTCGTGGCCCGCCAAAACGCCAATCGAGGCCGCCGCCGCTCTATGCAGCCTGCGCTGCTCATCGGCTTCGGCGGGGCCCACGTTGGTTCTCCGCAGCCAGTTGCGGACCGCCGAGTCCATAAGCGCCGCAATCGACGCCTTGCGCAGCCGCGCCTCCCGTTCCAGTTCCGACTTGAGATCGCTAAACACGCGCCAACGATACCTGCCTTTTTCATGCACTACATTGTAGTTCGGTCACATCCGATGAAAAGCGGTGACACGATATTTGATGCTTGTTCAACTCGCGAAAAGTGTCCGGGGGAGGCGGATTCATGCCGACGGGCCGTGAACTGAACAAGAGGCGGAGTGTTGGCGCCAAGCACGCGCTCTATCGCGAAAGTGGCGCCCGGTATCACGTTCTCAAACGGTTCCCTTGCGGCGTTGTTTGACGCGAACGGGTACGTCCGGTTCGAGACAAGAACCGATCTAGAGGTCCCAGGAATAAGCGTCTCTAAAAAGAAGGGGAAAGATTGGCTATCGGCGCCGGGCGGCGTCGCTACCCTGCCTGGCTACTTCCATTTCAAGAACGCAGCACAGGCCGGCGCGAAGCACCCGCCGGGCGAGTCGGAAGGAGTGCCACTTCGGGAGTACGACGAATCTGAGTACTCGGCCGTCCAGGAGTGCGGCACCTAGCCTACCGGCGCCGTCACAACAAGATGACGAAAGCGTTCGGCCGGATGCTCGGTGCGCTGAGCCCGGAACAGGCCCAGTGTCGAACAACCATGTACGACATTCGATTAAGAGACTATGACGGAGCCGGACAGGATCTTCTCATCGAAGCCAAACCCGACTCGAACAAGGATCGCTGCGGATCGCCATTGGGCAGCTCTACGACTAGCGCCGCTTCCTCAGCAACAGGGCAAAACCGACCTCGCAGTGCCGACGATCGGCAGCCCGACCAATCGCACATAGACCTGCTGGTGTCCGATTTGGGCATAACCGCGCTCTGGTTCGAGGACAAGACCTGCCAGAGCCTGAATGGTGAGGTTAAAGCTTGGCAGTTGGTCGCGCGTTTCAGCAAGTGAGGCCAGCGCAAGCCCCACATCGATGCCACGTCGGCTCAGTCATTTCGATTCCATCCGGCGTAGCAACGCTTTCAAAAACATTACTAGCGTGCCACGCACCATCTCGCCGGTTTCCAGCACTTCCGCATGGCTGATCTTCTGCGGCAGGATGCCGGCGGCCATATTCGTCACACACGATATGCCGAGCACGCGCATCCCCACGTGATTAGCCGCGATCGTCTCCGGCACGGTGGACATCCCTACCAGATCGGCGCCGATGGCCCGCAGGTAGCGGATTTCGGCGGGAGTCTCGTAGCTCGGTCCCAGCACCGCCGCATAAACACCTTCCGCCAGGCGGATGCCTATCTCGCTGCCCAGTTCGTGCGCCAGCGCGCGCAGGCTGCGCGAATACGCTTCCGACATATCCGGAAACCGTGGACCGAGGGAATCGTCGTTCGGACCTATCAGCGGGTTCGATCCTTGCAGATTGATGTGATCGGAGATCAGCACCAGGCCGCCGCGCTCCAGCGCTAGATTGATGCCGCCCGCCGCATTCGTAAAGACGATGGACCGGACACCCAGCGAACCCAGCACCCGCACGCCAAAGGTGACTTGCGCCGCTGTATAACCTTCATAGAGATGCACGCGGCCCGCCATCACGGCTACATCAAGCGTATCCAGCTTGCCGAACACGAGTTTGCCCGCATGCCCGATGGCAGTCGAGCAAGGCCAGCCTGGAATTTCGGCGTAAGGGATTTCCGTGCGGTCGGCGAGTTCCTCGGCGAATGCGCCCAATCCGCTGCCTAACACCACCGCAACTCGCGGCCTTAGCGCGGTTTGCGATTGCAAGAACTGAACAGCTTCGGCAATCACAGCAGCATCCCCGCAATGCAGGCCGACATGAAGTTGGCCATGCTGCCCGCGGCCACGGCCTTCAACCCCAGCCGCGCCAGGTCGGATTTGCGGTTGGGAGCGAGCGCGCCGATACCGCCTATCTGGATGGCGATCGAACTGAAATTGGCGAAGCCGCACAGCGCATAGGTGGCGATGGTGAACGAGCGCGGATCGAGCTGCGACTTGAGCGGTCCGAGCTGCAGAAACGCCACAAATTCGTTCAGCACGAGGCGCGTGCCGAGCAGGTTGCCGATGGTGGGCGCATCCTTCCACGACACGCCCATCAGCCAGGCCAGCGGCGCAAAAACTACCGCGAAGATTTGCTGCATGCTTCCCGGAAGCCATCCCATGGCGGGCAGCGTATGCACCCAGCCGAGAATGCCGTTCAGCATGGCGATCAATGCCAAGAACGCGATCAGCATGGCGCCGATGTTCAAGGCCAGATGCAGCCCGTCGCCGGCGCCCTGCGCGGCCGCGTCGATCACGTTGACCGCGGTTTTCTCAATTCGGATTTCCACGCGACCGGCGGTGGCCGGTTTGTCCACTTCCGGATAGAAGATCTTGGCCAGCATTATTGTGGCAGGCGCGGTCATAATTACGGCGGTGAGCAGATGCTCGATGCTCACGCCGGCAATTTTAACGTAGGCGGCCATTACGGCTCCGGAAACATGCGCCATGCCGCTGGTCATGATGGTGAACAACTCGGACTGCGTCATGCCGGCGATGAAGGGCTTGATAGTCAGGGGCGCTTCGGTCTGGCCCATGAAGATGCTGGCGGCGACATTCAGCGATTCGGCGCCGCTCGCGCCCATGACCTTTAGCATCACGATGGCCATGCCTTTTACTACCAATTGCATGACGCCCAAGTAATACAGGATCGCGAAGAACGAGGCGATGAAGATGACGATGGGCAGGACTTGGAAGGCGAACACGACGCCGAAGGGTCCGGACTTGATACCCAAGGGTCCGAAGACGAAGTTGCTGCCCGCCTCAGCGTAGTTCAGCATGGCGTTGACGCCTACGCCGATAGTCCGGAAGACCTTGCCGAAATCGGTTTTCAGCACCATCAGGGCGAAGGCGAATTGGAGGCCCACCCCCCAAAGGATGATGCGCAGCTTGATGGCGCGCTTGTGGGCGGAGAAGAGCCAGGCTATGGCCAAAATCGTGGCGAGCCCCAGCAGCCCGGTGAAGCGCTGCATTAGCGGTCCCCGCGAATTACAAGATGTGGGGCGGGCGTCCACGCATGCAGCGGGTCTCCAGACCCGCTTTCGCTGAGACCTTCATATCTCCGCCGGCATTGTACATTTATCATGTATTTTTCACAACGGCGTCTGCCCCACATCTATGCCATCGGACAGCCCATTTTCGTCACGTTCCGGCTTTATGGCAGTCTGCCGGCCGGCCGCGAATTCCATAAAGAAAGTATGACCTCCGGGGAGGCGTTTGCCGCGATGGACAGATTGCTCGATACCGCCCGCTTCGGACCGGTTTATTTGAAACGACCGGAGGTTGCGCGGCTGGTCCGCGGTTCCATCGAACATTGTGCGTTGAGGGATTGCGATCTGCATGCCTGGGTGATTATGCCGAATCATGTTCACCTGCTCTTCACGCCGCATACCAACGTATCATCTCTGCTGTGCAGTCTGAAAGGGTATAGCGCTCGGCAGGCCAACCAATTGCTGGGATGCACTGGGCAGCCGTTTTGGCAGGATGAAAGCTATGATCGTTTGGTGCGAAATAACGAAGAGTCCCGGCGTATCGAAAGATATATTGTCAACAATCCGGTGAAGGCTGGATTGGTTGAATCCGCGGAGGAATTTCCTTGGTCCAGTGCGGCTGTGGATTGACGGCGCGCAGGCGGGTCTGGAGACCCGCCGCAGGCGTGGACGCCCGCCCCACATCTACATCAGCTCACGACTTCCAGGATCAGTTCCCGGTCGTCGGGCCGCTGCGCCGAAATGCGGAAGGCGTCCTCCACCATCCCGGCCCCTTCTTCCACGCGATCTTCCTTCGTGTAGTAGAGGCGGCACAGCACGGAACCCGCCTCCACTTTTTCACCGACCTTCACTTCGAGGATCACTCCCACGGCCGGATCGACGGCGTCTTCCTTGCGGTCGCGGCCCGCTCCAATCAGGTTGGAAGCGAGGCCGATATCCCGCGCGTTGATGACGCTGACATAACCGCCGCGGGGCGACACTACTTCACGCATGCCAGTGGCGTTGGGCAGCAGCTCGAACTTGTCGAGAGCCTGCGCATTGCCGCCCTGCGCCTCGACCGCCTGTTTCAACTTGCGATAGCCGGAGCCATCCACCAGCAGCTTCTCGGCGAGCCGGCGGGATTCTTCTAGCGTGGGCGATATCTTGGCGACGAAGATCATGCGCGCCGCCAGCTCGATGCACAGGCGCGTCAAGTCCGCCGGGCCGGCGTTCTGCAACGTCTGCGACGCCTCCATTACTTCCAGTGCGTTGCCCACCGCGTAACCCAGCGGCTGGTTCATGTCCGTGATCAGCGCTTGCACGCGCTTGTCCATACGGCGTCCGATACCCACCATCACCGCGGCCAAGCGGCGCGCATCCACCTGCTTCTTCATGAATGCGCCATTGCCCACTTTTACGTCGAGCACCAGCGCATCCACGCCCTCGGCAAGTTTCTTGGACATGATAGAAGAAGCGATCAGCGGAATGGATTCCACGGTGGCGGTTACATCGCGCAACGCGTAGAGCCGGCCATCGGCGGGGGCGAGTTCCGAAGTCTGACTGAGGAAGCAGAGCCCCATAGCGGCGAGTTGCTCCTTGAGCTCGTCGACACTGAGATTGGTGCGCATCCCGGGAATGGATTCGAGCTTGTCGACAGTGCCGCCGGTGTGGCCGAGACCGCGCCCTCCCATGGTGGGCACGATAACGCCTGCCGCCGCCGCCAGCGGCGCCACAATCAGAGTGGTCTTGTCGCCTACGCCGCCGGTGGAATGCTTGTCCACCTTCACGCCCGGAATCCCGGAGAGATCGAGCATTTCGCCCGAGTGCATCATGGATTCGGTCAACCGGCTAACTTCCCGGTCTGTCATGTTGGCGAAATAGACAGCCATCAGAAAGGCCGACATCTGGTAGTCGGGTATTTCTCCACGAGTGTATCCGTCCACCAAGTACGAAATCTCTTCGGGGGACAGTTCGCCGCCGTCGCGCTTTCTCTGGATCAAGTCAACTGTACGCATTATGAAGCACTTAGCGTACCATAATTGAGGAATGTCAAGTAAACGGCAGGATCAGCCTTTCAGGTCCACGAACGCTTCTTCAATTTCCCGTTTGGCCTCAAGTGTGGGGACCGATAACGGCAAGCGCGGCGGGCCGCCGTAATAGCCGTTGAGATCCATGGCATGCTTGAGGCCGGGGATGCCGTACTTGGTGGTGACCAGCGCGGCGGCGCGGGCGATGCGGTTCTGCCAGTCGCGGCCGGCCTCCTCTTCGCGCATGCGGTAAGCTTCCCAAATGGCGATGGCAGCATAGGGCGCGGCGTTGGCGAATGCCAGGATGGCGCCGGTGGCTCCCATTAGCAGGGACGGCCACAGCGTGGTCGCCGAACCCACGGTCACCTGGAAACCGGGCCGTGACTCCCGCATCATCTGCATGACCTTCCCCATGTTTCCGGAGCTTTCCTTGATGCCAATGATATTCGGGTGATGGGACAGTTCCACCACGGCCGCGGCCGGAATATCGAGCGCGGTAGCTTGCGGGAAATTGTAAATAATCACGGGAATGCGCGCCTGGTCCGCTACCGCGCGGTAGTAAAGGGACTGCGCATCGGCGCGGTTGAGCAGGTTCTTATAATAATGGGGCGTCTTGACGAGGGCGGCTTTGTAACCCAACTCCGCCGCGCGGTTGGTGAGACATACTGTCTCGCGCACGCTCTCGACGCCGGTGCCCGCGATCAACAGCTTTTCGGGCGCCGCGTAACGCGCCACCATTTCCCATAATTCGACCTTCTCTTCGGCCGCGAGCAGGACGCTTTCACCGGTCGAGCCGGTCGCCACGTATCCGGCCAGCGTGGTGCGGTTCCACTTTTCGATATTGTGCTGGAGCTTGGCGGCGTAGATGTTGCCGGCGTGGTCGAAGGGGGTGGTGATGGGAGGGAAAATGCCTTGTAGTTTCATAGTTGATTCGGTTAGGTTTATGACACGCGATAGACATAGCCGTCTTCGACCCAACGATTGCCGAACTGCTGTCCGCCGATGCGCTCGCCCTCTACATCCTTGTTTTGCCGGAAATACCGGCGAAGGGCCCGGACCGTAGGATCGGTCATGGGCAAAATCAAGATGGTCGGCGTCTTCTTGACTGGAAATTCGGCCGCATGCAGTGCATCGAAGACCAGCCCGGAGGCTTTGCCGGGGCCGGCCGCATCGAGCTGCCGCGAAGATATAAGGAGCCGCCAGTCGCCGTATTCCTCCAATACAATCCATGCAGCGACACTCACCTTTACTTCGGCCGTATCCATAATGCGAAGGATTTCGGCACCTGAATCCAGGTCGACGTTTACCAATAAAGCTTGACCCATTTCATTACTCCATGGTTTCTATCGCCGATGGCTTCGAGCAGCGCTCTTGCACTCTCCACAGAATGGTTGTCATAGCGACTCTGTTCCGACCATTCTTGCACATCGTTCCAGTAATTTTGGAATAGCGGATCGGCCTTGGCTGCTGCCTGAAGCTCGTCCCGCAATTCTGCAACTCTAACGAGTTCCTTGAAGTTGTGCGTGTAGCTGGCATCCACCCTCTTCTTTTCCGGAAACTCGTACCGCTGCGTTTCCTTGGCGATGCATGCCTTGAGCGCGCATTCGACCGCATAGCCAGCCAGATAATAAGCTCCATCCGGAAGTCCCGCCTTCAGCAAAGCCCTGGCCTCCGACAACCGCACGCGGGAAAGCGCCCGCAGATCCTTCCGGTCCATCTGAAAACATGGTAGCGAATATTAGCGAACATCGCATCGGTCCGTGCGAGAATGCCTTTGAGCGCCGATGTTCTCCATCGAAATAGAATGCCCGCCGGAACAGAACGACATGATGATCGCCGAGCTTTGGGCGGAAGGATCGGCCGGGATCGTGGAGTTGGAGGGCGGCGGGTTGCGCGCCTTTTTCGAAGACGAGGCGGACAGTGGCGCGCTGGCAGCGAGGTTTCACGCGGTGAATTGGAGGCGGGAAGAACAGTGTGACTGGGTGGCAATATCGCGCGCGAACTGGGAGCCGCTGCTGGTGGGCGAGCGATTCTTCCTGGCTCCGGAATGGCGGAGCGACGCGACGCCGGAGGGGCGCTTCCGCATCGCGGTAAATCCCGGGATGGCGTTCGGCACGGGCCTGCACGAGACCACGCAGTTGTGCCTGGAGGCGCTGGAGACGTGCGTCCGTCCGGGAGTGAGCGTGTTGGATGTAGGCACCGGCTCCGGCATCCTGGCGCAAGCGGCGGCGCTGTTGGGCGCGGGGCCCGTGTGGGCATGCGACATCGACCCGGACGCGGTAGAGATCGCACGCGGCAATGCCGGGCCGAACCTGTTTGCCGGATCGGTGGACGCGGTGCGCTCGGGGACGGTCGGACTGATCGCCGCCAACATCAGTCCGGAAACCATCGCGCGGCTCGCGCCAGAGTTCCTGCGCTGTATTCGGCCAAACGGCGTGGCGCTCGTCAGCGGCTTCGAGCGGCGCGAGGTCCCAGCGGTGCGGGCCGAACTCGAGATGCAGGGCGGCGCGCTTTGCGAGGCGCGCTACAAAGGGAGTTGGGCGCTATTGGTGGTTAGGGGTAAACTCGTCGGGGGAGCTTAATGTGTCCACTACCAGACGCCAGTTTCGCAGCGCTGGTGTCCGCCGACGACCGCATCTAGGTTGGCGCGATCAGGCTGGGCGGGCTTTGACGCCGGATGGTCGCGAACTGCCGGTGCGCAAGGACATCGACGCCGTCATTGTGGCTACGCCGGACCGCTGGTACGCAGGCTTCCATCGACTCAATGAACGCTGGGAAGGATGTGTATTGCAAGCAGCCCATGGTGCACTCGATTGAAGAGGGCCACGCCGTGATCGCGGCGCCACGCACCACCGGGCGGATCATCCAGGCGAGTAGCCAGCGCGTGAGATCCATCATTTATCGGAAGGCCCAAGGAACTGATCCGGGACGGCGCCACCGGCAAGTTGAATCTGATCGAAGCCTGGTGGGAAAGGCCGGTGGACAGCGATGAACTGGTGTTCCGCAATTCGATTCCACCGGATGCTTCGTCTGCGACCATCAACTGGGATCGCTTTGTGGCCAACACCACGCGGCGGCCCTTCGATGCGCAGCGGTTCTTCTGGTGGCCCAACTATTGGTACTATGGCACCGGCATACCGGGCGATCTGTTTGTGCACTTGTTTTCGGGCGAGCACTTCGTGCTCGACTCGGAAGGACCGGCGCGGACGATGGCCACTGGGGCTGGCCGATTATGCGGAGGGAGCGCCCCCTTGCGGCTTTCAAGCTGGGTCTGCGCGAAGAACTTCGCGCGGGGGTCCGAGGAGACCTCGGGATTCCGGTTCGTGGGCGAGAAAGGCATCCTGCATATTGGCGGGGACGGCGTGCGGCCCGGCACGACCGTCCTCCGGAGCCAGGCTACAATATCGAGGCGCAGCGGAATTCCTGCGTGAATACCGCAAGAAATACCCGCCGCGACCGGCCGCGCTTGACAGCCTGCTGGTGACGCCGGCGGAGGAATTTCCGGGGCCCGAACGACCATTGCGATCACGCCGCCCACACGGCCAATTTTCTGAGGGCGGTGCGCAGCCGCAAACCGGTGGTGGAGGACGCGGTGTTCGGCTTGCGCGGGGCCGGGCCGCGCTGTTGGCCAACGCCAGCCACTTCGAGCGGAAGATTTGCGGCTGGGATCCGCGGGCAATGGAGCGCACATGAAACCGGACCGGATTACGCGGCGCGGGCTGCTGATGGCGGAAGTACGGCGCTATCTGCGCGCGGCAGCGCGGTACCGAGCAAGCCGCGTGGAGTACGCTTCGGCGTGCGCACCCCGCTACTTAAGGTGAGCCCGTGCGAGAGGGCCATCCGGCGATCTGGGAACAGTTTGCGGGCGCGGGCTGCGGATAGCGAAAGAAATGGGTGCGCTGCCGAAGAGTTAGCGGGAGCGGGTCCGGAGACCCACTGCAGGCGTGGACGCCCGCCCCACTTTACGCAGGAAATAGCTGGCGCCCAGTGCGGCGAGCGCTAGGGAGATCCACTGCGAGGTGTTCAGCGGGCCGCCGAAGGGATTGGGCTCCCCCGGATGATCGCGCACGAACTCCACCAGGAACCGGACGGTGGAATACAGGATCAAGTACAAGCTGATGATCGCGCCAGGCGCATGCTGCCGGCGGATGCGCCAGTAAAGAAGGCCAAAGACGACGAACTCGGCCGCCGATTCGTACAACTGCGTGGGATGCAATTTGATATCCAGCGGCACGCCCACCAGTTGCTGTGACAAGGGATTGGTGAACGTGACGCCCCAGGGCAGCTTAGTCGGCCGGCCCCAGCAGCAGCCCGCGGCAAAGCAGCCCAGCCGGCCTATGCCGTGGCCCAGCGCGATTCCGGGAGCGAAGACATCCGCCGTGGGGAGCGCCGGCATATGGTGGCGGCGCATATAAACCGCGGCGGCGATCAAGGCCGCAATCAGGCCGCCATAGAAAACGCCGCCGGCCTGCAGGCTGGCCAGGGAGAGGATCTCCCCAGGATTGCGGGCATAGTAAGGGATGTCGACCAGGAACATCATGATCTTGGCGCCCACGATGGCACTCAGCCCACAAAGAATTCCAAGGTTCACGGTAGCGTCGCCGTTCAGGCCGGCCCGGCGCGCCAAGCGCGAGATCACGGATAGCGCCACCAGGAATGCCAGCGCGACCAGCACTCCATAGGTAGACTGTGAAAAACTTCCGATGTGAAACAGCCGCGGAAACATCAGGCGCCCGCCGGTTGGCGCTTGGGCCGCAACAGCTCCAGCAGCAGCAGGCCGCTGCCGATCACGATGCAGGAGTCGGCCACGTTGAAAGTCGGCCAGTGCAAGTCGCCAATGTAGAATTCCAGGAAGTCGGTGACGCGCCCCCACACGATGCGATCGAACAGGTTGCCGGCCGCGCCGCCCAGTACCAGGGCCAGACCCGTGGCCGTCCAGCGGTCCAGCCGCGAAGCCCGCCACAGCATGCCGGCCACCAGCAGCAGCGCGGCCGCCGAGAACACGATCAGCACCACGGTGCGCCATGCCGATGTGGAATCGTTCATCAGTCCGAAGGCTACGCCACGGTTCTGCGAGTGTACGATGTCGAAGAAGCCGGGGATGACGGGGTGTACGTCGAAGGTGGAGACGTGCGCCTCGATCATCGACTTGGACAGCCGGTCAATGGCAAATACAATCGCGGAGAGGCCATAGGCTTTCAATCGGCTGTCAAGCATGCAGCATCTCTTTCACGGCGTCGGCGCAGGCCGCGCAAGCGTTGGGGAATCGCGGATCGGAGCCTGTGTCGGTGGTGTACTTCCAGCAACGCTCGCACTTGACGCCGTCCGCGCGTTCGATTGTTACTGAGGACAGGCCAGAGGCTTGTCCTACCTCCACTTGGGAGACGATGAATAGCGCGGGCAGGTCACGGGCGTACTCCTGCAACAGGGGGTAGAGGTCGGCATTGGCCGTCAATCGTACCCGAGCCTCGAGGGGCGCGCCAATAAACTTTTGCTGGCGGGCCTCCTCGAGGCTTTTCAGCACATCTTCCCTCACTTTCATGAGACGGTCCCAGTTCTCAGCCCGTTTCCGGTGGGAATCGGACAGTCCCTCGGTCAACTCGGCGGCTTCCGGGAACAATTCCAGGTGCACGCTGCCCTTCTGCCCCATGTGCGTCCATACTTCTTCGGCGGTGAACGCGAGGATGGGCGCCACCAGCCGCACCAGTGCGTATTCCAGGCGATAGAGCGCGGTTTGTGCGCTGCGGCGCGCGCGCGATTTGGTGGCCGCGGTGTACAGCCGGTCTTTCAGCACATCGAAATAAAGCGGGCTGAGATCCACCGTGGCGAAATCGTAAAGTGCGCGGTAGATCTTGTGGAACGCGAATTCGTCATACCAGGCGCGGCAGTTGGCCACCAGCGATTCGGCGCGGATCAGGATCCATTGGTCCAGCTCCAGCATCTCGTCCACGGGCACCGCGTCCGTGCGCGGATCGAAGTCCGAAAGGTTGCCCAGCAAATAGCGGAAAGTATTGCGCAGCTTGCGGTACGCCTCCTGCAGCCGCGTGAGGATGGTTTCCGAGGCGCGCACATCTTCGTCGAATTCGACCGACGCCGACCATAGCCGGACCAGATCCGCCCCGTGATGCTTGATGATCTCTTCAGGCTCGATGGAGTTGCCCAGGGATTTGTGCATCGCGCGGCCTTGGCCATCCAGCACCCAGCCGCTCAGCGCACAGGCGCGGTAAGGCGCGCGGCCCTTGAGTCCCACGCCCACCAGCAGCGAGCTATGGAACCAACCGCGATATTGATCCCCGCCTTCGATGTAGAGATCCGCCGGCCACGTCAGGTTGTTGGCGGCGGTGAGCACGGCCAGGTGGCTCGATCCGGAATCGAACCAGACGTCCAGAATGTCGCTTTCCTTGCTGAACTCCTTGCCGCCGCATTTGGCGCAGGCCACGCCCGGGGGCAGCAATTCGGCTGCAGTGCGCTGATACCAAACGTCGGCGGTATGCTCGGCGAAGAGATGCACGATGCCATCCAGGATTTTCCGATCGACGAGCGGTTCGCGGCAATGGTCGCAGTAGAAGACGATGATGGGCACGCCCCATACACGCTGACGCGAGATGCACCAGTCCGGGCGCGTGGCGACCATGTTGGAGATGCGCTCTTGGCCCCACTCGGGTATCCAGCGCACCTGCCGGATGGCTGCGAGCGCGTGCTGGCGAAAATCGTTGCGGTCCATGCCGATGAACCACTGCTCCGTGGCGCGGAAGATGATGGGCCGGTGGCAGCGCCAGCAATGCGGATAACTGTGTTCGATCTTTTCGGTGGCCAACAGGGCGTGGTGCGCGCGCAGGATCTCGATGACGATGGGGTTGGCTTCCCAAACGGTCTTGCCGATCAGTTCTTCGGGCAATCGGCCGGCGGCTCCTTCGGCGTGATAGAAGCGGCCGCCGGCATCCACCGGGCAGTAGGTTTCGAGGCCGTACTGGCGGCCGACGACGTAGTCTTCCTGGCCGTGTCCGGGCGCGGTGTGGACGGCGCCGGTGCCTTGTTCCAGCGTCACGTGATCGGCCAGGATGCCCGGCGAATCGCGTTCCAGAAACGGATGATGAAAGACTGTGCCTTCCAAGGGTGCACCGGGAAAGCGCGCCAGCACTTCGTAGTCGGCCCAGCCGCACTTTTCGGCGGTGACGTTCAGGAGGTCGGCGGCGACGATGTAGACGGGATTGGCAGGCGGAAGCGCCTGCCCCACCACTGCAACCGCGACGTATTCGTACTTCGGATGAAACGCGATGGCCATGTTGGCGGGGATGGTCCAGGGCGTGGTGGTCCAGATGAGGCCGTAGACGTGGTGGCCGGCGAGCGCGGGATCGATCTGCGCGGGATCGGAAGTCAGGGCGAAGCGCACCCAGATGGACGGGCTGGAATGGTTCGAATACTCGACTTCGGCCTCGGCCAGCGCAGTGCGGTCGCGCATGCACCAGTGCACCGGCTTCAGGCCCTTGTAGACGTAGCCCCGATCGAGGAATTCCACGAACGCACCGGCGATCACCGACTGGTAGTGCGCGCTCATGGTGAGATATGGGTCGTCCCAGCGGCCGAAGATGCCCAAGCGCTTGAAATCCGTGCGCTGCAGGTTGACGTATTTTTCGGCGTATTTGCGGCATTCGGCGCGGATCTCGGCCGTCGTCATGGCGGCTTTGCGCGCGCCCAGTTCGCTATCGACCTTGATTTCGATAGGCAGGCCGTGGCAGTCCCAACCGGGGACATAGGGCGCGTCGAAGCCCGCCATGGTCTTGGATTTAACGATGAAATCCTTGAGGATTTTGTTGAACGCGGTGCCTAGGTGGATGCGGCCGTTGGCGTAGGGCGGGCCGTCGTGCAGGATGTAGGTGGGGCGGCCGGCGCGCGCGGCGCGGACTTGCGCGTAGATATCCTCGCCGCCCCAGCGGTCGAGCAGCTTCGGCTCGGCCTGGGCGAGGTTGGCCTTCATCGAAAAACCGGTGCGCGGCAGATTGAGAGTCTGCTTCAGATCGACGTTATGGGAATCCATTTTGCATGGATAATACCATCGTACACGACGCGGGCCGACCGATGGCTTTTTCGGCCCTGCGTGAGAATCTGACGGAATGGCCGCTTTTACGCAACGTTCTTAACTCGCTGAACCGAGGAACTCGACGTCGGTCACCGCCATCCGCTTGGCCTTCAACAGCAGATACCGCGGGTTTTTGTAACTCCGTCTGCGGTTAATCGACTCCGCAGCATACCTTGGTGCGGCAGTAGTTCACCGCTGGAGGTGGCTACTCGATGGTCGCGGACCTGGCAAACTTCGCCAACGCGGTAATGGAGCATAAACTCCTCAACGCCGAATACACCGCACTGCTGACCACTGGCAAAATCGGTACGTACGCCTACGGATTTGTCGATTCCACTACCCGTGGCGTGCGTTGGCTGGGCCACGACGACGGCGCGCCGAGCATGAGTAGCGCCTTGAAATTCTCGCCCGATTCCAGCTATCTCGTCGCCGTGCTGGCGAATCTGGACCCTCCGGCGGCCACTCGCATCGCGGACTTCATCGCCGCGCATTTGCCCAGCCGCTAATCTGCCTGCTGGCTGAAGGCCACCCGAATTTCGCGCACCGCTGCAACCGCCGGATTTGTCTTGGTAGCGCAGCCGATTCCGCCTGCGATCGGAGCGCTTTCCGCCGGAACTGCGCTATTTTAGATAAACGAGGACAAGCTAACGATGATGGCAGCGGACCACCGCGGAATGGGTCTCGAAGGCAAGAATGTAGCCGTGTTGGGCGTAGCCGATGAATCCAGCCTGGCATGGGCTATCGCCAAGCGCTTTGCGGAGCACGGCGCGCGCGTTTTCATCGGCTACCAGCAGAAGTTTTTCAGCCGCGTGCGGCTGCTGCTGTTGGATAACCCCGGCGTAACGGGCGACCGCTGCGATGTCGAGAAGGACGATGAGATCGCCAACTTCTTCGCCCGATTCCAGAACAATCCGCTGGATGTGCTGGTACATGCCATCGCATTTGCGCCCAATGAATTGTTTACCGAGCCGGCGTCGGATTGCGGCGCGGAAGCTTTCTGCAAGAGCTTGACGATCTCCGCGCATTCGCTGTGCAAGGCCGTGCGCTTCGCCAAGCCGAGCCTGAGAGAGTGGGGCAGCGTGATCACGCTGACCTATCAGGCCTCCGAACGCGCCGAGGCTTCCTACGGCTTGATGGGCGTCTCCAAGTCCGCGCTGGAAAGCGCCGTGCGGTACCTGGCGCTGGAACTTGGCACGAAAAAGATCCGGGTGAACGCCCTTTCGCCGGGGCCCATCGAGACGGTGGCGGCCACCGGGATCATGGGCGCGTTCCTGCGCAACCCGGGAGCTTTGAAAGGGCAGCGCGCGCGGGCATTCCAGGAGGCTATCGAGATGGCTCAAGCCGAGAACCATCCAGACCCTTTGGCGGTTGCCAGCGCCGCCTGGAAGCATTTCCAGGGGATCGCGGCCAAGCGATGCGCGATCGAGGAGACCGTCTCCAAGGAAGACGTGGCGGACTCCGCGCTTTTTCTGGGCAGCGACTACTCGCGCAAGATCACCGGCCAGGTGATTCACATCGATTGCGGTCTTTCCACGGCCAACGCTGTCTGACCCGCGCGATCCAAATCGTTCCGTTCCGGCTGCGCCATCTGCCGCGCGTCTTGCGCATCGAACGCACCAGCTTCGGCTCGGAAGCCTGGCCACGGAAGTACTTCCTCGAACTGTACCGCGATTGCCGCGATTTTTTCGTGGTGGCCAAGGCAGGCGGGCGCATCGCCGGCTATGCGGTGGCGTGCGTGGAGAAACGCAACGCGGAGATCGCGTCCCTGGCGGTCCATCCGGATTATCGCAGGCGGGGAGTGGCCGCTGCCCTCATGCGGCACACGCTGCGCGAACTACGCTTGGCGGGCGCCCGGCGCGTGGAGCTGATGGTGCGCACCGGCAACACCGCGGGCGCGCAACTGTATCGCTCGCTGGGTTTCCGGCGCGTGCGCATGGTGCCGCGCTACTACGAGGATGGCGGCGATGGCTTCCTGATGGCGAGGGCGATACAATAAACACCTGATGGCCGACAAAGAACATTTCGAACTGGCGATGCGCGACGTGGACGCCTGGAACAAGTGGCGGGAAGAAAATCCCAAGGAGAAGCCGGACCTGTCTTTCGCCGTGATGCGTGGCGCGGATCTGATGCTGGCCAATTTGTCTGGCGCGCTGCTGTACGAAGCCGATCTGGTGCTGGCGAACTTGCGCGGCACGGACTTGCGGCACGCCGACCTGCGCGGCGCGAATCTGGTGGGTGCGCGGCTATTGGGCGCGGACCTGGCGCACGCCAACATCTGCGGCGCGGATCTTTCGACCGCCGAGGATCTGACCGAGGAGCAACTCCGGCACACCCGGGGCGATGGCCAGACCAAGCTGCCGGAGGACATGCACGCGCCGCAGAATTGGCCGAAGAAGGGCCGCACTGCGGGGCGGTAGGCGGACGAGAGCGCGGTGAGCCGCCGCTAGCCTTCATGCTCCAGGTGCTTCAGGCGGGCGTCGAGCACTTCTTCGACCCAGTGCAATTCGGCGCGCCAGGTTTCCTTGAGGTCTTCGAAGCGCTGGTCGGATCGCCGCTCCATTTCGTCGAAGCGCTTATCCATGTTCTCGAAGCGCCAGTCCATGTAGGACCGCAAGTCGGAGAGCCGGGAGTTGTTCACCAAGATCCCAACCAGTACCGCCAGAGTAGGAACGCCAACGGTGAAAATCGCCTGTATATTATCCATCACGGCACCCTCAGGTGTAGCACCGCCAGCCCGATTAGCTTAAGGAACCCGCTTGGCGGTCATCTCCAAGGTCTGCCCGATGGCTTGCACTTCGATCTTGAACTTGATCGTGTCTCCCTCCACTTTGCCCTTATAGTTGACCTTCCCCTCGGTACCCTGCACGTTCACCGTGACGCTGAACGAAACGTCGTCTTCGTCCACCTTGCCATCTTCGATCGTCGACTTGCCGAACATGTTGCTGGTGGTTTCGCCGGTGAGCTTGTGGCCGTCCACCTTGAAAACGAAGGTTCTCTCTATCGTACCGTTGGGGGTTTCGGCCGTTCCCTTCCAATTGCCGCTGATATCGGCGGCAGAAGCCGCGACGGCGAATATCGCCATCAAACACAATAGCCATTTCATAGTTTTCTTCCCCTCTCTTTCCCGGACACTCTACTCCTCCGTCTTCCCAGCATGCTCGAACAGGAAACTGAGGGTCTTCTCCGTCTGGATATGCGACGCGATCCGGCCCAGCGTCCCGTCTTTCTCAAAACGCAAGCGCACCGCGGCGAAAGGCTCCCGCTGCTGCCGGGCGAGGCGCTCCACTTCCTTGTCCACCTCGTCGCGCGTAGCGGCGATGGCTTCCCGCTCGGAGATCCGCGACAGCAGCATGGAGGCTTTCACCTCGCGCAGCGCCTTGTCCCGCTGGCTTTCCTTCAACTTCTTCCAGTCCAGGTTGAGGGACTTGGGATCCAAGCCCTGTTCGGCCAGCGCGCGCAAGCGCTGCTCGGTGCGGCTCTTGATCTGCTGGTCGACGAACGTCTCGGGCACCGGAAAATCGTGCAGGTCCACGAGCTTGTCCACCAGTTGGTTCTTGGCTTCTTGCTGCGCCTCGAACTGGCGTTGCCCGAACAGCGATTTGCGCACGGCTTCCCGCAGCTCATCCACCGTGCGATAGTCGCCCAGATCCTGCGCGAATTCGTCGTTGATCTCCGGCAATTCCTTGCGCCGGACACCCTTCACCTGCGCCCGGAAGCGTACGGTCTTCCCCGCCAGCTTGGGCTGGCCGTAATCCTCCGGATAATGAACGTCGAACTCCTTCTCCGCGCCGGGATGCATGCCACGCAGGTGCTCGCTGAAGTCCTCCAGCGTATCGCCGCCGCCCACTTCCAGGGTCATCTCCTCCTGCTTCACGGGCGGACCTTCCACAGCGCTTAAGCTTTCGAGCGACAGCACCGCGAAATCGCCGTCCTGCAGCGGCCGCGGATCTTCGTTCACGAACTCGGCCTTGGAATGCCGCAGTTCTTCGATGCGCTTGTCCACGTCCGCATCCGTGACTTCCGGATCGTGATACTTCACTGTCAGGCCCATATAATCCTGGAGATCGACCTGCGGTACGACTTCGAATTCGGCCTTGAAGCGCAACGGCTCGCCGGCATCCAAATGCACGTCGGTGATATCCGGCTGTCCGACTACTTTCAGGTCTTCGGCCTCGAACCGGTTGTGCAGGTATTTGGGGATGAGGCTCTCCAGCACCTGCTTCCGGATATCGCCGGCAAAATGCTGGCGAATGATCGATGGCGGCGCCTTCCCGGGCCGGAAACCCGGCAATTTCGCGCGCTGCTGGACCTTCGCCACTGCCCGCCCGGTTTCGGCCTCTACTTCCTCGGCGGGCACGGTAATCTCCAGCGTCTGCTTGCAACCTTCTGCTAAAGCCAATGGGATTTACCTCGGAATCGAACTAAGTGCCATCATAACACCGGGTAATGTGGGGCGGGCCTCCAGGACCCGCTGGTGGCGCAGTCTTACCTTCCGGTTCCCGACGGACGTGCAAGGAGTTGGCGCGGAGTCAGGATGGCGATGGCCTCATAATCGTTGTGAGAGTGGCGCGCGTGCCGGTCACGATATAGGAGGCTTCCGAGATTGAGAACCTGAGCCGGAACGCCGAACGCCGACCTGTTTGAACGCTGCGGAAAAAAGGATGTTGGTATCGAAGACGACGCGAATCATCGCGAAGGTCTGCGTTTCCGTTCCCGCCTCGCGGAGGCGATCTCGGCGTCGATTTGGCGCATGGTGAGTTTCGCGGCGGGGGTCTTGGCGGCCTCCGTGCGGAGGGACTCGACGGCGCGGGCGAATTCACGGCGTTTCGCCGGACACGAAGCGCGGGTAGAGTTCGCCGCCCAGATCGCCCATCCTGCGATCTTCCTTTCTTGCCGTCCGTTCCATGTCCCTGAGTTGGCTCGGGGGTACGGGCGCACACCGGGTCTTGGCATTTCTGATTGTGCATACAATCATATGTAAATTGGAGCCGGGTCTTTCGAGTGGAACCCGAACAAGGCGGCCGCAGGCGCTCGAAAGCAGGGCGTGCAATTCTCGCGGCGGCGAAAACATCCGCGATCCTCTCAGCGCGTTACGGCCGGGCGGCCCGAACGCGAACAGTATGAGGCACAACGATGAAGGATACGTACGATTCGGCAAGGGTAAGCGGGGCCGAGCCATGGTCGAGCCACCTCCGGAACCCGAAAAAGGTGAGAATCGCCATCCGGCTGGATGAAGACTTGATCGACGATTTCGGTGCGATCGCCGATCGGTCTGGCGGCAAAGTCGGATACCAAACTTTGATCAATTCGGCTCTGCGCGAATACGTCGCGGGGAAAACCCCGAAGTGGGAAGATACCCTACGGCGCATCGTCCGCGAGGATATGACTAAGAACAGCGCCGCGTAGTCTAGGCCGGGCGAAGGCGAGGTTGTGCCTGATGCTGGCCGAGCCGAGCGACGAAGGCGCGTGACGCCAACGCCGAACCGTGGTAAAACGCCACGATGGAAAGAGGATACCGAACATGACAACTCTCGATTGGTCCCAATGTCCTGCCGTGGAGAGCATCCCCGCCAAAGTGAGCGGCGCATGGGTGTTCAAAGATACCCGGATGCCGGGGACCACGGTGTTCGAGAATTTGGAAGCTGGCTTAACCGTGGAAGAAGTCATGGAGGAATTCTCCGTCACACGCGAACGGATCAACGCGGTATTGCATTTTGCGGCAAAGAGTTTGGCAACTCCCTTCCCGCCCCCGGTGCATGCAACGCCCGCCGATGCTCATTCTATTTAACCACGGCACACCTCGGAGCATCGCCCGATGGCTTCAGGGACGCACCCGTGTGGAAGCGATTGCGAGAGGATGGGATCGATTAGCCAACGGCGCGTTGTTGAAGGCGGCTGAAAGAAGCTGGGTTCGACCTCCTGCTATCCACGGACAAAAATATCCAGTACCAACAGAACCTCAAAGGCCGTCGCATTGCCATCGTGATACTTGGCAATTCGCAACGGGCCGCCGTCCACCGCTACATTGACCGAGTTGTTGCAGCAGTGAACGCAGCCACACCCGGCAGCTATGCCGAGGTGGACTTCCCTTTCAGATAAAACTTCCAGTCCATCTCACTTGACGCCCAAAGCGTCCAATGTTTTTCCGGTCAAGCGCACCAGCGACGGGCAGACCGTGGTCTGCTTGAAACTTCTTCAAAGCTGCAATAGTTTTTGCACCCATCGCGCCGTCGGCTGATCCCGGCGCGTAGCCGAGAACCTGAAGTTGCTGTGCGTTTTGAATGGCCTTCCTCGTGGTAGTCGCAGACTTTGGTGCGTCTCCCCGCTCGGCGACGTTGCGCTTCGGGACCGGCCTGCGCGCGGACAGGCCGGATTTATTGCACCTTAATTCCGCCTACGCCGATGGCACTCGTGGTCTGCCCGACCCCGATCACAGCGTTGATTCCGGGCGACGCGTTCGCCGGGATCGTGATCGTCAAGTCACCACTCCCTTCGGCGTTGGCGGTTGCCGTACCAAGTAACTGCCGGGAATTATTCCAATAGATGTCGACGGCCTCGCCGGCGCCGAACCCAAAGCTATACGCCGCTGTAGAGCCGCCCGGTACTCCGGTCGCTGGGTTCATGGCCAGGGCCGGCGTGACGGAAAGCGTCGCCGCTCCGAGTTTGTGGCTGCTTACTCCCACGGCGTACACGTCCATGGAACCGTAAGGGTGCTGCGGTTCGCGAGCCGAGACCGAGAAGGAACCGGTGGCATCAGTGGTTGTGCTGGCAAATAGCGGCGGAACGCCAATGTGGCCGCCGTAGATTTCGACCGTCTCGGTTGGATCAAATCCACTCCCTGTTAGGGTGACGCTGGTAAACGGCGAGCCGCTGGCCTGGCTGAGGCTCAGAGCTGCCGCCGGCCAAACCTGCAAGCTGAAGGATCCGAAGAAACTCAGCGCGTCTCCAGGAGAGAACTCGAAGGGTTGGCATACGTCTCCGGGCGGGGTCGCAGGCGCGTTTGCATCGTAGCCGCTTAGCACCACGATGACACCGCCGGAGTCCTAGAAGCTAGCGCCTGAACCCGCCACGGGGGCGGCTTCCAGCGTTATTGTGGTGTTACCGTCTGGTGCAAAGCTCGCGTTGTTGAGAGCGCCGAATACCGAGATGCCGGGGGTAGAAGTGCTACCGTTGAAAAACAGATTCAAGGCGGTGAAGCTATCGCTGGAGGTACAGCAGGAACCGCTGCCGAACCAGTAGTACTTGTAACTCTTGCCCGCCTGCAATGGTATGGAAATGCCCGCCTCCGCATCGGACGGGCCATTGACCGGCGAGGTGGCATCCGGATTCAGTGCCAACCACAGGTCCCAAACGGGGTCGCCCCCAACCGTATTCAGTTCCGAGTAATTGTTCCAGGCACCGGTGGAAGTCGTGGTGAACAGCATGGCTCCCGTCAGCGTGGTCTGCGAATATGCCGATAGAGGAACCATGAGTAACATGAGCGGAACCAGGGATGGCCAAGCTTGGGAACGCGCCCTTGGGAGCTTGCCAAGCGCAGTGTCTGGAGTCATTGCCAGATCCTTTCAGTCGGTCAAAACGCCCGACTGTGGGGAGTCTAGCAGAGGCATTCAATTATAGCTACCCCCCCCCGGATTCGTACGAAAACTCACAGATGATGGCCCAAGTCGATGAACTCAACCTCCCACGGCTGCCGCCCTAAGTCCAACCGCGCCACGGTAATCGGCAGCTTGAATCGCCGCCGCCCGGCGCTGCCTGGATTCACGAACAGCACGCCGGACCGTTCGCTGCTCGCAGGCTTGTGCGAGTGACCCGACACCACCACGCCGAAACCTGCCGCCGCCGGATCGATATCCAGTTCGTTCAAATCATGCAGGACGTAGATGAGCGTGCCGGCTTCGGCAACGGCTGTTGCCGGCAATGCCGATGCCCATGCGCCCGTGTCCGCGTTCCCCCTGACAGCCACCAGCGGCGCCACCGCGCGCAGCGCGTCCAGGATTTCGGGCGTGCCCACGTCGCCTGCGTGGATAATCAGGTCCGAACCGGCCAGCGCACGCACCGCTTCCGGCCGCAGTAAGCCGTGCGTGTCGGAGATCAACCCGGCTATTCGCATTTCACGGCAGGGTGTCGAGACGAGTCTCGACACGGCACGTAGAGTGCGTGCGCCACGCGTTCCGCTTCCGCGGCCGGATCCGCCGCGCGCGTGATCTGCCGCCCCATCACCACGTAGTCCGCCCCGTCGCGGATGGCCTCGGCGGGCGTGGCCACGCGCTTCTGATCGCCCTTGGACGCGCCACCCGAACGTACCCCCGGCGTTACCAGAATCGCTTCGGGACCGGCCTGCGCGCGGACGGCGGCAGCATCCAGCGGCGAGCAGACGAGTCCGTCCATCCCGGCTTCCATGGCTTTGCGCACGCGCAACGAAACCAGGTCGGATATGGCACAGTCGTATCCCATATCGGCGAGATCCTGCTGGTCGAAGCTGGTCAGCACGGTCACCGCCAGCAGTTTCGTCCCCGCATCGCCGCGGCCTTCGCGAGCCGCGCGCATCACCTGGCTGCTGCCATGCACGGTCAGGAACCGCACTCCGCTGCGCGCCGCCACGCGCACGGCGCGCTTCACTGTCTCGCCGATGTCGTAATATTTCTGGTCCAGGAACACATCCTTGCCCTGGTCCAGCAGTTCGCGCACGAAGTCCATGCCGGCCGCCGCGTAAAGCTCCATGCCGACCTTATAGAAGCCGATCTGCGCGCCCAACCGCGCAACCAGAGCGCGCGCTTCGGCGGCGGAATCCACGTCCAGCGCTACGATGATGTGGTTTTCAGTCATATCAGTCTGATCGGTTTCGCCTGCCTCGGCAGCACCCGCCCGATCGCGTACGCGTCCGGATACACGCCCGCCAGCGCCTCCGCATCCCCTTCCGGCAGTGAAATCAGCAAGCCGCCGGATGTCTGCGGATCGTAGAGCAGGTCTTCCACCTCAACAGGCAGATCGCGCGTCGTCTCCACCACGCACGATGCGAATTCGCGATTGTTCCTCAGGCCGCCCGGAACCGCTCCCAACCGGGCGTATTCCAACGCGCCGGGCAAAAACTGCAAGCGGTCCACCTCAATCTCCAGCGTGATGCCGCTGGCCAGGGCCATCTCGCGCGCGTGCCCGATTAGCCCGAAACCGGTGACGTCCGTACACCCGTGTACATCGTACTGGAGCATCGCCTCGCACGCCTTGCGGTTGAGCGTCAACATCGAGGCGATCGATGCCGCGACATCTGCGTCGCGCGCCATGCTGCGCTTCAGGGCCGTGGAAATCACGCCGGTGCCCAGCCGCTTGGTGAACACCAGGGTATCGCCGGCGCGGGCTCCCGCATTCGCCTTCACCCGCGCGGGATTCACGGTGCCGGTCACCGCATAGCCGAACTTGATTTCGTCGTCCGCGACGCTGTGGCCGCCCAGCACGGCGCAATCCGCTTCGCGCATCTTCTCAGCGCCGCCCTTCAGAATCTCCTCCAAGTCGTCGAAATCTCCGTGCGCGGGATAAGCCAGAATCGAAAGCGCCGAGATCGGCCGTCCGCCCATGGCGTAGACATCGCTCAGCGCGTTGGTGGCGGCGATGGCGCCGTACGTAAACGGATCGTCCACAACCGGCGTGAAGAAATCCACCGTCTGTACCAGGGCAAGCTCCGCCGTCAACCGGTAGACGCCGGCGTCGTCGGCCGTGTCGAAGCCCACCAGCACATTTTCATTCGCCACGCGCGGGATGCTCGCCAAGACCCTATCCAAAATCTTTGGACTCAGCTTGGACGCGCAACCCCCGGCTTTCACCTGGGCGGTCAGCTTGCGTATTGTTGTGGTATTAGCCATCGTGTATGTGTCTTCATTATAATAACGGCATGCGTCGAACCGCCGTTGTGATTGCCGTTATTGTTATGGGACTGGCCCTTGCGCTAGCCTCCCGCGAACCGCAAGCCGATTCCCGACTCAAACACGCCTCGCGCCACGCCGAGCAAAACGGCTGGATCTGGGTACACCTGGAGGGCAGCCCGTCGGACATCGGATATCAGCACGGCTACCTGCTGGCGCCCGAGATCCGGGATACCCTGCAAACCGTGTCTCTCGAAATGGCGCACGAGGAGAAGAAGGACTGGCAGTTCTTCCGCGACAAGGCGCAGAACATGCTATGGCCGCACGTGGAGGCCGAGTACCGCGCCGAACTGCAGGGCATCGCCGATGGCGCGGCGGCGCATGGCGTGAAGCTGGACCTGTGGGACGTGGTGGCCCTCAACGCCTGGCTGGAGATGCCTTATTTCGACAAATGGGACGCGCAAAAGCACGGCCTTCCTTCAACATCGCCAGCGGCCACGCCCGAGCATTGCAGCGCATTTGTAGCCACCGGCAGCTACACGAAAGACGGCCGCGTGGTCATCGCGCACAACAACTGGACCAGCTACGAAACCGGCGAGCGGTGGAATATCATCTTCGATATCGTGCCTGCGCAAGGCAACCATATGCTGATGGACGGCATGGCCGGACTGATCCACAGCGGCGACGATTTCGGCGTGAATTCCGCCGGCATCATGATCGCCGAGACCACCATCAGCCGCTTCACCGGTTTCGATCCCGACGGCGTCCCGGAGTTCGTGCGCGCCCGTAAGGCCATGCAGTACTCCGCGTCCATCGACGACTTCGCGCGCATCATGAAGGATGGCAACAACGGCGGCTACGCCAACAACTGGCTGGTGGCGGACCGCAAGACCAGTGAGATCGCCAGCTTGGAGTTGGGACTGAAAAACGTTACGCTCGACCGCACCCGCGATGGTTTTTTTGTCGGCTCGAACTTCCCGGTGAACGAGAAGCTCGTGCGCGAAGAAACCGACTTCGACGTGAAGGATTCGAGCGACAGCGCCAACGCCCGCCATGCGCGCTGGCTGCAGCTCATGCAGCGGAACAAGGGCCAGATCGACGCGGCCGCGGCCCAGCGCTTCCTGGCCGACCACTTCGATACTTACGAGAACAAGGTCGATCCCGACGAACGCACGCTGTGCGGGCACATCGACAAGTCGCCGCGCGGCGATCTGCCGTGGGTGGGGCCTTACTCGCCGACAGGCGCCGTGCAGTCCAAGGTTTCGGATGCCGCGATGGCCGAAGCCATGACGCTGCAGGCGTCGCTAGGCCACTCCTGCGGCATCGGATTCAAGGCCGCCGCGCACCTGCGCAAGCACACCGAGTTCGCCTGGCAGCGCCCCATCCTCCGGGACATGCCGTCGCGGCCGTGGTCCACGTTCAGCGCGCAATAAAGCATGTGGCGCACGCTCCCAGCGTGCCGCGTCGGCACTCGTGCCGATGCCCGCCGGCGAATCTAATGGCGCGAATTCCTCGTGTTCGCTGGTGCAGGGAACGTCTTCTCTGCATCGAGCGAAGCTGCACCGTTAAGGCCCCTCGTCATCAGCGTGCAAGCGATGTTCGACCCGGGCGCGCATTCCGGAAAAGGCTTAGGCGAGGCCGAACGCTCCAAGTTCAGGAACTTTCAGGAGAATTCGCGCCGCGAATACGCAACCAGCGGAATCTTCTTCGATGTTCGCTTTCTCGAAGGCGCTTATCTAAGGCAGCAAGGCTACTCGGAAATTCCTTCGAAATTTCTGGCGCTGGGAGCCATCAATCTCTTCGTCACGCACACGCTGGGTTACGACATCGACCGGGATCGCACGGGCGGCTGTTCGATGGGGCCGCGTCCACCCAGCCGGAGATTGGGGGGCGACCCGTTCTACAAGATCTTCCTGGGCTTGCGGGAAGCTCGCGATACCACGCTGCCACATGAATACGCGCATCACTTTACGCTGGACACGCAACGGCGTCCAACCGCCGCCGGCAACCTCTGGGCCGATCTTCGAAACGATTACTGGCTCTGGCTGCAGCGCCACGGTGTCTCGATTTCGGGGTTCCGGGCTTGCGCCCATTCGGAGTGGGCGCGGTAGTAGGTGGGATGCCAGTTTTGCGCGGGCCTTCCAAGACCAGATCTTCAGACTTCGTTGTGACTTGTAACTACCTTGTAATCGACTCCGAGAGCGGAGAAATGAGCCTTTGCGCACTCAATCTTCCGGCGTTCGCGCCCGCGGAGATCCTCCGTGTCGCCGCTTCCTTTGGTTTCTCTGATCAGATAGAGCTTTCCTTGCCCCTCTTCCTCCTTCACGATCGCCCAATCCGGGTTATATTCGCCCATCGGCGTCTGAACCTTGAACCAGGGCGGAAGCTTGAAGAAGAGCCGGATATCCTCGCGCGCATCCAGGCCGGTTGCAAAGCGCCTTTCGACGTCCGACTCGAATTCGACACCATCATAGATGGACCGCTTCACCTCAATCAGCCGGCTCAAATACGAACTGATCTCTTCGCGCTCAAATAGCAGCATCTCCCACTGTTGCCCATTGCGCCGTTCGTATTTGATGCCATCGACCATCAGATCGTCCAGCGCTTTTCGGATGGCGGAGAGTGCGCGGTTCAAAAACTCCTGCGGATTCAGGAAGACATCGCTCAGCCGGCCCGATTGAATCAGGATCTCCGCGATGGTACCGCGGGTCAATTCCGTTTCCCGCTGCAAGTATCCGAGAAGATCCGGAATAAACTCGGCCTGCCCCGATTCGGAGGTCGACCGCTGTGACTGCACTACCGATTCGACGCCGCTCGTGGAAAGGTCCAGCTCAGCCCTAGTGATGGTGAGCCGCGGTGCGGATACTTTCTCGGACTTGCGGAGTTCCATCACGGCTTCTCGAATCAGGTTCTCCGTCCGGTAGAGCACGGAGTATCGCGTTTGGTGCTTGATGCGATCCCAAATTTCGAGAAAATCCGGATCGAGCTGCCAGCCCTTGCGGAGCTGCGCTGTCCGGCGCTCGCGCGCGTTCTCGATGCGCTGGCCGAACGAGATGCCGCACTCGTCCTCAATCTCGCGCTGTAAGGCGCCGGCAAAATCCTTGTAGCTTTCATTGGCGATCACGGTTAGCCGGTTCATGAAGGCGTCGAAGCACCGTTCCCCGTTTTCCCGCACCGGCAGGCGCAAGCCGCGCCCAATTTCCTGGCGCTTGCGCATAGCTGACCGCGTCTCATTCAATGTGCAGATCTGAAAAACGTTCGGATTGTCCCAACCTTCGCGCAAGGCAGAGTGGCTGAATATGAAGCGCAGAGGTTCCTCCCGCGAGAGAAGGCGCTCTTTGTCCCGCATGATCAGTTCGTACGCCTCGTCATCGGCCTTCGTGGCGCCGGAAGTGTCCTTTGGCTTTCCCTTATCCTGCGCGAAATACCCGTTGTGCACAAGATCCACGGGCGGCAGATCGAGCTTGCGGTACTGTGGGGCCTGCCCTAGTTCTTCATAAGCCTCCACAAACCATCGCCGGATCTTGCCATCCTCCGCGGCATAGTTCGCCACCCTGTCGATAAAGAACAGCGAAAGCACTTTGAGACGCTCGCCCTCCGGCAGCGCAGAGGCACGTAGTTCCTTATCCAGGTGCGCCTTCACGGTTTCACGGATCTGGGTGCGCATCAGCGCGTCTGCGTTCGACCCCGACTGCTCCCCGACCCGCACTTCCACGCCGTTCGAAAACTCGATCTTCTGCTGGCCTGCATCGATGTTCTGAATGACGTAGCCTTTATAGACCTCCCGCTCGCTCGATAGGTCGAAGAGATCCTGACCGTGCCGCGCTGTTACGGTCTTTCGTTCCGGTCCCTTGTCGCGAGTTACGTCGATTTCAAGCTTGGCCGTCAGGGTCTTGCCCGTCTGTATCCCTTTCAGAGCGATGAACGGCCTGCTGAACTCGGGCAGGTCCGTCACCGAGGCCACCTCAATGCGCTTCACCAGGCGAAGGTCGTAGGCGCGCACCGGATCGAGCTTGTAGACCTGGTGATACAGGTTGCGGTGCGTGGCCGAATAGCGGAGGGTGCAGAGCGGATTCAGGCTGGCGATAGCATCCTTGGCTTTTTCGCTCTCCATGTTTTGCGGCTCATCGATCACCACAACCGGCCTGGTCGACTGGATGAATTCGATAGGCCGCCGTCCGGACATGGAATCCCGCTCGTTGTGAACGACCGCGATGCCCTTCTTATTGAATGCGTCGATATTGATGACCAGCACCTGCATTTGGTTGGAGCCGGCAAACTGCCGGAGCCGGGAAACCTGCGCGGATTCGTAGACCCATTCCTCGGCCGGCACGTTCCCGTAGAGGGTCCGGAAGTGTTCGCGTGTAAGCCGGATGGCGCTCAGCACACCCTCGCGTATGGCGACGCTGGGTACCACGATTACGAACTTACTGAAGCCGTAGCGGATGTGAAGCTCATACAGGGTGCGCAGATATACATATGTTTTGCCAGTGCCCGTTTCCATCTCCACCGAGAAATTCATGGAGTCGAGCGCGCCATCCATGGGAAGCTGGTTTCGCTGCTGGACCGAACGCAGATTGGCCAACAGGGACTCGGGTGAGAGCAGGAGTTGGTTGCCACAGCCCAGTTCGCTGAATCCGAGCCCGGTGACGCTCTCGAACCGAAATTCGAATGGGCCTCCCGCGAGCGGCTGGCCTTCGAACAGATCCACCACCGAGCGAATCGCAGAGTTGGTAAGGCTGATTGCCGCTGAATTGAATCTTCATAGCCGCGCTATGCCACGCGCTCCCGCTCGAAGAACCGCGGACCGTTATCCTTGAAATCGTCCAACGATGGGAACTGCTTGTCCGCCGCGCTGGTAATGCGAACGCGGTCCTTCCTGGTGATTCCGCTCTCGAAATCCTGGTGGACCATAACGCCCTTGAATGGCAGGCCGCGGCGCTGGAATTCCAGGCAGGAGATGGTCACTAGGCGGGCCTTGTCGCTATCCTTGACGCCAAACAGGTAGAGCGGACGCGGGCCCGCATCCAACTCATAGTCCACCTCATACTCGTCGTGGTCCGGAATCGGCAGCGCGTGCGCCCGGGGATTGTACTGGCCCAGGCGCTCTTCGATAAACTCCGCCAGTTGTTCGTAGAACAGGCTCTGAATGACCTCGCGCTTGAAGAACTGCATGCTGGAGACTTTGGCGACGGTCTGCGCAAAGTGGAGGATCGCCGGATAGAGGCGCTCGGGATCCGCCTCCACGTAAAGCCGGCCGTTCTCTTCCTGGACGCGGTTCTCCGCTAATATCCGGTTGAAGATTCGTTGTTTGTTTTCGGTGTCCAGGTCGAAGGCGTAGGTCAGCCGCATCAGCGTCATGCCGTGATCGCCGACCCGGAACTTGCCGGAACCATTGCGAGGTTCATCGAGGAAGATGTCCACCATATCGCCGTCCTCGTGGAAGAGCGGCGCGACTACCTGGAGCACGCCGGGGCGGCGCTCGCGAAATGCCACGTGGCCGTTGAACCGATCTTTCAGTAATTCCAATGGCGTCATGGGTTGGGTTCCTCTTCCACCAGGAGCAATCTTCCTTGCCCTATATTTCCGAAGTACGCCGTTGCGTCCGTGATGTTTGCGCTCCTCACGAAATA
>Ga0302325_10002340_pt1 | contig 46185 bp, 38 predicted proteins | sample Palsa_T0_2_FD_201948 | JGI IMG/M metagenome (GOLD analysis project Ga0302325, IMG submission 201948) | Peat permafrost microbial communities from Stordalen Mire near Abisko, Sweden - Palsa_T0_2 | ecosystem: Environmental > Terrestrial > Soil > Palsa > Peat permafrost | place: Sweden: Abisko...
CCGCGCGGTACCGGAGCTGTTGGCGAGGACGAGCGACGCGTGAGCGAGCGTGGCCCGGATCGTCCCGGCCCCAGCATGGTCGCCGTAGAGATCCCCGCCGTGCACCGAGACGACGAGCGGAACCCGGTGCGCCGCTCGTCTCACCGCATCGCCTGCGGGCACGGCGTAATGGGCATGCACCAAGTCGAACGGAAACGTCGCGCGCAGCCCGGTGAGAGCGCGGCGCAAGACCGGTGCCGCCCAGGCGCCCCAGGAGCCGTAGCTCCACGGCCGCGGCGGAGAGAGATAACGCAGATAGTCGACCCGCAGACCGTCAAGCGTGGCCGTGCGCGGCTGGCTGACCGCGTGTCGCACGCCCCGCAGGTCGAGCTTACGCACCGTGGCGAGGGGCGGCAGCGGTCGGTAGAGCACCAGCACGCGCACGTCCGCGCCGGAGTCGCGCGCCGCGAGCGTCTGCCGGTGGGCCCAGACGCCGAGCACCGGATCCTCGGCGCGGGGGTAGTACTCGGCGACCACCAGGACCTTCATCGCCACGTGACATTACGGATACTCCAGCCCACGAAGCGGCTGGGCGACCGAGCGGGGCTGATGTGCGCGTGGGGTATCGTGGCCTGATGGGCGGCTCCGCGACGCTGGCGGTGCAAGTCGTCAATTACGGCACGCGAGCATTCCTCGAGCGGTGCCTGGCGACGGTGGTTGCCGACGCGGAGGGCAGCGGGCTCGACTACGAGATCAACGTGCTCGACAACGCCTCGGGCGAGAACCTGGAGGATCTGGCCGCTCGTTTCCATGCCTGCCGCGCATACACCGCGGCTGACAACCTTGGCTTTGGCGGTGGGCACAACCTGCTGATGTCAAAAACCGAGGCTCCGTACCTGCTCATCCTCAACCCCGACGTCGAGTTCGTTCATCCGGGCACCGCGAAGCGCCTGCTCCTCACGGTCACGAGCCGCGAGGACGTGAACGCGGTCGGACCCAAGCTGCTGACCATCTCGGGAGACGCCCAGCGCTACGACCACGGGCGTCTGCATGGACCCAGGGCGCAGATCGCGCTACGCGGAGGGCATAGCTATTGGCGCGAAACAGACCGTCGCCGGGAGGTCGCCTGGGTGTCTGGTGCCGCGCTGTTGATCGAGCGGGCGGCGTTCGCCGCGTTGGGCGGCTTCGACACGAGCCTGTTTCTCTACAAGGAGGACGAGGATCTGTGCCTGCGCCTCAGGCGAGCGGGCGGTCACGTCACGTATGAACCTGCGGTGGCCGTCCGTCATCACGGCTCGGTGGTGGCCAACCGTCAGGAGGCGCTCGCTGCTTCGTTGAACTACTACGTCGCCAAACACTTTCCCAACCGCCGTGTACAGAGGGTCTTTGCCGCCGCGCACCAGTCGCTCGCTTACTTGCGGCTATGAGGGCCGGTCCCCGAGCGTCCTTCCTACCCGCCGGCGCACCTTGTGCGAAGCGCGGTAGCCGAGCTTGAGCGCGCCGAATACCGTTGCGCCGAACTGTGGATGCGTCGCGAGAGCCAGCAGCGGCCGCTCGACGTCCGGCGGCAGGGCCCCGCCCGGCCCGACCAAACGCATCGCGTCTTCGCCCAGCTCCACCTGACTCAACCCATGATGGCGTTGGCGCGCGCTCGCGGGTGTGGCGGGAGCATCGCAGGCGAGGTCGTACAGCTCCAGCAGTCGGGCCGCGGTGGCGTCCCAAGTGAGCTCCGCCCCGGCTGCGCGGATCGCGGCAAGGTTGCACTGACGCGTACTCTCGTCGCGCAGCAGGTCAATCGCCCGGTCGGCGCCCTGTTCGGCGTCCCAAGCCTCGATCTCGGCTGCCTTCTCCGGTAGTACCTCGCCCAGCGAGGTCCCGGCCGCCCACAGGCACGGAACCCCGTGCTGTGCAGCCTCGAAGGGAACGAGGCCGAATCCTTCATAGAGCGTTGGGTAGAGAACGAGCCCGACCCGTCCGAACAGCCATGACTTCTCTGCCTCGCTCACTGCACCGCAGTCGATCACGACCTCAGCCAACCGCGAATTCTGGGCCAGGAGCCGCGCTTCCTCGGAGCGAGACGATCCGTCGGGGACGGTGGGCCCGGCGAACAGCAGATACCCCGTCCAGTCGTGGCGGCGCTGAAGCTGCTCGACCATCCGCAGCGCAAAGATCCGGTTCTTGTGGCGAAAGTCGTTGCCGATGCACAGCATTGCCTCAGAATTCTGGGGTAGCGTCAGCGCACCGGCCGGAGGCGCCGGTGATTCGTCCAGTTGCGCGAGTGCGTGGTCAACGCCGAGCGCCACAACGCTGGCCCGGCTTGGCTCGACAAGGTCCTCGGCCAGCGCAGCATCGCGGGCGTGGGCAGAGAAGAACACGACCCGGTCCACAGCTGCCAACGTCAACCGAGTGAGCCGGCGGTAGCCGTCCCAGGCCTCGAAGTCCTTGAAGTACGACGGGTTGTGATACGAGATCAGGTCCTGATTGGTCACGATCAGCCGTTCACCGAGGGAGGCAAGGAATGTCAGATCTCCAGGGTCGTTGATCTGGTACGGCCGGTGCACGACATCGGCGCTACCGCGGGTCGACGCGACAGCTTCGGAATGGTGAACGAGCGATACGCTGGGCAACGACGCCAGATGCTTGGCTGCGTAATCCGCGAGGGTGTCGGGCACGATGGCCGTCAGGTGGGCTTTCTGGGTGCGCGCCAACGCTGCGATGAGCTCGAGCACCTGGGTCTCGGTGCCCGTCTTGGGCCGTGACAGGATTCGTGCATCGATGACCACCGACAGGCCGGTCAGAGCGCGCCGGGCAGAGCTCATTGACCGCATCAGCGGCCCGGGTTCGCCCTGCGGTGACCGGCCCGAGTTGTGGTCATGTGGATACCGGCCGGCGACCACACGTGCGCGCTCCGCCGTGACGGCGGGCCATTGGGAGTTGCCAGGTCCGGCCCTCCGTCCGCGGTGCAAGACGAGCACGTCATCGGCGAGCACATGGGATAGGCCGCTGCGGACACACCGGCGCGAGAAGCAGGCCTCATCACTGCCGCCTAAAACGCTCCCGGGATCGAAGCCTCCGACCAGTTCCAGCGCGCTTCGGCGCACGTAAATGCAGTGCCCAGCAGCGGCCGGAAGGCGTGGCCGGAGCCGCAGAGAGTGGGAGCGAACCGCTGCGGCGGCATCATCGAAGCGCCATTCCGCTTGCGGTCGTCCTCGATCCTCCGACCCGAAACCCGAGAGCGCACTGTGGTCGGTGGTCAGGGGTGTCGACGTGGCCACGGTGCTGTCCACGTATGCGGCCCGCCGCAGGCTTTCCAGCCATCCGTTCGCGACGACAGAGTCCGAGCTCAACAAAACGACGTCGGCTGGCGCTGCGAGCGCGAACACATTGTCGGCGCTCGGCGCAGATCCGACCTGGCCATCCCGCCTCAAATAGAAGAGCTCGTATGCGCTGTCGCTCTCGCGCTCGAGCGTGGTCATGAACTCGAGCGAGCGCGACTCTGGGCCGGGGTTGTCGCAAATGAGAATGGGCACATCGCGGGGCGTGTGTGCCCGCACACTGCGCAAACAGCATGCGACGAGCTCGCGCGCGTTAACGAGGATGCAGACGACAGCCGTGCCTCGCGGCGCGCTGAGTCCAGCCCCGGAGTGGATCCAGCTGACCGGCATGCCGCGATTATCGCGCCGGTGGGTGTCGCTCGGTTCCGCCTAGAGCCACGCCCACGCTCGTCTCGAGCTCCGCGGGCTCCACCTGCGCGTGTGCAGGGAGCCTCAAACCCCTCGCGCCGAGCGCCGGTGCTGGACGAGCTGCCGCGCGAACGCGTACACGAATCGAGGGTTGTACCGGACATAGCGACGCCCCAGACGGCGCGGCTCGTGCGCCAGGCGGTATGCCCATTCGAGCCCAGAATTCTGGATCCAGTTGGGCGCTTGGGGCACCAGCCCGGCGTGGAAGTCGAACGCAGCCCCGACGCCGATTAGCACCGGTGCCTCAAGGTGGGGGCGCATCCGCGCCATCCACTTCTCCTGCTTCGGAACTCCGATTCCGATCCATACCACGTCGGCCCGCGAGGCATTGATCTCCGCCACGACAGAATCCCGCTCCTCGTCGGTCAGGGGACGGTGCGGGGGTGAGAATCCGCCCACGATCTTGACCCCGGGATAGCGCTGGCGCAGATTGAGCGCGAGCTGCACCAGGGCCCCCTGGTTACGGCCGCCGTAGAGGTAAAAACGCTGGCCGCTCTCCACGCCGCGGGCGCATGCTCGCGCCATCAGCTCGGGGCCGTAGACGCGGCTCGCCAAAGCGTGTCCGAGCGCGTTGATCGCCCACACCAGAGGCTGTCCGTCCGGGACGTTGATCGACGATTCCAGCAGCGCCGAGCGCAGTTCGCTGTCCTCGGCCGATGCCATCACGGTGTGGACATTGCACACGCACACGTAGCCGCGTTCGCCCTGCGCCACGGTCCCGTCGATCCAGTCCAGCGTGCTCTCATAATTGGTCAGATTGAGCGGGACACCCAGCACGTCGACGCTGTCCGGTGGCCGGATCGGGCGGGGGTCTGGTTCAACGGAGCCCTCAGGGCGCATGGATCGTCGGGATTCTTTCTTGGTTCGGGCTTGGCGTGGGCAAACGTTACGTGGTGGAACGAAAGATTGGCCTCCAAGTTGCGGCCCGGGCTCAGAGTGCGCTGAAACGCAGCCCAGAACTTGCGGCTCCGGCTCCGGTACCGAGCGATATGCTGGCCGCGACACGGATGTCCAACCGCCCGCGGGGAGTGCCCCTGCTTCCGCGGGCATCGGGCGGCCCCCAGCCCTAACCGGGTCGTCCTCGGGAGGGCCCGTGCCGCACCAGTGCGGCACGGGCCCACCACAGTTCAGCTTGGCCGCGTACCCTCAGAGGGGTAATGGATTGCATCGTCACCGGTGGCGCCGGCTTCATCGGCTCGAACCTGACCGACGCGCTCGTCGCGCGCGGCGACCGAGTCACCGTCATCGACAACCTCTCGACCGGCAAGCGCTCGAACGTCGAGCAGGCCGTCGCGGACGGGATCTCGCTCCGAGTCGCCGACGTTCGCGACGCCGAGGCCGTGGCGGAGATCTTCGCCGACGTCCGTCCCGAGCTCGTCTTCCACCTCGCCGCGCAGATCGATGTGCGCTACTCCGTCGAGCACCCCGCCGGGGATGCGACCGCGAATGTGCTCGGCACAATCGCCGTGCTCGAGGCCGCGCGCCGCGTCGGCGCCCGGCGCCTGATCAACACCTCGACCGGCGGCGGACTGTACGGGGATGCCGATCTGCTGCCGACGCCCGAGGACTATCCAATCCGTCCGCTCGCGCCGTACGGCCAGGGAAAGTACGCGGCCGAGGGCTACTGCGAGCTGTACACACGGCTGCATGGTCTCTCCACCCTGTCGGTGCGCTACGGCAATGTCTACGGACCCCGGCAGGACGTCCACGGCGAGGCCGGGGTGGTGGCGATCTTTTGCGGGCATCTGGTCGACGGTCGCAGCCCCACCGTGTTCGGCGACGGCCGTCAGACGCGCGATTGGGTCGACGTGAGCGACGTCGTGCGCGCCAACCTGCTGGGCGCCGAGTCCGAGCTGACCGGGCCTGTCAACATCGGCCACGGGCAGGAAACCTCGGTGCTCGAGCTGCTCGAAGCGCTGCGCGACGTTTCCGACCGCGGGGCACCCCCGCAGCCACAGTTCGCGCCCGAGCGGCCGGGTGAGGTACGGCGAAGCTGCCTGGCCGTGGAGCGGGCAAAGCGCGAGCTCGGGTGGGAGGCGCAGACGGAGTTGCGCGACGGGCTACGCACGATCCTGGCGGGGTTGTAACCGACCAGCCATCACCATCGCTGGGACGGCATCCTCGACCCCGCCGGCGTTAGCCGCTGCGCCCCATGGGTGCAAGCTAGAGATTCTCGGCTACGCGCGGCGCTTCGCGGGTGAAGAACCACCAACCGAGCGCGAACGTGAGCGGGATGAGCGAGAGCGAGATGAGCACGTGGACGAGCCCACCGCTCGCCACGAGCGCCGAGCGCATATGCTGGACGGGGACGTAAACGCCGGGCGCGACCTCAGTGGGGACAGGTGCCGGGTGGACGAACGCGTAGCCCATCTGCGTGAGGAGCAGGGCAAGCGGGTTCAGCGTCAGCGCGGCGTGCTCGAACTGCTTGTAGCTGCTGGCCACATACATGATCGGGGAGGCGTAGAACAGCATCTGCGACAGGACATCCCAGATCGGCTGCATGTCCCGGTAGCGCACGTACAGCGCTGACAGGAGCATCCCGACTCCGGTGGCCAGCATGATGAAACCGAGCGCGATCGGAAACAGCTCGAGCCAGCCCAGCGTCGGAGTGATTCCGTTCACGAGCGCAAACACGATCACGGCGATAAAGTTCATCCCCAGGTTGAACACCGAGGTCAGCGACACCGACAGCGGGATCACCATGCGCGGAAAGCGGACCTTGCGCAACAGCGGCTCGCGCGCGATCAGGCACTGGACGCAGGCTCCCGTCGCCTCGCCGAAGTAGGTCCAGAGCACGATCCCGGTGAGCAGGTAGACGCCGTAGTGCGGGATGCCCTTGCCGACATCGACGATCTGCGTGAAGAACACGTAGATCACGCCGAAGAACAGCAGCGGTCGCATCAGCGACCAGAAATAGCCGAGGACTGAGCCGAAGTAGCGCAGTTTGAACTCGGTCCTGGCCAGCGTCAGGGTCAGTTCGACGAACCGCTTCAGGCTGCCCCCGAGCGCGGAGGGCCCGTAGGCAGACACTGCTTGAGTGCTCACGCCAGAGCCCCGACCACTAGGCGCGCTCGATCTCGAGCGTGTGCGGCAAATCCGTCACGCCGCCACCGGGGCGGTCGGCCAGCACGATGATCGAGTTGCTCACATGGGCGTCGAACACATCGGCGCCGAATCCGGCTCGCGCCACGCTCGCCGTCAGGCGATAGCGTCCGGGCGCCAGCCAGTTCTCAAACTGCATCCGGATATTGGCGCTGGCCCCGGGCCCGAAGGATCCCGTCACGATCCGTTGCGCGTCACTACTGGTCGCGAAGACGGGGTGACCGGTCTCGTTCAGCAGTGTGATCGCGAAGATCGGGTTCTCGACCGCGCTGAAGAAATGGACATCCATGCGGACGCTGCACGGCTGACCCTGGTGGGCGGTGACCGCGATTTCGCCCGGTACGGTCTCAAACCAGGCATTGACAACCTCGGCGACCAGCGCCGGAGCCGATGCACCGGAGACCGAGCTTGAGTCGCCTGTTGTCTGGCGCTCGAGTCGAAAGTTGTGTTGGTTGTACTGGCGAGCGATGGATTCCGGCTCGCCGATGTCGACGACACGGCCGCGCTCGAGCAGCATTGCACGGTTGCAGAACCTCTCCACGGCGCCCATGTCGTGGGTAACGAAGAGCATCGTGCGCCCGGCTTGCTGGAGTCGTGTGAACTCGTCGAAGCACTTCTGCTGGAAGTTGGCGTCGCCGACGGCCAACACCTCGTCGACCAGCAGGATGTCCGCATCGACCTGAACTGCGGTGGCGAACGCGAGGCGGACGTACATGCCGGAGGAGTAATTCTTCAATTTGAGATCCACGAACTGCTCGAGTTCGGCGAACGCGATGATGTCGTCAAACCGCTCGCGCGCCTGCTTCCGTGTGAGTCCGAGCATGATCGCGTTGATGATCACGTTGTCGCGGGCGGTGAGGTCCATGTTGAATCCCACGCCGAGCTCGATGAACGGCGACAGCCGCCCGTTGATCGCGAGCTCGCCCGCGTCAATGTCGTAAATTCCGGCCAGGCACTTGAGCAGCGTGCTTTTGCCACTGCCGTTGCGTCCGACGATGCCAAAGAATTCGCCGGGGGCGATTTCCAGCGACACGTCCTGAACCGCCTGAAGGACGTCGAACGTTCGCGCACGAAGCGGATGGAGGGCGCGCTCCTTGAGCGTGTGGTATTGCTGATGGGGCAGGCGGAAGGTCTTGCTCAGGTGCCGGACGGAGACCGCCGCCGGCGCAGACGGGAAACCTGGCCCGCGATCGACGGAACGGTCGTCGCTCAGGATCGCGCTCACGACCGAGACGGTAGCAACGGGCCGTCCCAGGCGGGGACGGATGCTACTTTCCGCTGCCTGAACGTCTGCACGATCATCGCCAAGAACTACGTCGCCCAGGCGCGGGTCCTCGCGCGTTCCCTGGCCGAGCATCAGCCCGAGGCCCGCCTGTGGACTTTGATCATCGACGACTTCTCCGGCTTTATTGACCCGGGACAGGAGCCGTTCGAGGTTCTCACGCCCGCCGGGGTCGGATGTGATCCGTTCACGCACATGGCGCTCCGCTATTCGGTGCTCGAGCTATCGACTGCGGTAAAGCCATGGCTGCTTCGCCATCTGATGGCCGAGACCGGCGGACCCGTCACCTACCTCGACCCCGACATCAAAATCTACGGCTCTCTGAAGCGGCTGGACGAGCTTGCCGCTCGGCACGGCGTCGTCCTCATTCCTCACAACCGCAACCCCCTTCCACACGATGGACGCAAGCCGAGCCAGGTCGACATCATGATCGCCGGGATCTACAACCTCGGATATGTGTCGCTTGCTCCGCGCCCGGAAGTGGACGCCCTCATCGATTGGTGGGCTGACCGGCTTCGCCGCGACTGCCGCGTCGACCCGGTGTGGGGCTACTTCGTCGACCAGCGGTGGTTCGACCTCGCGCCAGGCTTCCTGACCGATGTCGCGATCGTTCGCGATCCGGAATACAACGTCGCGTATTGGAACCTGCACGACCGCCCGTTGCAGTACGACGGTGGGCGCTATCTGGTCGAGGACCGACCGCTCGCGTTCTTTCACTTCAGCGGGTTTGATCCCGCGCACCCGCTGGTTCTGAGCCGCTACCAGAACCGGGTCGACGTCCTCGATCACCCCGTGCTGGAGCAGCTGCTCGCCGAGTATGCAGCGGAGGTGAAGGCTCAGGGTTACGGCGTCAGCCGGCGCTGGCCCTACAACTACGGGGCGCTGGGTGACGGAACACGACTCGACGACACTCTACGTGACCTCTACGACGAGTTTGCCGACGAGCACGACGATGTTCCATCTCCGTTCACGGGCGAGGGGGCAAGGCTCTTTGACGGCTGGCTAAGGGAGCAAGCGCCAGGCGTCCCGCCCGGTATCAACCGTGTGCTGGCTCGGGTCTACAGTAATCGCCCAGATCTTCGAGGCGCTTATCCCGACCTTGCTGGGTCGGATCGGGCTGGACTGCTTCGCTGGGCCGCTGAGTACGGTGGTCAAGAGGTACCGCATCTCGCCCGACTGGGGACAAACAAGAACGGCTCACAAGAGCTCGTTGGTGCCTTGCCGGAAGAGGCGAGATCACTTTCCGCTGCTGCGGCTGAGGAGCCAGGGCCCTTGAGCCGGAATCCACTGGGCGTAAACGTCGTCGGCTATTTCCGCTCTGAGCTCGGGACGGGCGAGGCGGCGCGTCAGGTGGTCGGCGCCCTCGCTGCAAAACGGATACCAGTGCTGCCAATCCACGGTCAAACGATCCCGCTCAGCCGGCAGGGGCACTCCTACGTGACCGCTGCACCTGAGGATGCCGCTTTTCCGGTAAACGTGATCTGCATGAACGCCGACATGCTGCCCGAATTCGCCAATCAGGCCGGGGAGGAGTTCTTCGCTGGACGCTATTCGATCGGGTTATGGTTCTGGGAAGTCTCAAAGTTCCCAGATCGTTGGGGCAGTTCCTTTTCGCTCGTCGAGGAAGTTTGGGCGCCGACCTCGCACGTGGCCGCGGCGCTGGAACGGTTCGCGCCGGTTCCGGTCAGCACCGTTCGGATTCCCGTCCAGCCGCCCCAGTTCGAGCCGCGCGCGCGAGCGGATCTCGGTCTGTCCGAGGACAGGTTCGTGTTCCTGTTCAGCTTCGACTACCTCAGCGTGTTCGAGCGCAAGAACCCACTGGCGGTGATCGAGGCGTTCGGGCGCGCGTTCGCTCCTGGTGAGGGTGCTCAGTTACTGCTCAAGTGCATCAACCACGAGCGCGACCCTGGCTCCCACGGCCGACTGTGCGCGGCCGCCGCAGAGCATCCCGACATCGAACTGATCGACCGCTACATGACCCCGTCGGACAACAGCAGCCTGACGGCGATGTGCGACTGCTACGTCTCGCTGCATCGAGCCGAGGGGTTCGGGCTCGTGATGGCAGAGGCAATGTGTCTCGGCCGGCCCGTGATCGCGACCGGCTATTCGGGCAATCTCGACTTCATGACCGCGACCAACAGCCTGCTTGTCGACCACCGGCTGGTACCGATCGGGCCGGGTGCCGATCCATATCCCGCCGACGCGGAGTGGGCCGAGCCGGACGTAGAGCACGCCGCCACGCTGATGCGCCAGCTGTTCGACGATCCCGACCGTGCGCGGGAGCTCGGTGCCACGGCGGCGCAGGACATCCGCCGCACTCATTCTCCGGATGCCGCCGGCGAGGTCATGTACCGCAGACTGGAGTCGATCCGGGCAACCGGCCGGCCCCGGCACGCCGTGGATCGCGCGCGCCGGCATCCGCCCGCGCTTAGGGCGCTGCCGTTACGGGTCCGGCAGGGTCCAGCTCCGGTGCCGGGCGGACGCCTCGGGCCGGTGCGCGGATTTGTGCGCAAGGCTTTGCTGCGGCTCATGCGCCCATTCATCCTGTATCAGCAGACGGTCAACGTTCAGCTGCTCACCGCCGTGGAAGAGCTCAGCACCCGCGTCGAGGACCTCGCTCGCGAAGCGGCCGGAGAGCGCGCGCGGCTGCTCGGCGAGCTGCGAGACTACGAACGGCTGCCCTCGCTGGTCGAGTCCCAAGACCGTACCATCCAAGAGCTCGAGCGCAGACTGCGCACCCACGAGGGCGGGAGCGAGTGAGCTGCGAAGGAAGTCTGGAGCACCATCCCAATGGACTACGCCGCGGTGCGAGGAGTGTCGAATCGTAGCGCTAGCGGAAGTCGGCTCCGTCGCCGACCGAGGCCTTCAGCGGCCGCTCGTAGGACAGCGTCATGTACTCAGGGTCGCCATCGGTTGCCGATGCGACGAGCATGGCGCGAACCGGTGCAGTCTCAGGCCAGGCAGTGACGCGTGTCGGCTGCAGCCCGGAGGATAGGCACCAGTCAGTGAGCGCGGCGACGGTCGGGCTGAACCAGTTGCTGCCGTCACCGGCGAGCTCGTCCCTCCGGTAGAAGCGCGCCAGGGCAAGGTCACGATCACGCCTCAATTCGTGATCGCACACTGCTGTCTCGATCGAAGCGGCGCCGCGGGTCAGGCGACGCACGCTGTCGATGGCCAGCAACGGGTGACGCAGGTGGTACAGCACCCCCCAGAACAGCACCAAATCGAACTGCTCGCGCAGCAGCTCGGGAAGCTCATAGACGCTTGCCTGCACATGTTCCGCGCGCGACCCGAGGACCTCTTTGATCGCGGCAAAGCCGAACCAGTGCTCGTCGTAGATGTCGACGGCGACGACACGCTTCGCGCCGCGGCTCTCACAAGCGAATGCCGCCCCCCCGTTCGTTGTGCCAATGTCCAGCACAGTTGCGTCGTCGAGCCGCTCGGAAATTCCGGCTGCGTTGAGGAGGAACGCCACGTCGCTCACCCCCGGTGTGTACACGCCTCGAACGAGTTCGAACCGCTGGTGCCACGTAAAATCGGTCCGAGCCGCCAAATCGGCGGCGCGAGCGGGTGTGAGAGCGTTCAAGTTGGGCGAGAGTCTAGGCCGCGAGACGTCAACGGACGATCTCGAGCCAGTCCAGTGACTGACCGCACAGTGATTTAGCCTGGGCGGGGGCGATTTCCGAGACCCCCGACGGAGGCCCGTCGCGGACAAGCATCAGCGGCCCAAGCATCCCGACGCCGCCGGGAGTGAGACCGTTGCCGGGGCGCGAGATCACGACTCTTTGCGCACCGGCGCCGAGCGTCACCTGGCCGATCTGGACAGACTGGCCGGGAGGTCCGAGCTCATACGAGACGGAGCCGACACGGTGACCGCCGACCGAGATCTGGATGCGCGCACTGAATGAGCCTTCGAGCCAGACTTGGTAGCGGCCGGATTCAGGCACGCGCACGCTGCCGATCAGGGCTCCTGGCTGCTCCGTGGCGAGCGGGCTGAAGGGCACGCCAGTGACGACAAACCAGCTGGACGGGTGGACTGCCTGGCTCGGCACGAGCGTGGGGACGGAGGCGCGCGCCACGTACGCAAGTCGCGCGTGTTCGCGCGCGGCCCGCGCGGCCGTGGCGGTCACCAATCGACAAGGCGGCACAGCCACTGGATCAAACGGGCCGCCAAGCGGAATGTGAGCGAGGATCTGTGGCGTTGCTGTTCGCTGCCAGACGTCGTAGTAGCGGCCCTCGTAGGCAAGCCGGTAGTTCGCCGGTGGGCGCGAGGAGAGGGGCGAGCGCCCGAGCACGAGCAGGCGGAAGGCCTCCAGGTAGGACAGCGCGAGATTATCCGGGTCCCATGGCATTCGCCCCTCCGTGGGGGCGAATCCGGCGCGCGGCTGTGGCGTGCCGAGAGCAGGATCGGCTACGGCTTCTTTGGGCAAGAAATCGATCGCGAACTCATCCGAGAGGTTGTAGAACGTGGGTCCCTGGCCCGCGAAGCGGCTGCCGATCGCCGCGAGCTCGTTGAATCGAGCCCGCGGCGCGACGCTGGCGTTGTGGTAGCCGAGTGCATTCGTCCACAGCACCCCGCCGCCAATCGCGAGGGCCAGCATCCAGCCCTCGACCCGGCGCCCAGCATCGTGAAGCGCCGCGGCGCCCAACATCGCCACGAGCACGGCTGTCACCGAGAAGATCATCATCACTTTCGCGCTCGCGTACGGCGAGCTACGGCTCAGCAGGTAAAGAGTGGCGACGCCGTTGCCGGCCAGCAGGAGCAGCGGCGCGAACAGCCGACGCCGCAGCATCCATACGGTCGCGAGCACCGCGCTGGCCAGGGCGACTCCGATCAGCGCGTAGGCAAGATCGTAATGCTGACTGACGGCCAAGCGGAAATCATCGGCCGGCCAAATTCCGAGCATCTCCCACCTGGGCAACGGTGCGGCAAGATTGCCAAGGTCGTTCGCTTCCGTGAGGACGCCTGTCGCTACGGTGAAGAAGGTGGAAGCCGTGCTGATGATCGGTTCGAGGAGGACGATGAGGAACACGGCGACGGCGGCAGCCGAGACGGCGATCCGTCTCAGACCCATCGTGCGGATGGAGTGACGCGCGCGCCAGCCGGCGACGAACGCGAATACGGCGAGCGGCGGAGCGAGCCACGGGACGATCGCAAGCTCGAGTATGTCGAGACCCGCGACGGCCGTGATCAGCAGCGGGATCAAGCCGCGCAAGCCGATCCTCTGACGGAGCGTGGAAGCGACAAGCGCGACGGTGACCGTGATGATCCACGCTGTCGCGAGTTCCTTGATGCTGCCCTCCAGATAGTAGGCATAGACCAGGCCGGCCTGAGCTGCGACGAACGCGCACGCCGCACGCAAGGCTCGCGAGCTCACAACGCGGTCGAGCACCTCATACAGCGCGACAGCATTGAACGCCATCACGACGGCGAGATAGGGCGCGAAGAGCCAGGCGACATTTTGTCCTACGAGCGGGCGGACCGCGCCGAGTGCGACGTCGGCTCCAGTCGGATAGGACGTCGAGATGTAGTTACGCAGGATGTTGAGCAACGTAGAGGGAGGGACCGTGGCGAAGTCGTGCCCGTGCGCGAGGAGCTGGTTGATGAGCGCAAAGTGAACTGCGGCGTCATTGAGGACGAAGTAGCCGAGGAACCCGGCGCTGCCGGATAGAACGACAGGAGCAGCGCAAACCGCGAACAGGCCGAGGCCGACTGACAGCGCCCAGCGGTCGATCCGTAACGTGCGCAGCCGCGCCCAGGAAGTCGCGTAGCCGGCCAGTGCGAGCAGCACGACCAGTGGCGTGGTAAACGGGGCCGTGATCTCACGGCTGGTTGTGAGAGCAGCCGCGGCGACGACCAAGGCCAGCCCGACGGACGGCAGCAGGCTGCCCGGTAGCCGCCAACCCGAGATACGCTCGACCGCCAACCCGCAACCGCCGCAGACTGCCAGCAGTACCAACGGGAACAGCAGCCAGGCTACGACCACCGGGTCAATTCATGCGGCGATTCCCGGCTGGCTAGCGCTGGCGGCGCAGCCCGAGAATCGAGAGCAGGAACGAGGAGAAGAAGATCTGGATGCCGACAATGATAAGCGTCGCCGCGAGCACCGCGACGCGCTCGTCGGCAAGGGCACCGAAACCGTGATCGATCCAGTCGATCACAATGATCGTCCCGATTACGGCACCGGTAATCATGATGGCGCCGCCGAGCAAGAGGCCGTGCTCGAGTCGGAATCGCGCGCGCATCCGGTCAAACCACCGGTCCTGCTCATTCATGAAGTACGTCCCGTACGCATGCGCGCAAATTCCCAGCGCGACGACCTGTGTGCCCACGATCGCGAGCAGCGCGCCGCCGATCACGGCGTGAATGTCCCATTCACGGCCGAACACCGTCAGATGGGCGATCCCGACCAGCTCGACGACCGCGCCGAGGATGGCTATCACCGTCCCAGGGAGGATGAACAAGTGATTCGGCGAATGGACGAGGAGGAACCTGAGATGGCGCCAGCCATCGCGGAGGCTCGACAACTTCGATTCGCCGGCGCGCGGGTAGTACTCGATGGCGAATTGACGAACGACGAGCTTTTCCTTTGCCGCGCGGATCACCATCTCCGAAGCGAACTCCATCCCGGTCGTACGCAGATCCAGCTGCGGGAGCACATCGCGGCGCAGCGCGCGCATGCCGCAGTGCGCGTCGTCGACGCCGGTGCGAAAGAGTAGGTTGAGGAAGCCGGAGAGCAGCGGGTTACCGATGTACCGGTGATGCCAGGACATCGCCCCCGGGTGGATGTTCTTCATTCGGTTGCCGATGACCATGTCGGCGCCGCCCTCCAGCTCATTGAGGAATCGCGGTATCTCGTTGAGGTCGTAGGTCAGATCGGCGTCGGCCATCACGATGTAACGGCCGTGCGCGGCGGCGAAGCCGGCGAGGTAGGCGGAGCCGTACCCGCGCCGCGCCTCATGCACCACGCGAGCGCCGGCGGCCACCGCGAGCGCGCCGCTGCCGTCCGCCGACCCGTTGTCGACAACGATGATCTCTCCTGCGATGTCGTTCTGGTCGAGTACGTTCAAGGCGGTCCGTACGCACGTCTCGATCGTGCCGGCTTCATTGAGGCACGGGATCACAACGGACAGATGCGCCGACGCGTCGCGATCAAGGGGGCGAGCGCCGTGGGAAGTCTCTTGCTCGATCGTGCTCATTGCGCAGCGAAGTTGGGCAGCCGCTCCCATCCTCTTGTAACGAGCGCGCGGCACCAAGCTCGCGCCTCCAAGCGGCGATCGTACCGCAGAATGTGGAAGTCTGCGACGCAGCGATGCGCGTCTGTCTCATCTACGACTGCCTGTTTCCCCACACCGTCGGCGGCGCCGAGCGCTGGTACCGCAGCCTTGCCGAGCGCCTTGCGGCCCAGGGCCACGACGTCACATACCTGACCTTGCGGCAGTGGGAGCGGGGCGCCGATCCCAGCGTCGCCAAGGTCGACGTAAAGGCGGTAGGACCAGCAATGCAGCTCTACAGCGGTCCCGGAAGGCGCCGCGTGCTGCCGCCCATCCTCTTCGGTGCCGGCGTGTTCTGGCACCTGCTACGCCACGGTTCCCGGTACGACGTGGTTCACACCTGCTCCTTCCCGTACTTTTCGCTGCTCGCAGCGGCGTTCGTGCGCGTGGTCTGGCGCTACCGTCTGGTCGTCGACTGGTTCGAAGTGTGGACACGCGGGTACTGGCGCGAGTACCTGGGCCGGGTTGGGGGCGACACCGGGTGGCTTGTGCAGCGGCTGTGCGCGCGTGTGCCACAGCGCGCTTTCTGCTTTTCGCGCCTGCACGCCAAACGGCTGCGCAATGAAGGCCTCAGAGGCGACATCACGATGCTCGCGGGCGCCTACGACGGTCCGCTCGAGCCCCTGCCCGTGCAGAAAGCTGAGCCGTTGGTCATATTCGCCGGCCGCCACATTCCCGAGAAGCGCGTCACGGCGATTCCGCCGGCCCTCGCGTGCGCTCGCCGGCGCCTCCCGCGGCTCCGTGCCGCGATCCTGGGCGACGGCCCGGAACGGTCCGAGGTGGTGCGGCTGACGAGCGAGCTGAATCTCGACGGGGCCGTCGAGATTCCCGGCTTCGTGGCCACAGAGACGGTGGATGATCTCATGGGCAGAGCGCTCTGCATGCTGCTCCCCTCCCGTCGTGAGGGCTATGGACTCGTGGTCATCGAGGCTGCGGCGCACGGCACCCCCAGCGTCGTGGTCGCGGGCCAGGACAACGCCGCGGTTGAACTCGTAGCTGATGGAGTGAATGGCTTCATCGCTCAGTCCCCATCGCCCGAGGACCTCTCAGCGGCGGTCCTACGCGTCAATGATGCGGGCGATTCGCTTCGGCGCTCGACGGCTCAGTGGTTTGCTGCCAACGCTCGCCGTCTCTCGCTCGAGGGCTCACTGGAGGAGGTGGCGCGAAGCTACGCGTCATGACTCGGGCCACGAGCTCGAGGTTCGTTGCGACTAGGTTCAAGCCGGGCACGGCGCTGAGCGTCCGATTTGCCGCCCAGATGGGCAGGGCGGCTCGCGCCCCGAGCTCTCCAGTGAGGCTGAGTGGCAGCATGTTCATGCGCCGAACCTCGGGCACGTCGAAGTCGTGGCGGCGCAGCAGCTCGACCGCACTGCGCCGGGTGTAGACGCGATCGTGCTCGCAGGCTCCGTGGTAGTAGAGGCCGGTCCGCCGGGCGATCGCCTCGAGATAGGAGGCGCGGTTGGGCAGCTTGAAGACATAGAAGGTTCCCCCGGGCACCAAGACGCGCCGGATCTCCTCGAGACTCGCGTCCGGGTCAGCGACGTGCTCCAATACGCCGCAGCTCAGTAGAGCTTCGAAAGCGCCGTCGGCGAACGGCAGCTGCCGCGGGTCGGGGCTCGTGTGGATCGAGAGGTGGGGATAGCGCTCCAGCGGCCGCATGCCCGCCTCGATGCCCGGCTGGTAGTCGAATGCCGTGACGTCAAGCCCCGCCCGCCAGAGCAGATCGGTGACCTGACCGTAACCGCAGCCCCAGTCGAGGACCCGTCCGGGGTGGTCGGCCCCGATCCGGCGCGCAATCGCACGGTACTCCTCCATCTGCGGACCTGAGCGGAGGTTCGAGTCGCCACCGCGAGGATTGGCGGCCGAGAGCTCTTCGTGATGCACGGGCCGACAATAGCCGCCGGCGCTAGCGTGCGCCCCGGAGCGTACGTTGATAGCACGCGAGCGTGCCGCTGGCCGTCGCTGCCCAGCTGAACTGGGCAGCTCGCTCGCGTCCGGCCGCCCGGAGCCGCTCGGCCAGGGCGCCGTCGTGAAGGAGGTGCTCGATCGCCGTGGCGATTGCCGGCTCGGACTCGGGGTCGAACCGCAGAGCAGCGTCTCCTGCCACCTCCGCCAGCGCGCCCCGGCCCGAGCACGCGACCGGCACACCCCTGGCCATCGCCTCGAGCACAGGCAGACCGAAGCCCTCGTAAAGCGACGGGAAGACAAAACATGCGCAAGCCGCGTACAGGCCCTCGAGCGTGCTCGCGTCGACCCAATCCAGCAGGCGCACGTCGGCGCTGAGGCGGAGTGTGGCCACTTGGCGGCGAAGCTCTCGCTCGTGCGGGGTGGCGTAGCCCACGAGTGCGAGCACCGGCCGGCGCTCGGCCGGGATTAGGGCGAGCGCGCCGATCAGTCGCGTGAGGTTCTTGTGTGGGCGCTTCGCCGCGACGCTGAGCACGAGCGGTCGCGCGCCCGCGCCGAGTCCGGCTCGCAGCTCTGCCTCCGGCGTCGGATCGGCGCAACGCCGGGCGCCCAGCCCGAGCGGGACGACGTCGATCTCGTCCGGCGCGAGTCCGAGCACACGGTGCAGATCCAGGCGGGTGCTGTTCGCGTCAACGATGATCCGATGAGAGCGCCGTGCCGCGAGCGGGACGAGCATACGCATGCCCAGCGCGCGCAATCCGAGGTGCGTCTCCGGCACGAGGCGATAGATGAGGTCATGGATCGTGACGACGCGCCGAAACCGCCCCCAAGCCGGTGCGGTGCTCGCCAGACTATGGAGTAGGTCGACGCCCGCCCGCGCCGCCAGCCGGGGTAGAAGCTGCTGCTCGCCGCGAACCCATTCGACCCGGTTACGGGCCCGCACCGGCACCGTGACGGCGGGAATGAGCTGACCCCACGGCCCGCCGCCGGTCGCGGCCGCCTCCCGGTTCACGAACGCGGTGAACCGAGTACCCGGAGCCGCAGCGACCAGTTCCGGGATCAGCTCGCGGGCATACACTTCCGTGCCGCCTGTCTCGTCCGGCACGAGGTAGAGGAGGTTGAGACCAACGTGCATGGGGCGAGTGCCAGACTGCTGGCCGATCCGTATCCTAGCCACGCCGTATCGTATGGCGGTGCCTCAAACCGCCGCTTGGACCCGTCCATCGGTGCCTGCCGAGCGTCGCCCGCTGGTCACGATCGCAATTCCGACCTACAACCGTCCGGCTGGGCTGGAGCGCGCCGCGCGATCCGCGCTGGCGCAAGACTACGGCCCGGTCGAGATCCTCATATCGGACAACGCCTCTCCGGACGCGAGGGTGCCCAGGGTCGGGAATCGACTTGCGGCCGAGGACTCACGGGTGCGGTTCGTGCGCCAACCACGCAACGCCGGCCATGCCGCGAATTTCCAGTGGCTGCTCGAGTCGGCCCGCGGCGAATACTTCATGTGGCTGGCCGATGATGATTGGATTGACCGCGACTACGTGACGCGCTGCGTCGCCACGCTGGTGGCGGACCAGACGTTGATCCTGGTCTGTGGTCTCGGTCGTTACTACCGTGACGATGTGCCCGTGCTGGACGAGCGCCCGATCAACCTGATCTCTTCCCGGCCCGACGTCCGGCTAGTTCGCTATTTCGCCCGCGTGAGCCTCAACGGCCCGATGTTCGGCATCGCGGCCCGCAGGGACCTCCTCGCCGTGGGGTTTCCGGCCGTCGTGGCGGGTGACTGGATGCTTGTGGCAGATATGGCTGCGCGCGGCCGCGTACGCACGCTGGAGGACGTTTGCATCCATCGGTCGATGAGCGGATTGGGCTCGGACACCGAACGCCTGGCACGCAGCTTTGGCATGCGCGGCCTCGCCGCACGCCAGCACCACGTCGGGACGGCGGCTCGCATCTGGCGTGATATGTCCAATGGGGTATCGGGCTTCGGTGATATGAGCTGGATAGCTCGCACCTGCGCGGGGACTGTCGCGGCGGTGTTGATCTTGGTGCGCTTCACGTTCGCGGACGTCATCCGCGGGGGCCTGGGAGCGAGTAACGCCGCGTCACTCGAGCGCCGGATCTCGGCCTGGCTACGTGCCCGGGATAGCGCGTGAAGCCTGTCCGGCAGATCTGTTCGCCCGGGCAGCCACCGTCCCCAAAACCGACTCCTGCTCGTCGCCGAGCGCTCGCCAGTCATATCGACGCTCGGCCAGCAGCCGGGCATCGGTGGCGATCTTGTCGCGCAGAGCCGGTTCCTGCAGGAGGCGAATTGCCGCCACGGCGAAGTCCCGCGGGTCGTCGGCGACCAGGAGGTGTCGGCCAGGCTGCACGTGCGGCAGCCCTTCCCAGCCCAGTGAGGTCGAGACGATCGCGCGGCCGGCCGCCATGCCCTCCACGACCTTCACACGGATGCCGGCGCCGGTGAGGATTGGCACGACAACCGCGTGCGCGCGTGCGAAATAGGGGGCCATTGCCCGCACCGGCCCGACGACGGTGATTCCCTCGCGCTCGTCGAGTCTCTGCACGCTGTGGGGCGGGTCGCGGCCGACGATGTCCAGTTGGGCATCGGGTAGCGCTCGGCGAACCTGAGGCCACACGTGATCGGCGAACCAGCGGATGCCTTGACTGTTCGGCGGGTATCCAAGCGTGCCGGTGAACACGAGCCGAGGCGGACCCTCCTGCTCGGGAGCCGGTCGCAGCGTCGACGTATCGACGCCAACCGGAATGACCGAGACCGGGATTCTCGTAGTCGATCGTAACTCGTCGGCCTCAATTGTCGAGAGCGCGATCGCCGCTTGATAGCGTGGGAGCAGACCGAGCACGTGCCGACGGTAGCGCTCGGCCTCGCCCCGCAACACAAGCGCCGCCGGGCCGCGTCGTCGCTGCGCGCGCGAGATATACCAGTGCCATTGCAGGTCATGGAGCCCTAGCACCGCGGGTACGGACTGGGGCAGTCCGTCGGCCCAGGCCGCGGCCATGCCGTGGACAATGACCACCACGTCCGGACGCCAGTCGCGCAAGGCACGATCGACGAGGCGACGGAGTTGGATCCAGAACACTCGCATCTCCAGGGCGCGGACCGGAGCCTTCGCCGCGGTCATCAGGATCTCCGGCTCTCTCATCACGCCCTCAACCGCTTCGCGCAAGTGCGACGCCGGTCGCCGCGCGATCCAGTTCTCCACCCCAACCTCGCGCAAGTCCCGGGCGTATTCGATTTCCGACGGTAGGGCAGGCGAGACGTTGAGGACGTGATGCCCCAGCTCGACCAGTCGCCGGCAGACGAAGTACTCATGGCCACGGCCGCCACCTCCTCCTCGCCGATGGGGGAGCTCGGGTGTCATGTGAAGAACCCGCATGTTCGAACATCAAAGCGGATCTTGCCCCAGCGCCGAATCGCCCCAGGCAAAGCGGGCGAGCTGCGCCCGGCGGACCGGAGGGGCGTCGGCGTACTCTCGCGTGCGATTGTCGGCGATCAGGAGGTTCTCCTGTGACCCACTGCGAAAGGTTCGGCTCTCCGGCCACCGTTCGCGCTCGTAACCGCGGCCGTCGCGGCCGACGACGAGCACCCTCAGTCCGCGCGCGAGCACCTGGCGGGTGATGTTGGGAGTGCCGCTCTCCAGCTTCAAGGCCGACCGCTTGTGCATGGTTGCGGGCCAGTCGAGCGTCAGCATCAGGTCCCGCTCGAGCATGAAGCCGGTCGTGCGCACGTGCGGGTTGGGAAAGGGGGGGAGGCGGTGGCGCAAGAATGGCCGCAGCGGGCGGAACGTGGAGGAGGAGAGGAGGCTCTCGTAGGAGCCCGTCGAGCCCACCAGACCCACATCGGGGCGCCCGAGTGCGCCGCCCAGGGCGCCAAGCCAGCCGTTCGCGAGGATCTCGCTGGACGTGTTGAGAAAGCACAAGGAGTGGGCGTCGTCCAAATACCGCCCAACCGCCAAGTAGGCATCGAGGTCCAGGCCTGTGGCCGCCGCCTGGAGGCATTCGGCGTCGAGCTCGTCAGCTATAGCTCGGCAACGGTCTGCCACCACGCCATGCTCGAGTCCTTTCAGCAGGAGTACGAGTCGATGTTCGAGCCCCGCTGGATGCGATCGGTACGAGGTCGCGAAGCGCTCGAGTGGCTCGGCGCCGAGCGGCTCCCAGAAGAGATAGATCACGCACGGAGCGACCATGAATCATGCGTGGATGGACCGTGAGGCTGCCCGCCACCACGCGATCGTGTCCGCGGCGCGCTGCTCGAGCGTCGCCGGTGGAGTCCAGCCCACCTCATCGCGCAGACGAGCGACGTCGGCCAGCACCTCGGCCGGCTCCCCCGGGACCGTGGGCCGCACGCCAAGGCGGACGAGGTCGGGCCGGTCCGCGGCGGCGGCAAGCGCCTCGACGAGTTCGCGGATCCGCACCGGTGTGCCAGAGGCGAGGTTCACCGAACCCTGCACGGCTGAGCCGAGGAGCGCCACGAATGCCTCGGCAAGGTCCTCGCAGTAGAGGAAGTCGCGTAGCTGCTCGCCGTGCGAGCACGCCGCCGGCTCGCCGAGCACGAATGCGCGCGCGACCGAGCCGGCCAACCGCCGGGGGTCCTCGCGGGGCCCAAAAACGAAGAACACGCGCGCCCAAGCGAGGCTCAGGTCGACTTGCTCGGCGTAGCACTCGGCGATCATGTGCAGCGCATGCTTGCTAGTGCCGTATAACGTTGTCGGCCTGAGCGGCGTCTGTCCTTCCACACAGTACGTCTTCTCCTCCCAAGCGTACTCTGCGCAGCTGCCGGCGAGCACCGCGCGGTGACCGCCGTGAGCCGTGAAGGCGCGCAGCAGTCTCAGGCTGGCCTCGACCCAGCGCAGGTTCTCCGTCGAGTGCCAGAACGTGCCCGGCTCCGCGTACCAGGCCAGGTGCAGCAAGTGAGTCGGCGCCACGCGTTGGAGCAGTTCCTCGGTGGCCGACTCGGAGAGCAGGTCGGCGCGCTGCCAATGGACGCCGGGTGGCGAAGCGGAGCGGCTCTGCCGCGAGGAGACGGCGTGAACCTCCGCGCCGCAGGCCAGCAGCGGAGCGAGCGTGCCGTGGCCGATGAAGCCGCTGGCGCCGGTTACCAATACCCGGTTCACGCCGCGAAGTCGCTGTGAGCGGCGTCGCGCTCGGAGATGATGCGGCCCCCCAGCGGAGGCTCCGGCCAGGCGATCCCAAACGCCGGGTCGTCCCAGCGCACGCTACGTGCCGCCGCGCGAACGTGTGGCGTGGAGATCTGGTAGAAAACTTCGCTGTCATCCTGAAGCGTCTGAAAGCCATGGGCGCAGCCCACGGGAATGAAGTAGGCGAGCCCGTTGTCCGCGCTCAGCTCGACCGAGTGCCAGCGCAGGTAGCTCGGGGAATCCGAGCGCAAGTCGAGCGCGACGTCGTGGATCGCCCCCCGCGTGCAGCGCACCAGCTTGGCCTCGGCGTGGGGAACGCACTGGTAGTGCATTCCCCGTAGCGTCCCGGCGCGGGCGTTGAAGGAGGTGCTGCACTGCGCCACCGCAGGGTCGAGCCCGTGCTCGGTGAACTCCTGCGCGCAGTACGTGCGCGCAAAATGGCCACGGTCGTCGGCGAACCGGTCGGGCTCGATCACAAAGACGCCATCGATCGGGGTCGCTCTGAAGATCAACGCTGCACTTCGATTGGTCCCGTCACGACTTCGCCAGCACCGCAACATACGCGCTCGCCCGGTCCCCGTGAGACTCGAGCGGCCTCACGACCCGCTCCATCGCGGTGCCCAGGACCTGGGCCATCGACGGGCCTATCCGGTCACCCGCGTGGCGCAGGCCCAGTTCGAACAGCGCGCGTTGCCAGCCAAAGCGATTGCAGCGCAGGGTTTCCTCGTCGGAGCTCGTCGTGAGCACCGACGAGAGTCCATACATCGACGCGCGATCAAGGAGGGCAAGGGACGGGATCAAGAACAGGTGGCGTGGCGCATCGACGTGCGTCCAGATGCCCTTCAGCAGCCGTGCCTGGATCCCGACCGGGTTAGGCGTGGACACCACAAGCAAACCCCCCGGCCGCAGGCGCGCTGCGGCTGCCTCGAGTGTCAGCCACGGCTCGGTCAGGTGCTCGATCGAGTGCCAGAGCGTGATCACGTCGACCTGCGGCAGCGACATGAGTGCTGCCTGCGGCTCGCTGCTGTGTACGGCCCGGGCACCGATCACTTCTTCGATGAAGGCACAGCACGCGGCGTTCATCTCGATCGCGGTGACGTCGTAGCCGGCGCGTCGAGCAACGTGCAGGAATGCTCCATAGCTTGGCCCGATGTCGACGATGCTGCCAGCCGCGACATGTGGGCGAACAAATTCGAGCTTGTACGCCTGCGGGGCTGACGCCTGATCGAGCTGCGAGGCGTCCGGTGTGCGGTGATAGCCGGAGGTGTAGTAACGCTGCAGGTCGCCCGGGACGTTCTCGAGGAATATCACCCCGCACCCGTGGCAGCCACAGTAACGGAACTCCTCGTCCGTCGCGCGACGATTCAGGTCCGATGTGGTGAATGCCAGCGAGGATGCTGCAGCGCAGAGGGGACAACTCGGGCTCGGAACGCTCACGTGTGGCGACGCCTCATGACAGCATCCTCATCTCGGGGGCCCTCGCCGCGAAACGCCCCCCCCAGTCGTGGACGTAGGCATGCTGCTTCATGATCTCCTCGCGTAGGTTCCATGGAAGGATCAGCACGACATCCGGTCTCGTCTCGCGCAGCGCTTCGGGCGCGCGGATTGGGATGTGACTACCCGGCAGAAGATGGCCCTGCTTGTGCGGGTTCAGGTCGACCGTGTACTCGATGAAGTCAGTGCCCACGCCGCAGAAGTTCAACATCGTGTTGCCTTTTGCGGGCGCACCATAGCCCGCGATCGAGCAGCCCTCGCGCTTGAGGTCGATCAGGAAGGACAGGATCGCGCGCTTCTCCTCCTCCACCCGCAGCGCGTAAGCGCTATAGGTCTCGACCCCGTCGTAGCCCGAGCGGCGCTCGCGTTCCGCAAGGTCTAGGGCGCGGTCAGTTTCAAGTTTGCCCGTGTCATCAACATGTGCTCCGTAAACCCTTAGCGAGCCGCCGTGGGTCGGCAGCTCCTCGACGTCAAACAGCCGTAGGCCGTGATGGGCGAACACCCGCTGCGCAGTGAGGAACGAGAAGTAACTGAAGTGCTCATGGTAGATCGTGTCGAACTGGTTCTGTTCGACGAGACTGATGAGGTGTGGGAACTCCATCGTAATCACGCCGCCCGGCTTGAGCAGGATCTTCATCCCACCCACGAAGTCATTGAGATCGGGAACGTGGGCCAGCACGTTGTTGCCGATCAGAAGGTCGGCGGCGGAGTCGGGCGCTAAGGAGCGCGCGGTTTCGCGGCCGAAGAACTCGACGAGCGTCGGAATCCCCTTCTGGAGCGCGACCTTGGCGACGTTCGCCGCCGGCTCAATGCCAAGCACCGGCACCTGGCGCTGATGGAAGTACTGCAGCAGGTAGCCGTCATTGGAGGCGAGCTCCACGACATGGCTGTGCTCGCCGATCTCGAAGCGCTCGACCATCTCTTCCACATAGCGCCGGCTGTGCTCGAGCCAGCTCGTCGAGTAGGAGGAGAAGTAGGCATACTCGGTGAAGATGTGATCCGGCGGCTCGAACTCCTCGAGTTGGACAAGGAGGCACTGCGAACACACAAATGCTCGCAGCGGGTAGAAGCGCTCCATCTCGTTTGATTGCTCGTGCGTCAAGTAGCTGTTTGCCAGTGGAGACATGCCGAGGTCGGCGAAGACATGCTCCAGTGGCGCGGCGCAGAACCGGCAGGCAGTGGCCATCGAGGCGAGGCTAGCGAATGCTCAGCGCAGCTGTCTCCGGCCCAGCGCGTGCGCAACCTCGGGTGGCAGGCGACCGAGCAAAGCGAGCACGGAGAGATAGATCGCCAGCCCGAGCAGCGCGCGCAGTACCGGTTCCATCCCGGCCACCAGCAGGGGGGCCGCACCCGCCAGCCCCGCCACCGCTACGGCCGGCAGCGACGCGAGCCGCATCCGCACCGCCCCGGAACTCAGCAGCAGGATGAGCTGACCGAGCGCGAGGCAGCTCTCCGCGATGACCGCTGCGATCGCGGCGCCGCGGGCCTGGTCGATCGGTACAAGCACCAGCGTCAAGGCAATGTTGGCGACGAGCGCCGCGCTGTTCGCGATCAGCAGTGCGTGGTGACGGCGCAGCGAGAGCAGCGAGTAGCCGCTCGCCGCCGCCAGGAATGTTGCGACGAGCGCGAGACCTTGGATCTGCAACACCGGCACGGCCGGAGCTCCGGACGCTCCGGCGAGGACGGCGATCACGAACGGTGCGCTCAGCACCACGACGAGAACCAACCCCGTGCCGGCGATCAGCGCCAGTTCTAGAATTCGCTCGGTCGCGGAGGCGAAGCGTTGGCGGTCCTCGAGCGCCGCCCGCGAAAGGATCGGAAAGGCGGCCTGAATCGCTAGCCCCGGAATGCCGATCAGTACCTCGATGACCTTGAACGAGGTCGCGAAGTAGCCGGTCTGCTGCGCGGTGGCGGTCAGCGACATGACGATGATCGTCACGCGAAAGTAGAGCGCGTTGAGGGCGATGGCGGCGGAGTAGGGCAGTACGTCGCGGACCAATGGCCACAGCTCGGCTCCGCGAAACCGCGGTGACAGCGGCATCTTGCCGCGCACGAGGACAGCTGTGAAGACGAGCGTCACGAGGCCCGCCGGTATCGACACGGCGAAGAACGGCAGGAGGCTGGCGCCGGCGATCACCAGCGCAACAATCAGTGCGACGGCCACGGCCTGGCGGGCGACGTCGATGAGCGACGCCCAGCCGAAGCGCAGCTCGCCCTGCAGCGGTACCGTCAGCACGTTGGCCACTGCCTGCAGCACGATTCCAACCCCCGCGATCAGCGTGCCGAGCACGAGTGTGCGGTCGTACCCCGCGAGCAGCGCGAAGGCGACGCCAATCGCCACGCCGCCGAGGCTCAGTTCGCAGCGGATGCCGAGCAGGCTGCGCATCAGGCGCGCGCGATTCTTGCCGGCACGCGTCGTCCACTCGCGCAGCGCGATGCTGACCAAGCCGGCGTCAGTCAACCCGCTGACGATCGCCACGATTGCCAGCACCGTTGTATAGCGGCCGAAGCCGGCGATCCCCAGGTGCCGGATCAGCAGTGGCGCCGAGATGAGTGACAGCCCAATGGTCACCGCGTACCCCGTACTGCGCAGTGCGCTTCCGCGGAGAGCCATCGGGCCGGCCGCATGCGAGCCAACAGGATCGTCTGCCGGCCCGGTCGCCGCTACGGTATCCTGCGACGGGACAGGCGTACTCATCGGCCGCATGCTAGGGGCTGAGGTCATGCCCGCGTCGCCCTCCGGTCCGCCATAATGCCGAGCCGTATGCGCACGGCGAGCCCCAGCACGGTCGTCATCCTCTGCGGCGGGCGCGGCACGCGCCTGCAGGAGCGCACCCAGGCGATCCCGAAGCCATTGGTGGAGATCGGCGGGCGGCCGATCCTGTGGCATGTGATGGAGATCTACGCTTGCCAGGGATTTCGACGATTCGTCCTCTGCCTCGGTTACAAAGGCGAGCTGATCGAAGAGTTCGTCGCTGACTCGGACTGGCCGGACGGGACTGAGGTTATCTGTGCGCCGACCGGGATCGACACACAGACCGGCGGTCGCATCAAGATGATCGCAGACCACCTCTTGGACGAGACCTTCTGCGCCACCTACGCCGACGGCGTCGCCGACATCGACCTGGCTCGCCTATGTGCACACCACGACGCGCATCGCGCGCTCGCGACGGTGACCGTCGTTCGTCCGGAGCTCCAATTCGGTGTCGCTCGAATCGCCGCCGACGGACGCATCCGCGGCTTCCGGGAGAAGCCGCGCTCGGACCACTGGGTCAACGGAGGCTTCTTCTGCTTCGAGCCCGCCGTCCTCGACTATCTCGATGAGGACAGCGTGCTCGAGCGCCAGCCGCTCGAGCGACTCGCGGCGGATGGCGAGCTCGCTGCATTCCGCCACAATGGCTTTTGGGAGTGCATGGACACCTATAAAGACGCCTTGATGCTCAACGATCTGTGGGCTGACGGCGATGCTCCCTGGAAGGTCTCGGAGCCCACCGTGCGATGAGCGGCGAGGTGCTGCGTGACCGTTCCGTGTTCGTCACCGGCGCATATGGACTGCTCGGGAGCTGGCTTGCCAAAGCGCTCGTAGCGAAAGGCGCTCGCACCACAGTGCTGAGACGCGACGTCGTCGTCTCATCGGCGCTGGTGCTGGAGGGTACCGAGCAGCAGGTCAACGTGGTGCACGGCGACATCTGCGACGCGCCGCTCATTGAACGGGCGCTGAACGAGTACGACGTCGACACCGTGTTCCACCTTGCCGCCCAAACGATCGTCGGGGTGGCCAACCGGTCGCCCGTGTCCACCTTCGAGACGAACATACGCGGCACGTGGACGCTGCTGGAGGCCTGCCGGTCCACGAACGTCCAGCGCGTCGTGGTCGCCGCCTCTGACAAGGCCTATGGCATCCACGATGAGCTGCCCTACCGCGAGGGCTTCGCGCTTCAGCCGCGCTACCCGTACGACGTCTCAAAGGCGGCGACCGACATGATCGCGCGCTGCTACTGGCACAGTTTTGAGCTGCCTGTAGCCGTGACGCGCTTCGCAAACCTTTACGGCGGTGGTGATCTGAACCTCACACGTCTGGTGCCTGAGGCCGCGTTGGCGGCGATCGCGGGCCGCCCGCCCGTGATCCGCTCCGATGGCACGCTCGAACGCGACTTCCTCTACGTCGAGGACGCGGTCGAGGCCTACTTCGCGATCTGTGATCTGCTCGACGGTGGCCACGGAGCCGGTGAGGCGTTCAACGCCGGCGGCGACAGGCCTCGTTCGGTGCTCGAAGTGGTCGAGCTCATGTGCCGGTTGGCTGGCACAGACGTTAAGCCCGACGTGCGTGGCACGGGGACCCCGCCGGGTGAGATCACCCGCCAGTGGGTGGACTCGACGAAGCTGCGCACGATGTCAGGCTGGGCACCGCGGGTCAGCCTCGAGGAAGGGCTGCGGCGCACGCTCGAGTGGTACGGCGCGTATATCCGCGAGGGAGCAAAAAGGGCGGCGATCCCGGATTAGAGGATCGGCGGCGCGATTCCCGCCGCCACCAGCAGCGGCAGCACCGGCGACCGCATTTCGGGCAGGTCATCAAGCTCGCTTAGGTTTACCTGCGGCGCTTGGGGCTGCGTGCGGTCGAGCGCACTAAGCAGACGGGCGTCGAGCTTGTCCCCCAGCACGACGAGGTCATCGTGGAAGAGGCGCTCATCGAGCCACGACGGATCCGCCTGATTGACAACGTCCACGCCGATGCTCAGCCAGGGGCTGATATCCCGATCGTCGGCGGTCTGCGTACCGATCGCCCAGGTCACGCGTGCGAAGGGCCAGCATTCTAAGAGCACCTGAGCCAGGCGTGCGGCACCTGGGTCTCCAGCGGGCGCGCAAACGAGCACGCGTGGGCTGGCCGGCGCGTCGCGGGCCATTATCACCGCCTGCTCGGTTACGGACACGAATGTCCATGGCCGACCGATGAGCCGCGAGCCCCAGCGTGCGACAAACAGCCGGCGATGAAGCGCGCTCAGAGCGGCGGCGTCGTCCAGCCCGCCCGAGCCGTAGCGGACGTGTGTGACGGTCGAACGCGGCTCATAGAGGACCTTTAGCCCATGTTGCGCTAGCCGGAGGCACAGATCCGCATCCTCGTAGTACGCCGGTGCGAAGCGGTCGTCGAATCCACCCAACGCTGCGAAGGTGCTGCGCCGGATGAGCATGCAGGCCGCTGTGCCGAGATCCACGATCCGTCTAAATCGATAGCAGAGGCGATCGGGATCGTCGCCGTCGCCATAGACATGCACGGTGCCGTCTTGAGCCAGAAGCGTGCCAGCGTCCTGGAGAGAACCGTCTGTGTGCAAAAGGCGCGGAACCACGGCCCCGATCGCGTCCTGCTGGAGGGCTTCGAGCAGCGGCTCGACCCATCCGGGATGCACGAACGCGTCGGTGTTGAGGAGTAACAGGTACTCCCCGCGGGCCTTCTCGGCGCCCTGATTGGTGGCGGGACCGAACCCGTGATTCTCCTCGTTGAAGATGACGCGGGCGTTGCCCAGCTCTGACAGCCGCCTTCGCGTCTCGTCATCCGATCGGTTGTCAACCACGATCAGCTCGAACGGGCGATCGGTGTTTGCCACCAGCGCAGCCACCGCTTGCTCGGCCAGCGCCCAGGCGCCGTAGGTGACCATCACGACCGACAGCTCCGGGTCGCCGGAGCCCGGCGGGACCAGCGTCATCCCCGTCGAGCACGCAGGCGATAGACGAACCGCCGAGGTGGCCCCGACCAGCGCACGACCTTCATGTTTCGGAATGCGACGTTCTGTTCGTGCGCAGTTCGCAAGTGCTCATGCAGCTTTTGAATCTCGGCATCCAACGCCTCCACGTGTTCGCGCAAGCTGCGGCTCTCGCGGAGGGCCTGATCGCGCTCGTCCGTTCGCTGACTGAGCTCCTCTCGCTGCTGAGTCAGCTGCGTCGTGAGCGCGGACACTGCCTCTGCGAGTGCGCCGCGCGCCTCGTGCAACTGTTTCGTGCGCTGGGCGTATGCGTCGGCCAGCGCATCGCCGGGACGCTCGGGAGGGGGCGGCACGTTCAGTCCTCGATCCATCGACGGAGAATGTACCGCCGTCGAGTGCCAACCGATACGAAGCGTCTACATTGCTGCCCTATGCGGCGACTCCCTACGGGCCTCTCCGGATCGCTTCTGGATCCGGTGGCCGCAGGATGATGGACCGTCGATCTCCTCCTACTTTGAGCGTCTGTGTGCCCACTCACGACGGTCGGGCACACGTGCTCGACGAGTTGCTCTCGCGTCTGGCCAGCGAGCCAGGGGCGGAGCAGGTCGAGGTGTGCGTCAGTGACAACGCCTCGCGGGATGGAACAGCCGCCGTCATCAAGCGCCACGAAGCGCTGTTCCCGATTGGCCTGCGCTACCGGCGTTCGGAACGCAATCTAGGCATGGCAGAGAACGTGATGCGTTCGATCGAACTCGCCTCCTCGGGTTACTGCTGGCTGATGGGGTCAGACGACGCCCCGGCGCGTGGGGCGGTCGAACGTGTTCTCGCACTGATGGCCGAACACCACGGCACGAGCGGGTTTGTTCTCGGTCACGTTCGGGTGAACGCTGAGGACTTGGACGTTCCCGGTTCCGTCGTCGCGCCGGAGCTCTACCCGCCCCAGCACTCGGTGACGAGGTTCCACGACTGGGCGGAGCTCACGCAAAGCTTGGGATACATGATGTCCTTCACATCGAACCAAGTCATCCATCGCGATCGGTGGCAAGCCGTCGTCGATAAGGAGCGAACTGTGGCGCTACGCGCCGAGTCTGCGGGGCACTTGTACATCACCGGCCGCATGGCCGCTCGTGATCCCGACTGGGTGTGGTGCCCGGAGCCTCTGGTGCTATCGCGCGAGGCGCCGCTGTACTTGGCGGATTCCAACGAAATCGGGCAAAGGCCAGGCGCGATTATCCGTCGCATCTATTCCGACCTGGACCGCGTGTTCTCAGCGCTCTACGCCCGCCGATCTGACGCTTACCGTGCGCTGATGAACAGGGCGATACGCCACATGTGGGACCGTGAGGTCGTACTCGAGCTGCGCACGACTGCCGACAGCCCGACGGAGTACCTAGCGAACCTTGCGTGCGTTCGGTACTTCTGGTGGTCTCGGTGGTTCTGGCAGACCTGTTTCCCGGTTCTCGCCAGTCCGTTTAGGCCGCTTCGCTCCAGCCGCCGTCGTCGTCACGCGAATGCACATCGGATGGACAAGTTGAGTCAAGCGGCGCTCGATGTTTCGGGGGTGCTGCCGCAGACCATGACGATCGGCCATGGCATTCGCATACGGCTCCGCGTCCGAAACCAATGTTCCTTTGCGCTCGAGTCCGGTGGCAATCAGCCGGCGCGGATTGTCGCCCGTTGGTACGACTCGACGAGCGGCTGCGAGGTGGCTGCTCCCGCAACGGGCGCCTCGCTGTGGCCACCGTTGCGGCCCGGACGCTCGCGCGACCTCGAGCTGATGCTGGCGCCGCCCACTCGCCCGGGCTCTTACGTGGTTGACGTGACTGCTTGGCAGGCTGGTCGCGGCTGGCTTGACGCTCAGCGACCGGAGCGGGCGCTCAGCGGAACGGTCTCCGTTGAGGCGGAGCGGGCGCGTTAGGCTGCCGAGTCAATGCAGATCGTTCCCACTCGCCTCAATGGACCCCTTCTGCTCAAGCCCGTCGTCCACGCCGACGAGCGCGGGTTCTTCCAGGAGACCTTTCGTCAGGACCAATTTGCGGAGTTCGGTCTGCCGGAGGAGTTGGTGTTTGTCCAGGAAAACCACTCTCGCTCCAGCCGCGGGGTGGTGCGGGGGATGCACTTCCAGGTCGGCAACGGGATCGCCAAGCTGGTCCGCTGCGCCCGAGGAGCGATCGTCGACGTGGTCGTCGACGTGCGCCGGGGCTCTCCTCACTACGGCCAATGGGAGTCGTTTGACCTCGACGACTGCGATCACCATCAACTTCTCATCCCGGTGGGATTTGCCCACGGTTTCTGCGTGATCAGCGAGGTCGCCGACGTCCTGTATAGCCAGACGGGTTACTACGACCCCGAGTTCGAGCGCGGGATCGCCTACAACGATCCCGACCTAGCCATCCACTGGCCGCTGCGCGGGGACGACCTCATCTCGTCGAAACGAGACGCGGAAGCTCCGCGGCTGAAGGACCTCGCCGACGCGCTTCCGTTCACGTACTGAGCGGCGCTGTCCTCGCGGCCGGCGCGATTCCGGCGCCGGCCAGCGTGGGTGCCACGCGTGACATCATGGGCGGTGCCGAGCCCGGCGCCGACCCGGGGCAGGACTGTTCAACGTGATCCTCGAGCTCTCAATGCGACCGGCGGAGAACTTGGCGTCGGCATAGGCCTTGAGCGAACGGCTTCTGGCCACCGCCTCCTTACCGGGCTTGGAGAGTTTGATCGTCACGGAGCGCGCCTTGCCGGCCGGTATCGAAAAGACGCCGCTCGCATATGTGACGAGCTTCGGCTGGCTGGATTTCTTGGCGGCCGCGGTCGAGGAGGGCGCATGGCTCTGGATCAGCAACATGCCGGTGCATTTGGCGGTGCCGACGCAGCGGAGCGACAGCTTGGCGGTGTTGCCCTTGATTCGAACGACGGTTGGAATCTTCAGCCGGGGAGCGGGTGGAGCGGGAGCGCTCGGAGGGCGAATGGCCGCTGGAGGCGTGTAGGTGATGCGGTGGATCTGACCGTCCTCCAAGTCGACGTAGAAGAGGTCCTCGCCCGGACCGATTTCGAGATCGACCGGATGCGCCGCCGGGGCGACGAACGTCTCGATCTTCGTCGGGTCCGGCAGACCATTCGCACCGGGCAGCATCGCCCAGATGCAGTTGCGCGTGTGGTCGGCGAAGAAGAGAGCACCGTTGTAGGAGGGCGGATAGGAGCCTTCGTCGTAGAAGGCAAGTCCCGTGATCGACGAGCCGCTCGTGGGACAGCTCTCCCCCGGAACGATGGCCGCGTCATGTTTGTACTCGTAATACGGACCGGTTGCGGTGCCGGCTGCGTACAGGCTGGTGCACTGATCGGCGGTCTGGAAGGGGGCGTACTGATCTGTACCTTCGTAACACGGCCAGCCGAAGTTCTTGGCCGGAGCCGCCGTGGGGTCCGTGTCGATGTCGATCTCTTCCCACGTGGCCTGACCAACATCACCGATCCAGAGCTCGTTCGTCTCGGGCCGGAAAGTGAAGCGGAACGGATTACGCAGACCGTAGGCGACGATCCGTTGCTCGTCGGGGTCCGGGGAGGAGGCGAATGGGTTCCCCGGCGCCGCCGCACCCGTGGACGGGTCGATACGTACGATCGTCCCATCGAGGCTCACCGGCTCGCCGGCAGCGCGGCGCGGGCTTTGGCTGCGTAACGAACCCCCTTCAGCCGTTGGCAGCGTCTCGGTTCCACCGATGCCCGCGGGCGGGTCGCCGCAGGGATTCAGTGGGGTGGGCGAGCCAGCCGAGCCGCCGAACTGGCCCCAGTCGGGGGGGCCGTAGCTGGCACCGTCGCCGGCCGAGACGTACAGGTCGCCGTCCTCTCCGAAGTTGAGATCCCCGATCGAGTGACTGGGGAACTGCTGGCACCACTCGCCGGAGATGAGGGTGGTCGGCGAGCCCACCATCGTGGTCGGCGTACCCGTCATCGGGTCACCCGAGACCGTGATCCGCACAAGCTTGCCCGTGACGACGCAGCCGTCGGTCAGGGGGCCCGGAGGCGTGGTACACGTGTCGTTCCAGACCGGGGCCGTCTGGCCGGGTGGCGCGTCGTACGCGTACAGCAGATAGACGTACGGCTTGGCCGGGAAGTCGGGGTCCAGCGTCATCCCCAGCAGTCCTCGATCCTGCCAGTCGTCGGTCTCCGAGCGAAAGTCGGCGACCGTGGTCGGCGTGGTGTCGGTCAGACTGTTGTATTCAATGAGCAGTCCGCTCTGCTCCGCGACGAAGACGCGACCATCGGGCGAGAACCGAACCTCAGTCGGGTCCGTCAGGCCGCTGAACACGACGCTGTCCTGGAAGCCGGTGGGCAGCGTGGGAGCCGCGAGCGCATTGGAGCTGTGGGCCAGGAACAGGGGCGCGGCCTGCGCGGCGGGGGTGGATCCGCGGGCCAGGACAGCATTCAGAGCTCCCAGCGTCAGAGCAACACTCGCGACCGCAAACACGGCCACGGCACGATGACGCCTTAGGCGCCCGCCCCCATGAGTCGACAACGCCGCCCCTCCAGTCTCTAGACAACTTGTCCACCGTTGGCCACTGGGCTATGAAGCGCCCAGTCCCTAATTGACCCGGTGGTTAAAGCCTGGGGAAGCTAGCAGAATTTCGCTATCACGTCGCGGGTACCAGTTCGTTGTGGGTTGAATCGGTTCGCGCGCGCAGACGGCTCGCTGAGCCAACTTCCGACGGCGGCTAGGCTACGCGTCCGATGTCATTCTTCGGCATCCTTCATCTCCGATGCGTGAGCGCCTTGCCGTAACCCCCGCCCAGTACCGCCGCGTCGCCTACGTGACGCTCGCGGCGCTGACGCTGATCGTCCTCACCGGCGCCGCGGTCCGTCTGACCGGGTCGGGCCTCGGCTGTCCGAACTGGCCGAAGTGCTACGGCAGTGCGCTGCCGCCGCTGTCGACCCACGCCTTGATCGAGTTCGGCAATCGGGCGCTGTCTGGTCTGGTCGGCGTGATCACCGTCGTCGCTGCGGCGCTCGCGTTCACCCGGCGACCGTTCCGGCGTGACCTGGCCATCCTCGCCGTGCTGCTTCCGCTTGGTGTCGTCGCCCAGGCGGTGCTGGGCGGATTCACCGTCCGTGAGCACCTCGCGCCGGGGTTCGTGATGGCCCACTTCAGCCTCTCCATGATCATCCTGATCGCGGCGGTCGCGCTGGCCTGGCGGGCTACCCACGAACGCGGCTGGCGTCCGGTTTCCACCGACCGGCTGTCTGTGTGGTCGGTTCGGGCACTCACGCCGCTGGCCGCCCTGACGATTTTCGCCGGGACCGCTGCCACCGCCGCCGGTCCGCACGCCGGCGGCTCGCCGGGCCAGCGGATCCATCGTTTGCATTTCAAGGGTGCCGAGACGCTGACCTGGGTCATCCACCGTCACGCGACGGTCGCGGCCCTGTTCGGCGTTGCGGTCATCGCGGTATGGTTGCTGCGCCGCCATCGGGGCGCTTCGCAGGACGCGCTCGAGCCGGTCACGGTACTCGGAGTGCTGGTTGCGGCTCAGGGTCTGATCGGAAGTGTCCAGTACGAGCTCAAGCTCCCCAGCGACCTGGTCTGGGTCCACGTTTCGCTCGCGACGGTCACCTGGCTGACGGCACTTTGGGCGCTGGCGGCGGCCGGCCGGCTGGCCCCGCTGAGGGCTGAGGTTCCGGTGCCGGAGGCTCCGGCACCACCACGAGCGCTCGACACGGTGGGACGGATGGGCTGAGGGCGGCCGATCAGCCGGTGGCGCCGCAAGCGCCACTGACGCATCGATTGGTCCGCCGCTCGCTACGATCGCGTCTGAGGTTCACACCAGAACAACGGGACGGATGTTGGCCGAACATCGCACCGAAACCCCTGCCCCGGCCCGCAGCGCCGGCGCCTCGCTCAGCATTCTCGTCGTCGACGACGAATCTGACCTGCGCGAGATGCTGACTCGGTCGTTCTCGCGCGAGGGCCATCGCGTCATGGCTGTAGCCGACGGCCGGGCGGCGATCGACCGGGCCAGCACTGATCATTTCGACATCGTGCTGCTCGACGTCGCGCTGGGCGCCGGACCCGACGGGTACGAGGTCTGCCGAACCCTGCGCGGGCGACGCAATGTGGTGCCGATCATCATGTTGACCGCGCTTGACTCCGAGGCCGACGCCGTGCTTGGCCTGGAGGCAGGCGCTGATGACTACGTGACCAAGCCGTTCGGGCTGGCCGAGCTGCGGAGCCGGATCCGGGCCGTGCTCAGGCGCGCGGGGACCCGGGCGATGGCCGACGAGGTGCTGGTGGTGGGCCCGATCGGGCTCGATCGTGCCCAGCGGGAGGTCACGATCGGCGGCGACCCGGTGCGGCTGACATTCTCGGAGTTCGAGCTACTCGATGCGCTGATGGCCGACCCCGGGCGGTTACTCAACCGGCAGGAGTTGCTGCGGGCGATCTGGGGCGACAGCGCCTACCGCGATCCGCGGGCGATCGACGTGCACATTCGTCACCTGCGCGAGAAGCTGGAGCCCGAGCCCGAGAAACCGCGCTATATCCTGACCGTACGCGGCGCTGGGTACCGTCTGAGAGGACCGTAGTCGTGCCGAAGCGACCGCGGCTCAGTGCGCTCGGCCTTGGCGGTCGGATCGTGGGTGCCGTGCTGGTGACCACCGTGGCCACGCTCGCTGTGGCGGCCGTCGCCTTGCTGGGCCCGCTTGAGCAGGGCCTTCGGAACGCGGCGCTGAAGACGCTTGAGGGGGATGTGAAGGGCGCCACCGCGAGCTTCACGTCGCTCAACCTGAAATACGTGGCTGACCGCTCCAGGCAGGAGGGGATTTACTTCACCGAAGGACAGACCGAGCGACGCGTCCTGCTCGTGCAGCAGCAATCACTCGGGACGCGCATCGGCGCCACCGTCCAACTGCTCGGTTACCCGGACGAGTCCGGCCATGGCTACCTGGTTCTGCCACCGGTCGATGCCGACGCCACGCAGTCCGACCTCGACGGTGCGCCGGCTGATCCCTACGACGACGTCACGCGGGCATTCCTGACCGGCAAACGCGTCGACAGCTTCGGTTCGATCGGCGGCAAGCAGTACGCCCGTGTCGCGTTGCCCATCACGATTGGTCGGCGTAAGCAGAGATACGTGCTGGCCATCCGGCGGCCGATCGACGAGGTCGCCGATGCCGTCGCTGTCGTCCGACGAGCCTTCATCACCGCTGCACTTGCCGGCCTCGCGTTGACCCTCATCCTCGGTATCCCCCTGGCGGCCACGCTGGTCCGGCGCCTTCGGCGTCTGCGCCAAGCCGCGCTCCGGCTGGCCCACGAAGGCCCAGCAGTTGAAGTCCCCGTCGACCGCGCCCGCGACGAGGTCGGCGACCTGGCGCGCACGCTCGCGATCATGCAGCGACGGCTCCAGCAACAGGAAGAGGCGCGCCGAGCGTTCGTCGCCACTGCTTCGCATGAGCTCCGCACGCCGCTCACGTCGCTGGATGGGATGCTCGAGTTGCTCGACGATGATCTGCTCGACCAGCCACCAGATCTCCAGGACGCCCGGGCGCTGCTGGGACGTGCCCGCGCGCAGTCGCGCCGGTTGGGTCGCCTCGCGGCTGACCTGCTCGACCTCTCCAGACTCGACGCCGAGGTGGAGCTCCGCTCCGAGCCGGTTGAGCTGGGCGAGCTGAGCCGCGCGGTGCTGGCGGAATTCGAGCTCGGAACTGCCGAGCGCGGGATCACCCCGCAGCTCGAGGATTCCGCTGGGCCGGTGTGGGCGCTCGGTGACCCCGGCAGCGTCGCCAGGATCTTGCGCATCCTGCTTGACAACGCCTTTCGGCTGAGCCCAGGGGGAGCCGAGATCATCGTCGAGCTGCACCGCGGAACCGACGTGGCGCTGAGCGTGTGTGACGACGGACCTGGGGTACCTGCAGACGAGCGCGAGCAGATCTTCCGACGCTTTCACCGCGGACGTCAGACGGGGGGCCAGGGCGGATTCGGGCTCGGGCTCGCCATCGGTCGCGAGCTGGCGGAGCGGATGGGCGGCGAGCTCGTGCTCGAGGACCGGCAGGGCTCCGGTGCGAAGTTCACCCTCAGGCTGCCCGCTGCGCACGCTCCGGACCACGACCCGGTCGCGGTCGGCTAGCTGACAGCATCACCCTGATGGACGAGCGCTTGATGAAGGCGATGCTCGACGTGGACGAGCATCATTGGTGGTACAGAGGCCGGCGGCGGATCATCCGGGCCGAGCTGGACCGGATCCCGTTGGCTTCGGGAGCGCATGTGCTCGATGCCGGGTGCGGCTCGGGCCGGACGCTGGAGGAGCTCGGACGCTACGGCGAGGTACACGGGATTGAGCTCAACCCCGAGGCGGCAGACGTCGCGCGGGCGCGCGGGCGAGGCGAGGTCCTGGTGGGTCGGCTCGAGGCGCTCCCCTGGGACGAGGACACCTTCGACCTGATCACCTGCCTGGATGTGATCGAGCACACCCCTGATGACCGCGTCACGCTGCGCGAGTTGCGGCGGGTCTGCAAGCCCGGCGGCTGGCTCTTGGTCACCGTTCCGGCATACCAGACGCTGTGGTCGCTGCACGACGTGGCCAACCATCATTACCGTCGCTACGGACGCCGGACGCTCCGCTCGGCCGCGCTGGCCGCGGGCTGGACGGTTGTCCGCATGAGCTCATTCAACACCCTGCTCCTGGCTCCGGCAGCGGTTGTGCGCCTCGCGCAGCGTCGAGAACTCCCCAGCGACGGCTACACGCCGGCGCTCACGCTCGGCCCCGCCTGGCTGAACCAGGCGCTCGAGGGCCCGCTGCGGATCGAGGCGCAATGGCTCGCGCAGGGTCGCACGCTTCCCGTCGGTCTCTCGCTGATGGCCGTGATGCAAAACCCTCGAGCGGGTCCGTGAGTCGTTCGGGGCGGTCGCTGCGGTCGCTGTGATGCTCGGCTTGGCGCTGATCTTTGGCATCTCGAGCAAGCTCGGCTATCTGCTGCCGGCGATCATCGGGCTCGAGTCGTTGGGATTCCCCTCCCCGGGTGAGACCGCGCTGGTGCTGGCGGCCGTGCTGGCGAGCCAGGGCAAGCTCCAGATCTGGCTGGTGATCGTGATCGGTGCTATCTCGGCGATCGTCGGCGACAACCTCGGCTACCTGCTCGGGCGCAAGTTCGGCCGCACGGTACTGGAGGCGCCAGGTCCGTTCCAGAAGCGGCGGATCAAGGCGATCGCCACCGGTGATCGCTTCTTCGAGCGTCACGGGCCGAGGGCCGTGTTCTTCGCGCGCTGGATCGCGCTGGTGCGGTTCGCCGCCGCCTGGTTAGCCGGTATCAACGACATGCGGTTCCGGCAGTTCTTCTTCTGGAACGCGCTGGGAGGGATCAGCTGGGCGATCACCTACGGGCTCGTCGGCTACTTCCTCGGGGCCGCCGGGGCGACGGTGATCGAGCGCTTTGGTATCTATGCCTTGGGTGCCCTGATCGTGCTGGGTGTGGCCGGCTACGGCTACGTCAAGCTGCGCGAACGTCGGGCGGCGCCCTGAGCAGTTGGCTTGCTCAGAGTCGGTCCGAGCGCCGGCTAGTCGGTGGTCAGGACTCGAGTTCGAGTGCGCAGGAGTTGATGCAGTAACGCTGCCCAGTCGGCGCTGGACCGTCCTGGAACACATGTCCCAGGTGTCCACCGCAGCGCTTGCACAGGACCTCCGTACGCGCCATCCCCACACTGCGGTCGTCGCGCAGTTCGACGTTCTCGGCCACCGCCGGCGCGTAGAAGCTCGGCCATCCGGTGCCGGACTCAAACTTCGTGTCTGAGCTGAACAACTCGGCGCCACAGCCGGCGCAGCGGTACGTCCCATCACTCTTGACGTCGACGTCATTGCCGGTGAATGGGCGCTCGGTCCCGTGAGCGCGGAGCACTTCGTACTGCGCGGGCGTGAGTCGCTCCCGCCACTGTTCGTCGGTCAGTTCCAGCTCGCGTTCTGTCTCCATCGGTCCCACGTTATCGCGCCGCGCCCACAGCTCGGTGAACGAACGATGAAATCGGCCTCGCCAGCGTCCGCAGCGGGCTCCCGGAGTGGGTGGTGGGCCCCGTCAGCGAGCCAGGTAGCTGCTCGGCGCCGTCGGGTCTGCGTCGAGGAACTCCATCGCCAGACTCGACCATCCGAAGTCGACCGCCCCCATGCCTCGCCCCGAGTACGGATCGTAATACTCGCGCAGGCCTTCTGCGCAGACCGCGCCGGTGACGCGCGCGACCAGCTCGCTCGCCTGCTCGGTGTACCCGAGCCGGAGCAGCCCCAGCCACACGAGCCACGCCGCGTTGACCCAGGTCGGGCCGCGCCAATAGCGCCTCATCCCCAGCGCGTTGGTGTCCTTGACCGAGAAGCTCGGGTCTCGCGCCGACACCGAGGGCGGAGGAATCGGCAGCCAGAAGCGCTCGCGGTCCAAGAGTTGCTCCTCGACCAGCCGGCGGCCGATCGCCTCAGGCAGGTCGGGCAGCGCAAGTGGGGCGAGCGCGGTCCAGGTCACAGCCGGGGTCGCTTCTGGCTCGGGCAGGGCGAGGGCTGTGAACAGCCCCGAGCGCTCGTCGTACATGCGCCCGATGATCGTCGAGGTCAGCGAGGGGAGACCCAGCGACAAGCGCGAGAGGTTGTAGAGCACATTGGTCATCACCTCACAGCACACGGGGCCGCCGGCCGCGGCGATCCGGCTCAGGTCGTAGCCCAGGGCGCGGTTTCGGTGCACCAGCAGCACGAAGCGCGCCAACCCGTGCGCGCGGCTACCCCAAATGGCGTCGAACTGCGGCGAAGCGTCGAGTCCAGACTCGTCAGGCTGGACGATCCAGATCAGACCGTCACCGTTGAGAGTGCGGTTCTCGGCGAGCCAGTCATGGTGCCGGACGATCGCGGGAACGGCCGCTGGGTCTCCCACCGCGACTCGCCATGCCCAGGCCAGCGTTGGTGGCTGGATGCTGGCGGTCATCGGGGCGTCCGGCGAGGTGACGTTGTAGGTGTACCGACGCCGTCCCTCCAGCGGCGTGTTCCAGAAAATCGTATGTCCGATAAAGCCGTCCTCGCGCTGAGCGGCCAGGAGCGATCTGAGCTCGCGGCGGGAGTTCGTCGCATCGAAGTGCCGCCAGGCGATCGCGGTGAAGCACGAGTCCCAGTACCACTGCCAGGGGTAGTGACCCGGACTCGGGCAGGTATAGGCGAACGGTACCCCGTCGGAACTCCGCACGCCCTCGCGCCAGTTCTGGCGTAGCGTGGCTGCGCACATGGCGCGCACCGTGGCGATGCTCGTATCGGCCGACATCTGGCCGGTCCATCCTGTCACTCAGCATCCTGAGTGGCGCCGTTGATCCTCGTCGCCACTGCTGTGGTCCTCTCAACCGCGTTCGGCATCTTTTCTGACCGCCGGCTCAGCGGTGCCCGCGCGGCTGCGCACACCATGCTGCGGCTGATGCTGTACGTGCTGGTCCCGTTCGTCTCGTTCGTGAACATCGCCCATCTCCACGTCACGGTGGGCGCCGGCGTCGGGCTCGGGTTTGCCTATGTCGTGATCAGCGCCGCCGGCCTCGCGGCGTGGGCGGTCGGTCGCTTCTGGCTGCGACTGGGCTCTCCGGTGATTGGGGCACTGATCTGCAGCGTCATCATCGTCAACACCGGATACCTCGGTCTCCCGACGACGGTTGCGCTCCTCGGCCCCAAGGCCCTGGGCTCGGCGGTCGCCTATGACCAACTGGTCAGTGGCCCGATGCTGTTCCTGGTCGGCTTCGGCGTCGGAGCCGCGTTTGGCACTCGTGCCGGCGCCGGTGGACGAGCGCGGCTCAAGGCGTTCCTCCGCAATCCTCCGCTGATCGCCGTCATTGCCGGACTGCTCGCGCCGGCTGCGCTGGCCCCGGCCCCGTTGGTGCGAGCATCCCATGTCGTCGTCGCCGGCCTGCTCGTGCTGGGCTTCTTCGCAGTTGGTGTGAACCTGTCGGCGGAGCGCCGCGAGGACGCGGCGCCTCTGCTCGGACTGCCCGATCAGCGCGTCGCCGTGGCTCTGGGATTGCGGTTGCTCGTGCCGCCATTGCTGCTCGCCGGCTTCTCGGCGGTGGCCATTCGCCTTCCCACTGCGTATCTGCTCGAGGCGGCAATGCCGACCGGGGTCACCTCGTTGGTCATCGGCCATGCCTACGGGCTCGACCAGCGCTTGATCGCGACGATCATCGTCTGGAGCACCGGCGTCGCGCTGATCGCGTTCCTGGTGATTTCGGCGCTGTGACGATCGGCTCGCCACTACTGCGCGCAACGTTTGATGCCGTCGTGGGTTACGTGTTGGGCATGGGTCGAATGCCAGGCCGGCTGACAGGCGCCAGCAATCGGACAGCGGTCCTCAGGTGCGGCTTGTTCGCCCTGTTGACCGCGGCGCTGCTCGTGTCCCGCGTGGCCGGGGCGCTGGCGCAACCGGGGCCGGTCAGCGTGTTTCCGATCCCTGGGTCCCAGGTCGCGCTGCCGGCGACGCAGATTGTCTTTCGCGGGATCCCCGCCAGCAGCATCGGCGCGATCTCGGTCATCGGCTCGCGCAGCGGGGCGCACGCCGGTCGCATCGAGGCAGACTCTGATGGTCAGGGAGGGAGTTTTCTGCCGAGCATCGGATTCACGCCCGGTGAAACGGTCACCGTGACGACGGGCCTCGATGTGCTGGGCGCCAGCAATGGGACGTTTCAGTTTGCCATCGCCCGGCCGGCCGGCGCGATCCCGCCGGCTCCGCTTCCGCGGGTGGGGGCAGGACGTAATGGTGTCCAGCATTTCCACTCGCGACCGGATCTGCTGCCGCCGTCGATCAAGGTCACCAAGCACTCGGCGCCGACAACGCTCGGGGACATCTTCGTGGCCCCGCAGTTCGGCCCGGCGCAGGACGGGCCGATGCTCCTCGACCCCGCCGGCAACCTGATCTGGTTTGACCCGACGTCGCTGGCCAGCCAGATTCTGACCACTGATTTCCGCGTCCAGCAGCTGGGAGGTCAGCCCGTGCTGACGTGGTGGCGCGGCTACACGAACGACGGCAGCGGTCGCGGCGAGGGCGTGATCTTCAACGACAACTACCGCGAGGTGGCCGTCGTCAAGGCCGGCGACGGCTTGCAGATGGACTTGCACGAGTTCCTCGTCACCCCCCAGGGCGATGCGTACTTCATCGCCGTCTCGCCGGTGCGGTGGCCCGGCGTCAAGCGTCCGGTGTTGGACTCAGTCGTCCAAGAAGTCGATATCAGAACCGGACTGGTGCTGTTCGAGTGGCACGCGCTCGACCACATCCCGATCGGGGATTCCTACTTCGGGCCGCCCAAGGCCACCGGCCATCTGCTCGATCCGTTCCACATCAACTCGATCTCGCTCGAGCCCGACGGCAACCTCATCATCAGTGCGCGCAACACTTCCACCGTGTACAACGTGAGCCACGCCACTGGCGCCGTCATCTGGCGGTTGGGCGGGAAAAGAAGCACGTTCACGATGGGGCGGGGCACGAGCACCGCCTTGCAGCACGACGCCGTGCTCCAGCCTGACGGCACGCTGACGATGTTCGACGATGGGGCCGGGCCACCCAGGTTCCATTCGGAGTCACGCGCGATCAGGGTCTCAATCAGCACCGCTGACACGACCGCGACGCTGCTCGGCGAGTACTTTCACCACCCGGCGTTGACGGCCGATTTCGAGGGCAGCGCGCAGGCGCTGTCGGGAGGCGATGTGTTCGTCGGCTGGGGTCAGCAGCCCTACTTCTCGGAGTTCAACGCAGCCGGCACGCTCGATTTCGACGCGCACTTCGTCGCGCCGACATCGAGCTACCGCGCCTACCGTCTGCCGTGGACCGGGTACCCAGTGACGTTTCCCGCCGTCGCAGCGACGCCCAGTCGGCGCCACACGACGACCGTGTATGCGAGTTGGAACGGGGCGACCGACGTTGCCGCCTGGCGCGTGCTCGCCGGCTCAGATCCGACCAAGCTGCTATCGGTGGCTACGGTCGCCAAGGCCCGGTTCGAGACGGCGATCCGGATCCCGGGACGCCGGCGCTACATTGCCGTTCAGCCGCTGAACAGCGCCGGAGCGACCCTGGCGACCTCTCTGACCGTGACCGTGCGCTGATCGGCCCTGCATGACCGTCGGCGCGGCCACGGTGAGCTTGACTGGCGGCGCGACCGCGACCTAGACTTGCGCGGTGTCGACGGTCTCGCCCGGTGATCCGCACGATCCGACCCCTCATCCGACGGGTGCGCCAGCGGCCGGTCTGGGTCCGCCCAGCGGCGGCGCCAGCATCGATGACGGCGCCTCGCCGAAGGCCAACCAGTCGGGCAAGATCGAGCAACTGAAGATTATCGGCGGGCTGCTGGCGCTCACGGCCGGACTCGTGGCCCTGATCGTTGTGGTGATCGTTGCGCTGATTGTCAAGCCGGACACCACTGGCGGAGCCATCGCGACCTCGGCGATTGGCGTGATTGGCTCGGTTGTGGGCGCCTACTTCGGCGTGAAGATTGGCTCCGACGGAACCCAGGCAGCGATCAGCGCCCAGCAGGATGAGGCAACCAAGGCCCAGGTCTATGCGTTGCACACTCCGTCAGAGAAAGCCGATCAAGTCACCGGCGACATCGAGCGGCTGCTCAAGGCGCAGCACCCACCCGGGACGGCCAAATAACCGGAGTGAATTGTGCCGCCGCCTGCGGGATCAGCCGCAGCCGGTATTGAATCCGCAGCTGGAGCACGTGTAGCAACTGCCCGTGCGCTGCATCATCCCCCCGCACTGCTGGCACGCCGGACCGAGGTCGAGGCCTCTGCGCACGGCCGGCAGCACGGGCGGGTCGTCGGTGAGGGCCGAAACGGCCGGGAGGGGCCCACCCGCAGTGGTGCCAGCCCCGGCGCCGTCCCCGCCATTGCCATTCGCGCCGTCTGATGGCGTCGCCGTATCACCCAACTGCGAACTCGCGGCGTCCTGTGCGGCTTTGCGAGCCCGCACCTCCTTGGTCAGGATCCCGAGCTCCTCCTGGAGATCGACGTCAAGGAAGCGGGAGGCGAGCCAGCGCATGATGTAGTCGGGCATCGACTTGGCAAACGGGATCTCCGGATTGGAGGTCATGCCCTCGGGCTCGAAGCGCATGTAGCTGAACTTGCGCACGAGCGTCTCGAGCGGGACGCCGTACTGGAGGGCGATCGAGATCGCGGTGGCGAACGAGTTCATCATCCCGCGCAGGGTCGATCCTTCCTTGCCGATGTCGGTCAGGAAGATCTCACCGATCGATCCGTCCTCGTACTTCCCCGCCGTGATGTAACCCTCGTGGCCGCCAATCGAGAACTTGTGGGTGATCGACTGACGTTCGCGCGGCATGCGACGACGTTTCGGCGGAGCCTTGGCGAGCGCATCGGTGACAGCCCGCTCTATCTCCGCCTCCGTCGAGGGGGGCGCCGGCGCGTCCTGCTGAGCGTCTGTGCGCAGCGCCTGGGCGGTCTTGGAGCCGTCGCGGTAGATCGCGAGTGCCTTGATCCCGAGCCGCCAGGCCTGGATGTACGCGTCGGCGATGTCCTCGACAGTGGCGCTCTCCGGCATGTTGACCGTCTTGGAGATCGCGCCGCTGATGAACGGTTGCACGGCCCCCATCATCTTGATGTGGCCCATGTGCGAGATCGCTCGCTCGCCCACCGCGACGTCGAACACCGGCAGGTGATCCTCGGCCAGTGCGGGCGCTCCGATGATCGTCCCGTGATCGTTGACGTACGCGACGATCTGCTCGATCTGCTCGTCGCTATAGCCGAGCGTCTGCAGCGCCAGCGGAACCGTGCGGTTGACGATCGTCATCTGGCCCCCGCCCACCAACTCCTTGAACTTGACCAGCGAGAAGTCCGGTTCGACGCCGGTGGTGTCGCAGTCCATCAAAAAGCTGATCGTGCCGGTCGGGGCAAGCACGGTCGCCTGAGCGTTGCGGTAACCGTGCTCCTCGCCTCCGATGACCGCTTCGTCCCAGGCGGTGCGGGCCGCGGCGAGCAGTGCAGTGTCGGCGCAGGCCGAATCGGGGATTGCGTAGGACGCATCGCGGTGCATCCGCATCACGGCGTTGTGCGCCTCGCGGTTCTCGGCGTAGCGGTCGTAGGGGCCCATCGCCGTGGCGATCCGGGTCGAGCCGAGATATCCGCGGCCGGTCATCAGGGCGGTGATCGCAGCCGCGGTCCCGCGGCCGGCGTCGGAGTCATAGGGCACGCCGTCGGCCATCAGGTAGGCGCCGAGGTTCGCGTAGCCCAGACCAAGCTGACGGAACGCACGCGCGTTCTGCCCGATCCCCTCGGTCGGATAGCTCGACGGCGAGACGACGATCTCCTGCGCGAGCAGCACAATGTCGACCGCGTGCTCGAACGACTCGACGTCGAAGGTCCCGTCGGCGCGCCGGAACTTCATCAGATTCAGCGAGGCGAGGTTGCACGCCGAGTCGTCGACGTGCATGTACTCACTGCACGGATTAGACGCGTTGATCCGCCCCGAGTGCGGGGAGGTGTGCCACTGGTTGATCGTCGTGTCATATTGCACGCCCGGATCCGCGCACCGCCACCCGGCCTCCGCGATCTCCTTCATCAGCTGAC
>Ga0302325_10002342_pt1 | contig 46177 bp, 40 predicted proteins | sample Palsa_T0_2_FD_201948 | JGI IMG/M metagenome (GOLD analysis project Ga0302325, IMG submission 201948) | Peat permafrost microbial communities from Stordalen Mire near Abisko, Sweden - Palsa_T0_2 | ecosystem: Environmental > Terrestrial > Soil > Palsa > Peat permafrost | place: Sweden: Abisko...
GCCGTAGTAGGTGGTTTCGTAGAGGTTGCCGGACTCATCTCGGGTGACACCGGCGTAGGGAATGCCGCCGTCCGCGCCTCCGGTGAAGCTGTAGAGTACGGTCTGGTTACCGGACGGATCTACTTTGTAGACCACGCCGGAGTTGTATTTGCCGCCCCCCGAGGTGGTGCCATACAGGTTACCCTTGGAATCGCGGATGAGGCCGCTCTTGCCGCCGCCGCCGTTTGGCGAACTGGGCGTGAAGCTGTATAGGACCGACTCCGTAGCTGTCTGGGCATGGGTGATGGCGAGGGCCGCGGTAAGGCAGAAAGTGCCGATGCGAGCAGCGCTCGCGGGGAGCAGTTTGAGCACTCGTCGCCTCCGAAAGACTTCTATTAAACTAGCACAGGGGGAGCGCGATAGGTTTGAGATTGGTAACAAGATTGGTGCTCGCGTTCTATGTCTGGAACTCGGTGAGGCTGAAGATCGTGCCGTAGCCATAGACTCCGCGCGGGTGCAGACAGTTCCGCCAGCTCTTGGAGCAGAACGGAGCGGAATCGCTGCTGGGCCAAGGCGATAGGGCCGAGCCTCAATAGTTCGATCTGATCAAGTGCATCCAGAAGGCGGAGACGGTCCGCCCTCATAGTGAGATTGCCTCGCGCACCAATTCGGACGCAAGGCGGGGCCTGAGACCGCGGCTGGAAACGACATCTACCTTGCAGCCCAGAGTGCCTTCGAGGTCGAGCCAGAGTCCGGTGAGATCCAGCAATGAACGTCCTGGCTCGAAATCCACCAGGAAGTCGATGTCCGAGTCGGAACCCTGGTCGCCACGGGCGACCGATCCAAATACACGAACATTATGCGCGCCGCGTTTCTGCGCGAGCGCGATGATCTGATTGCGGTGGCGAGATCTAAGTTCCTCCAACGTCATAGCAGTGCTATTTGAGTTGCGGACCCAGATTCTCGTACCACTTCAGATTCGCCGTAGAGGAGCCGATGCAAGCGATGTCCGGGCGGCCGTCGCCGTTCAAGTCCACGATAGCGCACGCCGCAGCGGAAATGCTATCGTCCAGCACCTGCTTCGACCAGCGCTCGCCTTGAGGATCCTGCGCATAGTAGATGTTCACACCTTTGCCGCGATAGCCGGCGATCACTTCGTCCGAGCCGTCGCCATTCAGATCCGCGGTGAGGATAGTGTGGCCGTCCCGCAGCGAATCGTCGATCACGCGGCGCTGCCATTGACCTGCATTCTCCCGGTAAACGGCGACCTGATTCCCGTGCCACGGCTCGATGGCCGCGAGGTACCGCTGCTTGCCCAGGCGCCCAACGGCCACATCGCTTGAACCGGATTTCGGCCAGGGTGCGGGGTCGCCTTTGGTGATTTCGGTGCGGTTCCAGCGACCGTCTTTGCCGAACTTGTACAGATGAATGCCCACGAAGCTGGCGGTCAGAATCTGGTCGCGGCCGTCGCCATCCCAGTCCACAATGTAGATGCAGTGGACCACGCCTTCATCCTGATCGGCGATCTGCTCCCGTTTCCATTCGCCCGGCCGGTAGAGCACTAGCGGCGTGTGCGCGTGGTCTTCCGGGTGCTCGACCAGCGCGGCGGTCAGCGGCTGATTGACCAGCACCTTCCGTCCGCTGCCGTCGATGTCGGCCCAACGCAACCGATGCGAGGTAGGCAGGCGGTCGATCTCCTGTATACTCCACGACTGCCGCGGATCGCCCTGGTGGCGCAGTACGGAAACAATACCGGTGCTATTTCTCGCCTCCATGGAAAAGCCCGAAGCCAGAACGATTTCGGGGATGCCATCGCCATCGAAGTCCCATGCCGCCAGATTGATCATGCCGGAAAGATTACCGGCGATGACGTGCCGCTCCCAGCCGGGGTTTTCGAACCACACCAGCTCGGTCATGCCGCTCGAAAGCGCGATCAGGTCCGGCCTGCCGTCGTGGTTCAGGTCCACTGCGACGACCTGGTAGCCGCCCTTCAAACCGGTCGCGACGGTATGCTCCACAAACCGCGCCGGGGCAGTAGCTGCGGAGACTGTGCCGCACAGCAAGATCCAGCAGAGGAAACGCATGAACCAGTATAGAACCCATGGCTGACAAAAACTGCGTAGCGCGGGCTGGGTTCCTTATAATGGCGGTTGAGCTTCCGATGACTCTGGAACAAGCGATTCTCGATGCAGTCCGGGCGCTTCCTCCGGACAAGCAAGAGGAGGTGTTGAACCATGCGCAGCACCTGCGCGAGCTGATTATGCAGGCAGGGAGGCCGCGGAGGATGGGACGCGGGCTCTGGGCCAATTTAAATATCGATTTGAGCGCCGAGGAAATCGACGAGGCGCGGCGGGAAATGTGGAAGAATTTTCCCAAGGTTGACTTTTGATGGCCGCCCTGTTACGGATACGCACGCCGCGGTCTGGTACCTCACAGATAGCCCTAGGTTTCCCGCACTGCGGCGCAGGCCTTGGACGAAGCGTCCGCAGCAGGGGATCCGATCCTCATTCCTTCGATAAGCCTTGTAGAGCTGACCTACCTCGTTGAGAAGGGCCGCCTTCCTGCCGAGGCCCGAAACAGGTTGGTGGATGCTCTTTCCGAACCAGATAGTCCGTATGAATTGGCTCCTCTTGATGGCCGTGTCGCCGCCGCCAGCCATCCGTGCCGAAGCGCGCGTATTTGAAAGTCCAGCAGGTCAAGGTTCCCAGCTATTTCCCAACCAGCTCGGATACAGGGCCATCCACATCCTCGATTCGAATCGTCAGGCTTTTGCGAGCGTCGAGTTGGGCGACGGGAATTTCGAAGCGGGCCACGATCATACGGTCCTGCGTGGTGCGCGCCGCAATCTTGTCGCGCGTGAGCAGTGAGTCGTTGAACTTCTGCCCAAGCACCGGATAAAACTCAAAGAGCCGCTTGGCATCCACCTCGGAAACAGGCGAACTGGGATAGTTCTCGCCGGCCGGTCCGGTCGCGGAAACATCGACGCTGCGCACCACAAAAGGATAATTGGCGGGGTTGGCGAAGCGGAAATCGACCACCGCTATGGAGCTATGCTCATCCATGGCGAGGGTACGCACTTTGAGGACGGCGCCCTTGAGCTCGATGTGCGCGCCGCGCTGTAGAAACAGGATGATCCCGACAGCGATGAGAATCACCACCAGCCCGACACCAAAGGTGACCCGGAATTGGCTGCTCAGGATGGTCGGGCGGTCGCCCGGCTCGTACCCGCTCATATATGAGAATAATAGCAGTAGAGTGGGAGACATTCGTTCGATGCTGTGGATGGCGCCGGGAGGTAAAACATTGAAGCTGATGGTAGGAGACATCACGCGCGTGCCGGCGGACGCCATTGTGAACGCGGCTAACTCCGGGTTGGTGGGCGGAGGCGGCGTGGACGGCGCCATCCACCGCGCCGGCGGCCCGTCGATCATGGACGAGTTATCCCGGATAAGAGTACGCATCGGGAGATGCCCGACCGGCAGCGCGGTAGTGACCGCGGCCGGAGCGCTGCCGGCGCGCTGGGTGTTTCACGCGGTCGGGCCGATCTACGAGGGCGGGCAGCGGAACGAGCCGGATCTGCTGGCCTCCTGCTACCGAAAATGCTTCGAGCTGGCCGAGGAGCACGACGCGCGCTCCATCAGTTTTCCTTCGATCAGTACGGGAGCGTACGGATATCCGCTGCGCGAGGCGGCGGGCATCGCCACGCGGGAGGTCACGCGCCAACTGGAACGCGCCGAAGGTAGCGTGCGAGAGGCGATCTTCGTGCTGTTCGACCGGAAGGCTTACGAGGTCCATGCGCAAGCCGTGGCGGAACTGAGTCGGCAGCAGCCGGTGTAGGGGTGTTAGGATCAAGCCTGATGGCTATAAGCGATCTGACAAAACAGTTTGCGGAGCAGGCGATTCGGAACGTCGCTACCAAGGCCGCCGCTCCTCCGCCGCCAGGCAACCTGGGCGCCGCCATTCTGGGTCAGGTGCAGGCCATGCAGAGGGCGCTCAAGGAAGACGAGGAACTGGTGGTCTTATGGCAAGCCGGCGGTGTCGTCTTGCGCGTGCTGGAGTTTTTTCTTCCATCGTGGCAGGTCGCCGTGCTGACCGGTACGGACAACGACAGTAAGGGTCTGACCCGCGTGGTGTCGCCGGTCGAGTCACTGCAGCTGGTCTGCAGAGTGGTGAAGGTGCCACAGCCCGGCAAGCCGAACCGGATCGGATTTCTTGCGCCGAAGCCGAAAGCCGAGTAGGCGCTCGCGCAGTCAGGCCGGATACCGCCCCTCGATGTAGCTGCTTAACTGGTCGATCGTATGCGCCTGCGCGGAGATGATCGATTTCACCAGATCTCCGATCGAGACCATCCCCACCAGGTCCTCTCCGGCCATCACCGGCAGATGGCGGACGCGGTGCGCCGTGATGATCCGCATGCATTCTTCCACGGTGTAATCGGGCGTCACGGTGACCACCGGGCTGGTCATGATTTCCCGGACCTGGATTTCGTGGGAGTGCTTCCCTTTAAGAATGACTTTGCGGGCATAGTCCCGTTCGGAAACTATACCGGTCAGCTTGCCTTGTGAAAGCACCAGCAGCGCCCCCACACTTTTATCAGCCATCATGGCGACGGCTTCGTAGACAGTGGCTTCCGGAGCGAGCCAAAAGATTTCGCTTCCTTTATGCCGCAGCATGGTATCGACAGTTTCCATGGCTACAGATCCCCTTCCGTCTGCATAATCTTTCAGTGCGAGGCCTTCTGTCAAGATTTATTTTTGGTTGGTGTAGTTGGACGACACTGTAATCGGCGTCACAGCTTACCTAATGATTTACTTGAAACTTCCGGGATCTCCCTGTAATTTGAATGTAACGTCGGCCTTAGCGGTACCCCATGCACACGGTGATCCTCGGGCTCCTGCTGCTCGCTATCCTGGGTTTTCTCTCCCCCATCGTTCAGGACCGCATGCGGGCTGGATTGCAGGCCCGCCCGGCGCTGCTGTTCGCCGTACCGGCCGTACTGACGCTGCTTTTCTGCGGCCTGGCCACCGCTAACGGCGCCTTCAGCATATCTCTGGCGCTGCTGATTCTGGCATACACCTGCGCGCCGTCGCTGGCCGCCTTCGCCCAGGGCGCCCGCCTGGTGAAGCGCCCTTCGTGGCTGGATTTCGCCATTATCCTGATGCTCTGGCTTCCGCTGGAGTTCTCCGCCGGAGCGCAACTCATTCCCAAACCCGCTCAGGGATTCCTGCACAGCGTGGCATACGGCATCGCCATCCTGCTGGCGCTGGCCATCTTTCTGGGCTTCCGCGCGCTGCCCGGCATGCGATATCGGGTGCCGGCCGCGCGCGATCTGGTTTACGGCGTGGCCGGATTTCTGGTCACCGCTCCGGTCCTGATCGTGGTCGGACGGCTGCTCGATTTCATCCCGCCGTTTCATCTCCCGGCGCACGCCTCGGCGGGGCGCATCGGCCTGACGTTCCTGGTCATTTTCGCGGGCACCGCCTTGCCCGAAGAGATTCTGTTTCGCTCGCTGATCCAGAACTGGCTGATGCAGCGCTACGGCTTTACCACCCGCATGCTGCTGGTTTCCGGTTTCATATTCGGCTGCGCGCACTTGGATAACGGTCCGCAGCCCCTTCCCAACTGGCGTTACATGATCCTGGCGACCATCGCCGGAATCGCCTATGGCAAGGTTTTCCAGAAATCCTCCAGCGTGTTTTCCTCAGTTACCTTTCACGCGCTGGTGGATGCCACCAAGCATGTTTTCTTTTGATCGGGGGATACGGATGAAACGCGCGCGCTATCTCAAGCTTGCCGAGCTCGCCACGGTGTTTGTGCTGATCATGCTGTATATCTGGCGGCTGCGCTATACCGCGCCGCGCGCCTGGATTTACATCCTGGCAGCTGTTGTGGCGACGCACATACTGCGCCGAGAGCGGACGACCGGCCTCGGTTTCGGCCGGCGCAATTTCAAGGAATGCATGGAGACGCTGGCGCCGGCGGTCGCGCTGCTGGCCCTGTCGCTGTTCGCCTCCGGAGTGCTTCTGCAAACCCGGCGTAACATCACCCTCGATCAGGGCCTGCTGTGCTTTCTGGCGTATTGTCCGTGGGGTCTGTTCCAGCAGTATTTGCTGAACGGCTATTTCGCGAACCGGCTGCTGGCCGTCTCCTCCGCGCGCCACGTGCCGTGGATTGCCGCCGCGCTTTTCTCCGGAACACATCTCCCTAACTGGTTTCTGATGCTGGTGACTTTCACGCTCGGCTATTGCAGCACGAGGATCTACCTGAAGTATCGTAATATGTATTTTCTGGGACTGGCGCACGGCACCATCGGAACTCTACTGTTCGTCGTGGTGCCTGACTCGATCAGCCACCACCTGACGGTTGGGCCCGGCTTCTTCCTACGTTAGTTGGAGGCGCCGTCTACTTGACGGACACGGACGCTCAGACTTTGCGAATCCGACGGACCAAAAATAGCCCGCACACCGCGATACCCATTAACGAAAAAGTAGCTGGTTCGGGAGTGCCAGGACCGACAGTCAGATTAATGTCGACCGCTCCTTCCAGGCCGAACCACGTGTTACCGCCAGGGGCAATCCCACCATTGCCAAAGTTCACCGTTCCGCTTTCACCACTACCGCTGATGCCAGTATACGTGACATAGGGGCCACCATAATCATTCGTGGGGTTGCCGGAGGGGCTTTCGATGCTGTTGACACACGGATTTCCGCCACCCACAAAGGTATAGCCCGGGGACGTTGTCGTAAAGATTCCTGTCGTAGTGCCGCAGGGGCCGTCTCCGTCGAAACCAAAGATGTCTTCGACCGTACTGCTAAGAGAAAGGCTCGTAATTGCAGAACTGGTGTTGTTGATAACACCGACGATGTTGTCGTCACCCCCCGAGTCATAGAAACCGTTCGCATTTGGGAATGTGGTGGTGATCGACCCATTGGAATTAAATGTAATCAAATCGTTGCACCCAGTGTTGTTCAGGACGGTGCCACTGGCCTGGGTGCCTGAAATCTGGGTGTCCGCAATGTAGCCCGAGTCGACGCCTTCCCCATCCGAATTACCCGCATAGGGAGCGGGGCAAACGCTACCGTTGAAGCCACCGGCAATGGTACCAGCAGACATAGTAGTATTAGCCGCGAGTGCCAAGAACATCGCGCTTGACAGCAATAACGTTTTCATCTCTTCCTCCGATTAGATTGCTTGGAACTCGTGCGTAACAAAGACAGGAATCCAGTGCTCGCCAGGACCTTCTTTGAAAACACTTTGGTAAGTATACTCTAAGCCACTTAATTCCGAGTCCTTAATTTCTCGCCGCAGAGTGACCCTGTTGTACTATTATGAACGGTCAAGTCCGGCTGACGGGCTTTATGCGCACTCATAACTCCGATGTCAGCGGCTCTACCATTTGCTTGCCGATGTTTCGCTCCTCCGAACGACAGTCGGGGCCAGACCCGTGCGGCGGCGCTTCGGCCCGGGTCCACGGACCGATCGGCGTCGTTTATGACCGCGTCCGCGACTTTCGGCAGGTTGCCCTAAATGGGAAATGCACTAGTAAAACAGGTACTTCCGCCACTGCTCGTCGCTTTTGCCGAGCAACCGCATCAGGTGCCGGCTGGTATGCAAGCTGAACGGCCTGGGTGGCCGCGCCAGTCGCATGCCCGCCTCGTCCGGCGTGCGACTGCCCTTCCTGTTATTGCAAGGATTGCAGCAGGCCACCAGGTTCTCCCAGTTGGATTCGCCCGAGCGCGAGCGGGGGACCACGTGGTCCAGAGTGAGCTCCGCGGAGGGCAGCGTGCGATGGCAGTATTGGCAGGTGTAGCGGTCACGCATCAGGATATTCTTGCGCGAGAGCGCCCGGGTCTGGTGCGGAATGCGCCGGTACTCGAGCAGCCGGATCACCGAAGGCAGCTTCACCGTATTGCGCGCGGAGCGCACGTGCAGCGTGGACTCCTCCTCCGCCGACGCCACCCCCTTCAACACCAGCACCAGCGCCCGCCGCGCGGCGCAGATATTGATCGGCTCATAACTCGCATTCAGAACCAGAACCGGCTTCTGCAGTCTGTTCAAACTGGCCATTTAAACAGGTCCCTTTCGTTCGACTAAGTCCGCCTTGTCCAAGAATCTCCGCTCGACGCGTGCCAACGCCAGCAGGGAGACCGATTTGGCGCCCGCCCTTTTCAACGCCACAGCGCAGGCCCCGGCGGTGGCGCCGGTGGTCATCACATCGTCGATCAACAGAATCCGCAGCCCGGCCACGCTACGCCGCGCGCGGAAAGCGCCGGTTACATTCTGGCGCCGCAGGGCGCTGCTTAACCCCGCTTGCGCCCGCGTGGCAAAGCCGCGGCGCAACGCCCGAATCAGCGGGATGCCACGGCGCCGCGCGATGACCTTGCCCAATAATGCGGATTGGTTGAAGCCGCGCTGCCACCGCCGGCGCCAGTGCAGAGGCACCGGCGTCACCGCGTCGAATTGCCGGTCGCGCGGCAATGCATTCGACAGCAAGTCGCCCAATGGGCCGGCCAGCCGGCGCATGCCGGTATATTTGAAGAGATGGATCAGATCCCGCAGCGTGCCTTCATAAGCGCCATAGCAAAAGGCCTCGTCGAACCCGCGGAGGCCGTTCCGGCAAAGCATGCAACGGCCTTCGGAGTCCAACGGAAAACTGTTCCGGAAGGACGTGCGGCAGTTGAGGCAGAAGAATTCGGAGCTCAGCGGCGCCGGCTCTCGCAGGCACTCGTCACAAATGGGGACGCGCGAAAACTTGCGGAGGGGACGTTCGCAGATGGCACACTCATCCGGAAACACCAGCGAAAAAAGGCCATAGGAGATCGTGCCGAAAATCGGAGGGATGAACTCAGGGAACGATAAAGCTCGCCTGCTACTCGAGAAGACCCACCTCCCGCGAAATTTCTATTCTACAACAAACATCACGCGTCTGAGTGAATCTGCCGCGCCAGGTAGTTAATGAAGCCCCGCCGCCATGTGTTACAGTGCTGAGTAATATGGGATCCGTCAATAAAGTGATCTTGGTCGGCAATCTCGGTCGAGATGCCGAAACGAAGTACACTCCATCGGGCGCCTCCGTCACCAACTTTTCGCTGGCGACCACCCGGCGTTGGAAGGACCAGCAATCCGGAGAGTGGAAAGAACAGACCGACTGGCACCGGGTGAAGTACTGGCGCGCCGAGAATGTCGCCAACTACCTGCTCAAAGGCAAGCAGGTCTACGTGGAAGGACGCCTCGAAACCAGAAGCTACGACGACAAAGACGGGAAGAAGGTCTATACGACCGAGGTGGTCTGCGAGCACCTGGTCCTGCTGGGCGGGCGCCAGGAAGGCGGCGCGGCCCCGGACGAATATAGCCAACAGCCCGTTTCGATGCCCCGCGGCGCGGCGCGTTCGACCGCCGGTCCAGTCGCCGCTCCCGCGCCATCGGCCGCTGCTCCGGACGAGTCCGGCTTTAACCAGGGCATCACCGACGACGACGTGCCGTTTTAGTGGTGATCACGTCGCGGGCTGTTGCGGGCTAAGACGCGGGCGTCCTACTGAATCTGCAGGCGTGGGCCGGATGACGAGCGGCCCAGTACTTCGATAAGATCGCGGCCTTGCTCAGGGGCTCCGTCCCGCAGGATGCGGTAGAGCGTTGCGCGGCTGATGCCGAGGACCTGGGCGGCTTGCAGCTTGTTCCCGCCCAAACGCTCGAGGACGTGCTGGGTGTAGCGGCGCTCCAATTCGGCAAGGGGCACAAGTTCGGGCTCGTTCGGGGAGACGCCGCGAACGCCGTTGCGCAGGTATTCGGGCAGATCGCGCAAATCGATGAATTCCGATTCCGCCATCATGCAGGCGTGGCCCAATACGTTCTCGAGCTCCCGGACGTTGCCCGGCCAACCGTGGCGCGATAGCAGCACCTGCGCCCGCCGCGAAATGCCGCCGACGCGCTTGTGGTAGCTGTGGGCGAATTTCCCGACGAAATGCCGCTCCAGTAAGGGAAGATCCTCTTTGCGGTCCGCGAGGCGGGGCAGCTTCAACTCCACCATGGACAAGCGGTAGTAAAGGTCCTCGCGAAACAGTTTTTCAGCAATCAGCGTGGACATCTCGCGATTGGTGGCGGCAATGATGTGGACGTCCACCTTGCGCACCTCGGAGGAACCCACCCGCTGCAGCTCCTGGTTTTGCACGACGCGGAGCAGCTTGCTCTGGGTGGAAAGCGGCATATCGGAGATCTCATCGAGAAAGACCGTGCCACCCTGGGCATATTCGAACAGCCCGACGCGATCCTGCGTGGCGCCGGTAAAGGCTCCCTTCACGTGGCCGAAGAGCTCGCTCTCGAAGAGCGTCTCGACGATAGCCGAGCAGTTGCAGACCACGAACCGCCTGTGGGCCACCGGGCTCAGCGAGTGCAGCGCCTGAGCTACCAGTTCTTTTCCGGTGCCGGTGGCGCCGTTGACGAGCGCGATGCGGTAATGCGGGGCGACCCGGCGTATGCGGGCAAATATCTCCAGCATCTGGGGGCTGCGGCCGGCCATGCCATGAAAGCGGTAGCTTTCGAGAAGCTTGTCATCGAGCTCCAGGGTCTCGCGGCGCTGGCGGGCTTCGTTCAATAGATCCCGGATGCGCTGCCCGAGGGCGGCGGCCGAGAGCGGTTTGCTGATGCAGTCACAGGCTCCCCGGCGGATGCCTTCGACGGCAGCGTCCGCGGAGTAGCGATCCGTCAACAGGAGCACCTGCACCCCCGGGTCCGAATCCAGAATACGTTCGAGCAGGCTCATCCCGTCGGTCAGGCCGGCATCCATAAGAATGATATCCGGATGCGAGCGATGCAGGATGTCCCAGCCCGCTTCCGGATCGGCGGTCGAGAGCAACCGGGCTCCTTGCGGGGTCAGCGCGGCTTGGATGATCTCCAGGCTTTCGGCGTCGTCGAGGATGGCGAGGATGGTTGGCGTTAGCTCCACTTCCTTCTTATCGGCGGCGTTCGCTCGAAGGATTAATTAACGAGACTCGGAGACGCGGAGACGCGGGGACTGCGCTGGGAGCCTATGTGAGAATGGAGGTCTATGGGTGTTTTGCCCGCTGTTCCGCTGACGCTCGAAGGCTCCAGCGTTCTGCACCAGATGATGCGCTTCCGCTGGGCGGCGTGGAAAGCTCTGGCGCCGGCCCAGCAAGACGAGGCTCTTGGCGCAGCCGCCGATTTATTCGGTGGGATGCAGCAGAGCGCCATTTACTCGCTGATCGGTCACAAGGGCGACCTGATGTTGGTACACTTCCGCCGCAACTTCGAGGAGCTGAATCAGGCGGAGATGGCCATCGCGCGGCTACGGCTGTCGGATTTCCTGGAACCTACATCGTCTTATCTTTCGATGGTCGAGCTGGGGCTATACGAAACTACGCTCAAGCTGTATGCGAGCCTCGCGGAACGCAGTGTTGAGCCCTATTCGCCCGAATGGAACCAGGAGATTGAAGAACAACTGGCCCGCCAGCGCCAGGCGATGGCCCAGCGGCTGTGGCCGGCAATCCCGGAGAGCAAATACCTCTGCTTCTATCCCATGGACAGGCGCCGCGGCGAAACCCAGAACTGGTACCAGGCGCCTATGGCGGAGCGCCAGCGCCTGATGCACGACCATGGCATGGTGGGCCGACGCTATGCCGGCGAGGTGAAGCAGATCATCACCGGCTCGATTGGTTTCGACGATTGGGAATGGGGCGTGGACCTGTTCGCCGACGACCCGCTGGTGTTCAAGAAGCTGATCTACGAAATGCGGTTCGATGAGGTCAGCGCCGTGTATGCGCTGTTCGGAACGTTCTACGTGGGCTTGAGAATCGGCGACCTGGGCAAGTTGCTGAAGACGTAACGTTCTTATTGCGTCTTCTGGGAAGTCTCGCTGATGAATGCGTCCACGTTGCTCTTGTCCACCAGCATCTCGCCGGTGTCAATAAAGGTTGCCACGGGGGATTGCGGGTCCTGCGCCCAGGGCTTGTCGAGCGGGGCCGGCGGATGATGAAACATGCTATCCAGCGTGAGCAGGCCCGTGAAACCCATGGTGAACGGCTTCTGCACGATGGTGCCCGCGATACGATCCTTTTTGATCGCCTCCAGCGTGCGCGGGTCGGTGTCCATGGCCACGATGACTTTGCCGCCGACCTTGTTCCGATCGAGCACATCGGCTATTTCCGGACAGGCGATGGCTTCGAGACAAATGAACCCGTCAATGGCGCTGATGGTCTTCTTGTCCACCATCTCCTGCGTATGATCGAAGGCGATACGGGCATCGCCCTTGATGTCCACGATGTCCACGATCTTGATTTTAGGGCTGGCTTCGAGGATGTCGCGATAGCCGTGCAGGCGGTCCTTCAGGTTGGCCTGCTCGGGCATGGTATACACCACCACGTTGCCCTTTCCCTGTAGCTGTTTGACGGCCAACTGGCCCCCCATCAGTCCGGCTTTGTAGTTGTCCGTTCCAATAAAGGTAAGCCGCTTGCTGGCTGGCGCATCCGAATCGAGCGTGATTACGGGGATGCCCTGCGCGATAGCGGCGTCGATATCCGGCTGCATTACGGTCGGGTTGGCTGCCGAGATCAGGATTCCGGCCGGCTTGATCTTCTCGGCCAGCACGTGCTGGAAAGAGTCGTGTTCACCCTTGGGATCGAAGGTATCCGTTCCGACCAGCTCGGCTTTCACACCCAGTACCGCGGCGGAACGCAGCAGTCCGGTATTGGCGTTCTGCCAGTAGGGAATCTTGATGTTGGTCGCCACCAGGTAAAACTTTTCGGTCGAGGAATGGCCGGATCCGCCGCATCCCGCAAGCCATGGCAGCGCACCGCAACACAATCCGATCAGGATCTTTTTTCGCATTTGAATGTCAGGCCTCCGCTTGAGACAGTATATGTCACTGCACACGTTCCAGGATCAACAGGGTGCTGTCGAAATCGCCGCCCAATTTGAGCTGCACTCCGTGGTTCATCAGGTAGGAGCCGCTGGCGGTTTCAAGTTTGTCCACGAGCTGATCGTCGATGGACGTCAACCGGTAGACGGCGCGCTCGTCCAGGCCGCGCAGATAGACGATGGGCGCGGGCCGCAGGTATTGCTGGGAGTGCAAAAAGGCGAATAGCACGGACTGGCGGCCGTCCGCGGCCACGTATTGATTGGCGGTAAACTCCCCTTCCCGCGGCGAGAAGAGCCGATAGAGGCTGCCCTGCTGCACGGTGGCGCGGATCTGCTTGTCGTAGCCGACCATGCGCGACGCCAGGGCGAAATCGGCGTCAGCCCAGTGGTTCAAGTTGGACCCGATACCGAGCGATCCCTGCATGGCCACCAGGAATCGGTACTTGAGCGGGGTGCTGCGGCCGTTCATGTTGGGAACGTCGGTGACCCACGCCATCATCACTTTGGGCGCGTAGGCGTTGGTGAATCCTTCCTGGATACGCAGGCGGTCGAAGGCCTCGGTATTATCGGACGTCCAGACCTCGTCCACGCGCTTCAGGATGCCAAGATCCACGCGGCCGCCCCCGCCGGAGCACGATTCGATTTCGAGCCCGGGATGCGCGGCACGCAGGCGGTCGATGATGTCGTAAAGATGATTGACGTACTTGACCCAGATCTCCTTTTGCTCGGCGAGGGGAGCTTCCGGCCAGCCGGGCTCGCCGAAGTGACGGTTCATGTCCCACTTCAGGAACTCGATGTGGTTTTCGGAAACCAGCTTGTCGAGGACGGCGAAGATGTAATCGCGAACGTCGTCGCGGGCCAGGTTCAAGACGAGCTGATTGCGGGCTTCGGAGCGGGGCCGGTCGTTGAAATGGATGGCCCAGTCCGGGTGCGCGCGATAGAGGTCGCTGTTGGGATTCACCATTTCGGGCTCGACCCACAGGCCGAACTTCATGCCCAGCCCATTGACGTAGCCAATGAGTCCCTTGAGGCCATTGGGAAACTTTTGCGGGTTGACGTACCAGTCGCCCAAGCCGGCGTGGTCGTCGTTGCGCTGGCCGAACCAGCCGTCGTCCATCACGAACAGCTCGACGCCGATGCGGGCCGCCTTATCGGCAAGCTCCTTCTGGCCGGCCTCGTTGACGTTGAAAGTGGTGGCTTCCCAGGAATTGTAGAGCACGGGGCGCGGGTGCGGCGCGGCGTGGTCGGGCAGGATTTCGTCGCGCTCGAAAGCATGCAGCATACGGGAGGTCTCGCCGAAACCGCCATCGGTGAAGCCGCCGTAGAAAGCCGGTGTTTCCAGGCTTTCGCCAGGCTTGAGGAGGTAGCCGAAGTCGAAATCGTTCAGGCCGCCGGTGACGCGGACCTGCTGAGCGGGCGACTCCTCGACCACCAGTTTCCAATTGCCGCTCCAGCCGATGGCGCCGAACCATACGCGTCCGTGCTCTTCGTCCGCGGCGCCCTGATAGTCGAGCGCGAACCATGGATTAGCCTGGTGGCTGGTGTTGCCGCGGCGGCTTTCCAGCACTTTCTTGCCGGGCAGGACGGGCTCGCGGTGCAATTGCGTCTCGCCGGCCCAGCGGCCTGTGAGATAACTGAGGCGGTAGCCCTCGCCGGCGGGCACGTACCAGACGCCGGACTGTGCGCTCTCGACCACCACGGTCTGGCTGGTGGCGTTGCGAATGACCGAGCGCTTCTGCAGGATTCCCGAGCGGGGAAAGACGCGGTAAAGCAGATCGACCTGAAGGGCGTAGCGGATGTCCTGAGTGTGTATGGCCAGGGTGTCGCCGCGGATTTCGTGGGAGACGTAGGCGAGCACCAGGTCGCGCGTGCCATCGGCGAGGGTGACTTTGACGCAGGGCTCGTTATAGCGGAGGCCGCCCCAGCCGGGGTACTCCTCGTTGGACATGGTTTCGCGCGAATCGAAGGAGGCGTGCTCGGGGGAGGTATGGGCAGGGGGCAGATCGGCGTCCCGTACCAGACGCTTGCCCCAGTAGACGGATTGGAGGCTGTTCTGCTCGTTGATGCCCAGGACGTAGGAACTGCGGTCCGTTTCGAGCAGCCATAGCTTTTTGTCGGGGAGGAAACGGATCTGGGCGAGCAGGGGCGCGGCAAGGAACAAAGCGATCACGAGCTTCATAGCTCCTCAAAATAGCATCTTGCGGTGAGGGCAGCGGGCTGGGCATGGCTTAGCGTGGCTGACAAGGAACCTGTCGGGCTGGTAGAATCGAAATTGCCCGCCTTGGCGCTATCGTCTAACGGTTAGGACGGAGCCCTCTCAAGGCTCAAATACGGGTTCGATTCCCGTTAGCGCTACCATGTTTTCTATAGCTTACGGGTAACTGCTGGCACGCGCAACGCTCCAGCGAGATTCGCTGCACACCTTCCGCTCTTTCTCGGGCAGTTCTGGCGTTGATACTCGTCCCACTTACGTGCGGCCTCGTCGTCCCGCCCTCGAATGGCATGCAAGTAGACGTCCGCCGTGACGCGGACGGAGGAGTGGCCCAGGCGTTCTGACACAGCCGTGATTTCCATCCCCGCCGCCAGAAGGTGCGAGCCATGCATGTGGCGGAGAGTGTGTAGCTTCACGCCCATGGGTAATTTCAGCCGCTTGCACAGTGTGGAAGCGGAGATCGAATCGGGCTTCAGGGGCGTACCGTCCGGATTCGCGAATATCAGATCTGACTTGTTGTAGGAGGCAGGCTTCGCGGATCTGGTCAGGTTCATCCTCGGCGACACCGGCGTGCCCTATGACTGGGAATATGTGCGACCACGCTGGAAAGTCGTGAGTTCGCAGTGAGCGACGGCCGCGGAGTCGTCTTCGAGACCCAAGGCTCAGGATTCGCAAACTGAACCTGGTTCCAGCGCCGCTATTCCACCCGCAACGCCACCAGCGGATCAATCCGCGAAGCTCTGCGCGCCGGCAAGTAACCCGCCAGCCCTGCCACTGCCAGCATCACCGCCACCGCCGCCGCCACCGTTCCAATCGCCAGCCCGATCGTTGCCCGCCCCAGCGTCTCCATCACGATCTGCCGCTGCACTCGTGCCCCCTGTGCGCCCAGCGCCATGCGAATGCCGATCTCCTGCGTTCGCCGCGTCACCGAGTACGAAACTACGCTGTAGATTCCCAGCGACACCAGCACCAGGGCGAACGTGGCGAAACCAGTCAGCAGCAGCACAATGAATCGCCGCGGAGAGATGGCGTGATCGACCAAGCGTGTCAGCGGCCCCATGCTGCCTTTGGGCAAGCTTGGGATCAGCGGGCGCGCAGCGCCGCTTCCACCCGTTCGGAAACCACCGGCAGCGGCAGCGTGGATCGTACCACCACATCGACCGAACCCCAGTCCTGGCACCACCTGCCGGTCTTCATTCACGCAATCCCCGACAATCGACTTGCCGATTGGGTCTTGGCCGGGCCACAGCCGCCGTGCCCGCGTCTCGTTGATCATGATGACAGGTGTCGCGCCGGTCACGGTATCTCGTTCCGTAAAATCGCGGCCCTTCCTCAGAGCCCATGCTGTCCGTCGCTATTTGATGACTTCGCGGCCCACGGCCGTGTTTAACTGGCTGGCGGCGCTCAAATATGACCCCACCAGGTTGATGTAGGCCACCTGCGTGGCACGGTAATCTCTTTGAGCATCCAGGTAGTCCAGCAGCGCCGCTTGGCCGCGTTGGTATGCAAACGACATGGCGTCCCGAATGCGCGTGGCCGTCTCCAGATAACCGTCCGTGCCCTTATAGGGCAGCAACAGATTCACCGAGCTGACCACCGTGAAATAGGCCGAATCGACGTCGCTGAACACCTGCGCCTCCGCGGCGTCCTTTTGCCGCTGCGCATGCGCGATGTCGATTTCCGTGCGCGCTTTCTCTCCCTGGTTGCGATCGAAAATGCGCAGCGGAATGTTTATACTGAATCCGATATAAATCGTGATGGGTGGGTTGCGCCCCAGATCCACGCCGAACGTTGGATCCGTGGAGCCATTCGAAACGGCCAGTTTGTGATCGGTCTCGGCTTTGTCGACGGTCTCGATCGCAGCCTTCAGATCCGGCCGGGCCGCCAGCGCCGCGGAGTGAAACTCATCGAGCGCCATGATTCGCTCCTCGAATTCGAACGGCCCCGTTACGTCGAATCGATCCACCGGCGTACGGTCGTTGAGCAGCATCAGCAGCGTGATCCTCGCGGTTCTGGCGTTGACCAGCGCGGTCTGATAGTCGGATTCGTACTGCGCGCGCTGCAGCACCAGGCGGTCCAGGTCCACGCGCGCAATATCTCCGGATTTGAAGCGCACGCGGCTGATGGACAACTCTTTGTCGAAGTAATCCAGGTTCTCCTTGGCACTCGCCTGCAAAGCCTTGGCCTGCAGGGTTTGGATGAAGGCGCTACGCAGCGTGAAAAGCAGCGTACGTTCCAGGTCCAGTTGCTGCGACTCCGCGATGGAGGTTCCTTTCTGTGCGCTCTCCAGCCGGAGTTCGCGCTTGCGCTGCCGCTCGTGAAGATAGTCGAACGCGACCAGCGGAAAGGCGTAGGCAAACGGACGATAGGGATTGCCGTTGAAGGGCTGCAATTGATCCAGGCCCGCGGTGAGGTTGGGGTTGGGCCGCAGATACGCGGTGATCTCCTCCGCCTTGGATTCCTGAATATTCAGTTGGCCCGCGCGCAGGTTGGGGTTGTCTGCTTCGAACTTATCTTTCACCTGCTGCCAGGTCAACGTGGTCTGCGCCAATACCCCATGGGCCAGACCACCGCCCATCAGAATCCCCACTTGTAGATGCCAGATGAATCGCCGCATTCTTGCTCCATCAAACCTGCAAAGTATCGCCGTCCCGCGCCGCCAGTGCATAGAGCACGGGCGCGAGGAAAATTGACAGGAACAGCCGGGAGGCCAGCCCCGCCACGATCACGATGGCAAACGGCTTCTGCGAGTCGCTGCCGATGCCCGTCGACATGGCCGCCGGCAGCAGGCCGAAGCAGGCTACCAGCGCCGTCATCATGATGGGGCGCAGCCGCAGCAGCGAGGCTTCCAGCGTCGCCGTCGGGATATCTCTTCCTTCAATACGCAGCTTGTTGATGAAGGAATAAAGAATCACGCTGGTCTGCACCGCGACTCCCATCAAGGCCACGAAACCCAGCATCGACGAAACGCTGAAATTGGTATGGGTAATCCGCAGGGCCAGCAGCCCGCCGACCGGCTCCGTCACCAGCACGCTGAAGAAGATGATCAGCGGGAATTTCAAGTTTCCGTATAGCGCGAACAGGATCAGGAGAATCAACAGCACGGTCAGGGGCCCGATGATCTTCATCTGCTGCAGCGAGCTGAGGTACTCTTTGTATTCGCCGCCCCAATCGAATTGGTAGCCGATGGGAAGCTTCACCGCCGCGGCGACTTTCCGGCGGGCTTCGCCTACGGCGCTCGCCAGGTCGCGGCCCTCCACGCTGAACTGCACTCCGATGAACCGCGAATTCGACTCGCGATAAATGAAGGATGCGCCGCTTTCCACCTTGATTTCGCAGAACTGGCTAAGCGGCAGATATTGGCCGTCGGGCGTGGCGATGTACAGGCTCTTGATAGCGTTCTCATCGCTGCGGTATGGCTCCTGCATGCGCACCACCAAGTCGAACTGGCGCTCCCCCTGAATCACCTGGGTGGCGGCGGTGCCGCCCATGGCGGTCTCCACCAGCGTGTTGACATCGCTCACGTTAAGGCCATAGCGGGCCAGCTTGGCGCGGTCCGGAGTGATGATCAGGCTGGGTTGGCCGAGCTCCCGCACGACCGTGATGCCGGTTATGCCCGAGACCTTGGCGATAACGTTTTTAACCTGAACAGCCTTGCTTTCCAGGGTAGCCAGGTCCGGACCGAAAACCTTCACGGCAAGTGAGCTCTTCAACCCGGTTTCGGCCTCGTCCACCGCGTCTTCGGCCGGTTGCGTGTAGTTGAAGATGATGCCTGGGAACGCCGCCAGCTTCTGCTGGATGGCTTTCGCCAACTCGGACTTGGTATGGGTGCTGCCATTCCAGGCTTTGTCGTTGTAGGGTTTCAGGCCGACGTAGAATTCGTTGTTGAAGAAACCCGTGGTATCCGTGCCGTCGTCGGGCCGGCCCAGCTCATTGGCGACGGTGGTCACCTGCGGGAAGCTCAACAGGATATTCCGAATCTGCGGCGAGAGCTTGGAAGCCTCTTCGAAGGAAATGGTGTAAGGTGTGGTGGCGCGCACCCACAGCGCGCCTTCGTCCAGGTGCGGCATGAACTCGCCGCCGATGGATGGAATCAGTAGCAGCGAGGCGGCGAAGATCGCCAGGATGATGGCCACGGTGATCAGCCGGTTGCGCAAACACCAGCCCAGCATTCTGCCGTATGTGCCACGGATCGCCTCGAAAATCCGCGCCCGGGGTTCGTGCACGTGGCGCCGCAGAAAGAAGGAGCACAACACGGGAAGCAGCGTCAAGGCGCAGAGCAGCGCGCCCAGCAGGGCGAAGGACATGGTGTCCGCCATCGGCTGGAACAGGCGGCCCGACGGCCCCGTGAGCACGTAAATCGGCAGATACCCGGCGATAATCACCCCAATCGCATAGAAGATGGGCCGCTCCACGTCCTGCGCCGCCGCCCGGATCACACCGATGAAGTGGTATCTCTCGCCGGCGGCGTCCTCTTGATGGCGGGCCGCCAGTTCGCGGAAAATGTTTTCCACCATTACCACCGAGCCGTCCACGATGATGCCGAAGTCGATGGCGCCGATGGATAACAGATTCGCTGGGATATGGCGCCAGTCCAAACAGATGAACGAGAACATCAGCGCAAATGGTATGGTCACCGCGACGATCAAGGCCGTCCGCAGGCTGAACAGGAACAGGCCCAGGATTACGAGCACCAGCAGCATGCCCCGTAGCAGGTTATCCTCCACCGTTTTGGTGGTTTCCTCGATCAGACCCTGGCGGTCGTAATACGGCACCACCCTCACGTCGGGCGGCAACACGTGTTCATTGAGGTCCTTGGTCATGGCTTCCACGCGCCGCAGGATGACCTGGGCCTGCTCGCCGACGCGCATCAGGATGACCCCTTCCACGGCCTCCTCCTGCCGCATGTATCCAAACTGGCCGAGCCGCGGCGCGTGGCCGATCTCCACCTTAGCGATGTCTTTCACGTAAACTGGAATCCCATTCTTCTCCTGCAGAATGATGTTCCCGATGTCCGCTGTATCGCGCACCAGTCCCAAGCCGCGGATGTAGTAGAATTGGCCGCCCTGGGAATAGAAGCCGCCTCCCGCATTGGCGTTGTTGTTGGCCAATTGCTGGGTCACTTGCGGCACAGTCACGCCATACGCGAACAGTTTGTTCGGATCGAGCAGCACCTGATACTGCATGGTGGTGCCGCCAAAGCCCGAATCGTCCGCAACCCCCTGTATGGAGCGGTAATGGCGCTCCAGGACCCAGTCCTCGATCACCTTCAGGTCCTGCGGCGAACGATCCGGACTCTGCAAAACATAACGGTAGATCAGGCCGCTGGGGCTGAATAACGGCGAAATGGTGGGCTGCAGGCCGGAAGGCACCGAGGCGTTAGCCATGCGCTCGAAAGCCTGCTCGCGCACGAAGTACGGATCGGCGCCGTACTCAAAATTCATCTCGATGGCGGAAAGACCGTACAGCGAGATGGAGCGCAGCGCTTCCAGCCGGGGAATACCGTTCATCTCGATTTCAATCGGAATGCTGACCAGCCGTTCGATTTCTTCGGCGGCGTGGCCGGGCCACTGCGTGATGATTTCCACGTGCGGCGGCGACAGGTCCGGATACGCGTCGATGGGCAGCTTCTGGAAAGAGATAGCGCCCCATAGCATCAGGGCTAGCGAAGCGATCACCACCAGAAATCGCTGTCGCAAGGCGAAGGAGACCAGTTTCGCGATCATGATCTTGGGGCTCTATTGAATCGCATTGGCGAATTGCAGGAAGAGACTGCCGTCGGCGACCACGTTTTCGCCCTCCCGCAAGCCGCTGGCGATCTCGACGAGTCCGTCTTGCTGCGGGCCGATGGTTACCGAACGCTGCGCGAATTTGCCTGGCTCCGCCTGCACGTACACGATCGGTTCGTTCTTGTCATCGCGCAGGACGGCCGCCACCGGCACTACCAGAATGTCGTTCCGCCGGCTGGTATGGATGACCGCGTCGACGAACATATCTTTCTTCAGCAGGCCGCCGGGGTTGCTGGTGACGATGCGGACCGCGGTGGTGCGCGTGGCGGGATCCACGAAAGATCCAATGTAGGAAATGGAGCCGCGGAAGCTTCGATTGAAGGAAGGATTGGTCTCCTCCACCGCGTCGCCATTCCTTACCGACGGCAGATCGTGATCGAAAATGTGGCCTTGCACCCATACCGTGGAAACGTCGCTGATCTGGAAGCAGACGGTTTGTCCGGCTTCAATCAGCATGCCGGGAGAAATGAGCTTCTGCACGATCACCCCGGAGATGGGAGATCGCACCGCCAGTTCGGTGCTGATGGAGGTTCCCTGCTTCTCCGCCTGGTCTATCTCTTGCGCGGAAATGCCAAAAATGCGCAGCGGCTGAAGGCTGTTCTGGACATCCGTGGTGGCGTCGTTGTAGTCCGCCACGCTGCTTTCGTAATCCTTGGCGGCCACCACGCCATGGTCCAGCATTTCCTTCATGCGATCCACGATTCGTTTGTTGAATTGCTCTCGGTTGCGCGCCTTGCGGTAGGCTGCGATGGCGTTGGCCACATCGGGGCTGGAGACATAGAGCAGCGGCTCGTCCTTTTTGACCGGCGTGCCTACATCCACCAGAATCCGTGTGATCGGTCCGTTTACCTGCGTGATGGCTTGGGTGGTGTGGTCCTGGTCCCAGTCCACCGTGCCGGTTGTGTGGATCGCCACTCCCCAGGAGGTCTTGGTCACCTTACCGATCTTCAAATGCCCCAACTGATCCTGAGGCACCGTGAAAAGGCCGGGCTGCACGGACTCGGCGGCGGATTGGCCTTCGGCCTTTTTCGACCCTCCGCAAGCCAGTTGCGACAGCCCCAACGCCGCTAGCAAGGCTGCGGGGGCACATGCGGCGAACGGCAATAACCGCATGCCAATGCGCGACGACGCTGTCTGCATGGCAATACTCTTCTCCTCCTTTAATAAACACGGATGGACAGTGGGAGGGCTATGCGACAGGAGGTCCGCGCGAGGAACTGGCGAACAATAGGACGAAGCGCGCAAGCTCGAAATCCGGGGCTGGCGCGAGCCACGCTATCAGGAAGACGGGCGTGACCGTGGCAGTTACGATAGTCTGCAGGAAGGGCAGCGGCCCTACGTGGCACAGCAGGCAGCAATGGTCCGGTGCATGGTGCGACTCTTCCTGGAAGGCCAACGCGAGGGACTGGCCCAGCAACGTCAGGCACACCAGCAAGAGGACCGGCAGTGTTCTCCCGGAGAGCTGACCGTCGCGAGCCGCCGGGGCTGGCCTGCCGCTAAAAAGCAAGAGCACACGAATACTATGGTTGCGCGGTCCGATGCGCTTAGGTTACCAGAAATACTGCGGCCCTCGGCTGCGAGGCACGATTCGCCAGCATGTTTTTTCCCCTGGCGTTCATACGTCCACCGTGTGTTCCGCTCGGCGTTTCAAATTAGACCTGCTATGACGCCAGATGTCCAAATGTGGCCCCAATCGCGGCATTGCTGATGCTTTCCAAAGCGCTACGGAATCCAGAAGCGGTCGTCGAGGCAGGAGTACACTTCAACTTCCATCGTTTTGACAAGGCAGGCTTCGGATGCGCTGCCCTGCGCTCGGCCTCGCCACTTCCTGGGAGTGCGCCATCCTCTCGATGGCCTTTCTGGCAATGAGACGCCGCACGCGTTCGATGGCCTCCGCCAGGCGCTCCTGACGGCGCCGCAGTCGGCCCGTACCGCCGCGGCGCAGATTGTTTATCGCTTCCCAACCGACCTATCCAAAATCGACAATGAGTTGCTGCGAACAAATGACTGGCCCGCGGCGTGTAACTGCTCGTTGCGATGACCTCGGTTTTGTGACGCTCGCCTCGCACTGGTGCGCGCGCCGCCACTTTCCGTTGCGAGGTGCCCTCACCCCGGGCAACTGCTCGAAAGATAGCGGGCGTGCCTGTCAAATGCGTGATTTCGCCTGTAAATTGAGCCTTCCGGTGAATCGTGACCGTCTTCGGCTCATCGCCGGAATAGTCGAGGATCTCAACTTCCCCGGACTTGACGATGAAAAACCGGGACACGCGATCGCCGATTGCAATCAACGTTTCACCATCGTGGTAACGTTTCGGCGCAAGCGTGGCTGCGGCGGCCCTTATGCTGCTCGACTATGGCGCGGACGTCAGCATGCAGGATCGCCCAGACCTGGCCGCCGTCCTCAGGGGCGAGAGATTCTACGCCGAGGTCAAGCACTTTAGCCGCAAGGCGTAGGATTACCTCAACGATGCGGCAGTGCGCAACGCCCCTGAATTCGATTTCTTCCGTCAATGATCGGAAGTTCACGCCGCGCCCTTTGAAATCCTCGACTATTGCAATGAGGTTGCGCAAGCTGCGGGCCAGCATTCTGGGCGCCAGGCTCTAAACGATTTAGACCGTTCCGATGTCGGCTTAAGCGTGTGCCGGGGCTAGACGCCGACATGGCGGGGGGCTTACCCTACAAAGCATGACCCTTCGATTTGCGCGACTTGGGATGGTGCTGTTGGTGGCGTGCGGCGGCTTGGCCCAGGATGTCGCCAGGATGGAACAGGTGATTCAGTCCTATGCAGCGAACCGGCGATTTATGGGATCGGTGCTGGTGGCGAAGGGCACAGAGGTCGTGTTGAACAAAGGGTACGGGTCGGCCAACCTGGAATGGGATGTGCCGAACTCACCGGCGACGAAATTCCGGCTGGGGTCGATCACCAAACAGTTTACGGCGGCTTCCATTCTGCTGCTCCAGGAGCGCGGAAAATTGAACGTGCAAGACCCGGTGAAGAAGTACCTAGCCGACGCTCCTGCGGCATGGGACAAGATCACCATTTATCACGTGCTGACGCACACTTCCGGCATTCCGAGTTTCACCAGCTTTCCCGAGTACGCCAAGTGGGAACCCTTCGCGACTACGGCCGCGGAAGAGGTGGCTTGGTTCCGCGACAGGCCTTTGGACTTCGCGCCGGGCGAGAAGTGGAGCTACAGCAACTCGGGATATGTGCTGCTGGGGTACCTGATCGAGAAGATCACGGGCGGCAGCTATGAAAAGTTTGTGCGCGAGAATATCTTCACTCCGCTGGATATGAAGGACTCGGGGTACGACTTAAACTCCGCGGTGATCGCACGGCGGGCGACTGGCTACACGGCAGGCAAGAACGGGCTGGAGAATGCGGGGTTCGTGAACATGACCATCCCGTTCGCGGCGGGAGCGCTCTATTCCACAACCGAGGACCTGCTGAAGTGGGAGCAGGGGTTGTTCGGCGGGAAACTACTGTCGGCGGCATCGCTCAAAACCATGACAACGCCGTTCAAGAACGATTACGCATGTGGGCTGAGCGTCGAGACGAAGGATGGGCGCAAGGTGATCGAGCACGGCGGGGGCATCGAAGGCTTCAACACGCAGCTGACCTACTACCCGGACGACAAGCTGACGGTGGTGGTGCTGGCGAACGTGAACGGCTCGGCGCCCGGAGAGATCGCCGCAAAGCTGGCGGCCGTGGCGCATGGGGAGCCGGTTAAGTTGCCCACGGAGCGGAAAGAGGTCACCGTAGATGCGAAGGTGCTGGCGCAATACGTCGGCACTTATGAATTGATGGCCGGCGCTGACATGCTGATCACGCTGGAAGGAAATCAGCTCTCGGAGAAGTTGGGCGGGCAGGCGACGTTCCCGATTTTCCCGGAATCGGAGACCATGTTCTTCCTGAAAGTAGTGGATGCGCAAATCGAGTTCGTGAAGGATGCCAGCGGCGCGGTGACCGCATTGATTTTGCATCAGGGCGGGCGCGATCAGAAGGCGCCGCGGATTCGTTGACGATGACGGTAGAGGGTAACCGGCTGATGAAGGCCTTCTTTGAGCAGCGGATCGGTGACAAGCCGACACCCGAGGGGAATCTCTACGGCGCCACCAATCAGGGAGGCGCGGCCGACCTGAGCGTGGTGTTTATGCTGACTCCCTGCGGTAAGTTCAAAGTGCTGCACAGCTTCCAGGGAGGGACCGACGGAGCCAATCCGTATTCGGGCGTGGCGCTCGATTCCGCCGGCAATCTTTACGGGAGCGCAAGCAGGGACAGCGTAACAATTGCGTTGCGTCTGATGGTGCATTTCATCATGTGCCTCGCCTTCCCGAATCGGGTATTCACAGCGGAATCTCCTTTGCTGAATTCACATAGTCTTGCCAGGCCTCTTTGGCCCGCGGAAGCGGCCAACGGCTCCTATTTTGGCACGGTCTTCAAGACGTTATAATAAGAGTATTGAAAGTCACCCTCCTCGTCATCTTCCTGGCTGCAAGTTTGTTTGCCGGAAGCAGTCTTGTTGAAGACGGATACCAGCATTTCTACAACCTCGAATACGACCAGGCTTTGGCTGATTTCGATCGGGCGATCGCCCTCCAGCCGGATTCTCCGGATTTGTACAACCATGCGGCCGAGGCCATCGTATTCCGCGAGATGTATCGGGACGGCGCCCTCGAAAGCGAACTGGTTACGGGCAACAACTCCCTGCTGCGCCGGGCCAGGCTCAATCCCGCGCCGGATACGGAACAGCGCTTCCTGAACGAGGTCCGCAAGGCTCTCGATCTGGCGCAGGCCCGCCTCCGCCGCAATCCCAACGACACGGGGGCGCTGTACGCCATGGGCATCACCTACGGCCTGCGCGCCAACTACTACTTTCTGGTCCGGAAAGCCTGGCTGGATGCGCTGCGCGACGCCACCACCGCCCGCAAACTGCACAACCGGATCAGCGAGTTGGATCCATCCAACGTGGACGCGCGCCTGGTGCAGGGCCTGCACGACTATATAGTGGGAAGCCTGACCCCGTTGTATCGCATGCTGGGCTTCCTGGCCGGCCAGCGCGGGGACAAGGAACTCGGCATCCGCACGATTGAGAACGTCGCTGCCCACGGCGTCGAGGACCGCATTGAAGCCGAGATTTTTCTCGCCGCGCTTTATCGCCGCGAGCATCAGCCGCGCAAGGCTCTGCCTATCGTGGACGGTTTGATTGCGCGCTTCCCCCGCAACTACCTTTTCCGCTTCGAGCGGGCGGGGATTTATGCCGCGCTGGGCGACGGTAAACAAGCCATCGGCGGAATCGAGGAAGTGGCGCGCTTGAAAACCACGGGAGCGCCCGGCTACAGCCGGGTACCCTGGGAGATGATTTATTACCAGTTGGGAGCTATCCAGTTCTGGTCCAACGACCTGCAGGCTGCCCTGGCGAATATGCAGAGGGTGACGGCCAAGGCGGATGAGGTGGACTTGAACACCGGGGTGCTGGCCTGGATGCGGGTCGGCCAGATTTACGATCTCAACCAGCGCCACGATCTGGCCGTCGAAGCCTACAAAAAGGCAATCGCCTATGCTCCCGAGGCCGAAGCCGCCCGGGAATCGCGCCGCTACATCTCCTCTCCCTACCGCCGGGCCGAGCCGCAGCCGTCACGGAGCGGAGTTTAGCCCGCTGCTATTGTTCCACCGTCACTTTGACGGGCTGTTCGATGAGCTTCGGCTCCTTTCCCGTCGTCAGCAGCATCAAGGCGAAGCGGCCCGCCGTGGCCTTAGTCGGGATTTTGAACTTCAGACTGGTGGCCTCCTGCTCGGTCACCTCCACCACCACGTCGTTCTTTCCATCCGTCAGGTAGACCTTGGCCACCTGATTCTTCTCCAGGTTCTCCCCGGCCACCGTGATCACATCCCCGGCCTTCCCGTTGTCCGGGTCAACGGTAGTCATCCGTGGCATGGCCTGCTCCGCATACGCGGCGAGGCAGGCTGCCAGGCAAAGTGGCACTGCAAAAGACAGTTTCATCTGAAATCTCCGTCTCCAGTAATCACTGTATGCCCATTGCGCGCCGAATTCAAGCGAATCCAGGCGTATTCCAGCCGGTCGCGAGACGGTCTTACAGCCAGTCGAGCTGGGCGTACCGCTCGCCGGTCAGATGTAGAAACAATTGTTCCAATGTCCGGAACTGGCGCCCGTCGTGCGCGAGAGAGCCGCCGCGATCGAGCGCGGTGATGTCTCCCTGCCACACCAGCTTGCCCGGAGGCGTGATGATGGCCACCTGCGAGCAAGTCCGCTCCACGGTCTCGAGGACGTGCGTGGTCAGAAACACCGTGCGTCCCTGCGCCACAATCCCGTGCAGCCACTGCTTGATCGAGGCCACGCCCGCGGGATCGATGCTCTCGAATGGCTCGTCCAGAAACAGCAGCTCCGGTGTGTGAATCACCGCCGCGGCAAACGCCACGCGCTTGCGCATACCCGCGCTGAATTCCGAGAGCCGCTTCTTACCGGTGCCGCCCAGTTCCATGGCGTTGAGCAGCTCGCCCACGCGGCGGCGCGCCGTCGCTTCGTCCAGGCCGAACATACGCGCCTGGAAAAAGAGAAATTCGTGCGCATAGAGCGCGTCGAACAGGCCCAGCGTTTCAGGCATCACACCCATGCGCCGCTTTAGCGCCACGCTGCCGTCGTGGAGCGGCTCGCCCAGAATCCGGATCTCGCCGGCGGTGGGGTCGAGCAATCCGGTGAGGCAGCCGATGGTGGTGCTCTTTCCCGATCCGTTCGGTCCCAGGAACCCGAACATCGTTCCGCCGGGCACCGTGAGCGAGAGATCTTCGACGGCTGTGGTCTCGCCATATTTCTTGGTCAAATTGAAAACTTGAATCGCGGGAGTCACAAGTCAGTTCCGCCCTTCGAGAGCATTCAACAGCCGCTCCCTTCGCTCAATGAAAACTGCCGCTCCGCGCCGCAGAGAGAAGAAATATAGGCCGGCGGCAAGCAATACCGCTGGAATCGACACCCACCAGTATTGTAGGACGATCTCCGGGCCGGCCATCTGGTCCAGGGCAGTAGCGCCGCCCAGCATCAGCAATATGCCGCCGATGAGCAGCACGTTGGCGCTGAATGACAGTTGGTTTCCGAAGGTAGTCTCGAATGCCGTACGCCGCGGCGCCAGAAGCGAGGTCCAGATCGCCAGTGCATTGAAAAATAATAGGCCGCCCACCGCGCTGCCCGCCAACATCGGCGCCATGCGCCAGTCGAATGGAACCGGCGCCAGGACCAGCCATAGCAACAACGCTACCGGCGGCAACAGGCATCCCACGAACACGGCCGTGTAGCTGCTTGCGCGCAGGATTGCTTCCGGTGATATCGGCAGGAGGAAGTAGCGGCGAAACCCGGACGCGTCAAATCCAAACTGATTGGTGCACATGGTTGCCGTTGCCAGGAATCCGACGACCGCGAAGGCCCCCAGCGAGACGACGAATTTGTGGCGGGGATCTCCCGGCAGCGGTCTGCCGAGCGTGACAAACGCCAGCACCGGGAGCGCGATGCTAAAGTTGAGGCGCACCTTGTTCGAACGCGAATAGTACCGCAGCGATCTGGCGACCAGAGGCGCCATCGCCGGCCCGAAAATGGACGCAACGCGATCGTAGCCGCTGATCCAGACTATCGCCGCGGCTGCCACGTTACGCGGGCGCGCCGCGGCCCGTTCGATCATTGCCAGCGCCGCCAGCAGGAACACAATCCACTCCGCCATCAGCCCCAGGTTAAAGATCAGCGAGGATTTATTCGGATGCACCACCAGCGCGGCGGCCGCGAAAGGCGGCGAGAACCGCAGTGCCAGCATACTTCTCTGTATAAACCCTTGCGCTGTTGCCATTCTGGGCGCCAGCATGCTGGGCAAAATGCAAACAGTCAATAACATCAAGCCCAGAATCGCCGTACCCCCTCTAACTCGCGACAACCATTCGATCAGCGAGGCGAGTACGCGCGCCACCAGGTAATCCGTGATCACCAGCAGCAGCACTGCCACAACGCCCAGCCAGAACCCGCCTGCGCCAAACACGTACATTCCGGTGGAAAGGCCCAGATCGAGGCCCAGGATTATAATCCACATGGGCTCCAGAATGCCGGTCAAGTGTCTCGCCGCCAGCCGTTCTATGGGGTTCAGCGGGAACCTGCGCAGCGCCGCGTCGGAGAAGGCGGCATTGACGCCGAACCCCAACACCACCGATGCGACAATGGCGTTGAGAAAGAGCGCGCCCAGCACGGCCCGCGCTACCATCTCCGCCTGGCCCGAGCGCACCGCCAGCATCGCGGCGCCATACCCTCCGGCGGTAAATGCGATCAGAACGAGAAGGGCGGAGGCGTAGCCCACCATGAACAGCGCGATCCTGCCGTTGCGTGTGCGCGTCTGAGCCCACAGCAGCTTGTAGCGCAGCCCCACCAGGCGGAAGACCAGTTGCGAGTCCATAGCTCCAAGTCCCCCATTCTACAGGGTTCTGGGTGGCGGGGAGGGTTCTGGGTTCGCGAGCATCTGCGAGTGACGCACGATGTCCCGTTCATCTTTGGTTCTCACAGGGGTTCTAAACATGGAGCTGGCGGAGGGATTTGAACCCCCGACCCTCTGATTACAAATCAGATGCTCTACCAACTGAGCTACGCCAGCCTGGTGGAGCGGGAGGCGGGAATCGAACCCGCAACCAACAGCTTGGAGGGCTGTGACTCTACCATTGAGTTACTCCCGCACTGAGATTTCATTGTAGAAAATGCCGATATGCCGGGTCAAACTGAGGCGCCAAACAAATAGAGCAGCACCGGGATGACGGCTTTGTCATCGAACTGCAGGAGGTTCTGCATTTCGAAGGTGAAGAAGCGGCCATCGCTCAGTAAGTCGCGTTCGGCATCGAGCAAGGAACCCAGCGGGCTTCGGCCACAGCGTTGCGATGGCGCGGAGTGAACTTCAGCCCGTTGAGCTCGCAGAGAGCTTCGATCCATCCCACGGCCCAGGTGAGATCGCTATGCTTGCCGAGCGCTGCCAGCGGGCAGAACGCCAGATGGGTGCGGGGTCCGACCAAGTCATAGAAAGAGCCTGCAGGTTGAAGCGAAACGGCGTAGCGCCGGTGGTGGCGGCGTAAAGCAAAGGCGGCCTGTGCTTGGGTATGAGGGCGGAGGGATTCTCGCGCAGACCAGCCCAGACGGAAGTGACCAGCAGTATGTCGGCCAGATTCAGAGTGTGCAACAGCGGCCGGCGGACGTTGGAATATCCGTCTCCCGGTATGGAGTCGCGCCAGGCCTCGACCGCATTAACGGTTTCGAGCCGGCAGCCGAAGCCCAAGATTCTGAAGGGTCTTGCTGGCGGTGCGCACGCTCTCGTGCAAGGCAGCGGTATCCTCTGCCGCCATGTCGCGGGCGTCCAGGTTGATGGCGTCCTCCGCGGTCTTGAAGAGTTGATCCTTCCATCCGCCCGCTTGCCGAGCCAGCGCCAGCTGAGCATCCCGCTGGCTGGCCCAACCGCGCTCAGCGTCCTGGAGTTGCACCCAGGGAGCGTAGCCGTTGGGCAGGCGCCGCTCTCGTTTCTGATTGGTGAAACCGGCCAGGCGACCCAGGCGCCGCCAATCGGTGCCGGCTGGATCTCCTCCATAACGACGGGCCAAGTAACCGCCGATGGCCATCGCCACGGCGGGCTCCGGCAAAGGGTTGCAGGTAAACCTCGCATCCCTCCCTATTACGGATACGCAGGAAGCGCACCGTAGCCGGCTGAGCGATTTGCATGCGCTCGCCTGGTGAGCAAGGGAAGAATTTAGCGGCGAAAAGCGAGTGTTGCATCTCGCCACTGTCTCAAAAAAGGGCGCAGTCCAGCGCAGTCCATTCTACACAATTCGACACTATTTCAGCTTTGTCGAAAACCGGGAGCACTACGCGCCGACCGGCGCCCCCGCGATCTGCCGCAGTACATACGGCAGAATACCGCCGAACCGGTAATATTCGACCTCCGGCGGCGTATCCACGCGCACATGCACGTCGAAGGTCGTTTCCTTGCCCGCTTCGTCGACGGCCAGCACGCGAGCCCGCCGCGAGCCCTCCAGCGCCTCGCGCACGCCCCTCACACTGAACAGTTCGTGGCCGGTCAGTTTGAGGCTGCGAGCGCTCTCCCCTTCGATGAACTGCAGCGGCAGCACTCCCATTCCCACCAGGTTAGTCCGGTGTATGCGCTCGAAGCTCTCCGCGATTACGGCCTTCACGCCCAGCAGCAGCACACCCTTCGCCGCCCAATCGCGCGACGAGCCGGAACCATACTCCTTGCCCGCCAGGATCACCAGCGGTATGCCTTCCTCCTGGTATCGCATCGAGGCATCGTAGATGAACATTTGCTCGCCGTCGGGCAAATGCCTGGTCCACCCGCCTTCCGTGCCCGGCGCAAGCTGGTTTCGCAGGCGCACATTGGCCAGCGTGCCGCGCACCATCACCTCATGATTGCCGCGCCGCGCGCCGTAAGAGTTGAAGTCTCTCGGCTGGACCCCCTGCTCGATCAGATAACGGCCCGCCGGACTGTCCTTGGCAATCGACCCGGCCGGCGAAATGTGGTCGGTCGTAATCGAATCGCCCAGTAACGCCAGCACGCGCATCGCGTGAAGATCCTGGATGGCCTTTTCGGGGTCCACCATGTTGTCGAAATAGGGCGGGCGCTTGATGTAAGTCGACCGCGCATCCCAGACATAAATGTCACCGGAGGGCACCGGCAGGCTGTTCCAGTTGGAATCGCCTTCGAAGGCCTTCTCATACTCGTGCTGGAACATCTCGCTCCGGATCGACGCGCGCACCGTCTTGCGCACCTCTTCATCGCTCGGCCAGATATCGCGCAAATATACCGGTCCCCCCGCGGAATCCTCGCCCAGCGGTTCGCTGGTCAAGTCGATATCGATGCGCCCGGCCAGCGCATAGGCCACCACCAGCGGCGGCGATGCCAGGTAGTTCGCTTTCACCAGGGCATTGATGCGCCCCTCGAAATTGCGGTTGCCGCTGAGCACCGCCACCACCGCCAGATTTTCCGTCTGCACCGCCGCGGCCACCGCGTCTGGAAGCGGCCCGCTGTTGCCGATGCACGTCGTGCAGCCATAGCCCACCAGGTGGAAATTCAGCGCCTCCAGGTACGGCATGAGCCCGGCCTCGCGATAATAGTCCGAGACCACCTTCGAGCCGGGCGCGAGACTCGTCTTCACCCACGGCTTGGGCTTTAAGCCGCGCTCGACAGCCTTCTTCGCCAGCAGCCCGGCCGCCAGCATCACCGAGGGGTTCGAAGTGTTCGTGCAACTGGTGATCGCGGCAATCACTATCGACCCGTTATCGATCGTGGACGGGTGGCTGTTCATGTTGATCTCGACGGGGTTGTGCGCCCCGCCGAACGCATCGTTGAAATTCTTTTTCACGTCTCCCAGATTCACGCGATCCTGCGGACGCTTGGGTCCGGCCATCGACGGCGTGATCGTGGCCAGATCCAGATCCACGTTTTCCAGATAAACCGGGTCGGGAGTCTGGTCCGTGCGAAACAGGCCCTGCTCCTTGGCATAGGCTTCCACCAGTTCGACCAGGCTTGCATCGCGATTGGTGAAGCGCAGATATTCGAGCGCCTCGGCGTCGATCGGGAAGAAGCCCACGGTAGCTCCGTATTCCGGCGCCATGTTGCCCACGGTGGCCCGGTCCGCGACGCTTAGCGCGCTGAGGCCCTGCCCGTAGAATTCGACGAACTTGCCCACCACGCCCTTCTTGCGCAGGATCTGTGTGATCGTCAGGACGAGATCGGTGGCCGTGCACCCTTCCGGCATGCGGCCGTGCAGCTTGAATCCCACCACCGGCGGCAGCAGCATCGAGATCGGCTGGCCGAGCATGCACGCTTCGGCTTCGATGCCGCCCACGCCCCAGCCCACCACGCCCAGGCCGTTGACCATCGTGGTGTGCGAATCGGTGCCCACCACCGTGTCCGGATACGCCTCCCAGCCTTGCGCAGCCTTGCGGCGGAATACGGCCGATGCCAGGTATTCCAGGTTCACCTGGTGTACGATACCCGTGTCCGGCGGCACCACGCGAAAGTTTTGAAACGCGGTCTGCCCCCAGCGCAGCAAGATGTAGCGTTCCCGATTGCGTTGGAATTCCAGCAGCGCATTGAACTCGAATGCATCCGCGGTGCCGTAGCGATCCACCTGGACGGAATGATCGATCACCAGGTCTACCGGCAAAAGCGGATTGGCCAGCCTGGCGTCCGCGCCCATGGCGGCCAGCGCATCGCGCATCGCGGCCATATCCACCACGCAGGGCACGCCGGTGAAATCCTGCAGCAGAACCCGCGCGGGCATGAAGCTGATCTCTTTGCTTGTTGATCCGGCGGCGGCGTGCGCTACGTACTCGATATCCGCCGCGGTTACGCGCCGACCGTCTTCCTGGCGCAGCAGGTTCTCCAGCAAAACTTTGGTGGTAAAGGGCAGGCTGGCAACGTTGCCGACGCCTTTTTCTTCCAGGCTGTTGAGGCGAAAAATCCGGTAGTCGATATTACCGGCGCGCAGCTTGGATGCTGCGCCGAAAGAATTGGTGGGCATGCTTCTAGCATATAGCCGCGCGGAGAGCTGCGGCGGCGCTGGCGGCCGACAAAGGTTAGTTTCCCGCGCCGATGGACGCCTGATTAAGGGCGGTCATCGCCGCCAGCGAGTCCATGTAGTCCCGCCAATGCACGATCTTGCGGTTTTCGATAGTAACCACTGAGATGAACCGGTTGTCGTAGGAGGCGCCGGTAGCGACTATCTTGCCATGCACCTCGTATTCGATGATCACGACACGAGCGTCCTGCGATCGGTGAATGACGAGCGAGTCCGAGCCATGCAGGACGATGTTGTTGCCGTAGCCTGCATAGAGCGCCATGAGCGCATCACGACCCTTCACTGTTTGGGGCCAGCCTGGAAAAATATATCGAAACTCGAACACCACATCGTCGGCGATGGTATCAAAATAGTGGTCGCCGTCGACCAGACCGGCCAATCCCCGCTGTGATATTTCGAAGAATGGGTCGAGCGCGGTGAAGGCCGCGTACTTAGGATCAGTCACCAATTGACTCCTGTTGTCGTCTGGGAAGGTTCGGGCGAATGAACCCGCATCAGCCCGACTACCCCACCGTCACTGTGGCACGCGCGACCACATCGGCCACTTTCGCCAGAGCCAGCTCGCAGCCTTCCCGGTCCACGTCATAATGCGTGACCGCCCGCATCACGCTAGGGGCGATCGTATTGATCAGCACCCCGCGCTCCTTCAGCCGCGCACTCACTTCGGCGCCCGAAAGCCCGGTTCCACTTACGTCGAAGATGACGATGTTGGTCTGCACCTTCGCCGGATCGATCTGGATGCCCGGAATGCGGGCCAGCCCCTGCGCCATCACGCGGGCATTGCGATGGTCCTCGAACAGCTGCCGCGGACTCTGCTCCAGCGCGATCAGACCGGCGGCCGCCAGCACCCCGGCCTGCCGCATACTTCCGCCCAGCCGCTTGCGGTAGAGCCGCCCCCGATCGATGGCGTCCGCGTCGCCCGCCAGCATCGAGCCCACCGGCGCGCCCAGCGCCTTCGAAAGGCAGAACATCACCGTATCCACTTTGGCGGCGATCTCGCGCACGGACTTGCCGCAGGCCTCCGCGGCGTTGAACACGCGGGCCCCATCCATGTGGACTTTCAAGCCGCGCTCGTGGGCGTTGTCGCAGATCTCGTGAATCGTCTCCAGCGGGTAGACCCTGCCGCCGGCGATGTTGTGGGTGTTCTCGATTTCGATCAAGCCGGTGCGCGCGGCGTGCGGGCCGAGCGGACGAATCTCAGGCTCTATACGATCCCAGCTCAGAATGCCATCGTCGGTATGAATAGGCCGCGCCAGGCAGCCGCAAAACCAGGCCATCATCGAGAGCTCGTAATTGAGCACGTGGCCGCGTGCATCGCAAATCACTTCCTCGCCGTGCCGCGTGTGCAGCTTCATGGCGATGGTGTTGCCCATGGTGCCGGTGGGCACGAACACCGCGGCCTCTTTACCTGCTATTTCGGCGGCGCGCCGTTCGAGCAGGTTGACGGTCGGGTCTTCGCCGTAAACATCGTCGCCCACTTCGGCTTCCATCATGGCCCGGCGCATTTCCGGCGTAGGCTTGGTGACCGTGTCGCTGCGCAGATCGATCATGTGGTCAGAAACTCCTGAAAAACTTCGTTCGACAGCATCACGCCGCGGCTGGTGAGGCGCAGCGTCTCCCCGTCGCTCTCGAGCAGGCCTTGCTCGAGGAAGCGCCGTATGGGCTCGCGAAAATGCCGCCATTCGTGCGGTTCCGGGCGAATCCCGCGGGTAAGGCGAAGGCCTACGAAGAAACGTTCTTCGAGTGCATCGCGCGCGACGCTCACCGGCCGCCACGCGCCGAGATAATCGGTCACCGATTCCGGGTTTTGCCAGCGCAGGCCTCCATCGAAGGAATGCGCGTCGCAGCCGAAGCCGGCGTAAGGCTCCAGGTTCCAGTATTTGAGGTTGTGACGGGATTCGTGGCCCGGCACCGCGAAATTGGAGATCTCATAGCGGGGCAGGCCCAGCGCGGCCAGCCGCTCGACGGCCATCTCGTACAGATCGGCCGTAAGCTCTTCGGAGGGCCGGTCGGCCGCGCCGTAACGCGCTCCGCCCGCCAGAATCTCGCGGCCCAGCCGGCTATCCTCATCCACTTCGAGCATGTAGACGGAAACATGATCGGGCTCCAGCCGTCCGATCCAATCGAGCGACTCGCCCCAGCTTAGGGCGGTCTGTCCGGACAGGCCGGCGATCAGGTCAATGTTGATCTTGCCGATGCCGAAACTGCGCAGCACAGCGATTTCGGCAGCGACGGTCTGCGCGGTGTGCTTGCGGCCGGCGCGCGTAATCTCCCGCTCGACGAACGACTGCATACCGAGGCTGACACGGTCGATACCGGCCTTCGCCCAGGCGCGGGCCTTCTCCGGTGTGACGGTGCCGGGCGCCGCTTCGAGTGTAGCTTCGAGCCACGGCCGGCCGGGAATGCGTGTAAGTATGTCGGCCAGCGTGTCGGGGTCCAGAGAGCTGGGCGTTCCGCCGCCTAGAAAAACCGTCTCCGGTCGCCAGGCCCACTCGTGCCGGTCGATTTCCGCGCGCAGCGCGTCGAGATAACGGGCTTCCAGACCGCGCGGAAACACACCGGAGGCGAAGTTGCAGTAGGTACACTTCTGCGCGCAAAAGGGATAGGAAACGTAAACGCCTGGCACGTGTCTTTATGATACCGTGCCCGCTACTGCTTCAATTCTTCCACGATCTCCGCCGCCACTGCGCGGGCTTTCTCCAGCGCGCCGGGCTCGAAGCTGATGGCGCCTACGCGCGCGTGCCCGCCACCGCCGTAGCGCTCGCAGATAGTGGCCAGGTTGTGCTTGGGCACTTCCTGCACCCACGGATTCGATCCCACCGAAATCTTCGTACGGAAGCTCGAGGGGCTCACCGAGACGGTATAAATGGAATTGGGGAACAGGTAATAGGGGATGAACTTGTTATAGCCTTCCAGGTCGTAGCCGGTAAGGTCGAAATAGACTACGCCATCATCCTCGACGGCGCGCCCCCCGATCATCCCCACGGAATCCAGATGCCTTTGGTATAAGGGCTCGAACAACGCCACGATCTCGGGCTCCGCGGCGATTTCCTCCAGCTTGCGGTGCTGCATCCAGCGGATAATCTGCTGTATGATCCCGGAGCCTTTGGCGCCCTCGATCACCAGGGTCAGCTTCATGGCGGGCGCTCCCAGCTCGACGGCCGTTTTGGCGTCCGGATACTGCGCGCCATCGATGATATTGGCCCAGTCGACCAGTTGCCGCAGGTCCGCCGCCTGGAAGCCGAAGCGCTCGCTGGCCACCGCGCAAATGAACGATGTGCAGGATTTATAAGTGGGGTCATAGAGCTTCCGGCCGCTGTGATCCTGGCGGAAATGCTCGGCGTCCTCGGGCGTGAGGAAGGCGCTCTGGTGGTGGTCGAACCACCACGTCAGCCGCGGATCGCTCGAATACTTGAAGTCGACGATAGCGTTTACGTCGCCATCGAAGAGGCTCTCCTCGAAGAGCTGGGATGCCTTGTGGGCCATTCCCGTATACGCAAATTCGGCGTCGGGGTGGAAGGCCCCTTGCATGAAGCGCGTAAAGTATGCGGCGGAAGCGGCGCCGTCAAAACAATGATCGTGGTAGAGGATGCGTACGCGCATGGTGGAGCAACAGGTGGAAAACCTACCAGCTTGCCTGAACCGGGCCAGTAAATGCAAGTGCGGTAATTCCCGGCGCTAAAATAGGAGGCTGTGCACCGCTTTGTTCTCCATAATGACGAGATCCAGGAGGCCTCCGCCAAAGTGCTGGCGCCGGGACAGGTGGGGCTGCTGTCCGGATGGGGCGTTTTCAGCACCATGCGCGTGGCGGATGGCGTGCTCTTCGCCTTCGAGCAGCATTGGGCGCGCATGAGTAAGGACGCGGCCGCGCTGCGCGTGTCTCTTCCGCCCGAATCCGAGCCGGTCCGCCGCAAGCTGCTGGAGCTGGTAGAAGCCAACCAGGCGTATAACGCGACCATGCGGGTGGTGGTGGTGCGCAATACCGGCGGCATGTGGCAAGGCCCCGGCAGCGGCCGCTCGAGCGACGTGATTGCGCTGACGGCCGAGACCAAGAAATGGGGCGAAGGCGTCAAGCTGTGCTGGACGCCGCGGGCGCGCTATGCGGCCGGAGAATTCGCCGGCGCCAAAATCCTATCTTGGGCTGCCAACCTCACCTGGCTCGAGAGGGCGGAGGCCCGCGGTTTCGATGAGACCATTCTGCTGAACGAGCGCGGCGAGGTCGCCGAGTGTACTTCGGCGAACATTTTTGCGGCCGTGGGAGACCGGGTTTGGACGCCGGAGATCGGCTCGGGATGCCTGCCGGGCGTGACGCGCGAATTGCTGCTACGCCAGATCCGGGTTCCCGGATACACCATCGCCGAGAGGGCCCTGTTGCCCGCGGACCTGGAGCGCGCCGACGAAGTATTCATCACCTCCACCACCCGAAATCTGCTGCCGGTGGTGGAGCTGGAGGGGCGCCCCATCCCGCATTCCGGGCCGGCATGCGCGGCCATGCGGACTGCATTCGCCGCTTATGTCGAGGAGTATGTGAGGGACGCGGGGACGCGGAGACACGGGGATACGGAGCGAGCGAGGGGGTGAGCCGCCCGCCGCGCAGCATGATCCAACAAGAGAAGCGTCGTTGCCCCACAGTAAAGTCAGGCGGCACGACTTGGACGTTAGGTTCTCCACTTCTTGGAAACGCCGCGCCTTTGACACCCGGCGGCGGGCATTGATAACATCGGGGCCATATTTGAAAGGACCCTGGAATCCAATCCTACCGGCATTATCGGGCAGGTCAAAAGGAGGGTTTATGACGAGGACAGGGCAACACCAGCGCTGCATATCCGCGATCCACTGGCTGGAGGCAAGCGGTGCGCTGACACTAGGGGCGATGTTGGTGACAGCGGTGATCGGGACAGCAGCGGCGCAGGCGCAGACGTATACCGTGCTACACAGTTTTAAGGGATCTCCTACGGACGGCAGCGGCCCCGAATCCGGACTAATCGGAGACTCGGCGGGCAATCTCTACGGCACCACGTTAGGCGGCGGCGCATCGGACGCTGGAGTGGTGTTCAAGCTAGATAGGACCGGCACGGAGACGGTGCTGTACAACTTCACAGGGGGAGCGGACGGATCGGAGCCGTCGGCAGGTCTGATCCGAGACTCCGCGGGCAATCTCTACGGCACTACTTCCTAAGGCGGCGCATCAGGCCACGGAGTAGTATTCGAACTGGATACGGCGGGCACGGAGACGGTGTTGCATAGCTTCACAGGGGGAGCGGACGGGTCGGACCCCTACGCAGGTCTGATCCGAGACTCGGCAGGCAATCTCTACGGCACAACCCTTCTCGGTGGCGCATCGGGCGCAGGAGTAGTTTTCAAGGTGGATACGACCGGCACGGAGACGGTGCTGCATAGCTTCTCAGGGGGAACGGACGGGGGGGCTCCCCAAGCAGGTCTGATTCGAGGCTCAGCCGGCGATCTCTACGGCACTACTGTTCAAGACGGCGCATCGGGCGCAGGAGTAGTTTTCAAGCTGGATGCGATCGGCGAGACTGTGCTGTACAGTTTCACAGGGGGGGCGGACGGGTCGAACCCTTTCGGAAGTTTGGTCCGGGACTCGGCAGGCAATCTCTACGGCACGACGGAAAGCGGCGGCGCGTCGGGCGCTGGGGTAGTGTTCAAGCTAGATACGACTGGCACGGAGACGGTGCTGTACAGCTTCACAGGGGATGCGGACGGGGGGTACCCCTACGCAGGTCTAATCCGAGACTCGGCAGGCAATCTCTACGGCACTACTTCCAGCGGCGGCGCGTCGGGCCAAGGGGTAGTGTTCGAGTTGGACACGACGGGCACGGAGACGGTGCTGTACAGCTTCACAACGGGGGCGGATGGGGCGTTCCCGTACGCAGGTCTGATCCGAAACTCGGCAGGCAATCTCTACGGCACTGCTACCTACGGCTATGGAGTAGTGTTCAGAATCCAACCTTGACGGCCCGGGACGTGGTACTTTCGCTCCAACTGCCGCCAGCGATACTGGCGCAGGTATCCCGCTGTTTGGTGCAACGGCCCACTCCGTTGCACCGGTAGTCACAGTTCTCGCGGCCGTGCCGGGTTCCGGGGCGACACTCTGGTCAGGTTGACAACTCCCGGCCACGCGCCATGCGTGGTCCCATGTCATTGGAAACCGAATATGTGCATTTACGGCAACCGGTACCGATGGGTCACCGCATCGATGGCTGGCGGGTCTGTTGGCTTGGGCCAGCCGGGCATTCGACAATATTCTGTGCAATCCAATCTATACCGGAATCATCTGGATTCCCACGTAGCTTTTCCACGGGACGCCACGGAGCTAAGTACCCTTACGCTTTCTATGCATTTGACACACCGCGGCGGGCATTGATAACATCTGTGCAAATCCTTGAAAGGACCCTGGAATCCGATCCTAACGGCATTATCGGGCACGTAAAAGGAGGATTTATGACGAGGACAGGGCAACACCAGCGCTGCATTTCCGCGATCCACTGGCTGGAGGCAAGCGGTACGCTCGCACTAGGGGCGATGTTCGTGACAGCGCTGATCGGGACACCAGCGGCGCAGGCGCAGACGTATACCGTGCTACACAAGTTCAAGGGAGCTCCTACGGACGGGCGCTACCCCGAATACGGACATCTAATCGGAGACTCGGCGGGCAATCTCTACGGCACCACTTACAGTGGCGGCGCGTCGGGCTACGGAGCGGTGTTCAAGCTAGATCCGGCCGGCACGGAGACGATACTGTACAGTTTCACAGGGGAGGCGGATGGTGGGTTCCCCAACGCAGTGATCCGAGACTCGGCGGGCAATCTCTACGGCACCGCTGGCTCGGGCGGCGCGTGGAACTCCGGAGCGGTATTCAAGCTGGATCCGGCCGGCACGGAGACGGTGCTGTACAGCTTCACAGGGAGAGCGGACGGAGCGAAACCCCTCGCAGGTCTGATCCGAGACTCGGCAGGCAATCTCTACGGCACTGCTTCCGCCGGCGGCGTATCGGAATATACAGGGGTAGTGTTCAAGCTAGATACGGCCGGTACGGAGACGGTGCTGCATACCTTCACAGGGGGAGCGGACGGGGGGGACCCCGAAGCAGGTCTGATCCGAGACTCAGCCGGCGATCTCTACGGTACTACTTCCGGCGGCGGCGTGTCGCACGAGGGAGTGGTATTCAAGCTGGATGCGACCGGCGAGACGGTGCTGTACAGTTTCACAGGAGGTGCGGATGGATCGCAGCCCGTCGGTGGTCTGCTCCGAGATTCGGCAGGCAATCTCTACGGCACCACTCCCTACGGCGGCGCATCGGGCAACGGAGTAGTGTTCAAGCTGGATACGACTGGCACGGAGACAGTGCTGTACAGCTTCACAGGGGGAGCGGACGGATCGCAGCCCGAAGCGGGTCTAATCCAAGACCCGGAAGGCAATCTCTACGGCACTACTTACTACGGTGGCGCACCGGAGAACGGAGTAGTGTTCGAGTTGGACACGACGGGCACGGAGACTGTGCTGTACAGCTTCGCAGGGGGAGCGGACGGATCGAACCCCTATGCAGGTCTGATCCGAGACTCGGCAGGCAATCTCTACGGGACTGCTCGTTTCGGCGGCATATCGGGCAGTGGAGTAGTGTTCAGAATCCAACCTTGACGGCATCCCGCTGTTCGGGGCAACTGCCCACTGCGTTGCACCTGTAGAGACCTTGACCGCTACCACGTCCCCGTTCTCGGGGCCGTGCCGATCCTGGACGCGGTTGCCGCCACGGGTTAGAGAGACGCGGACCCAGGCCTACCGAGTCAGCAGAAAGCCGTGATACACACTGCCCCGGTCAAGGTAAAATCCCGCGACGGCCCCCGTGTTGCTGATGCCAGTGGGGCCGGTTCCCGTATTCGCCCGTTGACCTGAGCCAGGAGCTCTGAACGTGATAATGGCGCCATTCGAAGTGCGCACGTAGCCATAATTCACATCGCCGGAGTCAGTAAATTCCCCTGCGATAGCGCCCGCCGCATCGATGCTCTCCGCCGAAGTGCTGGCGCCCGGAATACCGAATGTGGTTATCGTGCCATCGGCATCGCGTACGAATCCATGTTCCACGGCGCTCGCGTCACTGTACGAGCCCGCGATAGCCCCAGTCGAGTTGATGCTCGCGGGCAGGGCGCCCTGGTATGGGCCGGTGCCTGCGCCCGGAACATCGAACGTGGTGATCGTGCCATCGGCGGCGCGCACGAAGCCATGGTACACGGTGCTGGCGTCAATGTAGTTTCCCGTGGTAGCCCCAGCAGCGTTAATGCTGAAGGCGGCGGTGCCCTGGTTTGCGCTTGTGCCTGCGCCTGGAACATCGAACCTGGCTATCGTGCCATCAGTGCCGCGCACAAAGCCGTGATACACGGAGCTCGCGTCAGAGTAGTATCCAGTTACCGCCCCTGCCGCGTTGATGCTATAGGGCACCGTACCCTCGTAGGAGACTGTGCCCCCGCCCGGAACGTCGAACGTGGTTAGCGTGCCGCCGGCGCCGCGCACAAAGCCGTGATACACAGAATTCGTGTCACGGTAGTATCCCGCGATGGTTCCCGCCACGTTGATACTCTTGGCGGTGGTGCCCTGGCTGTTAGCGGTGCCCGCGCCCGGAGCATCGAACGTGGTTATCCGGCCGTCGGCGGCGCGCACGAAGCCGTGATACACAAAGCCCTCGTCAACGTAATATCCGGCAATAGCCCCGGCCGTGTTTACGCCCAAGCCGATGGTGCCCTGGTAGTCGCCCGTGCCTGCGCCCGGAGCCTCAAACGTGGTGAAGGTGAGCGAGCCCGGCTGCTGCGCAGGCGTCCCCACGGCGAAAAGGAAAGCGAAGGCAAGCATTGCTTTCTTCATTTCGATCTCTCCTTGGTCGTCAAGGAGACGTGGAGACCAAAAAATGGTTCCAAGTGATCCGACTCACAGTCAAGCCCGACGCCGGCATGCACGGCCCGTAGCTTTAGCAGCCGGAATGATCGGCGATGGCTTCTTAAGCTCCCCGTCACCGCTTTTGGCGGCAGCGGATCAGTGCCTCGGAAGGCCGCCTGACATCTATCCGGCTGGAACCGGCATCTCGCAACAGCCTTTCGCTCCCCCAGGACGACTGCCCGTTTCCGGACCGCCATTCTGGGATCGAAGTTTCCGCCTACTGCTTCGATGCCCTGCTGAACTGTCAACAGAGCCGTTCGGCTCACGGCTACTTCGCTCTCCCCGGTTAGCCCCGGTTTGGGCGAGATCGATGCCGTAGGCCCGTTCCCTGCATCCTGCTCAGCAACCCCAGCCTCTCCTCGGATCTCCACTCCCCTTTGGGGCCTTTTGGACCCGTCCGGATCAAAGCGTTCGATCCGATTCCCGGCCAGGAAGCTCACCTTCCGAAATGCGTCCGGTTGCCCTTCGCTCCCCGCCGCCGGTTCTATTGGAATAGCGACAGCGTCGGATCAACGTTCCAGGCTCGTTTCGCTTCCGGGAGGCTCACTGTTCCTCGAACCTCTTGGAACCAAGTGATAGCTTGCCTCCGAAGGCCGGTTACAGTCAAATGAATTATGTGGTCCGGCAATAGTTTTCCTCAAGATTATCAGCACTTATTTTGTTTCAGTTACAAGACTGCTGCGGAGGATTGTTTGTGGATAAAACGTGAGTGGCAACGGTTGTTTCAAGAAACTTCGCATGCTACACGGAAACCGTAATCCGCATAGCAGAACTCCGGGGGAATGCTGCTGCGCGCGGCGCATCGCGCGATCTTGATGTGATGCCGCCAGGCTCCCCCTCGAGATGCGCGCCGCGTGCCCGTGGGCGGGCCTTGCGGATTCTGGGAGGGCGAGACTGCATAGTATTGCGGATCGTACCAGTCCGCGCACCATTCGTGAACGTTCTCGCAGATATCGAAGAGCCCGAAAGCATTGGGCGCGGAAACGCCCACCGGCTCAGGCCCGCGCGCCCAACGCGAGCCATACCCGGCGCGCTCACAGACGGGCAGATTACCCCACGGATAGAGACATTGCTCGAGTCCGCCGCGCGCGGCGCGTTCCCATTCAGCTTCGGTGGGTAAATGGAAGCGGCCACCGCATTCGTGCGATAGCCAATCGCAATAAGCCGCAGCGTCGAACCAGCTCACGCCAACCACCGGCTGCGCGGCATCGGCGAACTCCGGTTGACCCTGAAAAGGCGTGCAAGGCCGGCCGGTGGCGCGGCGGAAGACGTCGTAATCCGCGTTGGTGACCTGATAACGGCAGAGCAGAATCGGTGCAACCGTGACACGATGCATGGGCCGCTCCTCGTCGCGCCCATCCGGCTGGCCCATCCCGAACTCGCCGCCTGGGATAAGGACCATGTCATCCATGATGTCAACCATCGCTCGCCCCCGCCCTATCGCCCCCTCGCACCCCGGGGAGCCTTACGAGCGCGGCCCCGCTCCGGCTCGACGATGGAAAACTGCAGCTTGCGCTCGACCGCATCTACGCGGTCCAGGCTAACGCGCACCTGATCGCCGATCGAAAACTCCCGCCGGCTGTGCTGGCCGATGATCTTGCGCACGTTCTCGTGATAGGTATAGCGGTCGCCGGGCAGCGTTTCAATAGGCACCAGGCCCTCGATGAACAGGTTCTCCAGCTCGACGAACAAGCCGTACTTAGTGGCGCTGATCACCAGCGCGCCGAACTCCTCTCCCAGGCGCGCCTCCATGAATTTCACTTTCTTCCACTCCACCAGCTCCCGCTCGGCATCCGCGGCGCGCCGCTCCGATTGCGAGCATTCTTCGGCGATCGCGCGCAGCTCCGGCTCGGGCGGCGCGGGCTGGCCCGCCAGCGACGCCCTCAACAGCCGGTGCACGATCAAATCGGGATAGCGCCGGATGGGCGAAGTGAAGTGCGTGTAGCTATCCGTGGCCAGCGCGAAGTGGCCGGCATTCTCGGTGCTGTAGCGCGCCTGCTTGAGCGAACGCAGCATCAGATAGCTGAGAATGCGCTCCTCCGGCTGGCCTTCGATTTTAGCGACCAGTTTCTGGTAGTTGCGCGAAGAAATACTGACGACCGGATCCGCCAGCACAATGTCTTTGCGCACTTTCCGCCCGTCGCGCCCGCGGTCTTGATAGCCAAACTTCTTCACCGCAATCGCGCCAATGCCCAGCGAGTAGCCGAAGTGCGTCGCCACCTCCTCGAACTCCATAACGCGCTTGGGATCGGGCGGCTCGTGAATACGGTAAATGGATGCGTCCAAGGTCGCTTCGAGATGCGACGCGACGGCTTCATTGGCCGCCAGCATGAATTCTTCGATGATGCGGTGCGCGATGTTGCGCGGCGCGCGGACCACCCCGGTCATGGTGCCCCACTGGTCGAACTCGATCAGCGGCTCCGGGAGATCGAAGTCGATGGAGCCCCGCCGCGCCCGCTTGCGGTTCAGAATGAGGGCCAGCTCGCGCATGGTTTCGAAGCGCCCGATCAGCGGCGCATAGCGGGCGCGCAACGCGGCGTCGCCTTCCAGAAGCTGGTGCACGGCGGTATAGGTCATGCGCTCGGCGCTGCGGATCACGCCCGGGGTGAACTCCTGGCTGACACGGTCGCCCTGGTGATCGAATTCCATGAGCGCCGAGAGCACCAGGCGGTCCACCTGCGGCTTCAGCGAGCAGATATTGGTGGAAAGCTCGAAGGGCAGCATGGGCACGGCGCGGTCCGGGAAATAGACGCTGGTGCCGCGCAGGCGCGCCTCGGCGTCGATGGGAGTCCCCGGACGGATGTAGTGGCTTACGTCGGCGATGTGGACGTGCAGGGCGAAATTGCCGTTCGCCAGCCGGTCTACCCAAACCGCGTCGTCGAAATCCCGCGCGGTTTCGCCGTCGATGGTGACTACCTCGAAGCCGCGAAAATCCCGGCGTCCGTCAAGCTCCCCGGCGGCGATCGCATCGGGAACTTTTTCGGCCTGCTCCACCACCTCCGGCGGGAACTGGTGCGGCAGATGGTGCTTGCGGATGACGATCTCGACGTCGATCCCGAAATCGTCCGGATGGCCCAGAATCTCGATGACGCGCCCCGCAGCGCGCTCGCCGTCTTCCGGGAATTCAAGCAGCTCGACGTTTACGATAAGGCCGTCCAGGTCCGCGGGATCGGACACCTGGAGCGGAGGGGCTCCGATACGGTCGATCTGCCGCGTGCCAGCGGGGATCTCCAGGCCCTCTGGAATATCGATCCACTGTTGGATGCGGTCATCCTGTGGCACCACGTAGTTACCCCGGCGTCCGACATGGAACGATCCCACCACGGTGGGATGCGCGCGCTTGAGGACTTTCAGGATCTCGCCATCCGCGCGTCCGCCCGCCTCGATACGCGCGATGCGAACCAGGGCGCGGTCGCCATGCATGGCCTTGCGCGCCGAATCGGCCGGGATGTAGATATCCCCTGTGATACCCTCGACAGGCCGGTCGGAGATGAGGAAGCCGTAGCCGTCGCGGTGCATGTTTACGCGGCCGATGGCGTATTCGCGCGTGCGGGCGGTGACCACGTAGTGGCCGGGGCGGAACTCGACCAGGTCGCCGCGGGCCAGCAGGCGAGCGAGCGAAAGCTCCACGTCCGCGCGGTCCGAGCCCTTGGCCCCCAGCTCTCGAACCAACTGTTTGAAGTTAGCTTTAGCGTGCGGCAGGCGGGTGATGTGATCGAGCAGCGCCGCGTCCGTCATAGTTCGATTGTAGC
>Ga0302325_10002344_pt1 | contig 46163 bp, 36 predicted proteins | sample Palsa_T0_2_FD_201948 | JGI IMG/M metagenome (GOLD analysis project Ga0302325, IMG submission 201948) | Peat permafrost microbial communities from Stordalen Mire near Abisko, Sweden - Palsa_T0_2 | ecosystem: Environmental > Terrestrial > Soil > Palsa > Peat permafrost | place: Sweden: Abisko...
TTGGGGTTTACCCGCCATATCACTGCGGCGGTCGAGCTGGTCAACGACAACCGGCGCGGAGACCAAGGCCAAGGCGTTCGTCGCATTGACAAGGCCGGGTCATTCGGCAGAGTGCGTGCAACCCCCCCCCGAGAATGGTCCTGCCAGTCACACCCCACACCCCGGGGGCCGACTCTGCACCCGACGAACGCCGGGCTGTTCGCGATGTGGTCATTCGCCTGGCCGGCAATTCCCAGGACGGCATTCAGACGATCGGCGGATTCCTGGCGCGCCTGGCCGGCCGGTCCGCGCAGGACGTGATGACGTACATGACGATCCCGTCGACGATTTCCGGGGGTCCGTCCATCTTTCAGGTGCGCATGGGCTCCGGCGAGATCCTCTCGTCCGGCGATCAGGCCGATTTTCTTGTCGCGTTCTACCAGCACAGCTACGAGAGCCACATCAATTCGCTGCGGCCGGGAGGGGTGCTCATCTACGACAGCGATCACGTCGTTCCCAATCCGGAAGACCGGCGCTTCAAGAGCGTGGGCATCCCGATCACCGGGGCGACCGTCGAGGCGGTGGGCGGTTCGTCCAAGGATAAGGGCAAGAATCTTTTCGTGCTCGGATTGATCGCCCGGATCCTCGAGCTCGACCCCGCCAAGGTGACGGGGCTGATCACCGAGCGATTCGGGGGCAAGGCCGACGATGTCGTGCGCAATGCGATCCTAGCGTTCGACGCGGGCTACGGCACGCCGGCGAACACTCTCCAGGAGTGCCTCTGCCGCTTCGAGGCGTCCCCGCCCCGCCCGGCCGGGCGTCCGCGGGTGACGGTGGATGGCAACACGGCTCTCACCTTCGGACTGCTCGCCGCCGGCGTGCGCCACGGCGCCGGCTACCCCATTACGCCATGGTCGAGCGTGATGGAGGCCCTGCGCGGCGAGCTGCCCAAATACGGCGGCGTCTTTGTCCAGGCCGAGGATGAATTGGCCGCCATCGGCTATGCGCTGGGCTTTGCCTATTCGGGCCACCTCGCGGTGACGGGGAGCTCCGGTCCGGGGCTCTCGCTCAAGATGGAGGCCCTGGGCTGGGCCGTGATGTCCGAGATGCCGCTCCTCGTGATCAATGTCCAGCGCGGCGGACCCAGCACGGGCATGCCCACGAACGTCGAGCAGAGCGACCTCATGCAGGCGATCTACGGCAGCCACGGCGACGCGCCTCGCGTCGTCCTGGCCCCGAAGGACGCGGAAGACTGTTTTTATATCGCGCTCGAGGCGGGCCGGATCGCGCGCGCCTATAGCACTCCCGTTCTCATCCTCACCGATCAGGCCTTGGCCACTCGAATCGAGGCTTTTGACGAACCGGACCTCGCCGCGCTCATGGTCGATCCGAAGCCGGATCTGTCCCCTCGCGGAACGGACTTCCAGCCGTACCCCATCGGCCGCATCACGCGCCACGCCCCGCCGGGGGCGCCCATCGCGACCGGCAAATACCCGACCGTCAGCGGCCTGGAGCACGACGAATTGGGCCATCCCACGGGCAGTCCCGGCCTGCACGTAAAGATGACGGCCAAACGCCGCGAAAAACTGAAGCTGCTGGCCGCGTCGCTGCCGGTGCCCGAGGTGCAGGGCGACCCCGACGGCGAAGTCTTGGTCGTCGGCTGGGGCTCGACCTGCGGGCCGATCCGCGAGGCGTTGAAGCAACTGAGGGCCGGCGGCCTGAAGGCCGGCCAGGTCCACCTGCGCCACCTGCATCCGTTGCCGCCGGGCCTCGGCGAGATTTTTGCCCGCTACCGCCATGTGCTGGTCATCGAGATGAACGACGAGGGTCTCTACGGTTTCGGCCAGCTGGCGATGATGCTGCGCGCCCGGTACGCCCTTCCCTCCATCACCAGCATCACCAAGACCGATGGCCTGACCTTCCGGATCAGCGAGATCGTCAACGGCGTGAATCGCCATCTGGGTAACAACGGCAGCCACGCCTAATCCTTTGCCGCCATGTCCGCCGCCGCCGCCATCCCTTCCGCCTCCGCGCCGTTCCCGCCGGTCCCGCTGACCAAGAAAGTCCTCACGGCCGACCACCCGACCTGGTGCCCGGGATGCGGCGATTTTGCGGTGCTCGCCGCCTACTACCGGGTCCTGGAGCGCCTGCAGTATCCGCAGCAGAATATTGTAACCATGGCGGGCATCGGGTGCTCGTCGCGCTTCCCGTATTTCGTCAACACGCACGGCGTCCACTATATCCACGGCCGAGCCCTCCCCTTTGCGGCGGGGTTGAGCCTGGGCCGGGACGATCTGCACGTATTTGTCTTCGGCGGCGACGGCGACGGGTTCTCCATCGGGGGCAACCACCTGGTCCACACCGGGCGCAAGAACGTGCGCCTGACCTACGTCATCATGGACAATTTTGTCTATGGATTGACGAAAAAGCAGACATCGCCCACCTCGCCGATCGGCTTCAAGTCGAAGACCGATCCGACCGGCGCCTTCGACCAGCCCATCAACCCGATGCGCACGCTGGTCAACAGCGGCGCCACCTTCGTCGCCCGCAGCCATGCTACCCAGGTGAACCACATGATCGAGACGATGGAGCGCGCGGCGCGGCACGACGGCTTTTCGGTGGTCGAGATCCTCTCCGAATGCGTGGAATTCTACGAGGGAGCCTTCGATGCCGGCAACCCGCGCAAGGGCGGGCAGTTCCGGGTCATCGAGGAGAAGAAACATGACGGCACACCCGAGGACGAGTTGCGCCACGACCCCGCCGACGAACTCGCGGCCTACCGCCTGGCCTCGCAGCCCTGGCCCGGCGTCTTCGGCGTCTTCTTCGAGACGAATCGTCCGACCAAGAACCGCCTCGAGGCCAATCTCATCGCCGCGGCCCGGGAAAAGACCAAGGCCGCCTCGGATCTCGCGCTGCTCCAGTCCTCGTTCCGCCGCCTGCGCTAGGAGCCATCTCTCCTATGCAGGTTGTTTCCTGATTTTCCGGAATGGGCCCTCGCAGCGGCCTCGCCGGCCTCATCGGCCGCGTCTTGGCCGCCTCGCACGGGGCGGCCGGATTTGCGGACGAGATTGGGATTGGCCGGCATAAGACGCGGAGAGGGCCTATTCCGGCAAATCAGGAAACAGGCTTGCGGTCTCCGTCATTGACCCGCCCGCGCGCGGCTGGTTTGCTCGACGGTTTGCATGCTCACTCTCGCCGACGTCTCCAAGTCCTACGGTCCGCGCGTCCTCTTCCACGACGTCTCCCTTTTCGTGTCCCGGACCGACCGCTATGGTCTGGTGGGGCCCAACGGCGCGGGCAAGTCGACGCTGTTTAACCTCATCCTGGGCGAGGAATCGCCCGATGCGGGCACCATCACGTGGGAGCGGGGCGCGGATTTCGGCTTCCTGCCCCAGGAGAGCGCGCCGGCCGGCGACGAAAGCATCCTGCACATCGCCACGAGCGGGGCCAAGCTCCAGCCCGAGACCGACGACGACTACGACATCGACTACACTCTGGAACCGCGGGCGAAGAAGATCCTCGCGGGACTCGGCTTTCGCGAGGGGGATCATGACAAGCCCGCCAAGTCATTTTCCGGCGGCTGGGTCATGCGCGCCCACCTCGCCCGCCTGCTGGTCAGCGAGCCCGCGCTCCTTCTCCTCGACGAGCCCACCAACCATCTCGATCTCGAGGCGCTGCTCTGGTTCCAGGAATACCTCACCCGCTATCCGGGCGGCCTGGTCCTGATCTCGCACGACCGGGCCTTCCTCAACGCCCTCTGCACCGGCATCCTCGAATTGCGCGGGGGCGCCCTCGAGCGCTACACCGGCGACTACGACGAATTTCTCAAGCAGAAGGAGGACCGCAAGGAGCAGCAGGCGGCCCGGTTCAAGAACCAGCAGCGCGAGATAGCCCACCTGCAGAAGTTCGTCGACCGCTTCGGGGCGAAGGCGTCCCTCGCCTCCCGCGCCAAGTCGAAGGAGAAGCAAATCGCGCGTCTTGAGGAGGTGGCGGAGACCGAACCAGAGGAGGACCTGCGCCGGATCAACTTCAAGTTCCCCCAGCCGCCTCGTTCCGGGCGCAAGATCATCGACCTGGAGCACGTGCAGCAGGCCTACGGGGACCACGTCGTCTACCGCGATCTCAACTTCAGCGCGGAGCGCGGCCAGCGAATCGTGCTGGTCGGACCCAACGGCGCGGGCAAGTCCACCCTGCTGAAGATCCTGGGCGGGGTGATCCCGATCCAGGGCGGCGTGCGCGAGCTGGGCAGCAACGTGGTCCCGGGGTATTTCGCGCAGAACCGGATGGACAACCTCGACGCCTCCAAGACGGTGATGGAGGAGGCGATGGAGATGCGGAACGTCAACCGGGACGTGACGGAACAGACGGCGCGCAAGATCCTCGGCAGCCTGCTCTTCCGCAAGGACGACGTCTTCAAGAAGGTCTCTGTCCTCTCCGGCGGCGAAAAGTCGCGCCTGTCCCTGGCCAAGCTCCTCCTGGCCCCGCCCAATCTCCTCCTGATGGACGAGCCCACGACCCATCTGGACATCAGCTCGATCGACGCGCTGCTCGCCGCCCTCCAGGGTTACGACGGCACGCTCGTCTTCATCAGCCACGACGTCTATTTCATCCGTGCGCTGGCCCAGACCGTCCTCCATGTCCACAGCGGGCGGCTCACGCCGTACGCCGGCAACTACGACTACTATCTGGACAAGTCCAAGGCCACCAACGAGCGGGCCGCCCTCACGGCCGGTTTCACCGACGCGCGGCCGCTGCAGAACGGGAGCGGAGCGAAGACGGCCGTGGCCGCGCCGCCCGCCGCCGCCAAGACGAAGGAGCAGAAGCGCGCCGAGGCGGACGAGAGGGCCGGCCGCGCCGCCGCCGCCAAGCACCTGCGCGTGGAAATGACCGTGCTGGAAAAGCAGATCTCGGAATTGGAAAAGAATCAGGGCGAGCTCGTCGCCGCCCTGGAGGCGCCCGAGACCTACAACCATCCGGGGCGCGCCCAGCAGCTCAACCGCGAGCTGAGCATCATCGTCGATCAGCTGCAGACGGCCACCGCGGAGTGGGAAGCGGCCGGCGCCAAATTGACCGCGCTGGAGAGCTAGCCCGGATATTTCACGGACACGAGATTCGCCTGTGCTTGTGAAATATCCGGGCTAGGCCCCATCGGCGGCTGGGAAAAAACTACTCGCGACGCAACGGACACGTGTCCAAATCGTCTATCTGTCACCCCTCGGTCGTTCGTTAACCCCCGCCTGCGCCCATGAATTCCGCATTTTCGTTGCTTTCCAAAGCTCTCCGCCATGCGACTCCGTCCTTCGTCCTCGCCTTGGCCGCATCCAGCGCGCCGGCCGCCCCGTCACCGGCCCACGAGCTTCGGCTCTCCGTGGATCGGAACGGCGCTTCGGTGGCGGCCGAAGCCGGCGCTGTCTCGCCCGATACCCCCATGCGCATCACCTTCGCGGTGGCCCCTGTGCTCGGTAAGGGTGGCAAGATCCAGATTTTCGACGCTGCCACCAACGCAGTGGCGGACTCGATCGACGTCGGCTCAAGCGTCCCGCCGACCAAGACGATCGGCGGCCAGCCGAACTTCCGGTACTACCCAGTGATCATCGCGGGCCGCGAAGCGGACATCTACCCCCGCGACGGTTCGCTGGCCTACGGCAAGAGCTACTATGTCACGATCGATCGGGGAGTATTCCAGCTTGGTGCCGACAGCTTTCCCGGCATCAGCCAGCCCACGGCTTGGCGCTTCACGACGAAGGTGGCGCCGCCCGCTCCGGGCAGCACGAAGCTCACGGTCGCGGCCGATGGCAGCGGGGATTTCTGCACCGTGCAGGGCGCGCTCGATTTCATCCCCGAGGGCAACACCACTCCCACCACGATCTCGATCCGCAAAGGCACCTATAGGGAGCTGATCTTCGTCACGAACAAGAATGCGATCACCCTGGTCGGCGAGGATCGGAAGCAGACCGTCATCGTCTACGCCAACAACGAGCGTTTCAACAATCCGGGCGCGGGCATCAATCCCTACGCCAACCGCGCCGCCAATCCGAGCGCGGCCCCCGTGCGGCGGGCCGGCGGGAACGTCTACCATCGCGGCGTCTTCCTGGCCCACCGCGTCGACGATCTGGTGATCGAAAACCTGAGCATCCGCAACAGCACCCCGCCGGGCGGATCGCAATCGGAGGCCATCATCCTCAACGGCACGACAACCGCCCGCGCCATTCTGAAGGACGTGGATCTCTACGGCTACCAGGACACGCTCCAGATCAACGGGCAGGCCTACCTCAGCCATTGCTACATCGAGGGAGACGTGGACTTCATGTGGGGCACCGGCCCGTGCTTTTTCGAGGATTGCGTCTGCCGGTCGCTGCGCTCCAACGCCTACTACACCCAGATCCGCAATCCGGCCACGAATCACGGCTATGTCTACCTCCACTGCACTTTTGACGGTACCCCGGGCATCATGGGCGACTATCTTTCCCGGATCGGCACCGCCCAGTTTCCCAACAGCGAGGTCGCGCTGATCGACTGCCAGATGACCAGCAGCGTAGGCCCGGTTGCCTGGCTGCTGCAAGGCCGGCCGGGCGCGAGCGGCGCCGTCCCCGCGGGCAACGTGCACTTCTGGGAATACAACAGCCATGACACCGCCGGAAAACCGGTCGACGTCAGCCGGCGCCTCCCGGGGTCGCGGCAGCTCGCGCAGCCGGCGGACGCCGAGCTCATCGCCAACTATGGCAATCCCTCCTTTGTGCTCGGACATGACTGGAATCCGAAGGCCGCGCCGGTGTTTGCGGCGCAGTCGCCCGCACATCCCGCCAGCCCGGCGGGCAGCCCGACGCTCACGATGGCCCCCGCCAGCCAAATGGCACTCCTCGGCACCGATCCCTTCTTCTTCATCGTCGCCGCCGGCAGCGGCCCGTTGGCCTATCAATGGAATAAGAATGGCGAGGCGCTCGCCGGCGAGACCGCGGCGGCGCTGCGCTTCCACCATCTGAAGTGGGAGGACGCGGCCAACTATACCGTCACGGTCAGCAACGCCGCGGGCTCGGTCACGAGCGCCGCCGCCCAGCTCACGGCCGTGGCCCCGGCCGCGATGGCGCCTCCCAAGCTACCGGAGATTCCGGAGGCGGTCTTCAATGTCGCCGCCAACGGCGCCGTGGCGGACGGCATGACCGACAACACCGCCGCCATTCAAAAGACGATCGCCGCCGCGCTCGCGGCGGGCGGCGGGGTCGTGGAGGTGCCCGCGGGCGCCAAGCCCTATCTCTGCGGTCCGCTGACCCTGGGCAGCAAGATCAACTTCACGATCGACCGCGGCGCCACGCTGCAGCTGCTGCCCTATGCGGTGGGGAAGGCGCCGGCCGTGCCCGCCTATCCGAACGTGGGCGGCGACCGCTACGCCGATTTCATCTCGGCGGCGAACGCCCACGATGTCGCGGTGACGGGAGGGGGGACGATCGACGGTCAGGGCGCCGCCTGGTGGCGCGCCTTCATGGCGGATCATCAGATGCCGCACCGGCCGTTCCTGGTCCGGTTCAACCGCTGCAACACAGTGCTCATTTCCGGGATCACCCTGATGAACTCGCCCATGTTCCACGTGGCGACAGGGGGGACCGACAATTTCACGGTCTTCGGCATCACCATTTCAGCGCCGATTTCCCCTAACACCGACGGAGTGGATCCGGCCGGATCCCACATCCTGGTTCAGAACTGCCACATCGCGGTCGGCGACGACAACGTCGTGCTGAAACCCGGGGGCACCTTCTGCTCCGATATCACCGTCGCCGACTGCTACTTCGGCATCGGTCACGGCATGTCGGTCGGGGGCCAGACCAACGCCGGCCTGGACGGCATGACGGTCAAGAACTGCTATTTCGACGGCACGACCTCCGGCCTCCGGCTGAAGGCCGACTCCACCCAGGGCGGGGCGGTCCAGAACATCAGCTATACAAACCTGGTCATGACGAACGTGGAGTACCCGATCGTCTTCTACAGCTACTACAACAAAGTGGGCAGCCCCGGCACCATCAGCGGCCGCCTCCAAAGCACCCCGGAGAAGGTGAAGCTCTGGAACGCGACCCCGCCCAATTCCCTCAGCCGGCGGACGCGGCCTTCCTGGAAGCATATCGCGATCAATAACCTGACCGCGACGGGCACCACCGGTTATAGCACCATCTGGGGCCTGCCCCTGGCCGGCTATTTCTGGGAGGACGTGAAGCTGAACAACGTCTTCATCTCCGGCGGCCCTGGCTTGGAAATCTACGACGCGGCCAACGTCCAATTCACGGGAGACACGCAGGTGGGAGCTCTCACCACGAGCAACGCGCTGGCCATCATCGGCCAGCCGCGGAGCCAAAACGCCGCGATGGGCGCCAACGTGACCTTCACGGTGGCCACCGCCGGAACGAGCGGCGTGAAAGAGAGCGCTCCGCGTTATCAATGGACCTTCAACGGGGCGCCCCTTTCCGACGGCCCCAGGCCGGATGGGGCGCTCGTGGCTGGGGCGACGACGGCGACGCTCCAGCTGGACAAGATCCAAGCCGGAGAAGCGGGCAAATACGCCGTCACCGTCTCGAATTCCCTGGATGCCTTTGACGTCGCCGCCAAGGCACTGGCTCCCGGGAGCGCCGCGGTCGCGGCGACGAGCAGCGTGGCGACGCTCAACCAGGCGCCCGCCAACCGCTTGGGCCCTTAAGCCCGGTCAGGTGCCCGGCTGCACGTAGGGAATCGGCGCGAAGAGCCGCCGCTCCTCGCCCCGCGGGTCGTCGACAATCTTTGAGACATTGTCGAAGACCATCGTCGCCCGGCGGTTCAGGTCATACGTCGGCCAGGACGGGAGGTGAGGGGTGTTGGGATTGCCGGTGCGGGCAAAGGCGATCCACATCTCGCTCATCACCGCCGCCATCGCCCGAGCCTCGGGGCCGGTGCCGATCATCGAGGCGCCGTGGACGATGTTGTCGAACGCCAGGGGGATATCGAGGGTGTGCGGCGCCCGCCACTTTCCTCCGTCGACGGGCGTGCGCCAGTCGAGCTCATAGACGTGGGTGCGATCCCGGGCGAGGGGCTGGACCGCGCGGCGCTCCGCCTCGGCGACCTGGCCTCGCCACGAGCGCGAGGCGGTGGTGGAGGCGAAGAAGACATCGGTGGGCGAGTAATCCGGATAAAATCGGCGGTAGTCGGCGATGACTTGGCCGCGGTCCAGATCTCCCATGTTCGGCGAGTTGCGCGCGAGCTTCGCGGGCAGTGTTTCCCAGGTGAGGTTAAAGAGGGAGGGGTCGCCGCCGCCGATGAGCCAGGTCGTTTCAAAGCGCGTGTTCCCGAGGACCATCGGGATATCCGCCGAAAGCGGAGGAGCGTCGGGATCAAAGGGATCTCGCGGGAGCGTCCGGCCGTCCTTCACCGGTCCGTAATACGGCCCGCTGCGCATGGCCCGGAGCAGCTGCTCCATCGGCAGGCTCTTGATCGCGTCGATCGATCCCGGAGCCAGGTTCAGCGCGGCCAGGACGGCGCGGGAGGTCTTCGTCGCCGTTTCCCGCCGGCTGGCGGTGAGCTGCTGGCCGCTCATCGACAGCACGCGATGGAAGAGGCCGCGCGCCGGTGGCATGGCCATAAGGGTGGCGCACTTCGCTCCGCCGCCCGATTGCCCCCAGATCAGGACGCGGTGGGGATCCCCGCCGAATTCCGCGATGTTGTCGCGCACCCACCGCAGCGCGAGAATCAGGTCGAGCTGCCCCACGTTGCCGGAATCGGCGAACTCGGGCCCGCCCAGCTCCGCCAGATAAAGATAGCCGAAGAGATTCAGCCGGTGGTTCAGCGTGACCACGACCACATCGCCCCGGCGGCAGAGGCGCGCCCCGTCATAGACATCGCTGTTGGCCGAGCCGCCGCTGAAGGCGCCGCCGTGAATGTAAAACATCACGGGCCGCTTGCCGCCGTCGCGCAGGCCGGGAGTCCAGACATTGAGGTACAGGCAATCCTCGCTCATCGGCGTGGGCCCGCCGTTGTACGCGTCCGAATAGGTATCAGCCGGCGGCGCTCCGTCCGCGCGCGGAGGGTTGGCCCGCGCCGCCCGCCCTCCCGCCTGCGGGGCCCGCGGTCCCCACGCGAGGGCGTCACGCACTCCCGTCCATGGCTCCGGAGGCACGGGCGGCTGGAACCGGCGCTTCGCCGTGTCCGCCCCGTAGGGAATGCCCTTGAAGACGCAGATGCCATCGTCCGTGGCGCCGCGGACTTTCCCCGCGGTGGTGGTGGCGGTGGGCGCGGTGTCGGCTGCCAGGGCCGCCCATCCGGAACTCCTGATCACGACGGCTCCGGCGCCGAGGGCCAGGCCCTTGAGCATCGAGCGCCGATTCAGGGTCGGCGTGAAAGGCGAAGGGGTCTTCATTGGGGTGCCCCAGCTTGAACAGACGGCCGACGGGCCCGCAACCGGTTTTGCGGCCCGGAATAGGCCGGGCGCCCAGCGCGCGCCAATCTTTGCGGCTTGGCGTTCCGGGGTGAATCTGGCAAATCTTGGGCTCGCGTATGAGCACCCCATTCGCCCTCCGCCGTCCGCTGCGCCTGCTGGGGTGGGGCGTCGTCGCCGCCACGGGCGCCGCCTCCGTCGCTGTGCTGGCCTGGGCCCGCGGCGAGACCGTGAACGCCCTCTGGATGGTCGTCGCGGCGCTCTGCACCTTCGCGGTCGCCTATCGCTTTCATTCGGCGTGGCTCATGGCGACGGTGCTCACGGTGGACGGCGCGCGCGCGATGCCGGCGGATGTCCAGGCCGACGGCAAGGACTACGTGCGCACCCACCGTTGGGTGGTGTTCGGGCATCATTTTGCGGCCATAGCCGGGCCGGGCCCGCTCGTGGGCCCGGTGCTCGCGGCCCAGTTCGGCTATCTCCCCGGGATGCTCTGGATCCTCGTGGGCGCGGTCCTGGGTGGCTGCGTGCATGACTGCGTCACGCTTTTCTGTTCGGTGCGCCGCCGAGGGAAGTCCATCGGCCAGATGGTCAAGGACGAGGTCGGTCCGTTCGCCGGTGTCGTGGCCCTCTTCGCCATCATCTCGATCATGGTCATCATGCTCGCCGTGCTGGGTCTGGTGGTCGTCAAGGCGCTGGCTGACAGCCCCTGGGGACTCTTCACCATCGCCGCCACGATTCCGATCGGCCTCGCCATGGGACTGATGATGCGGTCGGCCGGCCACAGTTCGTCCAAGCTCGCCTGGATCAGCGCCTTCGGCGTGATCGCGCTGCTGGCCGCGGTCGGCGCGGGCAGGTTCGTGCAGGCTGGGCCTTGGGCTTCCGCCTTCACCCTGGGCGGCCCAACCCTGGCCTGGGTGATGATGATCTACGGTTTCCTGGCGGCGATCCTGCCGGTTTGGCTTCTCCTGGCCCCCCGCGACTACCTGAGCACGTTCATGAAGATCGGCACGCTGATCGGCCTCGCGGCGGCCATCATCATTCTCGGCCCGCAACTGCGCATGCCGGCGCTCAGCCGCTTCGTCGACGGCACCGGGCTCGTCTTCGCCGGGCCGGTCTTCCCGTTCTGCTTCATCACCATCGCCTGTTCCGCGATCTCCGGGTTTCATTCCATCATCGCCTCGGGCACGACGCCCAAGCTGCTGCCGCGCGAGACGGATATCCGGCTGGTCGGCTACGGGGCGATGATCACGGAGATGTGCGTCGGGATCATGGCGCTCATCGCCGCGTGCGCCATGCGCCCGGGCGAATACTTCGCGGTCAACATGGCCGGTGCGCCGGCCGCGGTCGTGGCCAAGATCAGCTCGCTGGGCTTCCCGGTGACGACCGGCCAGATGGCCGCGCTCGCGGCCAGCGTGGGCGAGCCCACCATGTTCGGCCGCACAGGCGGCGCGCCGACCTTCGCCCTCGGCATGGCCCAGATGTTCGCGGGCGCCTTTCGGAGCCAGACAGCCTCGTCGCTCTGGTATCACTTCGCGATCATGTTCGAGGCGCTCTTTATCCTGACGACGATCGATGCGGGAACGCGGGTGGGCCGTTTCCTCATGCAGGACCTGCTAGGGCACGTCTGGGCGCCTCTGGGCCGCACCTCCTCGGCGGCGGGCAATGTGGTCGGCACCGGCATCTTCGTCGCCGCCTGGGGCTGGTTTCTCTATCAGGGTGTGATCGATCCGCTGGGCGGAATCAATTCCCTCTGGCCGATCTTTGGCATCGCCAACCAACTCCTCGCGGTCATCGCCCTTTCCCTCGGCACCACGGTCCTGATCAAGATGGGGCGGACGCAACATGTCTGGGTCACGCTGCTGCCGCTGGGCTGGCTCTTGGCGGTGACGATGACGGCCGGCTGGATGAAGATTTTTGCCGCCGATCCCCGGCTTGGTTTCCTCAGCCAGGCGGCCCTGCAGGGTCAGCAGTTGGTCTTCGCCAGCGGGGCGGCGGCGGAGAGCCTGCGCCACCAGATCTTCAATGCCGAGGTCAACGTGGCCGTCACCGCGGTCTTCATGCTCCTGGTGGCGACGGTGGTGCTGGCCAACGCCCGCGTGTGGTGGCTGCTCCTGGCCGGCCGCCGCGCGCCGATCATGCGGGAAGAGCCTTTTGTCGCGGCGGGCGGCCTCCGGCTTTAGTCCGGCCGCTGCCCATGGCCCGCGTCGTCCTCGAGGATTTGGTCAAGGTTTACCCGCAGAAGAACGCCCCCGACGTGCGGGCGGTCCGCGGCATCAACCTGACGGTGGAGGACCGGGAGTTCATGGTGCTGGTGGGCCCCTCCGGTTGCGGCAAGTCGACCACCCTTAGGATGATCGCCGGCCTGGAGGAGATCTCCGGCGGCAGGATCCTGATCGGCGACCGGGTGGTGAACGACGTCGCGCCCAAGGACCGCGACATCGCCATGGTCTTTCAGAATTATGCGCTCTATCCGCATCTCAGCGTCTATGAAAATCTGGCCTTCGGCCTGAAGCTCCGCCGGATGCCCAAGCCGGAGATCGACCGGCGGGTGCGCGAGGCCGCCACCCTGCTCGGCCTCGAGGCCTGCCTCCGCCGCAAGCCGCGCGCCCTGTCCGGGGGACAGCGGCAGCGGGTGGCGGTGGGCCGCGCCATGGTGCGGCAGCCGGCGGTCTTTCTCTTTGACGAGCCCCTATCCAACCTCGACGCCCAGATGCGCGTGACCATGCGCGCGGAGCTCTCCAAGCTGCACGCCCGGCTGGGCGCCACGATGGTGTACGTGACGCACGATCAGATGGAGGCGATGTCGATGGGCGATCGCATCTGCGTGCTCCGGGACGGCGACATCCAGCAGGTCGACGAGCCGCTGGCGATCTACCATCGTCCGACGAATCTGTTCGTGGCCGGCTTCATCGGGAGCCCGCCGATGAATTTTTTCCGCGGTTCGATCCTGCCGGCCGCCGGCCGGCAGGCCTTTGTCACCGATTATGTCGAGGGCGCCGTGCCGATGGCCCTGCCGCTGACCGCCGCGCTGTTGGACCGGGCCGCGGACATGCTCGGCCAGCCGCTGGTGCTCGGCATCCGGCCCGAGGATGTGCGGGTGGCGGGTGGACCGGGTTCAGACGGGGCCGTCGAGGGGGTGATCGAGGTGGCCGAGCCCATGGGAGCCGAAACCTATCTCTACCTCCGGGCGGCCGGTCTCCCCTGCGTCGCCCGGGTGCGCTCGGATGAGGAATATCGGCCGGCCCAGAGGATCGCGCTCGGCCTCGATCTCGATCGCGCCCATCTCTTCGACGCGAAGACCGAAAAGGTCCTGTAATTCCGGGAGTAATCAGACCGTCCGGCCGCAAAAGGGGCTGTCCTCGCGGTCACGTGTCCTTAGGGTTGGTCGCCATGCCCCGCACCCCGCCGCGGGCCGCCATCATCGGCGTCTCCGGCTACGGCAAGATTTACCTCGAAATGCTGCTGCAGTACGCGGCGCGCGGCGATTTTGAAATCGCGGCGGCCACGGTGATCAATCGGGCGCAGGAGCGGTCGGCCTGTGCCGCGCTCGAGGCGACGGGAGCCATGATCTACGGCGACTATCATGAGATGCTCGAGGCGCAGGCGGGGCAGCTCGATCTCGTGCTCATTCCCACGGGCATCCATTGGCACGCGCGCATGACCCTGGCGGCGCTGGCGGCGGGCGCGAATGTCCTGGTGGAGAAGCCGCTGGCCGCGACCGTGCAGGATGTGCGGACGATTCGGGAGACGGCGCCCGCCTCCGGCCGTTTCGTGGCCGTGGGCTTCCAGGACATCTACCTGGAGGACAATCTCGCCATGAAGCGGCGTCTGGTCGCCGGCGCGCTGGGGCGGCTCCGGCGGATCCGGGGCCGCGGGCTCTGGCCGCGCGACGACGACTACTATGCGCGCAACGATTGGGCCGGACGGATCCGGGTCGGCGGCGAATGGGTCCTCGATTCTCCGCTGGCGAACGCCCTGGCGCACTTCCTGAACCTGGCGCTTTTCCTCGCCGGGGGCGAAGCCGAGCGCTCCGCCTCGCCCGTCCTGGTCGAGGCCGAACTCTATCGCGCCCGCCCGATCGAAAGCTACGATACCGCGGCGGTGCGCGCGACCGCCCGCAACGGCGTCGAGATCTGCTTTTACGCCAGCCACAGCTGCGCCGAGGCCACCGAGCCCGAGCTGCAGATCGAGGGGGACGGCGGCACCGCCGTCTGGAGCGCCGCGGCCGGCTGGCGCATGCATAGCGCGCGGGAGGGCGAGACCTCTCTGCCCGCCCGCGGCGAGACGCAGGCCCGCCGGGAGATGTTTGCGCGCATCCTGCGCCGCCTGCATGATCCCCGCACCTTCGTGTGCGGCCCGGAAATCGCGGCCGAGCATATCCTCTGCGTCAATGGCGCGCACGCGGCCACGCCGATCCGCGATATTCCGCCCGCCTACCTCGAGACCCGCCGCCATGGGTCGGGCGGCGCGGCCCAGCCGGTGATCTCCGGCCTGGCGCCGCAGGTCGAGCGGGCCTTTGCCACCGGCCGGCTGCTGCACGAGAGCGGCTGCCCATGGGCGTCACCCGCCGGAAAGTTGTCGCTCGAAAACTTCCCCGCCTTCCCGCCATAGTGCCCCATGGTCGTTCTCGGGCTGCACTGGCAGGACTGGCTGATGATCGCGCTCTATCTCGGTGCGCTGATCTATATTGGGCAGCGCACGGCGCGGACGGTGAAGCGCCAGACCGACCTGTACCTGGGTGGGCGCAAGCTGGGCAAGGGGCTGCAGTTCTTCCTGAACTTTGGGAACATGACCGACCTCAACAACGCGGTCACGACCACCAGCGCGGTCTACGGCTCGGGCGCCGGCGGCACCTGGATCGCGCTGCAGACGCTGTTCATGACGCCCTACTACTGGTTCATGAACGTCTGGTTCCGGCGGGTGCGCCTGATGACGATGGCGGACCTTTTCGAGGACCGGTTCGGCGGCCGCTCGCTCGCGACGATCTACTCGCTCTTCAACATCGGCTTCGCCATCGCGACCATCGGCTGGGGTTACATGGTGACGTACAAAACCATCGCGCCCCTGATGATGAAGGAACCGGCGGCGTATGCGCCGGCCGAGCGCCTCATGATCGCCGATTACGGGGAATATCGCGCGCTCGGCCGCCAGGCCCAGCTCGCGCCCCTCGCGCCCGGCGAGCAGGCCCGCTACGACCGGCTGAAGGAGTCGGCCGTGCGCGGCGAGCTCCAGGCCTATGTGTCCTACCTCAAACCGGTGCCTTTCTACACGATCTGCGCGGTGGTGGTCGGCACTTATTGCGTGCTGGGGGGCCTGAAAGCCGCGGTGCTGATCGACATCATCCAGGGCCTCCTGATCATGGTATTTTCCGTCATGCTGATCCCGTTTGGCCTCGTGCGGATCGGCGGCTTCAGCGGGCTGCACGCACGCGTGCCGGACTACATCTTCGACGTCTTCGGGTCGGTTTCGGCCGGCGAGTACACCTGGTTTTCCATGCTGGCCATCCTCTTCACCAGCCTGGTGCAGATCAACGCCGTCATCCACAACATGACGATCGGGGGTTCCGCCAAGAATGAGATGGCGGCCCGGGTCGGCGCGGTCAGCGGCGGCTACAGCAAGCGGCTGATGATCATCGCCTGGGGCCTATGCGGCCTGATCGCCATCGGCCTGTTCGGACGCGATCTTCCGGATCCCGACGCCACCTGGGGCATGCTGGGGCGCACGCTCCTCATGCCGGGGCTGATCGGGCTCATGCTGGTGGGAATCCTCGCGGCCAAGATGTCGGCGCTGAGCGCCCAGTCCCTCGTGATCTCGGCGCTTTTCGCGCGCAATCTCTACGAGCCGCTCCAGCCGGGCCGGACCGAGCGGCATTACGTCTTTGTCGGGCGTGTTGTCATCATCGTCGTGCTGGTGGCGGGAATCCTCGCCGCCACACTGATGGACAGCGTGGTCGAGATCGCGAAGCTGGTCATCACCGCCTACGCCATCTTCGGCGCGCCCATCATGCTGATCTTTCTCTGGCGGCGCCTGACCAAGGCCGCTGCGCTGGTCACGGTCCTCCTCCTGATGCTGATCATCTGCATCCTCCCCTACGCCGTGACGGCGGTGCCGGCCCTCCGGCGGCTGCCGGCCCTGACGGAGCTGACCGAGCCGCAGGTGCGCCAGGTCACCGCCCACGCCACGGTCGATGACGTGCACGCCGGCCGGGCGGCGCATGCGGGGGACCAGATCGTCAAGGCCATCCGCCTCGAGCCGGTGCCGATTTTTTTCGAGAACGTCGTGCATATCGATCCGACCGATCTCACGTCCCCTCGGGAAGGGCGGGGCGCCTTCCGGACCGAAAACTGGATCGTGTCCCTCTTTGGGGTCAACCTGCGCCGCTTCACGCCCGCCGGCCTCCTGGCGTCCCGCTTCTGGTTCGATGGCCTCCTGCCGTTTTTCCTGCTGATACCGCTCAGCTGGCTGACCCCTCCGACTGATCGCGGGCGGGTCGAGCGCTTCTACGTCAAGATGAAGACGCCCGTGGCGCCAACCCCGGAAGAGGACGCGGGCGCCTTGGCCGCCGGCTACGCGGCGCCCGGCCGCTTTGACGACCAGAAGCTGTTTCCGCGCTCGAACTGGGAGCTGACCAAGTGGACGCGAGTCGACACCATCGGATTCTTCGTCTGCAGCGCGGTTTCCTGCGCGATGCTCGGCCTCTTCTGGGGGCTCCTGCAGATCGGAAAATAAGGTAGGACGCGTTGTCCCAACGCGTCATCCGCTTAAGCGCCTATCCGATGACAGCCATCTCGTGGTCGAGCAGCGCGGGCAGCTCGAAACGCGCCCAGCCGCCGACCGCCTGGAAAGGCAGAGTCCGGCCTGAGACTTTGAGCTGGATCGAGCCCGCTTTGACATCTTCCGGCAGGCGAACGGCGACCTGGATCGGCCCCACGGGGATCACCTCGTCGACCGGACCGCGCCAGGTGCCGGTGCTGGTCAGGTTCACGAGATGCAGGATCAGCCGTCCAGGCTGGTGGTAGAGATTGCAGTCGATCAGGCCCGGTCCCGCCACCTGCAGGGGCAGCTCGTCGCGAGCGGTCCAGCGCACCAGGTTCGCGAGGAGATTGCCGTGGTCCGGCAGGTTGTTCCGGTCGAACCGGCGGTCGAGATCGGCGGGCAAATAGGCGACCCGGCCGCGGCCGGGCCTTTCCTTGAGGATGAGGCCGGGGATTTCCGTCCTGGGCGTGCGCATCCAGTCGTCCTCCGGCGGGGAGACCGGGAAGGCGGGCACGAAGGTCGCGAGGACCCGGGCGGAGGAATCGACGGCGAGCGGCTCGAGCGTTCCGCCAAAGCCCAGGATGTCGGTCTCCTCGAAGCCCTGCAGCACCGGATGGCGCACGCCCTCGGCCGTGGGCTCGGCGCCGGCATGGGGTCCGGGCACCCGGCCGCGCAGCTCGGGAGTCAGGCGCAGGTAGGAGTGGATATTCTCCGCGGCCCACCGGCGCCGGTTCGACTCCTCGCGCGCGCCATGGCCGGCGGGAAGATGCGCGCCGAACAAATCCGCCAGCGCGAAATCCGGGCGCGGATCGCCCCAGCTGTCGCAGAGGCTCGTCTGTCCGGTGGCGAGGAGCCCACCGCCATTCTCCACGAAACTCCTCACGGCGGCGACCTGGGCATCGGACATCGCCCCGATATTCGGCAGGATCAGGAGTCGGAGCTGGGCCGCCTCGCGCCCGATGTCATCGATATGGACCGGCAGGGAGGGGATGCGCGCCCGCACGAGGGCCTGCATGAACCCGTCGGCCGGCGCCGAAGCCTGGGCAGCCCATTCGTCGCGCCCGAAAAAGTCGCAGCTGCGCTGCGACCAGACCACGCCGACGGTCGCGACTGGGCGGCGGCGGACGAGATAGCGCTCATTGGCGGCGTGCCACTGGCAGAGTTCGACGGGCGTCTGGTAAGAGCGGCGATCCTCCCCATAGGCCCCGAGGTAGTGCCACCAGGGCTGGATGCCGCCCGCGAAGCCCTCGAGCATCCACAGCCGGGCCTCCGCCGGGGGCTTGGCCGAGAGCCGGAACGTGGGGTCGGTCGTCTGGTACATCGCCATGCTTTCCGGCGCCACCTTGTCCCAGCCGAGGACGCCGTGCACCAGCTTGCCGACCTGGGCATTGCGTTGGAAGCCGGTCGCATTCATCCGCCGCTGGTCGTCCAACATGAGGATTTCCGTGCGCTGGCAGATCTCCCGGAAGTCGCGGAACTGCTGGGCCTCTCCGTACGGCGAGCCGCCGTTCATCCCCACCCAAAGGCAATCGGGGCCGCCGGCGGCGCGCGTGCGCCGGTTGTTCCCGTCCCACACCTGCAGGCGGCAGGCGTAGCTCCATTCGATCCAGGCGCGATAGGTCGGATCCTTCCAGTCCATCTTCCGAGGGAGCTCCCGACCGGCCTCGGCCTGAAACTTCCGGGCGCAGTTTCCGCAGTGGCAGATGGTCCCGCGGCCCAGCCCGCTCCAGGAGTTGTCGGTGAAGCCCTCCGGCCGATAGAGGGCGGCGATCTCGTCGAGGATCGCCGCCAGATATTCGCTGAAGTAGGGACCGTTGAGGCACGGCATGTAGAGGCCGCGCTCGCGCTGGTAGGGGTGGCCATCGGCGTCGGCGGCGAACCAGTCGGGATGGGCCCGGTAGAAATCCTCATTGTTCCCGTCCGAGTCCATCCGGGCGAAGACGACGATCCCGTCCTCCTTCGCGGCCTGCCGCAGCTCGCCGAAGAGATCGCGGCTGCCGAGGAACCGGGCCGGGCGGTGCCGGGGCACCTTCGTCGGATAAAAGGCCACGATCCCGCCGGCGTTGACGACGATGCCCTGCGTCCGCGTCCGCTTCCACTGGGTCCGCCACCAGCCGACGTCGTAGCGGGTCGGATCCAGCTCGTTGATGTTGGTCTGGCCCCACCTCAGGGTCCGGCGAAACCAGGGCTCGGCCGGCGCCGCGCCCGATCCGGAGGCGTCCTCCGCGCCCACCAGTTTGGCGACCCCGACTCCCGCCAGCACGGCGGCGGCCGTGGCTGATTTCACGAGAAAACCTCGCCGCGTTACGCCGGATGCCGGCGGGAAATTGGGATCGTCCCCGGTCAAATCTTTTGGTCGGCGATCGGCTGATCGATCACAGTATCCGGCACGCCGGGACTGTTCCGGAGCGCCAGGCCGGTCACGTTTTTCAGGACCAGGGCGGAGGCGTCCGCCGCATGGGGCGCCTTGAGATGGTCGATGTCGGCGCTGGTCACCTCGGAGAGGATCACCGCGGGGCGGTGCTCCTCCCCGGCATAGCGGAACTCCACGTGATCGACGCTGAGGCCATGCACGTGGCGGGCGAACATGCCATAGGAGGGGATCATGCCGAAGCGGCCGGGCTCCGGATACATCTTCTCGTCCTCCGGCACCTCGCGCTGGGCGTTGCCCACCGTGCCGCCACCCTTGTAGTCGATGAAGATGTGGCTGAGGGAAATGTCCTCGATCGCGTTATTGGGCAGGCCGACGATCAGGATGCCGTTCAGATTGCCGACGTTGTGCGCAATGACATTGCTGATCGAGACCCGGCGGAAGGTGCCCTTCTGCATGGTCTCGGCCGGGCCGCGGACGCGCGCGCCGAGCCGCAGGAAGATCGGCGCGTCGACGATGTCGCGCATGGTGATGTTGCTCACGCTCACGTCCTCGAGGAAGGCGCCGTCCACCGTCTCGAGCGCCAGGCCATGGCACATTTCGAAGACACAGTTGGAGATCGCGATGTTGATGAAACCGCCGTTCGACTCGGTGCCGAATTTGATCCGCCCCGTGCCGGGGCCGGTATCCTTGGGCTTGCGGGTGCCGTCGAGGAGAGTGCCTTCGGTGAATCCGCTCACCTGGCAGCCGGTGATCGTGATGTTCTCGCACGGGCGATTGTAGCCGAGGGCGAAGTCGCTCTTGAGGCAGATGCCGTCATCCTGGGGGGAATTCACCGTGCAGTCGGAGATCCGGACGTTTTGGCAGTTGTCGATGTCCATCCCGTCGCGGTTGGTGTCGATCTTGATGTTTTCCAGCGTCATGTTGTCGACGGCGTTGACGAGGAAGCAGAAGTGGCCGCCGTGGAAGACCGTGAAATCCCGGAAGATGACGTTGCGGCAATTCTTCAGGGCGATCGACTTGTTGCCGATCCCGTTGGCCAGCGTGTCGCGCGGGTTGGGGTAGCCGGCTTCGCCGGTGGTCGGATTGCGCGCGGCCAGCGCCGCGGAATTGCGCATGCGGGGCTGTCCCGGAGGCCCGTCCTTGCGGTCGAAGCCCCGGCTCAGGCCGTCGCCATAGATCCGGCCCGGTCCGATAATGCCGATGTTGGTGAGATTCTCGCCCCAGATCAGGCTGTTGTGGAAATGGCTGTGTCCGAAGTCCTCATATTTGTCGTTGCCCGGGTTGGGCTCGGCGTCGTCGTACCCACCGGGCGTTCCCTCCGGCGGCGCATCGGCCGCCAGGAGCGTCGAGCCGTCGCCGAGAAAGAGCGTGACGTTGCTTTTCAGATGAATCGAGTAGCTCGCGTAGGTGCCGGCGGGAAAGAGCACCCGGCCGCCGCCGGCGGCCGCGGCGGCGGAGATGGCCGTGTTGATCGCGGCGGTGTCCAGGGTCTTGCCATCGCCGGTCGCCCCAAAATCGCGGACGTTGAAGGTCACCATGGGCGGCGGGGCGGCCGGGGCCGCTCCGGGCGCGGAGGCCATGTTGGCGGCCGGTGTGGCGCAACCGGCTAGTCCGAGGAGGACGACGCAGAGGACAAGGGAGGGTTTATTCATGGAAGTCGCAGGGGTGGGGGGAACCGGTGGCATGACCGATTCGAATGACGACAGCCAGACGTTTTCTCGCCATTTTGGGTTCACTGCATTTTCTTCGCGTCACCATGCCCTCGCTTCTTGTCCTCGCCGCCGGCCTGGGATCCCGGTACGGCGGGCTGAAGCAGCTCGATCCGGTCGGGCCGTCGGGAGAAACGCTGCTCGACTACGCGGTCTTCGATGCGCTTCGGGCCGGTTTTGACCGGGTGGTGTTTGTCATTCGGCGGGAGTTTGCGGAGGCCTTTCGCGCGCAGGTGATGGCGAAATACGCCGGCCATGTGCCGACCGATGTCGTCTTTCAATCGCTGGACGCGCTCCCGCCGGGCCTGGCGTCTCCTCCCGGCCGGGAAAAGCCCTGGGGAACGGGACACGCCGTCTGGTGCGCGCGCGAGGCGATCGCCGGGCCCTTTGCCGCGATCAACGCCGACGACTTCTATGGGGCGGATTCATTACGGCGGATCGCCGCTTTTTTGCGGGACACGCCGGCGGGCGGGGCGGGGAAGGAATTCTTCTGCATGGCCGGCTTCCGCCTGGACCGGACGCTTTCGGAGCACGGCGCCGTGGCGCGGGGCGTGTGCACGACCGGGCCCGACGGCTGGCTGTCGTCGATCGTCGAGCAAACCGGCATCACGCGCGCGGAGGTCGGCCCCGGCCGGAAGTACTCCGGCGCGGAGACGGTCTCGATGAACTGCTGGGGCTTCACGCCGGCCGTATTTGCCGGGCTCGATGGGCAGCTCCGGGAATTTTTCGCGGAACGCGGCGGCGACCCGAAGGCGGAGTTTTACCTGCCGGCGGCGGTCTCCGCGATGATCGCGCGCGGCCAGGCCGCCGTCCAGGTCCTGCGGGTGGACAGCCTGTGGTTTGGGGTGACCTACCGCGAGGACCGGGCGCGGGTGCGGGCCGTCCTGGCCCAGCTCACCCAAGAGGGGGGCGAGTATCCGCGAAAACTCTTCTAGCCACCCATGAATTTCTTCCAAACGGCAGCCGATGTCTTCGCTCCCGACGGCACCTCGCCCGGCCCGGCGCTGGCGCGGACCACGCATCTCTGTCTCGCGGCGCATCAGGACGACATCGAGATCATGGCGCAGGCCGGAATCTCGGAATGCTACGGCTCCGCGGAGCGTTTTTTCACTGGCGTCGTCGTCACGGACGGGGCCGGCGCGCCCCGGGCGGGGCGCTACGCGAAGTTCGACGATGACCGCATGCGGGAAGTACGCCGCGCGGAGCAGCGCGCCGCCGCGGCGCTGGGAAAATACAATTTGCAGATCCAGCTGGCACATCCGAGCGGAGAGGTGCGGAGCGCCGGCCCGACCGGTGTGGCCGCCGATCTGAAGGCGATCTTCGGCGCCTGCGACCCGCAGGTCATCTACCTGCACAATCCGGCCGACAAGCACGACACGCACATCGCGGTCCTCCTGCGCTGCCTGGAGGCGCTGCGCGCCCTGCCTCGCGCGCGCCGGCCGCGGCGGGTCCTCGGCTGCGAGGTCTGGCGGGGGCTGGACTGGATGGCGGATCCGGACAAGGTCGCGCTCGATGCCGGCCGCCGGCCCGAACTGGCGGAGGCGCTGATCAAGGTGTTCGATTCGCAGATCGCCGGCGGCAAGCGCTATGACGTGGCGACGATCGGCCGGCGGGCGGCCAATGCGACCTACGATACGCCGCGCCAGACCGACGCCGCCACGGCGGTGACCTGGGCCATGGACCTGACGCCGCTCGTGGCGGACGCGTCCCTGTCCGTCGCCGACTACACCCTCGGCCACGTGGATCGCCTCCGCGCGGACATCGCGGATCGGTTAAAAAAGTTTGGAGCGCAGGGGATCTAACGAAAATCTGTGGCCGCGGATTCATGGGGTAGCGCGCTTTGTCCCAAAGCGCTTCGGCGGGTTGGGGACAACCCGCGCTACCTCAGGCTGTGCCTTTTCCGAATTCTCGTCAGCCCGGCACCCACCGCGCCAGCAGCAGCCTGAGTCCCTCCTCCGGCGAATCGACGACCGGGAACAGCGCGAAGGGGGCGCGCGGCGCGAGGGCCTCGAGCACAAAAGGGTGGGTCAGGATTTTTCCGCTTAGCCCCGCGCGAATTGCGCCCGCCCCGGCTCCGGGAAACAGCCTGGCGGCCATGGCGCCGCCGAGTTCGAGCAGCTCTCCTGCCGAATCGAGCACCACCCGACGGGCGGCGGGGTCGCCCTCGGCGGCGATCCGCAGCACCGCCGGCGCGAAGCCGGTGATTTCCGAGGCGGAGGCGGATTCGCGGTAGAGATGGCGCGTGATCGGGTCGGCTTCGGCCAGGCCGGTATGGGCGCGCAGGAGCGGCCCCAGCGGCGACGGTTCGGCCCAGCCCTGCAATTCGAGCAGCGCGCGGGCGATCGCGCGCCGGCCGATGTCGTAGCCGCTGCCGGGATCTCCTAAGCGCCATCCCAGGCCGCCGGCATAATGCGCTCCGGCGAGAAGATCGGACGCGTTGCCCGCCGCCGTGCGGGCGGCGACGAACGATCCCGTGCCGGCGTGGAGCACGAGGCCGGGCCCGCCCGCGGTGCCCGCTTCCAAGACGGGCAGCGAATCGGGGACCGCGACGACGCGGCCCAGGCCCTTCAGGCCGGCGGCCGTCTCCCGCCAGAACTCCGGCGCGCCGGCCATGCAGAGGAGCGTGCCCGAAATGTTGGCCGCGGGAAGCTGGGCGCTCAGCCCTTCCAGGGCCCCGGCGAGAATCCGACGCGCGCCCTCCGCGCCCTCCAGGCTTGGATTGGAACCGGGAGCGAGACGGCGCGCGGCGATGGCGCCCGCCGCGTCGACCAAAATGCATGCCGTCTTCGTTCCGCCGCCGTCGACGCCGATCCGGTAGGTCATGTCAGGCCAGCTGGCGGCTGAGGCGCCCCTGGTACTTTTGCGCCAGCGCCCGGTTGTGCTCGATCGCGCCGGGAAGGTTCTGGCTGCGCAGCACCGGCGGCGCATGGCCGTTGGCCGCGAGCCAGTCGACGACCGCCAGCGTCAGCCAATTGAGCACCGAGCACCCGATGAAGGTCGAGGTCGGTCCGGCCCAGATGGAGGCTCCCTCCTTCGCCGAGGCTTCGGCGGGCGATCCGGCGGTCCTGCCCGCCGGATCGAGCTCGACGATGGCGTCGCCCGGCACGCCTCCGTTGTCGAGCACGTGGTCGGCGCATTCGAAGAGCCGCCGGCCCCCCGGATGCTGCGAGGGCGTCGCGCGCGACATGGCCAGGCACGTCAGGGCGACCACCACGAGGCCCTTGCCCTTGGCATAGAGCGCGACATCGATCGGCGAACCATTTTTTCCCGAGTTGGACACGACGATGATGACCTCGCCGGGGAGGAGCCCATACTGGCGGTCATAGCGCTCAACCAGCCGGGCGCCATAGCCGGGGAGATTCTCGATGAACCCGCCGGTCGGGTCGATGATTCCGGTCACGCAGACCAGCCCGCCGGCGCGGCCGATGATTTCACGGGAGATGAGCTCGCTGTGGCCGCTGCCGAAGGTGTGCACCACGCCCCCCCGGGCGACGCAGGAGCCGATGATGGGCGCGAGCCGGCCGATCACGGGAGCATTGGCCTCCCAGGCGCGGGCGAGCATCTCATTCGCGCGTCTGAAATAGGTATCGGCCAGGGGCATGGGCAGAGCTAAAAATGCGGGAGGGGGGAACGCAATCAGGACTGCGCTAGGGATTCCCAGCGGCCGTAGATGCCGCAGGGCAGCACCTTGCCGTCGTGCTCGACGGGCAGGCCGACTTCGCCCGCGGTGATGGTCCCGCCCCGGCCGGCGAGGAGTTCGGCGAGCAAATTGGCGACGACCGTCGGGGAAAGCCGCGCCGTGTAGGCGTTGATCAGGAAGAAGAGCGGCCGGTCGCTCAGGAGCGCGCGACATTCCTCGAGCAGCTCCCAGAGGCTGTCCTCGAGGCGCCACATCTCCCCGCTGCTGCCCCGGCCATAGGTCGGCGGGTCCATGATGATGGCGTCATAGCGCCGGCCGCGCTTCCGCTCCCGCCGCACGAATTTCAGGCAGTCGTCCGCTATGTAACGGATCGGGGCGGCCGCGAGCCCGCTAAGGGCGGCATTCTCCCGGCACCACCGGACCATGCCCTCGGCGGCATCCACGTGGCAGACTTCCGCCCCTGCGGCGGCGGCGGCGCAGGTGGCCGCTCCGGTGTAGCCGAAGAGATTGAGGACGCTCACCGGGCGATCCGGTGCGCCAGCGGCCCGGATCTTCCGGGAAAACCAATCCCAATTGACCGCCTGCTCGGGAAACAGGCCGGTGTGCTTGAAGGAAGTGGGCCGGATCTTGAAGGTCAGCTTCAACGCCTCATAGCTGATTTCCCAGTGCTCGGGCAGTTCGCGCCGGAATTCCCAGCGGCCCCCGCCCTGGTCGCTGCGGTGATAAAAGCCGTCCCAATCCTCCCATAAGGTAGCGCGCGTTGTCCCCAACGCGCCAGGCGGACTGCGAACGCGGACGGAGCCGCCGGCGGGTTGGGGACAACCCGCGCTACCCTGGGTGGACCGCTTTCGGAACCGGCGCGATCGGTTCAGCCTCCAGGCCCGTTTTCCGGCTCCGATATTCCGAATAGTCGGGCACAAGCCGCTCGTAGGTGGAATCCATCAGCGGAGAGGAGATGATGAAATCGGCGGAGGAGCGGTCGCAGGCGATGGGAATGTTCCAGACCACGGCCATCCGGAGGAGCGCCTTGACGTCGGGATCATGGGGCTGCGGCTCCAGCGGATCCCAAAAAAAGATCAGGAAGTCGATCTCCCCGTCCACGATCTTGGAGCCGATCTGCTGGTCGCCGCCGAGGGGCCCGCTCTCCAGGCGATGGATCTTGAAGTCGAGTTCCTTCTCCAGGAGGGAGCCGGTCGTGCCGGTGGCGTAGACCTTGTGATGGGCCAGGAGGTCGCGGTTGAATTTCGACCACTCGATCAGATCGCGCTTCTTGTTGTCGTGGGCCACGAGCGCGATCTTCTTGTTCGGCTCCATCATTATCTTTTTGTAGATCATGGGCACGCCCCGGATCATGGGTGGTGGGTCAGTTTGGTCAACAAGGGCGGTGGTAGGGCGCGTTGTCCCCAACGCGTCGAGCGGACGTGCGAGGCAGACGGAGCCGCCGGCGGGTTGGGGACAAGCCGCCCTACCTCCAAACTGACGCGCTAGCGGGTCATGGCGCCGGGGCGGCGGCGGCTTTCTCGGAGGGATCGACGATCGCGTCCAGCCGCCACAGACCGCCGATTTCCTTGGCGATGCGTATCCGCTCGTCTTGATTGTAGAGTTGCATCGCCCGATACTCATTGGATTCGCCGATGATGGGCAGCGTAAAGCGGTTGAGGAAGTCGCGGTCGAAGTCCGAGAGATAGCGCTTCACCACCAGCTCCTCGAGGCCCTTCTTAGTATAGCTCTCACGCTCGCTGAATTCGCGGATCGGCCTCTCCCGCACGGTGACCTCCGGCAGGGTGACGACGGGCAGCCGGGGAATCTGGTTTTTAGGCTTGGCCGTCGTCGCGGGGATGGCCGTGGGTTTGGCCGACGGGTCCTCAAACTGCGGCAGGGCGGTCGATATGGTCGCGGCCAGCTCGGGGGAAATAGCCTCGGGCACGGACGCCCCGGCGGCGGGATTTTGCCACGGGGCCCGCGGGGCGGAAGCCGCGGCGGGCGATGCGTCGCCAGCCGCAGCCGCCGACGTAAAAATAGGCGGGACCGACGGAGCCGCCGCCGAGACCTCGGCCGGCGCATCTTGCGCGACCGCACGGGAGACAATCAAGCCCCACGCCGCCACGAGATAAAGCTGCGATGGAACGAGGTGAGCCACGGCTGCTACCGGAAATATGCACCGTTTCCCGGTTTCGGCAAAAGCAAAAGGACCGATCCTGGACCGGTGACAGCCAGCTGGCCTTTCCGGCCGGAACGGCCACCCTCGGCCGATGCGCCCGCTCGCCCTCATCACGGGAGGCTCCGCCGGAATCGGCGCCGCCTTCGCGCGCCAGCTCGCCGCCCGGGGAAATGATCTCATCCTGGTGGCCCGGCATCGGGAGCGGCTGGATGCCATCGTCGGCGCGCTGGAGCGGGACCACGGCATCCGGGCCGAGGCGCTGGCGGCCGACCTCGTGACCGACGAGGGCCAACGGGCCGTGGAGCGGCGGATTGCCGGGGAGGAGCGATTGGAGCTGCTGGTGAACAACGCCGGATTCGGCACGATGGGCCCGTTCGCCGACGTGGACATCGCCGCCCAGGATGCGATGCATCGCCTGCACGTGCTCGCCACCCTGCGCCTGACCCACGCGGCCCTCCGCGGCATGATCGCGCGGCGCCGCGGTGCCATCATCAATGTGTCGTCCGTCGCCGGATTTGTCGCGACTCCCGGAAGCGTCGGCTATTGCGCCACCAAGCACTGGATGAACGTCTTCACCGAGGGCCTCCACCTGGAATTGAGGAATGCCGGCTCGCCCGTCGTCGTGCAGGCCCTCTGCCCGGGGTTCACCTATTCGGAGTTTCACGATCGGCTCGGCTTCGACCGCGCCAAAATCCCGCGGAGCCTGTGGCTAAAGGCCGACGACGTGGCGGCGGAATCGCTGCGCGGCCTGCGGCGGGGCAAGCTCTTTGTCGTCCCCGGCTGGCGCTACCAGCTCGCCGTGCTTCTCATCAAGATCCTGCCCGCGCCGCTCGTGCGCGCGATCAACACGCGCCGGCAGCGGAGCTTCAATCGGATTTGAGCGCGCGCTCGAGCCAGGCGACGACGCGCTCCCGATAGTCGGGCGCGACCTGGTCCCAGTTGATCATGCCGTGGACGCCGCCGGGAATCGTGATGAGTTCACAGGGCACGCCGGCGGCTTGAAGGCTGGCGCGGAGGTCGACGGACCGCTGGTAGGGCACGCTCCGGTCGGCGTTGCCGTGCAGCAGGAGGAAGGGCGGCAACCCGGGCCGCACCTGGTAGACGGCCGACGCCGATTTCAGGAGGGCGGTGGTCGCGTCGTCGAGCCGCGAATGCCCGGGGAAGAGCTGGCCCAGGTTGGTGGTGAACCCGCCGCGCTCCCTCTCCTCGGCGAGGAGGTCGGAATTTCCATAGAAGGCGACCACGGCGGCGACCCGAGTCGACGCGTCCGCCCGCACTCCCGCCAGCTCCACGAGGTGCCCTCCGGCCGATTCGCCGGCGAGAGCGATGCGGCGGGGATCAACGTGGTACTCCGCGGCATGGGCCCTGACCCAGCGAATCGCCGTCTCGACGTCGTCGATGCACGCGGGGTAGGGATGCCTGGGCGCAAGGCGATAGTTGATCTCGAACCAGGCAAATCCGGCGCGGGCCAGCGGTTCATCCATCGGCGCCGTGTAGCCTTTCTGGGCCCCCCCCGACTTGTCCCCTCCGTTCCACCCGCCGCCATGCACCAGAATCACCGCCGGGAAAGGGCCGGGGCCGTTTGGGACAAAGGCGTCGAGCCGGATGCTCTCGCCGCCGACGTTGGCATATTCAACGTTGATCGTATGCGCCCCGTACATCGACAGGGGCACGCGGTAGCCGAAGTGCCCGAGAATTTCGCCGGCGGTCCGGCTGCGCAGGTACGCCAGGTAGCGCCGGGCCGCGGGATTGTCCTGACCGTGCTTGGTCAGCACCGCGCCCTGATCCAGCGGCGCGTAGAGCCCGGGGGGAACCTCGATCCATCGGCCCCGATCCACCAGACGGGGCGCAAGCACCAGCGAAAGCGCGACAAAGCCCGCGTCCGCGTTGCCGGTTTGGACGAACTGCGCGGTCTGAGAGATATTTTCGCCCGTGACGAGCTTGGACTGGATCTCCGCCTGGAGCCCGAGCTTGGCCAGCGCCTCCCCGGCCGCGCGCCCGTAGGGGGCGGTGGCCGGATTGGCGATGGCGATCTTCCGCGCGGCGGGCGACCGCACGGCGGCGGCGATCGACGTTAACTCCAGCCCCGGCCGCGTGGTCCAGAGGACCAAACGGCCCACGGCAAAATCCACCAGCGAGGACTCGCTGGCATACCCCGCTTGAATGAGCTGGCGGGGAAAGTCCATGTCGGCGGAAAGGAAGATGTCGTTGGGACTTCCGTTCTCGATCTGGGACACGAGATTCCCGGAGGCGCCTGTCAGGACGCTGATGTCCACGCCGGGATTGGTCCGGATGAAGCCCGCGTCCAGGGCCTCAATAGCGTACGCCAGGTTGGCGGCGGCGGCGATCGAGATCTTGTCAGCGGCTCGGGCGGCCAGCGGGCAGAGCAGGAGGAGAACGGCCAGGAGACGTTGCATGCGGGCGGAAGACCATTTTGGCCGAGATGAGTCCGACGGAAAGAACAAATGCCATGGTGTCACGGTCCTGCCCCACGTGGAGCGGCCGGAACCGGAGGAAGAACCACGCCGGCCGCGCCCTCGGGAGCGGGCTGCGAGCCGCTGAAGGCGGGCCAGGGCGAAGCGAGCAGGCCGCTTGGGTCGGTCCAGATGAACGTGCTGCCGGCGGACGCGTTCCCATTGACCACATGGGCATCCACCCCGGTGGCGTTGAAGCGGATGCGGCTGATATCCGGGACCGGCTGAGCATTCGGGGCCTGGGTTAATTCGGGCGCCGGCGCGGGCGCGGGGGAAGGAAGCGGAGTGGGAGAAGGTATGGGAATGGGATCAGATGGTGGAGCGGGACTGGGCAGGGGAGTTGGGACGGACGGAGGGCTCATTGAGGCGAAGTCCGGAGGCGCAGCGGGAGGAGGCACCGGATCGGGAGTTGGTGCTGGAGCAGGCGATCCATCTGGCGGCGGAGGCGCCGGCTCTGGAGTGGGCGTGGGATCAGGTGGCGGGGCCGGATCCGGTGCCGGCGCGGGGTCGGGCGAAGCGACCGCTGGTGTGGGGACCGGCGGCGGTGCATCCGTCGGCTCCGGAGTGGGCGCCGGTGCGGGGGTGGGGGACGGCTCCGGAGTGGGAGTAGGCGTGGGAACGGGAACAGTCGGGGCGGGCGTGGATCCCGGGTCCGGCTGCGGGACATCCGGGGTGGAATTGTCCCCGCCTCCTCCCCCGGAGTCCGTATAGACGGGTGCGGGGTCGGGCGCCGGGTCGGAGAAAAACAGGCCGGCATTGGTCCAGGCGGGAGCGTTGGGATCGCCTCCTCCGAGTTCGCTGTAGTTGAAGCCGTCCGAGCTGGAAGTGGCCCCGGCGGCATAGGCATCCGTTACGCCGGTGGAATAGTTATCCGTGGCTCCGGAGGAGTCCGTGTAGGCGTCGTCGGGAAAGCACGCGCGGGCGGTCCCGCCCAGCGGCAGCGCGATCGCGACCAGCCTCAGTGTCCTAAAAAAATGCCTGCGCATGGCGCGGCCTCACTCCAGGGCAAGATCGGGCGGGTATCCGCGCGCCCGGGCCCGAAAGACCTTTTGCCCCGCATACACGAAGGTCTCGCCCGCCCAGCGAAAGACGACGGCCTCCGCCGGATACTCGATGACGCTTCCGCCCTCGGTGCGCTCCCGTTCCGGAACGATCCGGCAGGGCACCTCCAGCGCCCGGAGCTGCGCCAAGACCGCGTCAGCCCCAAACGGGCGCCCGTCGTAGGCCGGCAACTCGTCGACGGCTTGCCGATAAGCGCCCGCGAAGAGCGCGGCTGCGGCCTGGGCCAATTTTTCCTTCATCGGTTGATTGTGGGTGCAGAGGTCGATCAGCCGGTTGCGATCGCCGATTTCTCCGGCGCTGGCGCCGTCGATCCGGTATTCCCCGACGTGATCCTCGCCGATGTGGCCCCAGAGGGCGCCGTCCTTGGTATAGAAAACGTGCGCGTTAACTCCTCCCTGCGGGTAGGTGAGGCGCCCGGCCGGGGGATGCGCCAGCACAACGACTCTTTCGCCGGGATGGGCCCGGCGATATTCGCCGGCGAAGACGATCCCGTCGACCAGCAGGGCTTGGTAAGGGGGAAGCCAGCCCGAATAGGCGGCGCCGTGGCCCGGAGCGTAGGCGCATTGGCGATCGCCGCAATCGATCACGAGGACGCTGGTGTTGTCGCGGATCCGGCCGGGCCGCGCATTCGCGACCTGGAGGCGAAAATGCGCGCGCTTGAGCTGGAGTTCGTTGGTGTCGCCGATCAAGCCGGCCGGAGCCGGCCCCGCGCCCGCGCCGCGTTCGTTCAGGAAACGATGATAGCGGGCGAAGGCCGCGGCGGTCAGCCTCGGGCGATCGGAAAAATCGGCCGGGGTCGCCTCCGGTAGCGGGATATTTCCATAGGGCGTGCTCAGCTCCACCCCGGCCCCATCCGTGAAGGCGGCGACCGCCGCTCCGCGGGGGAACCACGTGAGTGGATGCGAGGACATCCAGGGGTCGAGCAGCACTGCGGCCTGCTCACCGGGATGCAGGCGGACATATTCTCCGACGAAGAGCATGCTTCCGGGCAATTCGGGCTGCTGGATGCAAAGATAGGGTGTGCGCGTCAGGGGATCGACGGGCACCGGCACATCAATCACGCCGATCGCCGGATTCCAGAGATAGTGCCTCTGATTCCAGTCCAGCACGAGGACCCGGGTTTTTTGCCGGGGTGCGTCCTGATCGGACCCTGCGCCGGAAAGGTCGACTTCGTTGAGAGTCGACGGAAAGAAGCTGACCGCGAGCGCGGCCTTCGCGAGCTGGGCGTCGTCCGACTCGCCGGCCGTCGCATCGACGAGTCGGGCGGCATGTTGGACGGCAGCGGCCATCGCCGGAAGGATTTTATCCGGACGATTTATGTCGGCCGCGCTGAGGCCGGCCAGCGGCACGACCCCATAGGTGACGCTGCGGAGCAGCAGCCGATCCGCCTTGGTGTACACCGCGACGCCGCCGATCCGGGTTCCGGCGGGGCTCGGCAGGACGATGCAATCTTCGCGCGGGGCGGCCTGCAGATAGGCGGCGGAAAACGCGATGCTTTCAATCAGTGCCCCGCGGCGCAGGTGGAGGAACGGGATGTGATCGGCCCCGGGGTCCTCCGGAAAGGCTGCGTCCCGGACGCCGGCCGGGACGGCGGGGGAGGGGGATGTGGTCGGGGGCCGCGCGGCCGGGAGGGGCCCGTAGTATTCAGCCAGCACTCCGGCGAGGAGGAGGAAGGCGAGGAGCATCGCGGAGAATGGTAACAACCGGCGCGCGGCGTTTTCGCCGCGGCGCTGGCCGCGCCTCTTGCTACCTTCGCGGCATGTCACCGAGTTTCGCCGTTTCGTCCGCTTATTATTCCGGCCGCGGTGGGTTCACTTTGCCGGGCGCGTTGACCAGCGTTGCCATCCTGGCCACGGCGGTGGCCTTCGGCGCCCCATGGGTCCTCCAGCGGCTGCGCGCCCGCGCTCCCGCCATGGACGAGGCGGCCCGACGTTTGGAATCCGCGGTGACCGGCGGCCTCGACGGCGCGGGAGCGCTCGCCGAGGCGACCGTTGCCAAGGCCGTCTCTCTGGTTCGCGCCGATGGGAGCGCAGCCCCCTCCGAGCCACCGCCTTCAGACGGGTTCATCAACGCCACGATCTACCCCACCCACGCCTGGGATGGTCCGGTGGCCCCGCCCCTCTACCCGCCGCTCTGGAAGAGCCCGCCGGCATTTTGGAGGCCATTTTTCACGCGTCCGGCGCCCTGGCATTTTCATCGTCGTCCGCCTTGGCGCGCGGGCATCCGGCGGAGGAATTAGCGCGTGGGTTTGAAGACACGACACTAGCAACATATTGCTATGGGACACTCGGGAGGACCTCCGGGGCACACTGGCAGCATATTTTTCCACAACGTCCGCGTGGGAAAGGGCCCGAGCTGCTACTATCGGCGCCAACTCCATGACGCACCTCCCCTCGTATGCCCGGAATCATGAACTTTTCACCGATTTTTACAGCCTCCAAAGCTGCTTCGCCGGCCATCTGGCCGCGCGGCCCCGCTTGATCCGGGCCTGGCTGGAATCCCTGCCGTCCCGCGAACCGGAGGCCGGCGAGCCCGCGCAGTCCGCCAGATCCTGGCGGACCGCGCGCCTCAGTTCGGCCCGTCGCCGCGAACTCTTCAGCCTGGTGGTCCGGGCCGAGGGCTCGGCGGCCGAATCAGCGCCTCTCGCCCTCTGGCTGCTGGTTTCCGTGCCGGTCTGCACCTATTTCGAGATTGCGGCGACAGACCGTCCCGGCTCGCCGGCGCTGGGATCCGCCGCTGGCGACTGCCATCGGCAACTGCTCGAGCTCCGCGAAACGTTGTTTCTCACCAACTATGGGCTGGCCAAGGCGGCGGCGAAGAGGCGCGGTCCCCGGGACTACGCCGAAATGCTGAGCGCGGCCTCCGACGGGCTCCTCGATGCGATCGACCGCTATGTGCCGGATTCCCGGGCGGCTCGCTTCGCGTATTTTGCCGGCTACTGGATCCGTTACCACATGGCGCGGCAGTTTCAGAAGACCGGTTCGGTGGTCTCCTTTCCGGTGAACCAGCACCGGATCGGCCGGCGGATCGACCGCTACCTGGCCGCCCGGAAGCCCGGCGAGAACCCGCCGTCGCCCGAGGAAGTCTGCCAGGAGCTGCAGTTGGGGCGGGCCGCTTACTATTGGCAGCAGCGGCGCCCCCAGGTGGTCTCGCTGCACGGTCGCGAGGGCGCGGGCCCCGAGGCGCCGCCCATGGAACTCCGGCTGTGCGACCCGGGGCCTGAGCCCGACGCCCTGGTGGAGCAGGCGGAAATCGCCGATTGCCTTCGGCGGTTGCTGCGCGCACAGGCGGCCCCGGCGATCCGGCTGATGCTGGCCTACACCCACGGGGTGGGAGCGCTGGCCGACACGGCCGAGGAATATCTGGCCTCCCTGCAGGAGTTGGCGCTGGCGCGCCTGAAGGGGTCTGCGCTGCCACATTGATGATTGAGCCGGCCGGGGAATTTCAGTGGGATGGCGGCATGGCGCGAAAGCCGCGGATCGAGTTCGAGGGGGCGGTCTATCATGTGTTCAACCATGGACACCAGCGCACCGATCTTTTCGCCACGGCGGCGGCGGCGCAGGCCTTCGTGGAATGCCTGGCCACGGCGGCGGCGCGCATGCAATGGCGGCTGCAGGCCTACGGCCTGACCCGGAACCAGTATCATCTCGCGCTCGCGACGCCGCGCGGAAACCTGGCGAACGGCGTGCACTGGCTGCAGAGCGCGTTCGGCAATCGCTTTCACCGGTTTAGCGCGGGGAACGGGCGCGCTTTTCGCAGCCGCTACCGGGCGATCCTGATCGAGCCGGGCGCACACCTGGCCGGCCTGGTGGACGGCATCCACCTGCTGCCGGTGCGGGCCGGCCTCGTGGCCGCGGAGCAGCTGCCGCATTTTCGCTGGTCGAGCTACCGCGCGTTCGTCCGCGGGCGGGCGGGCGGCCGGCCGGCGTGGCTCTGCGCGGATTGGCTGCCGGCGATCGCGGGACTGGAGGATACGCCGGCGGGCTGGCAGGGTTACACCGCCCATCTCGACGGGATCGCGGCCGGTGACCGTGCCGGGACCGGCGAGCATTTCCGCCGGCTCTGCAGCGGCTGGGCGCATGGGAGCGAGACCTATCTGCGGGAGCGGCGGGAGGATCTCGTCCGGATGACGGCCAGGGGGGAATGGGGCGGAGCCCAGCTGGCGGCGATCAATCGGCGCGAGTGGGAATCGCGGCTGGAAGCGGGGGCGCAGGCGCTCCAGCGCCGGCTCTCCGAGGCGGCGGCCGAGCCGAAATCCGCGCCATGGAAGGTGGCGCTGGCCGCCTGGCTGAAGCGCCACACCAGCGCGACCAACCGCTGGCTGACCGAGCGGCTCCACATGGGTCCGCCGGATGCGGTCAGCCGCTATGTGGGCGAGGCGGGAGAGGGCCGCCGTCCCGCCGCCGGGGAAATTCTCTCGACTTTGGCCGCAACCGTTGGGAACTGATTCAGACTTATGCTCACAAAATTCCTCCACACCCGCATGCGCGTAAACGATCTGGAGCGCACGGTTAAATTCTACGAAGACGCGCTGGGACTGAAGGTGACAAGCCGGCGCATATCGCCGCGGGGCGCGCAGGTCGCGTTCCTGGCCATGCCCGGCACCGACGCCGAGATCGAGCTGGCCCAGCTGCCGAACGGCCCCGGGGTGCAGGTCCAGCCCGACCTCATGCATCTCGCCTTCGAGGTGAGCGACCTCGCGGCCCTGACCGCGCAGCTCGCGCAGAAGGGCTACGCCCTGAGCGACGGCCCCACCACGACGAGCAGCGGCAACATTCTCGCCTTCATCGACGCCCCGGAGGGCTACGAGATCGAGTTCATCCAGAAGAAGTCCTGAGCAGCGAGCCATGCCTGCCCTCGCTCCGGCCACTCGAAAGAAACTGCTCTTGCGGGTGGGGCTGGCGCTCGTCGTGGTGGCCGCGCTTGGCATCTTCCTGCTCAGGGGGGTCCATTTTCAAGAGCTGGCCTTCAAGGCGGTGGCCCTCGTCACCCAGCTGGGGCCCTGGGCATTTTTCACCGCCATGGCGCTCCTGCCCGCGTTCGGCGCGCCGAACTCGGCCTTCACGCTTATCGCCGGCTCAGCCTTTGCCGAGCGGATGGGCATGACCGACGTGGTGCTGGCCGGTACCGTCGCCCTCGTCGCCAACATGGCGCTGACCTATTGGCTGGCGCGTTTCGTCTTCCGGAAATGGCTGGCCCAGCTCCTCGGGAAATTGGGCTACAAGCTGCCGAAGGTGGATCGGGCGGACATGACCGATCTCATTATCATCCTGCGCACGACCACGGGGATACCGGCCTGCGTGCAGAACTATACGCTGGGCCTGGTCGATGCCCCCGTGGGCCAATACTTCCTTGTCTCCTGCCTTTGCGCGATTCCGGGCAACGCGGCCTACATCATCTTTGGGGAGGCCCTGCTGCACGGCCGCGGCGGCACCGTTCTGCTGGCCTTCAGCCTGATCGTCGCCCTGGCGGCGGCCACCCAACTCTTGCGCCGGCATTACGGCAATAAGAAGAAGAGGCTCGCGGCCGCATGAGCACCGGTGCCGAGATGCTGGGCGGCGGCCCGGCGCCGCGGGCCGAGACGGTCACCGAATTCACGCGGCGGGTGAAGGCGCTGCTCAAGGGCGGAATGCCGGCCGGCTGGGTCCGCGGCGAGATTTCGAACCTGCGGGCGCAGGCGAGCGGGCACGTCTATTTTTCGCTGAAGGACGCCGGGGCGCAGCTGAGCGCCGTCCTGTTCCGCGGCGACGCCGCGCGGCAGACCGCGAAGCTGCGCGACGGCCTGCAAGTCGTCGCCTACGGGGAGGTCGATGTCTACGAGGCGCGCGGGCAGTACCAGTTGATCGTCCGCGCCGTGGTGGAAGACGGGGTGGGGCGGCTCCAGCGCGAATTCGAGGCGTTGAAGCGCAAGCTGGCGGAGGAGGGGCTATTTGCGCCGGAGAAAAAGCGGCCGATACCGGTCCTGCCGGCCACCATCGGCTTCCTCACCTCCGCCACGGGCGCCGCCGTGCAGGATTTTCTGCGCATTCTCGCGCGGCGGGGCTGGCGCGGCCGGGTGGTGGTGCTGCCGGCCCGGGTGCAGGGCGAGGGCGCGGCGGCGGAAATGGCCGAGATGCTCGCGCTCGCCGCCGGGCTCGGGATCTTCGACCTGCTCGTCATCGGACGCGGCGGGGGCAGCATCGAGGACCTGTGGGCATTCAACGAGGAGCCGCTGGTGCGCGCGGTTGCGGCCTTCCCGGCGCCGGTCATCTCCGCGGTGGGCCATGAGATCGACTTCACCCTCTGCGATTTCGCCGCGGATGTCCGGGCGGAGACCCCGAGCGCCGCGGCGGAACTGATCTCGAGCAATTTCGTGGCCTGCCGGGAGCGCGCGGCCCAGGCCCGCGAGGCGCTGGGGACGGCGGCCGAACAGGCGCGCCGGCGCTCCGCCGAGCGGCTCGACCACGCGCGCTCGCGCCTGCGCCTGCTCACGCCCGCGGCGCAGATCGAGCGCGGGTTCCTCCGGCTCGACGACTTCGCCGGCCGCCTGGCCGCGGCGCTTCGGACAGCGGTCCACCAGCGCCGCCAGGACCTGGCGGAAGCGCGCTCGCGGTTGGAACGGTCCTCGCCCGCGGCTCGCCTGCCCCTGGCCTCGCAGCGGCTTGAGGCGCTCGGCAAGCGCCTGCGGGCGGCCAGCCCCGTTTCGGTCCTGCACCGGGGCTTTGTCATCCTGCGCGACGGAAAGGGACGACCCGTGACGCGGCGCGCCCTGCTGCGCGCGGGCGACCGCCTGGGCGCGGAGTTTGCCGACGGCTCGGCGCCGCTGCGCGCTGAATAGGAATCCTTTCGCCATGGCCCCTCCACCCGCCCACCAGCCGGATTCCCATCGCTATGACAACGCCGCCCTCTACCGCCACTGCGGCCGCAGCGGCCTGAAGCTCCCGCGGCTCTCGCTCGGGCTCTGGCACAATTTCGGAGCCGAGGCCGACTACGCCAACGCCCGCGCGCTCGTCCTGCGCTCCTTCGATCTTGGGATCACCCACTTCGATCTGGCCAACAACTATGGGCCGCCGCCGGGCTCGGCGGAGGCGACCTTCGGCCGCATCCTGCGCGAGGATCTCGCGGCGCACCGCGACGAGCTGGTCATCTCCACCAAGGCCGGCTATCCGATGTGGGAGGGACCCTATGGCGACTGGGGCTCGCGCAAGTACATGCTGTCCAGCCTCGACCAGAGCCTGCGGCGCCTCGGGCTGCCCTACGTCGATATTTTCTACAGCCACCGGCCCGATCCCCTGACGCCCCTGGAGGAAACGATGGGCGCCCTGGCCCAGGCCGTGCGCGCCGGCAAGACGCTCCATGTCGGCCTCTCCAATTACAATCCGGAGCAGACGGCGCTCGCGGCCCACCTGCTCCGCACCCTGGGCGCCCCCTGCCTGATCCATCAGCCCAGATACCATCTTTTCGAGCGGCTGCCGGAATGCGGCTTGTTCGGGGTGCTACGGCGCGAGGGGATAGGCGGCATCGCCTTCTGTCCGCTCGCCCAGGGCCTGCTGACCAACCGCTATTTGGGCGGCATCCCCGCCGACGCGCGCGCGGCGCGCGACCCCCGGTTTCTCAAGCCCGGCGACATCACCGCGGAGAAGCTGGGCCGGATTCGGAGCCTCGACGCCCTGGCGCGCGCGCGGGGCCAGTCGCTCGCGCAGATGGCGCTCGCCTGGGTGCTGCGCGAACCGGCCATCACCTCCGCGCTGATTGGCGCCAGCAAGACCAGCCAGATCGAGGAGAATATGGGCGCGCTGGCCAACCTCCAGTTCAGCCCCGACGAGCTGGCGGCGATTGAGCGGATGTTAAAGTGAACCTGATTCTCTTCGAGCCGGATGAGATTGCCCGTCCGCTCGCGCGCAGCGACGGCCGCGCCGCTCACCTGCTCGAGGTGCTGCGGCGGCGCGAGGGCGAGAGCTTCGACGCCGGTGTGGTGAACGGCCCCCGCGGCAAGGGCACCGTCCTCGCCATCGGCGGCGACAGCCTCGCCCTTTCCTTTGACTGGGGAGCGGAGCCGCCCCCGCTCGACCCCGTCGTCCTGGTCGTCGGACTTCCGCGGCCGCAGACGGCGCGCAAGCTGTTGCAGGAGGCCGCGGCGCTGGGAGTGCGCGCCCTGCACTTCGCGGCGACTGAGAAGGGTGAGCCGGGCTATGCGGGCAGCGCGCTTTGGCGCAGCGGCGAATGGCGCCGGCATCTCGTGGCCGGAGCCGAGCAGGCTTTCGACACGCGTCTTCCGGAGATGACTCATGGCCGCCCCCTCGCGGGGGTGCTGGCCGCGCTCGAGGCCGGCGCCTTTCGCATCGCGCTGGACAATTACGAGGCGCCGCAGGCGCTTGGCAACCTGGAGCTTCCCCGGAAACCGACCGCCGTGGCCCTGGCCATCGGGCCGGAGAGGGGCTGGTCCGCGGGGGAGCGCCATCTCCTACGGGGAAGCGGTTTTACCCTGGCCCATCTGGGCGCGCGGGTGCTGCGCGCTGAGACTGCGGCGGTCGCCGCGGTGGCGATCGTCAAGAGCAGGCTCGGTTGGCTATAACGGAGTCCGCTCGAAGATCGCCGCGGTCGGCTGGCGGATGCCCTGGCCAAGCCGTTTTCGGCAGCGCCAGCCCGCGGGGCTGAGTTCCATTTCGCCCGGCATTTCGAAGACGATCAGCGCGCCGGGCTTTCCCGCCAGGATTTCGTCGAGGCGCTTGAAGAGGTTGGCGGCAATCCCGGCGATCATTTCATATGGGGGGTCGATGAAGACGAGATCCGGCGGGCCGACGCCGCCCAGGGGAGTGCCCAGGGCGTCCATCTGCAGGACGACCAATCCGCTCTCGTCGCGCCCCAGGCTCTTGCAGACCGCGGCCAGGTTGCGGCGGAGGCAATCGACCGCGTGGAAATTACTTTCCACGAAGGTTCCGCCTGCCGCTCCGCGGCTCAGGGCTTCCAGCCCATAGGCTCCGCTCCCGGCGAACAGGTCGAGAAACCGCGAAGCCGCGACGCATCCGGCCAGGCTGGAGAAAACCGCCTGGCGCAGGCGGTCCGTCGCCGGCCGCACCGCCTCGCCCTTGGGGACGAGCAGTGGAATCCCGCGGGCGCCGCCGCCGCTTATGCGCATGAAGTTAGTTCTCCTGGTAAGTACCTTGTGCTCATTGTCTAACGCGCCGCGGCCGCAGGTCCATCCCAAGCCGGTGGAACCGCAGTCGGCGATGCCGGTTTAATAATCTACGCGGATTTGCCAATCACAACATCTTCTCCTTAACTCACCTACGGCTCTAACCAGCCGCCACCAGCAACATGATCCTCTCCCGCTTCATCGCTGCGGCCGGCGTTGTCGCCGCGGCGTTTGCCGTGCGCGCGGATGCGGATGAACACAATGATTGGCCGGCCTATGTCAGCCGCTCCGACGCGGAGGGGCAGGCGCAATCGTGGACCGGGCTGGGTCCGTTCCTCTATTCCCACCCGTTGCCTCCCGCGCAGCGGGTGTGGGGAGTTCGTCCGTTTTACATGAAGCGGCAGGCCATGGGCGGCGACACCGCCGAGGTCACCGTGCTCTATCCGCTGTTCTTCCTTCGCACCTATGGCCCGAATTACGAATGGAGCATCCTGACCCTCATCAATCATTTTGGCCGCCGGGACGGTGAATCCGTCCGCCCGGCCACGGAGGAGGAGGATTTCGACGTCTGGCCCTTCTATTTTTCCAGCGTCACCCCCAACCGGGCCGACTCCTACCACGCTCTCTTCCCGCTCGCCGGCAAGCTCCAGCACCGCTTCTCCCGGGATCGCCTCAGCTTCGTGCTCTGGCCGCTGTACCTTCAGACCGAAAAGGATGGCGCGACCACCACTTCGACGCCCTGGCCCATCTTTCACACCACCCATGGCGCCGCGCACGGCTGGGCGCTCTGGCCGCTCTATGGCCAGATGGATTGGCCGGGGGCCTACCACCGCGAGTTTTATCTTTGGCCGCTGGGCTGGAAAAACACGATGCAGCCTTCGCCCGACGCCCCGCCGGGGACCGTCGCGAAGCGGCAAACGGGTTTCCTGCCCTTTTACACCTCCGACCGCGGTCCCGACGTGGTGAGTGAGAATTATCTCTATCCTTTTTTCGGCTACACTGATCGCACCGCTCCCTTCCGCGACCACGTGACGCGCTACTTCTGGCCGTTTCTCGTGCAGGGCCGGGGCGAAAACCGTTACATCAATCGCTGGGGCCCATTCTACACGCATTCGGTCATCAAGGGCTATGACAAGACCTGGGTGATCTGGCCGCTTTGGCGCCAGGCGCGGTGGAGCGAAGAGGGGGTGGCCCAGACCAAGAGCCAGTTCTATTATTTCATCTATTCGTCGCTGGAGCAGAGGAGCCTGTCCAACCCCGCTGCCGCACCCGCCCGCAAGCTCCATGTCTGGCCCCTCCTCAGCCTCTGGGACAACGGCGCCGGACGCCTGCAATGGCAGGCGCCGAGCCCGCTCGAGGTCTTCTTCCCGCACAACGACGACGTGCGCGAGTCGTGGACGCCGCTATTCTCGCTGATCCGCCACGACCAGAGCGCGCCCGGCGAGACCCGGACGTCGCTGCTGTGGGACGCCGTCACCTGGGAACGGAGCGCGGCCCGGAATCGCGCGGAATTTCACCTGGGGCCGCTCCTCGGCCTCGAGCGCAGCCCCTACGAACGGCGCGTGACCCTGTTTGGCGGCCTCCTGGGCTGGAGCCGCCGCCCGGCCGACGGCCACTGGCAGCTGTTCGGATTGGAGTTTTCCGGCAACCGGCGTACCCTCGCGTCCCAATCCCGATGATATGAAACAACTCCGGTCCATCTGCGACAGCGTCGGCGCCACCGTGCAGCTCCTGGTGCGTTCCATCGGCTACATGGGCACGCTGCCGCTCCAGCCCGGCCGCTTCATCGAGCAGTGCTACATGGTGGGCTATACCACGCTGCCGATCGTCGCCATCCTCAGCTTTTTCATCGGGTCCGTGCTGGCGCTCGAGGCCGGCTATTCGATGTCGGGCTTCGGGGCGAAGGAGTTCATCGGCTCCCTGGTCGGCCTCTCCATGGCGCGCGAACTCGGGCCCATGATGGTGGCGATCCTGCTCGCCGGCCGCGTCGGCTCGGCCATCGCGGCCGAGCTGGCCTCGATGAAGGTCTACCAGGAGATCGACGCCCTGGAGACGATGAACATCCCGCCCGCCCGCATGCTGGTGATGCCGCGCCTCGCGGCGGTCATCGTCATGATGCCGGTCCTGACGATCATCGGCAATATCGTCGGCTGGTTTGGCGGCGCGCTCGTCTCGAGCCACGTCAAGTTCATCGATATCGATTCCCAGACCTATTTCGCGGCGCTGCGGCGGTACATGAAGTTCAAGGATGTGGCCAACGGCCTGGTGAAGGCGGAGGTGTTCGGCTTTGTCGTCGTGCTGGTCTGCTGCAGCATCGGGCTGAAGACCCGCGGCGGTCCGCGGGAGATCGGCGCCTCCGTGACCCGCGCGGTCGTGACCTCGCTGATCCTCATCCTGGTCCTCGATTACGCCCTGACCCAGCTGCTGCTCCTCATCTCGCCGTCGTAACCCAAACTTTCCCGCCATGGCCTTCTGCGTTCCCCCCGCCCATCCCGAAGCCTCCCGGGAGGTTCCCGCCGTCGGCGTGAAGGTCGAAAACCTGGTCAAGAACTTCGGCGCGCTGCACGTCCTCAAGAACGTCAGCTTCGAGGTGAAGGCGGGAGAGATTTTCGTTTTGATGGGGCCCAGCGGCTCGGGCAAGAGCGTTCTCCTGCGCCACATCGTCGCGCTGGAGCAGGCGACCTCCGGGCGCGTGACCATCGACGGGCATGACGCGGCCCTCGAGGAGACCCGCGAGCACGTGAAGATCGGGCTCGTTTTCCAGGCCGGCGCGCTCTTCAACTCGCTCAGCGTCTACGACAACCTCGCCCTCTATCTGCGCGAGCACCGGATCGGGACCGAGGCGCAGATCAGCGAGAAAGTCCGGCATGCGCTGACGATCCTCTCGCTCGAGAGCACCGGGAAGGAATATCCCTCGGATCTCTCCGGCGGCATGAAGAAACGCGTGGCCATCGCCCGGGCCCTGGTCATGGAGCCGCAGCTCCTCCTCTACGACGAGCCCACCAGCGAGCTGGACCCGGTGATGTCCGCGACCATCAGCGAGATCATCGCCTCGCTCAAGGACCAGTATCACGTCACCAGCATCGCGGTGTCGCACGACCGCGACCTGGCGCTCAACATCGCCGACCGCATCGGCATCCTCATGGGCGGCGAGCTGATCACGGTGGGCACGCCCGCCGAGCTGAAGGAGTCCAAGGATCCCCGCATCGTCGATTTTCTCCATCCCAAGTTCGATCTCCACAATCCACGCTTCAAGAAGCTGGAAACCTGAATCTCACCATGAATAACTCGCAACAAACCGTTCGCGTCGGATTTTTCTTTCTCCTCGGGGTGGCCCTGATCTGGGTGACCTTCGAGACCCTCAGCGGCGGCCATCTCTTCGAGGACCGGGGCTACAAGCTGATCGCCGGGTTCGACGACCTGAAGGATCTGAAGGTCGGGGACGAGGTGCGCATGGCCGGGGTCAAGATCGGCACGGTCGACAAGACGCTGCTCAACGAGATCCAGCCGCAGCCGGCGCGGCCCATGCCCTCGTCGATTCCGCCGGAGGCGGCCTCGGCCATCCTGCGCATCGACACGAAGGTCAGGGTCGCCAAGGACGCCACGGCCGCGATTGAGCAGTCGGGCCTGCTCGGAAACAATTATCTCGCGGTCACGGTCGGGACGCCGGGCGCCCCTTCGCTGCAGGACGGCGACCAGATTGCGACCACGGTGACGCCCGACTTCAATTCCGTCATGAAGGATCTCGGCGATCTCGGGCACAAGCTCGACGGCGCGCTTTCCTCGCTGACCACCACCTTCAACGGGACCGACAAGGACGGCGGCCTCTTTCAGAAGCTGGACAAGCTCATCACCGACAATCGGGAAAAGCTGACCGCCACCATGTCGAATCTCCAGGAGATCACGACGAAAATCAACCAGGGCCAGGGCACGATGGGCAAGCTGATCAACGATCCCGATCTCCACGACCAGTTGCTGGCGGCCGTGGGCCAGATCAAGGACACCGCCGCGCAGGCCAAGGAATTTGTCGCCAACGCCCAGGGGATCATAGACCAGATCAAGTCCGGCAAGGGCGCCTTGGGCGAGATCGTCTACGACCAACAGACAGCCGACAACATCAAGGCCTCCATCCAGAATGTCCGCGACGTGTCCGACAAGCTCGCCAAGGGGGAGGGCACGCTGGGCAAGCTCATCAACGACGACTCCCTTTTCACCTCGGCGAAAAACACCCTCAACAAGGCCGATCGGGCGATCGACAGCCTGAACGACTCCGGTCCGATCACCGCAGTCGGCGTCGCGGCCGACGCCCTCTTTTAGCCGAACGGCCGGCGCGCCTGGGTGGGCCGGGACCGTCCGAAGGGGAACGGCATTGCCGCCGGCGGGACTTGCCGTAGGGTGGCGCTCCGTGCTGCCCCTTGATTCTCGGGGATTTCCCTCATGTTGCTCCGCCTCCGTCGCCTATCAACCGCGCTGACGATCGCCGTCCTGCTCACCGGCGGGGCGGCGCTGGCGGCAAATGATCCTGCTTCGGCGTTGCCTGCGCCCGCGGAGGTACTGAAGACGATGCGCAGCGTGAATGGATATTTCATGCTGAAAAATCCCGATCCGGGTCGGCCGAGCATAACGACGACGGTTCGGCCGGGCGCCGCGCCCCGCACCACGACGCGGGCGAGCAACATCTGGACGCGGGCCGTCTACTACGAGGGGTTGATGGCGTTGCACGGGGTCGATCCCGACTCCCGTTACACGGACTACGCCGTCAAGTGGGGGGAGAGCCACGCCTGGGGCCTGGTCGGCGGTCCCACCACGGCCCACGCGGACAACCAGTGCTGCGGTCAGACCTATCTCGATCTCTATGCGCTGGACCCCAAGCCGGAGCGGATCCGCGACCTCGAGGCCAGCATCGCCGGCATGGTCAAGGACCCGAAGACCGACGCGTGGTGGTGGTGCGACGCCTTGCAGATGGCCATGCCCGTCTTTGCCCGCCTGGGAGTGCTGAACCATGACCCGCAGGATTTCGAGAAGATGCACGCGCTCTATGAGGACTCCAAAACCCGGCAGGGCGGGCCCGGCCTCTACAACGCGGAGGAACATCTGTGGTGGCGCGACAAGGACTTCCTTCCTCCCTATCGCGAGCCCAATGGCCGCAACAGCTATTGGGCGCGCGGCAACGGCTGGGTTTTGGCGGCGTTGGTGCGCGTCCTCGACGCGCTGCCGCCGGACGCGGCGCACCGCGGCGAGTACGTCCGCGACTTTCAGGCCATGGCCGCGGCGATCCGGCCGCTCCAGCGGCCCGATGGGTACTGGAACGTGAGTCTCCTGGATCCGGGCAACTTTGGAGGCAAGGAGGTCACGGGGACCTCGCTCTTTGTCTACGGCTTTGCCTCCGGCATCCGTCAGGGCCTCATTCCGGCCAAGGACTTCGGGCCGGCGATCGCTCGGGCCTGGAACGCGATGGCGAAGGAGGCGGTGCATCCCGACGGATTCCTCGGCTACGTGCAGGGCACGGGCAAGCAGCCGTCGGACTCGCAGCCGGTCACCTACGATCACAAGCCGGACTTCGAGGATTTTGGGATCGGCTGCTTCCTCCTGGCGGGCAGCGAGACCTGGAAACTGGCCAGCGCCCGCTAGCCCTTTACGGCGCGGCGATCTGGAAGGACTGCTCGGCGGTGTAGCTCCGACCGGACGGGTCGGTGGCGCGAGCGACCAGCGTGTGCCGGCCCGCTGGCAAGTCCGGGGGCAGATAGGCGCGCCAGAGGTGGTAGCAGATCGCGGGATCCGGCAGGCGCGGCGTCGCCAGCGGTCTCGCCGCCTCATCCTGGGCGAGGTAAAGCGTAGCGTAGGAGGGATCCCAGGCCAGGATGCGCCGCAGAGGCGTCCACGGGCGGTCGTCCACGCGCGCCTCCACCGTCCACCCCTCGTGGCCGTTGAAGACATTGGCATAGAACGAAACATACCCCTGGCGCGGTGCCACCGCGGCGGGCACGTGCAGCCCGATCTGAAAATCCGCGGGATGGCGGGCGGGGACATAATCGAGCTGAACCTCCGTCCCCCGGCAGGTCAGGACGCCGTAGCCGTGGGGCGTTCCATCCGCCATGGTGGCGATCGGAATGCCCCGGGCGTCGACGGGCCCGCCCCAGAAGCTGCCGCAGGCGGCGGCGACGTTGTATTCATGGAGCGGCGCCGGGCCGAGCCAGCCGTCCGCCGCGCCGTAGAAGACATGGCGCTGATAGTGGGTATGGCCGGAGAGGATGAGCGCGTGCGGACGGTCCCGCAAAAGTGCGAACAACCGCGCGCGATCGGCGGCGCGGAACGTTTCGGCATTGGAGGGATCCGGGGAGAAGAGGGGGATGTGGAGCATCACGACGACCAGCAGATCCGCCGGCGTGCTCCGCAGGAGGTTCTCCACGAATTCGAGCTGGTCCGGACGCAGGCCGCCGATGTAGCGCGGCCCGCCGAGGTAGCGCACGTCGTTCAACGCGATGAAGAGGGCGCGGCCCCAG
>Ga0302325_10002345_pt1 | contig 46112 bp, 46 predicted proteins | sample Palsa_T0_2_FD_201948 | JGI IMG/M metagenome (GOLD analysis project Ga0302325, IMG submission 201948) | Peat permafrost microbial communities from Stordalen Mire near Abisko, Sweden - Palsa_T0_2 | ecosystem: Environmental > Terrestrial > Soil > Palsa > Peat permafrost | place: Sweden: Abisko...
ACCCCTGCGCCCGGCAGCGGTCGCGACGGATTCTCGCTCGCCGAGCTCTGGCCGGCCGCCGATCGCGAGAGCGTGCGCGTGGCCGAGCATCTCATCGGCGCGCGCGACTTCAGCGGCGCGGTGGCCGCGTGCGAGGACCTGCTGTCGCGCGTTCTTGCAGCGGGCTCGGTGCTGCTGGGAGGGCAGCCGCATCCGCGCGACCCGGTCATCCTGGTGATGCTCCTCGGACTGGACGGCATTCGCTACATGGCCTTCCGCAGCGTCGCGCGCGGCGCCCGCGTGAAGAAGGAGCCCACCCTGCGCGAGGCCCTCGACTGCTACGCCTTCGTCGCCGAGGCGCGGCGCGCGCTCGACCGCGTGGCGCGCGGCCCGTGATCGCCGTCGAGGCGGTGGAGAAGACCTACGACGGACGGCACGTGCTGGGGCCTCTGTCGCTCGACGTCCCCACCGGCGCTCGCGTGGCCATCGTCGGCCCGAGCGGCTGCGGCAAGTCGACCCTGCTCCGCGTCATCCTCGGCCTGGTGCGACCGGACGCGGGGCGCGTGGTGGTCGCCGGCGAGCCATTGCGGGACGAGAACAAGCTGGCCGTGAGGCGCCGTATTGGCTACGTGGTGCAAGATGGCGGGCTCTTCCCGCACTTGACGGCGGAGCGCAACGTCACCCTGGTGGCGCGTCATCTCGGCTGGGAGGAGGGGCGCCTGCGCAAGCGCCTGGACGACCTCTCCGCCATGACCGGGATGGACCGCGACGCCCTCGCCCGCTGGCCGGTGCAGCTGAGCGGCGGACAGCGCCAGCGCGTCGGCGTCATGCGCGCGCTCTTCCTCGACCCCGACGTCATCCTGATGGACGAGCCGCTCGGAGCGCTCGACCCCATCACGCGCCGCAGGTTGCAAGGGGAGTTACGGGGGCTCTTCCGGGCGCTGGGCAAGACGGTCCTTCTGGTCACCCACGACGTCGCCGAAGCGGCGTTCCTCGCCGAGACCGCGGTGGTGATGCGCGGCGGACGCATCGTCCAGCAGGGGGCGGTCGAAGCCATGGCCAGCGCCCCGGCCGACGAGTTCGTGCGCGAGCTGCTGGTCCCGGGGAGCCCGTGAAGCTCGCGGCGGCGGCATTCTCGCTGGTCGCCCTGGCCACGACCACCGCGAGCGCCGGGCGCGAACGCGTGGTGATCGGCTCCAAGGCTTTTCCCGAGTCCTGGGTGCTCGGGGAGGCGCTCACCTTGCTCGCGTCATCGACCGGCGCCGACACCGAGCACCGGGTCAACCTCGGCGGGACCGAGATCGTGGCCCAGGCGCTGCGCGCAGGGTCCATCGATGCCTACCCGGAGTACACGGGGACGCTGCGCGAGGTGGTCCTGCACGCACCGAAGGCCACGCGCGACGAGCTACGCTCGGCCCTCGCCCACGACGGACTGGGCATCACCGACTCGCTGGGCTTCGACGACTCGTACGCGCTCGCCGTCGCCCCGGGCGTGGCGGAGCGCGAATCGCTGCGCACCATCTCCGATCTGGCGCGCGTGGCGAGCCGCGCCGGGCTGCGTGGCGCCTTCAGTCAGGAGTTCCTCGGCCGTGCCGACGGCTGGCCGGGACTGCGCGCGCTCTACGGCATCGACCTCTCCGACGTGCGCGGCGTCGAGCATCACCTGGCCTTCGAGGCGCTCGCCGCCGGTCGCGCCGACGTCGTCGACGCTTACACCACCGATCCGGAGATCGACCGGCTCTCGCTGCGCGTCCTCGACGACGACCGCGCATTCTTCCCGCGCTACGAGGCAGTCGTGGTCTACCGCCTGGACCTGCCGGCCCGGGCCCCTGCCGCCTTTGCGGCGATGCTCCGTCTGGTCGGTCGCGTCGACCGGCGCACCATGGCTCGCGGCAACGCCGCCGTGACCACGGAAGGAGGCAGCACGCGCGCGGCCGCCGCGGGGTTGCTGCGCGACGCGCTCGGCGCCGGCGTCCCCGACGTCGACGCGGTCGGTCCGTCGATGGCGCGGGTGGTCTCCGCCGCCCTCCTGCGTCACCTCGAGCTGGTCGCCTCCTCGCTGGCGGCGTGCGTGCTGGTGGGCGTCCCCCTGGGCATCCTGGCAGCCCGGCGGAGGCGCCTGGCGGCCCTCGTTCTCGGCGCGGCGGGGGTTCTTCAGACCATCCCCTCGCTCGCGCTCCTGGCGCTGCTCATTCCGGCGCTCGGCATCGGCGTCGTGCCCGCCGGCGTCGCGCTCTTTCTCTATGGCCTGCTCCCCATCGTCCAGGGCACCTGCCTGGGCCTCTCCACCATCCCCGCCCCGCTGGCCGAATCCGCCGAGGCGCTGGGCCTGCCACACGCCGCCCGGCTCCTGCGCGTCGAGCTCCCCCTGGCCTCCCCCGCCATCCTGGGGGGCATCCGGACCAGCGCCGTCATCGCGGTGGGGACGGCCACCATGGCAGCACTGGTCGGAGCCGGCGGCCTCGGCGATCCCATCCTGCAAGGCATCGCCCTGCGGAGTACGCCTCTCATCCTGGCCGGGGCCATCCCGTCCGCGCTCCTCGCGCTCGCCGCCCAGGGAGCCTTTGCGCTCCTCGAGCGGGCCATCGTCCCGCTCGGACTGCGCCTTCGCACGCACGTCGAATAAGAGCGGTTCAGAAGCGGTAGCTCACCGCGCCATCGACGATGTAGATCTGCGACGAGTAGCTCCCGTTGGCCGAAGGCGACCGGGATGGCTCCGGATAAGTGTAGTAGGCGCTATCGTCGACCGTCACCGGCAGGAGGTACACGAAGGTATTGCTGAGGGACACTTCGACGTGCTTGCCAAAGGCGTGGCGCGCGCCGAGCGTAAAGGAGAGGCGGGTCGAGTCGAAGATGAGCGCGTCTTCGTTCTTCGTGTCGGTGGGCGACGACTCGAAGGCCATGCTCCCGAAGAGCTCCGTCTGCGCCTCTGCCCAGTACGCCACGCCGAGGCGCACTTTGAAGCTATCCTTGAAGTCGCGCGGGAGGTCGAGCTTCACGTTGCTGGAGGGGCCGGAGGCGACGCCGCCGGAGTTGACGTCGCACGGCGTTCCTGGGTCGACGATGCACTGGTCCTTGAAGGCACTCCAGCGCTGCCAGTTGCCGTCCAGGCGCACCTCCGTCGCCGGGCTCACCCGCCAGGCCGCGCCCAGGCGGATGATGTCCGGATAGGCCTGGAGGAGGTCGGCGGGGCTACCGCCGGGGGAGGCCGGGTCGACCTTGAACGTCCCCTTCAGGCGCATGGTCCCGAAGTTGGGACGGCTGGTGTACGAAGCCCCGAACCGGAGCGCGCCGTCCGCCGTCGCTTCCCAGTACGCGCCGACCGCCGCGCCGACCTCCACGCCGCTCACGTCGAGGAAGGTGCGACCTTCTTTGAGCGATCCGTTCGACTGGATGTCGTCCGAGCCGTCGACGTTGCGCGCGCGCACGTCGGTCAGCCCGGTGCGAATGACGCTCACGCTGGCGCCGAGGCCCAGGCGAGCTTCGTCGAAGCGATAGGCCATCGCGGCGGTGGAATAGACGGACGAGGTGATGGCGCTGATGCTCGACCAGCGCTGCGGACCGTCGTACCCACCGGGGGCGAGCGCGCTGCTCGCGTACGCGCTGTTCTTGCCCCAGCTGACCTCGCCGCCGAAGGGCACGTAGACCGCGACCCCCAGCCGCAGACGCGAGCCGCCGAAGTCGGTCACGAACCCACCGAACGGAGCGGTGAGCACGTTGAAGAGATGCGCTGGTCCGGTATTGGATTGCGTATAGGGATCCGCGCCCGGCTGACTGCCACTGTACGAGAGGGCCGAGCTGCTGCGGGTGTAATCGAGCAAGCGGGCGGCGACGACCCCGTCGACGGTGAGCTGCGAGCCGTCGAGGCCGGCCATGGCCGCCGGATTGAAGTAAACGGAGTACGTGGAAGGGAGCGCCGGTTGCCCGCGGTCACTGCCGAATTGGTCGGTGAGAAATCCCGATGCGCGGGCGAACTCTTCAGGCACCGCGCCGGTGACGACGAGGGCGGGGAAAAGCGCGCGGCGAAAGAAGCGCACGACGCTCTGGTGCGCGCGGCGCGTGCGGGGGCGTCTCGACATGTTCAGGCGGCCCCCATCCAGCGATGGTATGCATGAAAGCATGCCGAGGACGACGAGGTCCATGTTGCGGGTCCGGCCCGCCGGCACTTTCGTTCTCTCCACAGTTTGCTTCGTTGCTACGGGTACCGCCCTCGCACTCGTCGCCTGCGTGGACCCGAAGAGTGACTACGACAACTACCTGGCCCGCACCGAGGCGGGCTCGTCTCCCACCGGCGATGGGGGCCCGATCTCCGAAGGCGCGAGCCCCGACGCCGGGTTCACGCAAGAGTACGTCATGGCCTGCACCTCTCAGCTCGCCAACGGAAGCGCGGCGCGGGCCACGTACTTCATGGTGACAGTGGCCTACACCCCCGGAGCGCCGGGGGAGGACGGCACGCTCGACTTCACCGACCAGGCCCTCGCGCTGGGACCGCCCATGCCCGGCTATCCCAGCGGCTCGCCGCCGACCCGGGTGTCCCCGGGCATCGGCAACGTCGTGACCGTCAATGGCTCGCCGGTGACCCCCGATGGCCACTGCGACGTGGTGTTCGGACCGACCAGCGTCCCCGGGGCGGCCAATCCCATCACCGGGACCGACATCCAGTTCACTGACTCGACGCTGCACTTCCAGGTCGGCCCCGGATCCCAGCTCTGCGCGGAGCTGAGCGGTGACGTCACCGAGCCGCTGATTCTCCCCCTCGATCCGACCCAGAACATCTGCGTCTTCAAGGAAACGACGGGCCCGGTCGAGCCTTTGACGCAGTCCGAGGTGCACTGTCCCTGACGAAACCTGCCTCGACCGGGACGGATACGTCTTGCTGGCGCGTGACCCCGAGCCATAGTCATGGGGGGAAGGTGAACCCTTGATCCCTTTCGAAGAGAGCTTGCTCATCTTGTCGGACGTCCATCTGGGTAACGACCTCAACGACCTGCGGCCTCGAGGGCCCGGCTCGCGTGAGCGTCGTTCCGAGCAGGTCGACGTGGACCTCGCCAACCTGCTGATTCACTACGCGCGCACGCCTCCATCGGGGAGGCGATGGCGGCTGGTCATCGCCGGCGACTTCATCGATTTCATCGGCATGGCCATCCTGCCGGCCGATCACCAGCTCGATACCGAGCCGAGCGACGAGGAACGCGAGCACGGGCTGGGCAACGCCTCGGACCACGGTCGGCTCAAGCTGCGCGCCGTCGTCGCGCGCCATCGCCGGGTCTTCGAGGCGCTGGCGGCCTTCGTCGCGCAAGGGCACGCCCTCACGCTCATCCACGGCAACCACGACATGGAGTTCCACTGGGACGGGGTGAAGCGCGACCTCGAGGCGCTCCTCGTGCGCATGGCCCTGGCGGCCGGTGGCAAGGGCGAATCGTTCGCCAGCGAGTTCGCGTCGCGCATCGAGTTCGCGCCATGGTTCTATTACGCAGCCGGCGTGGCGTACATCGAGCATGGCCACCAGTACGACACGCTCTGCTCGACCGAGCACGTCATGGCCCCGCTCTCGCCGGTCGACCCGCGGCGCATCGCGCGGAGCTTCTCCGACGTGCTTCTGCGCTGGGTGGTGCGCCCGACCAGGGGCGTGCCGGAGTACGGACACGATCGCCTGGGCATTCACGATTACGTGATGATGGGGGCCCACATGGGCTTCGGCGGCTTGCTCCGCCTGGTGGCCCGCTTCGTGTCGGGCGTGCGGGAGCTCTTCCGCCTTCGGAGAGGGTACTTGACCGCGGCGGCGCAGACGGTGCGCGAGGAGCACGAGCGGCGCATGGACGCCCTGGCGGTGACCATGCGCATCGGCATCGAGAAGCTACGCGAGCTGGCGGCGCTGCAGGTCCCTCCGGTCACTCGCTCGATCCCCAAGATCCTCGCCGGCGTCCTGCTCGACCGCCTGATGCTCGGAGTCTCCGCGGGGATCGCCCTGAGCGGCCTGGCGCTGTTCGCGGGGGCGCACTGGTGGACCTGGGCGGCGATGGGGACCGTGGCCCTGCTGACGCTCGTCGCCCACCGCCAGCTGAGCGCGCAGCGTCGCGTCTGGTTCGGCGAGAAGCTCGACAACGACGCCACGCTGGTCGATCGCGCGGGGCGCCTGGCGACGCTCTTCCCCGCCGCCTTCGTGGTCATGGGCCACACGCACTCGCCGGTGATGGTCCCGGTGGCCCAGGGGACGTCGACCTACGTGAACGTGGGCTCGTGGCACGAGGCGGAAGACGAGGCGGACCGGCCGGCGTCCTTCAAAGCGGCGCGCACCCACCTGGTGATTCACCCCGCGCAGGCCGGACACGCGGACACGCGACCGGTCGGGGAGTTTCTTACCTGGGCTCCGGCCGGGCCGACCAGGTTCCCTGCCGGGTCGGGCGTCTGAGCCGGGCGCCCCTCGCCAGGTTCCGCGCGCTACCTCTTTTCGTCGGCCGTCACGGGGACGAAGCGTCCCTCCTTGACGCGCTCGTCTTCCTTCGCCGGCATCTTGCCAGGCCACACCTTCACCGTGCACTCGCCCACCGTCTGCCCGCGGGCGGCCACCCACTCGTTGCGCTCGGCGATCCAGGCGAGGACGGCGTCGCGCGCCACGTCGGGGATGGATCGCGGGTCGTGCGCGTCGGTCAGGATCATCCCGCTGTCGAAGCGCCAGCGGATCTCCATGAGGCGTTCGGGGTCGGCGGTGCGCATCGTCTCCTGGTGGCGGGCCTGCGCCTCCACCTCGTGCGCGCGCGCCGCCTTCTCGCGCTCCAGGTCTTCTTTCTCGACGGCGAGCTCCATCTCGCGCTCGGCCAGACGCTCGTCGCCGTCCATGGGCCTCATGGCGGCGCGCAGGCGCTCCTGCACCTCCGTCGGGACGCTGACCTGGCCGGCCATCCCCATGACCTCGACGAAGGCCGGGCGCGCGCTCAGCCAGAGGAGGGCCTCGGACTCGGTCTCGAAAGCAGCCACGCCCACCTCGCGAGACTGGAGGTTGCGGATGCGAAGCTGGATAGGGGAGCTTGCCACGCCATCACCTCGACTCGTAGACGTGCATCGACGGTAGCTCGAGCGCCGTCAGGAAACCTCCCTTGCCGGCCCCGGTGTCCAGCCCCACGCAGCAGGGCCCCGCCCAGACGTCGAGCGGATCCTCCGGCGTGTAGGTGCTCAGCTCGGGCGGCAAGTAGGCGGTGGCGGTGTGACCGAACACCACCAGCTTGCCGCGGTAGTTGCGAAAAAAGTCCTCGTCACGCAGCCAGAGGAGCGCCGCCGGGGTCTGCACCTGCGAGGGATGGACAAATCCGCTCGGCCCGCGCGGCAGGCCGGCGTGCACGTAAATCGCGTGGTCGTCCTCGTACCAGTAGGCCAGGCGATGCAGCCACTCGACCACGTCGGGCGGAAAGAATCCGCCGGTCATCAGCGGGCGCTCTTCCTCGGGGCGCGGCCTCTCTTCGGGCACCGGCATCGCCAGGCCGGTGAACGAGCGCATGGCCGCCAGACAACCATTGCCCGGCGGCAGGACGAACTCGGGCCATCCCACCGCCATGACCCGCATCCACGCGTCCTCGTGGTTGCCGCGCAGCGGGACGATCCGCGCCGGCGTCTCGCGCTCGAGGCTGCGCACGAAGTCGATCACTTGCGCCGAGCGAGGGCCGCGGTCCACGTAGTCGCCCAGGAAGACGACCGTGTCGGTGGCCTCGAGCGCCGGCAGACGTCCGAAGACACGGACCAGCGCTTCCAGATCCCCGTGGATGTCCCCGATGGCGAAGGTGCGAGGCGGCACGGCCTGGATGGTCGGGTCAAGAGCGCGCGGCCGTCAACTCCCTCACGACCGTCAGCGCTTCCCCTACATGGGCGCTGGCCCGGAGCTGGGAAGAAAAGCGATGACGCACCACCCCGTGCCGATCGATGACGAACGTCGCCCGGCCCGGCATCAGCCCCAGCGTGGATTTGACTCCGAAGAGCGCGCGCACCTTGCCGCCCGTGTCGCTGAGGAGCGTCATCGGGAGACGGTGCTTCTCCGCGAAGCGATGGTGCGAGGCGGTCGAATCGGAGCTGACGCCGACCACCTCGGCCCCGGCCTCCACGAACGTCTCGTAACGGTCGCGAAAGCTGCATGCTTCGACGGTGCAGCCGGGGGTGTCGTCCTTTGGGTAGAAGAAGAGGACCACCGTCTTGTCGGCATAGAGCTGCGAGAGGGTGACGGACTTGCCGCCCGACGAAGGAAGCGTGAAGTCCGGCGCGTGGTCGCCCACCTTCAGGGTCATGGTCGAGGTCTCCCCTCCTGCGATGCATAGCCCAGCGCGAATTGGGCAGGCAGGGTCCAGAGCTCGCATGACGGACGAGGTCGCACCGAACGGTGCTTTCCGCCGCAGTGCGGCAATTTGTCATTCAGGGTCCGCTCTTCCGCGCGCCTCCACGTCGATGGGCCGGCGACTTCCCGATCGGTGCCCCTCGGGAACAAACGTGGATCGAAGCTTGCTTACTATACGCACATGCTCTTCGGTCTCCTGCGTGAACCCTACCAGCGTCTGGCGGCAGAGTTCCGCGGGCTCCGCCCCCCGTCGCGGAGGCTCCGCGCCGAGTCGGCGCGCCGGCTCCTATCGATCGTAGCCCCGCTGCGCGTCGATGGGATCATCGACCCGTATGCTGGCCTCGACCGTCTCGATCGCGCCGAGCTCGACGAGTAGTCACACCAGCTCGGCGACGATCTCGTCCGTCTCCGGGAAGCGATGCTCGGCGTGCTTGGAGAAGAGCAGCGTCTCACCCTGGTAGACGTCGAAGATGCCGCCCGAGCCTTTGACGAGCAGCGCGTCGAGGCCGCGTGCCTTCTTGATCTCCGCGGCCAACCTGACCGCGTAGCGCTCGTACCCTCAGGCGGTGCAGTAAACGATGCGTACGCTCATGGCGCAGGGAACATAGCGCCCGGGCGGGGTACTGACTAGCGCGGCGCCGTCGAGGTAGCATTGGGTGTCGCGGTAGGCGGTGCGCTAGCGAATTCGCGGGAGCGAATTCGGGGTTTGGGCGAAGCCCAAGGGAATCGTCTAGTGCATCGCCGTCTCGCGAAGCGAGACCATCGCTTGCGATGGTTGATGGCACATCAATGGCGGTGCACTAGTCTCGGCCGGGCATGGAGCTCCGCGCCGACGCCCATATCCCCTTCCCGCGCGACGTCGTCTTCGCCGCCTATCGCGACGACATCGCCAAGATGCTTCCCTATCTCCCCAACGTGCGGGGCATCGAGGTGCAGTCCAGAAAGGACGTCGGCGCGGTGTCCGAGCTGGTCAACGTCTGGCACGGTGGAGGGGAAATCCCGACCGCCGCGCGCGCCGTCCTCAGCGAGGCGATGCTTTCCTGGACGGACTACGCCACCTGGGACGCCGACCAGCTGCGCTGCGACTGGCGCATCGAGACGCACGCCCTGCGCGAGGCGGTCCTCTGCCGGGGCGTCAACGTCTTCCTGGACGAGGGGCCGGGGAAGACGCTGATGGAGATTCGCGGCACGATGGAGATCGACGCCAAGAAGATCCGCGGCGTACCGGGTTTCCTGGCCGGCAAGGTGGGGCGCACGGTGGAGGAGTTTCTCGGCGCGAAGATCCAGCCAAACCTGGTCGAAACGGCCAAGGGACTGACGCGGTATCTCCAAGGGATGAAGAAGTAGGCGTTCTCGGAGCGGCCTTGCCGCGTCTCCGCGTGGGCGTCGCGCGTCAAGCCGCCCGCACCGTCCGCCGCGTCGCCACCGCCACCGACAGGATGGCAACGAGCGCGGCGCTCGCGGTCGCGGTGACGGGCGCCCCCAGGCGGCCGATGACGGCGCCTGCGAAGAAGTCCCCGAGGGGGCGAAGGCCCATGATGAGGAGGGTGTTGAGACTCATCACCCGCCCGCTCATGGCTCGCGGGACACGCGTCTGGAGCAGCGTGATCATCGTCGCGCCGACGCCGACCTGAAAGACCCCGACGAAGAGCAGGGCCGTGAGCGCCGGCCCGAACGACCGGCTCCAGGCGAAACCGACCAGCGAGAAGGCCCAGAGCACCGCCGAGGCCAGCAAGAGGGGCGCTTTCCGTGACGGGCTTCGGCCCCACGCGAGACCCAGACCCCCCAGCACCGCCCCGGCGCCGGAGCTCGCGAAAAGGATGCCGAGGCGCACCGGGGCCAGTCCAAGCACGCGCGTCCCCATCACCGGCAGCAGCAACGCCGGCGACGGACCGAAGAAGAGGAGCGCGCCGTAGACGGCGAGAAGCCAGGGGAGGGCCGCGTCCGCGCGAACCGCCGCCAGCCCGTCGGCGATGGCGCGCGGGGTGGGGGTGCGCGTCTGCCCGCTGGCGGTCCGCGTGCGGAGGACGAGAAGGGCGCCGAGGACCGCCAGATAGCTGAGGGCGTTCGCGAAGAAGATGCCGGCAAAGCCGATCACCGGCAGGGAGAGCCCGGCGAGCGCCGGACCGATCGTGGAGGCGCCAGTGAACACGATGGACTGCAGCGCGAAGGCGCCGAAAAGGTCCTCCTTCGGCACCAGGTCGGGCACCAGCGCCGCGCGCGTCGGCTGGTCGAAGCTCAGCGCCACCCCCTGGAGGAAGGCCAGGACCACGACCATCCATACCCGTACGACGTGGAGCCAGGTGAGCACGCCGAGAGTCGCGGCGAACGCCATGCAGAGCGTCTGCGTCAGCAAGATGAGACGGCGCTTGTCGACGCGGTCGGCCACCACTCCTCCGAAGAGCGAGAACGCCAGGAAGGCCAGCGCTTGCGCGAGCGCGACCACCCCGAGGGCGAGCGCCGACCCCCCGCTGAGCCGAAGGACCAGCAGCGCCTGCGCGACGATCTGCATCCAGGTGCCGATCGCCGAACCGACCAGACCGAGCCACAGGAGCCGGAAGTCCCGGTGCCTGAGCACCCGCAACGGGCCGCCGCGCCCGGGCAGGACGGCCTCCGCCGCTGCCGGTGACGTCACGGCCTGGTCTGGTTGTGCCCGCGCTTTCCCTGGGCGAACTCGACGGAGTAACCGTCCGGGTCCAGGGCGGTCATGGAGCGCTCCCACGGCTCGTCGTGGGGCGGCTGATGAAACGTGACCCCTTTGGACTTCAGCTCCTCGAAGAGTCCGTCCAGGTCGTCCGTGCTGAGCTCCACGTGAATGGCTCGCTTCTGCGCGGCCGCGGAATCCTCGACGCCCTCCTTGCGCGCCTCGACCACCGAGAGGAGACCGAGCGTCACCGCCCCGTGGCGGATCATGGCGAAGGCCGGAGCGGCGTTCCATTCGACCTTCAAGCCTAGCTTCCCGCTGTAGAAATCAATCGACCGCTCGACGCTCTCCACGGTGAGCGTCAGACCCTCGAAGCGCAGCTTGTCGTTCATGGTGTCCTCATGGGATGGCACACGGTAGGGCGCTCGCCCGCGCACGTCGTCCTGGTCGAGCGCCACGAAGTCGTTCCAAGTGCAGCAGGCGGAGTATGCCCCATGAGCCCGTGCGTTGCAGCGCGCGGGCCAAGGCGCGCGGGCGCGGGCGCGGGCGCAGGCGCAGCTCCCGCAGCACATCGAGAATCACCGTGTAAATGCGCAACATGGTCTCTCTCCTTCGCCCCGCGTGTCTCTCGCGAGGCGACCCCTCGCACGCGCCGCGCCAGAGGCAGCGGGTGAGCGGCGACTTCGCGGTTCTTCCCGGCGTCCTCGGAGGGCCAGAGGTCCGCGGCGCTCATCTTCAGAAGCTCTTCACGCGTGTAACCGTAGTGCCGCACGGCGGCGTCGTTGGCCTCCAGGAACCGGAGCGTCGACAGGTCGAGGACGTACATCGGCAGCGGGCTGCTCTCGAACATCGACCGGTAGCCCTCATGCAACGAGCCACGCCCCGGCGCCTCGGTGTCCGCCACGGAGACAGCGTCGAACGCGCCGTCCGTGACGGCGTCCGTGCCCCTCTCGGTCATCGTGTCCTCCGCGCTCGCCCGAAGGGAAAACGCGGTCGAACTATACCGCCGCGGCGCATCTTCTCCTTGCTCGGCTCCGTGAGGGCACGTTGTGACGTGGGTCCCTGGGGATCGAACACGGGGACGAGCGAAGGTACAACGTGGCGTCCCGTCACCGGCCTCGACAGCGGAGGGGACGGGCGGCTCGTGACGCCCGGGGCTCTCCGTCCGGCCGACCGGTATGCTCTCGAGAGCGGGGCAGTCTTATCTCGAGAGCCGGGTGCCCGTCACTCGCGATCCGTCGAGCCGTCACTCGAGAGCCGGGTACCCGTCACTCGGGGTCCGTCGAGCCGTCACTCGAGAGCAGGTCGCCCGTCACTCGCGATCCATCGAGCCGTCACTCGAGTGCAGGTTGCCCGTCACTCGCGATCCGTCGAGCCATCACTCGAGAGCCGGGTACCCGTCACTCGCGATCCGTCGAGCCGTCACTCGAGAGCAGGTCGCCCGTCACTCGCGATCCGTCGAGCCATCACTCGAGAGCCGGGTACCCGTCACGCGCGATCCATCGAGCCATCACTCGAGAGCCGGGTACCGGTCACGCGCGATCCATCGAGCCGTCACTCGAGAGCAGGTCGCCCGTCACTCGCGATCCGTCGAGCCATCACTCGAGAGCCGGGTACCCGTCACGCGCGATCCGTCGAGCCATCACTCGAGAGAAGGGTGCCCGTCACTCGCGATCCATCGAGCCATCACTCGAGTGCAGGTTGCCCGTCACTCGCGATCCGTCGAGCCGTCACTCGAGAGAAGGGTGCCCGTCACTCGCGATCCGTCGAGCCATCACTCGAGTGCAGGTTGCCCGTCACGCGCGATCCGTCGAACCTTCACTCGAGAGCCGCGTGCCCGTCACTCGCGATCCATCGAGCCATCACTCGAGTGCAGGCTGCCCGTCACGCGCGATCCATCGAGCCATCACTCGAGAGCAGGTCGCCCGTCACGCGCGATCCGTCGAGCCGTCACTCGAGTGCAGGCTGCCCGTCACGCGCGATCCGTCGAGCCGTCACTCGAGTGCAGGCTGCCCGTCACGCGCGATCCGTCGAGCCGTCACTCGAGTGCAGGCTGCCCGTCACTCGAGATCCCTCTTGCCGTCCGTCGAGACGACCCGACGGTCAATCATCGTCCGGTACCAGCGTCCTTCCGCCCACACAGTAGGCGCGGAAAGTCGGCCAGGTCAGCTCTTACTCAGGATGCCGAGCGCTTCTCGACGACGAGGGGGCGCCCGGAGCTCGCGGTCCCGCTCCGCGCCTCGTCGTGGAGAGCCTCGAGGGTCGGGTACGCCTTGGCGGTGTTCTTTCGGACCCACGTAGCGGCGTTGGCGAACGTCGGCACGGCAATGGACTTGTGGCCGGGGGGACCGCTCTTGGTCGTCCAGTTGATCGCTGTGTAAATGCCGCGGACGAATGCGTTCGGCGCGACGCATGCAAAGTAGTACTCCGGGGTGCGGATCGACTCCGGCGAGACGGCCATCCGCTTGCGCCAGACTGCCGGCGGACGTGGGGTTTCAGGGTCAGCCACCAAAATCCACACGAGGGGCGCGCGACCAGGCGCGCCATCAACTCGACCACGCCGCCAGGACGACTTTGCCAAATGGCCGACCCTCGATCAGATAGCGCAGGGCGTCGGCCGCCTGGTCGAAACGATAGACCCGCTCGACGATCGGCTTGACGTGTCCGTTGACGATCAGCGGGAGGACCTCCCGCCACGCGGCGGCAACCACAGTCGGTGATTGGGCGAACAGAGAGAAACCGGACATCCGCGCGCGCTTCCAGATGAGGTCCGTCAAATCGATCGTCGTTTTGCGTCCGGCGGAATAGCCCAGCGTGGTCAGAACCCCCCCCAGACCAAGGCTGCTCAGCGCCTCACTGGTCACGGGGCCGCCGATGCTCTCGATGACGATATCGACGCCCTTGGCGGCCGTCACCCGGCCAACGCCGTCGGCGAGACCTTCGGCGGTGAGGTCAATGACATCTTCGAACCCAAGTTCGCGTGCCCTCGCGGCTTTCGCCGCGCTGCCGGCCGTCGACATCACCTTGCCGGCTCCCTGCGCTCTCGCGAGTTGATAGGTCGCGTTGCCGACGGATCCGCCGATCCCTGGTGCCAGCACGGTCATGCCCGGCTTGAATCCGGCCTGCGTCAGCGCGATCTGCGCCGTCAGGTAGGCGACCGGAAGGCCGGCTGCCACGACGTCCTCGATCGCATCGGGTACCAGCACCAGATGTTCAGGCACGACTCGCAGCCATTCTTGCCACGTGCCATTCTCGGCAACGCCGTAGGGTCCTGTGAACATCACGCGGCTTCCCTCCACGAGCCCGGAGTCGCCGGCATCCTCGATGACACCGACGCCCTCGTTGCCCAGCACCAGCGGCGCCTTGGCTCGAGGGTGTCCGCCCGACAGGATCGTGTGATCGAGCGGCGCGACTCCGGCGGCCGTGACGCGGACCAGCACCCGGTCCTTTGCCAGTTGCGGTTTGGGCAATTCTATCTGCCGCAGCCCGCCGTAGCCCGAGAAGGTCGTTGCTTCGATCGCTCGCATCGACATGCTCCTTGAATGACTGACCTCCTTGGATGCTCGCGCCCCATGCGGGGCGTCGATGAGGGCACCGCGAGTCAGTCCTTCGGCGCCCCGTGGCCGGAGTGCTTCTCCACGCGGAGCAGTAGCTCACCATTTCGAGCAGCGGCACGCCGCAGAGCGCCACGCGAAAGAGGTCCTTGCCGGGCTGGGTGAATCCTTGCTTCACCAGCTCCTCGGCCCCCCTTCTCCAGCCAGGGGACGACGAGGCGTAAGCGTGTGAGGTTCCGCGCGTCCCGCAAGATGCACTCGCGCGCCGAGATCCTCGCGAACGTCGCCCGGTGGCTCGAGGACTATCGCGCGGTCGAGGACATGGTCGACGAACGCCAGCCGTTCGTGTTCGCGCCCGTTCGCGCACGGGTCGCGAAGATGGCGCGCGGCGAGGCCCGGGCGAAGCTCGCGGCGGAGTACGCGCGGGCCGAGGTCGGCCTCTCGCCCGGCGAGACGATCCGCGACATCTGCGGTCTGCTCGAGGACCATGGAGCCAAGGTGCTCGCGCCGAAGGTCGCCTCCGAAGGGTTCTTTGGGCTCTCCATCGCGGAGGACTACGGCGGTCCGGCGGTCGTGGTCAACACTTGGGAGCGCCTCTCCGTCGAGAGGTGGATCTTCACGGCCGCGCACGAGCTCGGGCACCTGCTCCTCCACATGGCGGCATACGACGTTGAGCAGACTCTCGAGGACCCATTGGAGGAAAAGGAGGCCGACGTCTTCGGCAGCTACTTCCTCATGCCCGAAGCCGTCTTCAACGACGAGCTCCGAGAGGCTAGCGGCCTCCCACTCGTGCGCATCGTGTTCAAGTTGAAGCGCATCTTCCGGGTGAGCTGGAAGTCTGTCCTCTATCGGATCGCGGCGCAGTCCGCCGACTCGGGCAAGCTGTGGGCGCGCTTCCAGTGGGAGTATCGGCAGCTAACCGGGCGTACCCTCGGAAAGGCGGACGAGCCGGATGGCCTTGCTCCCGAGGACTTTCGCTCCGCGGGCCCCACGGCAAAGGCAGCGGACGAGCCTGAGCACCTGCTCGAGGACGATTTCGTCAAGGACAGGCTGCATCGCCTCGTCAGGCACGCCGTGGAGCAGAAGAAGCTGTCGATACCGCGGGCCGCCAAGGTCCTCGGTATCGACGTCGCGACGATGCGCGAGCTCGCGACGTCGTGGCGAGCGTCTACCTAGGGACGTGCGGCTGAGGTAGCGTCTGCTCGCGTTCGCAGCGGATCCGCTGGCCCCGGGTTCGCTCGACCAAGTGTCCCTACCTTGACAATTCAGCAACTGGGGACATAGTTAGCAACGGGCCATGAGATCCACGGGCGTACATGCCGTTTTCACTGCCTCTGCCGGAGTCCCTTCGCCATCAGGGGTGGAAGGTGAAGATCCGCGAGAAGGAGCGCGTCGAGGAGCCTCACGCGACGGTGATTCGCGGAAAGCAGGTCTGGCGCTTCGGCCTGCGAAGCCTGGGGTTCCTGGATGCGGATCCCGACCCACGGCACGTCCCGAAAGAGGTCGTGGACGCCATCCTCGGCGCCTTGGATGTGCTTCGGGAGGAGTGGGACGAGGCGTACCCGGAGAACCCCGTTCAGTCGCAGCCAGACGAGGCGGAGGAGCAGCATGACGACGACGCATGAACCGCTCTTCGGGCTCGGCGGTCTGACGCCGTTCGGGCGGCTCGGTCAGGTGCTGCACACGGCTGATGAGGTGCGCGCCGCGTACGCACAGCATCGTCGCGCCCGGTGGGTCGCCACGGACTGGGCGGCGCTCAAGGTGTTCCTGACGCTCGAACCGCGCGACACTTGGCATCGGCTGCTGCTGCTCGAGCCCGCCGGAACCGCGAGGCGCGAGATCCTGCACGCGCTTTTTCGCGTCGTGATCGCGCCCGACGACGCCGTGCGGCTTCTTCCGCGCGACGAGATGGCCGACGTGCTCGTCGATGACCACGCCGAGGACTTCTTCATCGGTGGAGTTGTCGATCGAGATGACAAGGCGCTCGTGCTCTACCGCGGAACCCTAGAGCCCCTCTTGGTGCCGCTCGAGTGGTTCAAGGCGAAGCCGCGTCGGCCCCAGCCTGACTTTGACGCCCTTGCACTCACCGACTCGGGGAACACCGTGCAGCTTGGCGAGTACGAGGCCGGCGCGGACGCGATCCTCTACGAGTTCGACCCCGAGGCGCGTCGCCGGATGCGTGAGCGCGAGATCCGCAAGGACACCACTTTCGGCGGATCGTTGCGTCGGCTGCGGCTTCAGAAGGGGCTCTCGCGGAGCGACTTCGCGCCGCTGAGCTCGAAGACGATCGCCCGCATCGAGCGCGGCGACGTCGAGGTCCCCCGCGGCGAGACGCTCGACGCGATCGCGCGTCGTTTGGGCGTGCCGCCGAGCGAGATCAGCTCGTACTGACTGCCCCATGTACCCAGGTACAACCGTACATGCTGCCCTGTTACCGCGCCCTGTACCGAGTATGCAGGCGCTCAAACGTGCGCAGGAGTGCGTCCGCATCCGCTCGTCCTGCTGGCCATCCTGCCGCATATCGTGCGAGGAGGCTAATCGTCGAAGGATGGCGGGTCAGGTCGATGCTGAAGAGGCCGAGCCACAGCGGATCGGCTGCGTTCTGAGTGGCCGATGCTCGACGATGCGCGATGATAGCGGCCGGATGGAGCACGCCAGCGCGGAGATCGCCGTGCGGATGTCCGAAGCGCGCCACGTATGCGAGGAAGAACGGGATACCGTTGCCCGCCTTGTGCGTTGCATGCCGAGAGATAGTTCGAGAGGCCTGAAGGGCAGCGGGGCGAACGCCGCCCACCCCGCGGTTAACGTTGAGGCCCCGTCCGACGGCTCGCATGTTGATCTCAAGGTCATCGAAGACCTGTTGAAACCACGGTGTTGGGAGCGCGGCGCCGCCGGCCTGAAGCTCTACACTCCAAGCAGCGCGAAGCGCTGGCTCCGCGAGCCGTACGGCCTCCTGCGTGAGCGTCCCGGCGTAGGCGATCTGTACGTCGCATCGAGGGCGGTTCAGTCCCGCGCGCCACTGGGCCGTGATGTCCCTCAGAATGGTCTGGAGATTCGCGTACCCCGACGCGCTCGCGGTCTTGAAGTCGAGCCCGACCTCTGGACCGGAGGGGAGGATGACCGAGCAATCGAACGGCGGGTTCCCTGGGGCTCCCGGAGGAAAGCCGACCCGCCAGAGTAGACCGGCGTGTTCTAGCGCCCCTAGTCCGAAGACCTCGACGTTCCCCGCGTCGAAGTGGTCTTGCTCCGGCGAGAGAAGGTAGCGGTATTGCTCAAGCAGGTCGGCAAACGCAAACCTCCCACGCAGACGGACGAGCGAGGCCTCGAGCTCGGCCAACCCCCACCCCGCGCCGCCCTGAAGCTCCGCCCGAAGGATAGCCCCGAGGGGCCGCTCCGATAGCGGCGTCGTGATCCACCGCGGAGTCACGAACTGAGCCCGGTTCGTCCAACCGTCCCCGAGCCGAGGGTACTGGGCACGTAGATAGGTGCGGATATCTGCTCGTCTGGGGCCAGCGGCCATTGACCAAGCCTACCCGCTCGCTCATCGGGCTAGAACAGACCGCCCGCGGCGTTGTCATCGAAGAGCTTCGCGTGCCGGATGTACGAGCGCGCGACCCGCTCCGATCGGTGCCACGAGGTATCGCGGTGGACGGGGCCCATGTCTACTGGACCTGCGCCGTGCCGTGCGGGAGCGACGGAGGGCCGTGTGGCGGCGCGGTGATGAGCGTCCCACTCGGCGGCGGCACACCCGTCACGCTCGTCTCCAACCAGGATACCCCCTGGGCCATCGCGGTGAACGCCACCAACTTGTTCTGGACGAACAACGCCCCCGGCACCGATGAGGGCTTCAACGGAACCGTGATGACGGTGCCGCTCGCAGGAGGCACGCCGATCACGCTCGCGTCCGCGCAAACGGGGCCCTCGTCTATCGCCCTCGACGACACGAGCGTCTACTGGGTCAATTCTGGAGCCTCCAACGGGACGGTGCTCAAGTGCGCGCAGAGCGGCTGCGCCGGCAACCCTACGACGCTGGCCTCACAGCAGAATGCGCCCCACGCCATCGCGGTAGATGCGAAGAACGTGTACTGGACCGACTGGGGCACCGACGTGGTGATGATGGTGCCCGTCACGGGCGGCGTGGCGACCACGCTCGCTATCGGGTCCTGCGCGGCCGTGGATGCGGGCCAGTGCAACGCCTACGGTCTGGCCGCGGACGCGACGAGAGTCTATTGGACGAACTGTAGACGGGCGCCAGGATCCGCCTGATTCGGTGCGGCCCGCGCCGCCGGGTAGTTGGCCCCGGAGGAGCCGGGTCGCGACGATCGGCACGATCGCCATCAAGAGAAAGGGCCCGGAGGTGGATCTCCGAGCCCTCGGTCGCCGCGGGTGGACGCGTACGACGACGATGTTGTCGCACGGGACGTTCGCGGGGGCCCAATTCCCGGCGGTCGGGTGCGGCGCGGGTGGACGATCTTCGGCAAGTTCAGTGCGTTCGCGATGCGTGCCGGCGCCTCGTGTACTTCTGCCGGTGGTGCGATCGGGGGCAGATCTATTGCTCGCCCGAGTGCGCTGGCCAGCAGAGGGCGGAGGCCCGGCGCCGGACCAAGCAGCGCCACTGGCGAGGCTTCGACGGGCGGTGGGCCACAGCCCGTCGGATGCGTCGCCTTCGGGCCCGTCGCCGGGAGAAAGTGACGGACACCGGTCGCCGAGAAGTTGCCCCTGCGGCGAGCGTCTCTGAGCGCCCGACGGGCATCCCCATTGGGGGGACGCCCGCGGTGCGCGAGGAGACAACCGATGAGCAATCTATCGATGGGCATTTCGCCGGGCCCGCGCGACACACGGGTGATCGCGATGGCCGGCCCGAGCGAGACGATCTTGAAAGCGCGGCTGCTGCGCAATCCGTCGCACCCGCGGGCCCTCCCGACATTGCTGGAGGCCATCGCGCTCTGGCAGGGAGTCCAGGTCCGCGCTGCGCTTTGTGCAGCCGGCCGGGATGGGGCGTCCGACTCGAGCCTCTATCGCGAAGCGTTCACAGACTTCGGCGGACCCCTCTACACGCTCGAGTGGGTCCCCGCCGCCGCCCTCGGCCGCCGCCGGCGCCGTGACATCGGCGGTGTCGGTGACTTCGCGGACCTGCGTCGAGTGCTGCTCGCGGAGGGGAGGTGATGATCTCCGACGAGCTACGCGCTCGCATTCGGCGGCTGTTCTACGCCGAGCACTGGAAGATCGGCACCATCGCCGCCGAGCTGGGCGTGCACCGAGACACGGTCGCTCTCGCCGTCGAGGCGGAGCGGTTCACCAACGTCGCGTATCGACCTCTCGCCGGCCTTCTGGATCCGTACAAGGATTTCGTCCGAGCGACACTCGAAGAGCACCCGCGCCTTCGTGCCACCCGGCTCCTTCAGATGATCGAAGGCCGCGGCTATGCGGGCTCGGTCTGGCCGCTTCGCCGCTTCGTGCGCCGGGTCCGCCCCGGCGGCGCGCACGAGGCATTCTTCCGCCTGTCGATGCTCCCCGGCGAGCAAGGGCAGGTCGACTGGGGGAGCTTCGGCTCGATCGTCATCGGCAACGCGCGTCGATGGCTGTCGTGCTTCGTGATGGTGCTGTCCTTCTCCCGGGCGCTCTTCGCCCGCTTCGTTCTCGACCAGACGCTCGAGAGCTTCCTCCGCTGCCATCACGCCGCCTTCGTCTCGTTCCGAGGGGTGCCGCGCGGCCTTCTCTACGACAACCTGAAGGCCGCCGTGCTCGAGCGCATGGGGGACGTCATCCGCTTCAATCCCCGTCTGCTCGAGTTTGCGGGCCACTACCACTTTGCCCCAAGGCCCGTGGCCCCCGCCCGGGGTAATGAGAAAGGACGCGTGGAGCGCGCCATCCGCTACCTGCGCGATTCCTTCTTCGCCGCGCGCGCCTACCGCTCCCTCGACGATCTCAATGCCCAGCTGGACGACTGGATCGAGCGCGTCGCTCACGCGCGCCTCGTCCCCGGAGACCCGGACAAGCGCACGGTCGCCGTGGCGCTGGACGACGAGAGGCCCCGGCTCTTGCCGCTGCCCGCCCATCCCTTCGACTGCGACGCGTTCCAGACCCTGCGCTCCGGAAAGACGCCGTACCTGCGCTTCGATGGCAACGACTATTCGATTCCGCACGCGCTCGTACGACAGCCCCTGAGGCTCGTGGCCTCCGACAAGCTCGTGCGCGTCCTCGACGGAGACGACGACGTCGCCACGCACGAGCGCTCCTGGGAGCGCGGGCGGCAAATCGAAGACCCGCGCCATCTCCACGGGCTCGCCGACGAAAAGCGCCACGCGCGCGAGCACCGCGGACGAAACCGCCTGATGACCGCCTGCCCGCACGCCCAGGCGTTCCTGGAAAATGTCGCCGTGCATGGCGGCCATCTCGGGGGCACCACCTTCCGCCTGCTCCGACTGCTCGACATGCACGGCCCTGCCGAGGTCGACTTCGCGCTCGCCGAGGCGCACCGGCGAGGCGCCTTCGCTGCACAGTCCGTCGCTCACATCCTCGATCAACGCCGACGCGCCCGGAAGGCCCCCGTGCCGCTGCCCGTCGTACTCCCCGACGATCCGCGCGTGCGCGACTTGCGCGTCCCGCAGAGACCCCTCGGCGCGTATGACGCGCTGGCGCGCTCCGGCGACAAGAAGAAGGGAGGCCAGCCGTGAGCGATCTACGCGACCGTCTTCGCGCTCTCGGCCTTTTCGCCGCCTGCTCCGCGCTCGACGACCTCGTGGCCCTCGCCACCAAGAAACGATGGGGCGCCACCGAGATTCTCGAGCACGTCGCCGACATCGAAGAAAAGGATCGCGCGCGCCGCGGTCTGGAACGCCGCATGTCCCGCTCGCGCCTCGAGAAGTTCAAGCCCATGGCCGACTTCGACTGGAACTGGCCCTCCGCCATCGACCGGCCTCTGGTCGACTCGCTGCTCTCGCTCGACTTTCTCGAGGGCGCCCGCAACGTCGTTCTCGTCGCCCCCGGCGGCCTGGGCAAAACCATGATCGCCCAAAACATCGCCCACCGAGCCGTCCTCGCCGGTCGGTCCGTCCTCTTTCTCTCCGCCGCCCAGCTCCTGCTCGATCTCGGGGCCCAGGAGTCCGCACGCGCCCTCGAGCGGCGCCTTCACTACTACGCCAAGGTCGGACTTCTCGTCGTGGACGAGCTCGGATTTCTCGCCTTCGACAATCGCAACGCCGATCTCATCTTCCAGGTCATCAGCCGCAGGTACGAAAAGAAAAGCCTCGTCCTGACCACGAACTTGGCTTTCGCCGACTGGCACACGATCTTCCCCAGCGCGACCTGCGCCACCGCGCTCGTCGAGCGGGTCGTGCACCATGCCGACATCGTCAAGATTGAAGGCGAGAGCTACCGCCTTCGCGAGTCGCAGGCCGATGCCACGTCCCGCAGCAAGTCCCGACGCGACAAGAAGCCGTCCGCCGAGACCTGATCCCCCCGCCGCCGTTCCCCGATCGCAGCCCGGCGCGTCCCCGTGTCGGGCTGCTCCTTTTTCCGCGGTTCCTGATGCTCGGTAACAGACGAACGAGGCCCTCGGCGGCGGGACGGTGATGTGGGTCGCGAAGCCGTAGGTCTGCAAACCCGCGAGGAGGACTACCCGACCGGGAGTGGCCCAACGGTCGTGAGGGGGTGCTTCCGATGGCATCGAGCCCTGGTTCCCTCGCCACCCCCGAGGGCATGCCGCTCGTTTGAGGCCATCTTGCTTCTCGCCGCGTCTCGCCGCGGGTCGCACACCGGAAGGTCATCGCCGTGAGCCTGTGGGCCTCTTGCGGGATCGCGTCGGTGGTAGCTCGATCGCGTCCGCCCCACTCTTCGGGGGTGGCGTGGTCACCTTCGACTGCTTGCGCGCCTTGGCCAGCGCTTTCAGTGTCGTGGTCGGCTCGACGACCATGGAGAGCGTGTCGCCGACAAAGAGTTTCGCAGCCGACCGCAGCTCGGGCCCGATGATGATGAAGAACCGCGCCCAACGGAAGCCGATGTAGCCGTCGAACCGGGTCGCGTTCACCGTGCCGGTCACCAGCCAGCCGTCACGACGCGGGGCGAGCCTCACAGGCTTCAGTCCCCAAACCTCCTCGGGATCGAAGGGGACGAGAACGGCCGTCACACCCTTGTGGCCCTCGAACAACGCTGCCTCGAAGCGCGCCTTGCTCATCCGCCAACTCGCGTCCCCAGACTACACCTCCCGGGTCACGGCCGTTCCACCTGCGGATCTCGACGTGGATGACGTCGTCACCGCCGCCCCGACGGGGCGAGGGCGTCTCGTGCACAGCCGCCTCAGCTCGTGGCATGCGCGGATGCTTACGGAGCCTGCACTTGACGAAGCAAGCCGAGCTGGTCAGCGTTGGTCCAGTGCTCGACGACGACGCCGTTCGCGACGCGCTGGATGTTCATCCCCGTCATCGTGACCCGCTTCCCGGTCGGCGGGGCGCCGAGGAACGGCCCGTAGTGGGTACCCGTTAGCGTCCACCGCCACGCGATCTTGCTGCCGGCAGGCGCGTCGTCCAATCAAGGACGCGGCGTAGACTACGCTAAGGGCACATCGAATGTAGGTACTCGTAGGCCCATCGCGCATCAAGGGGGGACCGAAGCCAGGTTCCGTAACGCTAGGAGCGATGGGTCGTCGGCCACCTCCCGGGCCCGCTCGTCGACGTTAATCGGCACGACCTCGTCGGAGGCCGCTGGCAGTGGTCGCGAAGGGTCATCAGGTGCGATGGGGTGCGCCGTCACGCACACGAGCAGGGAGAAGGGCCAGACGAATGCCGGGATTTCCGCGCGTCAGTCCTTCATCTGGTCCAGGGCGAAGGCGTACTCGTCGGCCAGCTTCTCCACGTTGGCCTTGACCAGGTCCGCGCCCCCGTGGCCGGAGTGCTTCTCCACGCGGAGCAGCACCGGGCCGTCGCTGCTCGCCCACTGGAGCTCGGCGGCGAACTTGCGCGCGTGCATGGGATCCACGCGATCGTCGCTGTCGGCGCTGAGAATGAGGGTGGCCGGGTACTTCCTACCCTGCGTCACGTGGTGATAGGGCGAATACGCGTAGAGCGCCTTGAAGTCGTCCGCGTCGTCGGCCGACCCGTACTCCTCGATCCAGGTCTTGCCGGACCCGAAGAGGTGGTAGCGCACCATGTCGAGCAGCGGCACGCCGCAGAGCGCCACGCGAAAGAGGTCCGGCCGCTGGGTGATGGCGGCCCCGACCAGCAGGCCGCCGTTCGACCCCCCCAGGGCTGCGAGCTTGCCGGGCTGGGTGAATCCTTGCTTCACCAGCTCCTCGGCCACCGCAAAGTAGTCGTCGAACACGTTCTGCTTCTCGTGGCGCATGCCGTGGCGGTGCCACTCCTCGCCGTATTCGCTGCCCCCGCGGAGATTGGCCAGAACCCAGATCCCCCCCTGCTCCAGCCAGGGGAAAATCGAGGTGGCGAAATAGGGCGGGTTGGCCACCTGGAAACCCCCGTAGGCGTGGACGATGGTGGGACTCTTGCCATCCTTGACCAGGTCCTTGGCGTGGACGACGAAAAAAGGGACGCGCGTTCCATCCTGGCTGGTCGCGAAGATCTGTTGAACCACGTACCGGGAAGCGTCGACGGGGACTTTCAGCTTGTAGAAGGTGCTGGTCTTGCCCGTCTGGACGCTCGTCTCGAAGATCTCGGTCGGATAGATGAAGGACTGGAACTGGTAGTAGAAGAGGTCGTCGTCCGCGTTCCCCGACACGCCGCTCAGCGTCCCCAGCGTGGGCGTCTCCAGGGCGCGGACCAGCTTGCCGTCCTCGTCGCGGAGCTCGGCCTGGCTCACCACGTCCTTGAGGTAGCCGAGCACCAGGCGATGGCCGACGATCCCGAACCACTCGAGCGTCGCGTCGCCGCGCTCGGCGACCACCTCGAGCCAGCGGTCCCGGGCCGGGTGCAGCGCGTCCACCTTGAAGACGCGGTACTTCGACGCCCCCTCGTTGGTCTTGACGAAGAAATGGTCCCCGTCGACCTCGACCTCGTAGACGGCGTCCTGCCCGACCGCGAGCGGCTGCCAGGTGGGCTTCGCCGCGCGCAGATCCATGAAATGGACGTCGTAGCGCGTCCAGCCGTGCTGCGTGGTCAGGAGAAGCCAGCGCCCGTTCCTGGAAAGGCTCGCCTCGAGGAACGTCCTCGGGTCACCCGTTCGCTCGTGGACGACGGGATCCTTCCCCGGATCGGCGCCGAGCCGGTGGAAACGAATCTCCTGAAAGCCCGGGCGATCGGCGGTCGGCACCGAGTCCTTGGGCGGGATAAAGGTGTAGTAAAAGCCGTCGCCCGACGCCGTCCAGGAGGGGGACGCGTAGCGGGTGCCCTCGATGACGTCGATGGCGCTCTTCTTCCCGGTGGCGACGTCCATCACGTAGAGGGTGGACTCGTCGGAGTTGTTGGCCTTCACCGTGTAGGCGACCCTCTTGCCGTCCCACGACGGGCTCCACACGCCGAGCGAGGCGCTGCCGTCGGTGGACCACTCGTTGGGGTCGAGCAGCACTTTCTCCGGCCCGCTGCGGCCCTCGCGCCAGTAGACCGCGGTCTTCTCCTTGCCGGCATCGCGACGTGGATAAAAGAGGCGATTGCCCAGACGGCGAGGCGTCCCCTCGCTCTCGACATAGAGAAGCTCCTTGAAGCGCGCGGCGATGGCGTCGCGCCGCGGGAGCTTGCCGAGATACGCCCGCGCCAGCGCGTCCTCGGCGTCGACCCACTTCTTCACCTCTTCGCTCTTGCCGTCCTCCAGCCAGCGGTAAGGATCGGCCACCTGCACGCCGTGCAGGTCATCGACCTGATCGACCCGGCGCGCTTCGGGGTAAGGCAGCGCCGGCGCGACACCAGGAGCGCGCGGCGCGGCGCCAGCGGCGAGCGGCGGCGTCACGGGAGGCACTGGCGGAGGGGGCGTAACGGTCGGTCCCGCTGCGCGGGCGCAGGCGGAAGCAGCGAGGAATGCGAGGCCGAGAGGGGCATGTTTCACGAGGCGAGACCATAGTCACGAGCTAAGCTTCCTGCACCTGTGCAGCCTTCCAACGTGAAGCTCGGTCGCGATCGGGCGCCCGGCCTCGACCTCGGCGCCACGCCCCGAATGCGGCTGACCACGCGGGTCAAGCGCTTCCTCAGCGATCACGGGCGCAAGTTGTGGTGGCTGCACTCGGCTTATGCCCTGGCGCTGGGGGCGGGCGTGGTGGCCTTCGCTCACAAGGGATTCGAGCACGCGCGCTGGCTGGCCGTCTCCCTCGGCCTGGCCTGGCTGCTGGTGGTCCTGGTCTTCCGACTCTTCGCGACCGCCGGCTCCAGCGGGGTGCGCGCCTTCGAGGCCAGCGACGCCAGGACCCGCTTGCGCTTTCACGTGATGACCTACGCGCTGAGAAACCTCTACCAGGGGATGCTCTTCTTTCTCCTCCCCTTCTACTGGAAATCGACCACCCTCGACGCGGCCGACGTCTGGTTCGTGGGGCTGCTGGGAACCTGCGCCGTCCTCTCCACGCTGGACATCGTCTTCGACCGCGTGCTCATGCGATGGCGCTGGATCGCCTCGGTCTTTCACGGCATCACGCTCTTCGGCTGCCTGAACCTGGTCATCCCGGCGCTCTTCCCCGACACGCGCACGCTCTATTCGCTGCTCGGCGCCGCAGGCATCTCCATGGTCGGCTTCTGGACGCTGCACGTGACCGCCCGCGTGCTCCGGAAGAAGGTGTACCTGGTGATGTTCGTCCTCAGCGTGGGCGCCGCGGTGAGCCTGGCGTACGCGGCGCGTGGAGCCATTCCGCCCGTGCCCATGTACGTCTCGTCGGCGGGGGTCGGGCCCAAACAGCTCGCCGACGGGCGCCTCGCCATGGAGGTGAAGACGCTGCATCCCTCGGTCATTCAGGAGCTCGTGGCCGTCACCGACGTCGTCGTCCCGGGCGGCAAGGGAGACCGCCTGCGGCACGTGTGGCGCCACGACGGCGTCGAGGTGCACCGGACGACGGAGGAGACGTCGCGCATCGCCGGCCCCCAGGGGACCGTCCGCCTGCGCTCATCGCTGACCGGCAAGGACCTGCCGGGCAACCTGGTCGGCCCCTGGACCGTGGATGTGGAGACCGAGGACAACCAGCTGGTCGGCCGCGCGGAGTTCGACGTCGTGGAATAGGGGACCACCCGCCGGGCAAGCCAATCCGGGCTAAACGTGCTCACCTGGGGGGGCTGGTGGGACGCGGCGCAACCATGTGGGGATCGGGATCATCTAGACCAAACGTCCCGATGCGCTACCTCGTCGCGATCCTGGCCCTTCTGGCTGTCGTGGGTGGCCTGGCGGCCGTGAAATACAAGCAGATCGCGTCGCTCATCGCCGCGAATCACGCCATGGAGAAGGCCGGACCGCCGCCGGAAGCGGTGGGCTCCGTGGTGTCCAGGCACGATACGTGGCAGGAAACGCTCGAGGCCGTCGGCAGCATCGCTGCGGCCAAGGGCGTCACCCTCAGCAACGACGCGCCGGGAATGGTCTCGGCGATCCACTTCGAGTCCGGTGCCGTCGTGCCAGAAGGGCAGGTGCTCCTGGAGCTCGACAGCAACGTCGAGCGTTCGCAGCTCGCGTCGGTGGAGGCGCGGCAGGATCTGGCGCGGGTGAACGCAACGCGGACGCGCGCCCTCGTGGCCAGCGACGCCATCGCGCGTTCGCAGCAGGACACCGACGACTCGGTGGTCAAGACGTCCCGCTCCGATCTCGACGTCCTTCACGCGCAGATCGCGCGAAAGGTCGTCCGCGCTCCGTTCTCGGGACGCCTGGGGATCCGTCAGGTGAACCTCGGCCAGTACCTCAACTCGGGTACGGCCATCGCCACCCTCGAGTCCACCACGACGGTGTACGTGGACTTCACGCTTCCCCAGCAGCGCCTGAAGGAGATCGCGCTCGGAATGCCGGTGCGGGTGACCATCGAGGGCGAGGGCGTGCGTGCCGCCGACGGAGCCATCAGCGCCGTCGATCCTGCGATCGATGCGGTGACGCGTTCGATCAAGCTCCGCGCGACGGTCCCCAATGTCGAGGAGAAGCTGCTCCCCGGCATGTTCGCCAAGGTGTCGGTCCTGCTGCCGGGCGCGCACGACGTGGTGATCGTCCCCGTCTCCGCGCTCGTCCACGCCTCGTACGGCGACTCGGTCTTCTTCGTCGAGGACCGCAAGGACGGCCCCGGCAAGTCGGCGCGCCAGCAGTTCGTGAAGGTCAGCGAGACGCGCGGCGATTTCGTCGCCGTGAGCCAGGGGCTGGCCGCGGGCCAGGAAGTGGTGACGGCGGGCGCCTTCAAGCTGCGCAACGGCGCTCCGATCACCGTCGACAACACGGTGCAGTCGAAGCCCGAGCTCTCGCCTCACCCCGAGAACCGCTGAGGCGAGCACGTGCAGTTCACCGACCTCTTCATCCGGCGGCCGGTCCTCGCCATCGTGGTGAACCTGGTGATCGTCATCGCCGGCATCCAGGCGATCCGGTCGCTCAACGTACGCCAGTATCCGCGGCTGGAGAGCGCGACGGTGACCGTGCGCACCGCCTACGTCGGCGCGAACGCCGACCTGGTGCGTGGTTTCATCACCACGCCGCTCGAGCGGGCCATCGCCGCGGCCGACGGCATCGACTACATGGAGTCGCAGAGCACGCAGGGCCTCTCGACCATCAACGTCCGCCTCAAGCTCAACTTCAACGCTTCCAGCGCGCTGGCGGACATCAGCGCCCGGGTGGACCAGGTGCGCGCCGACCTCCCTCCCGAGGCCGAAGTCCCGGCCATCAACATCGAGCCGTCGGATTCCGTGCTGGCTGCCATGTACCTGAGCTTCGGCTCCGATATTCTGGAGGAGAACCAGGTCACCGACTACCTCATCCGCGTCGTGCAGCCGCGTCTCTCCGCGCTCGAGGGCGTGCAGCGCGCCGACATTCTCGGCGGTCGCACGTTCGCCATCCGGGCCTGGCTGAAGCCGGATCGCATGGCGGCGCTCGGCGTGAGCCCGGCGCAGGTGCGCGCGGCGCTGGCCTCCAACAACTACCTCGCCGCGGTGGGCCAGACCAAAGGCCAGCTCGTCCAGATCAACCTGACCGCCAGCACCGATCTCCTGTCGGTCGACGAGTTTCGCAAGCTCGTCGTCCGCGAGAGCGGGGGCACGCTGGTGCGGCTGGAGGACGTGGCCGAGGTGGTCCTGGGGGCCGACACCTACGACCAGGAGGTGCGCTTCTCGGGCAAGAGGGCGGTCTTCATGGGCATCTGGGTGCTCCCCAACGCCAACTCGCTCGACGTCATCAATCGCGTGAATCAGGAGGTCAAGGCGCTCCAGAAGGAGCTCCCCACGGGGATGACCGCCAGCGTCGCCTTCGACTCCACCAAGTACATCCAGAGCGCCGTCGACGAGGTCGTTCACACCCTCCTGGAGACGGTCCTCATCGTGATGGTCGTCATCTTCCTCTTTCTCGGCTCCTTCCGCACCGTCATCGTCCCCATCGTTGCCATTCCCGTCTCCCTCATCGGCGCCGTCTTCCTGATGCAGGTATTCGGCTTCACGCTGAACCTGCTCACGCTCCTCGCCGTGGTCCTCTCCGTCGGGCTGGTGGTCGACGACGCCATCGTCGTCGTGGAGAACGTGGAACGGCACATCCGCGAGGGAAAGACGCCCCTGCAGGCGGCGCTGCTCGGCGCCCGTGAGCTGGTCGGGCCCATCATCGCCATGACCATCACGCTGGCCGCGGTCTATGCGCCCATCGGGTTCCAGGGCGGCTTGACGGGTGCGCTCTTCCGGGAATTCGCCTTCACCCTGGCGGGGGCCGTCTTCATCTCGGGATTCGTCGCCCTGACGCTCTCGCCGATGATGTCGTCCAGGCTCTTGAAGCCCGGGCACGGCGCCTGGCTCCCCCGCCAGATCGACCGGGGCTTCGACTTCGTCAAGCACACCTACGAACGCGCCCTCGCCGCCACCCTGCGAACCCGCCCCGCGGTCTACACGGTGTGGATCGTCCTCACGCTCGTCACCGTGCCGCTCTACATGTTCTCCCCCAAGGAGCTTGCCCCCAACGAGGACCAGGGCGTCATCTTCGGCGCCATCGACGTGCCGGCCAACGCCACCATCGAGCGACTCTTGCCCTACGTGGAGCAGGTCCAGCAGGCCTTCGTCGCCACGCCCGAGTTCGATCACAGCTTTCAGATCACCTTCCCCACCGGCGGCTTCGGCGGGATCCTGATGAAGCCGTGGGAGGAGCGGAAGCGAAACATCTTCGCCATCCAGGAGGATCTCTCCCCGAGGCTCGGAAAGATCACCGGGATCCGGGCGCCCGCGTTCCTGCCCTCGGCGCTGCCCAGTGCCGGAACATTCCCGGTCGAGTTCGTCATCGCGTCGACCGCGACCCACGAGGAGATCGTGCGCTTCGCCGGGGAGCTCGTCCAGGCTGCGGTGAAGAGCGGGCAGTTCGCCTTTCCGCCGATCACCGACGTCCGCATCGATCAGGAGAAGGCCGACATCGTCATCGACCGCGACAAGGTGGCCTCGATGGGGCTCACCATGCAGTCGGTGGGCGCGGATCTCTCGGCCATGCTCGGGGGAAACTTCGTCAACCGCTTCAACATGGACGGGCGAAGCTACAAGGTCATCCCGCAGATCGAGCGCGCGGACCGGCTCGCTCCCGACCAGCTCGCGAACATCTACGTCACCGGGCCCGGCGATCAACTCGTGCCGGTGAGCGCCATCGCCACCATCCGCCTGGGGACCGAGCCGCGCACGCTGAACCGCTTCCAGCAGCTCAACGCGGTGAAGATCTCCGGGGTCGCGCCGCGCTCGCTCGACGGCGGCCTGCGTGTGCTCGAGGACGCGGCGGCGAAGATTCTCCCGGCGGGGTACCACGTCGACTACACGGGCGAGTCGCGTCAGCTCCGGCAGGAGTCAGGGAAGTTTTTGCCGGCGATGGGGCTCGCGCTGCTGCTCATCTTCCTGGTTCTGGCCGCGCAGTTCAACTCGTTCCGGGATCCCTTCGTCATCCTGGCCGGGTCGGTCCCCCTGGCGATGTTCGGCGCGCTCACCTTCACCTTCTTGAAGTTTGCCGGGCCTCCCGGGATGCACTTCAGGTTGACCGAGGGTTGGACGACGACGCTCAACATCTACTCGCAGGTCGGGCTGGTGACGCTGGTGGGGCTCGTCGCCAAGAACGGGATCTTGATCGTGGAGTTTGCCAACGCGCAGCAGGCGGCCGGGCTCTCGAAGATCGAGGCGGTGCGCACGGCGGCGGCAACGCGGCTCCGTCCCATCTTGATGACCACGGTCGCCACGGTGGTCGGGCATTTCCCTCTCACCCTGGTCACCGGCGCGGGCGCGGCGGCTCGAAACTCCATCGGCATCGTCCTGGTCGGCGGGATGAGCATCGGGACGCTCTTCACGCTGTTCATCGTGCCCTCGGTCTACGTGCTGATCGCCAAAGACCACCGAGCCGAGAAGAAGGCCGCGGACGAGGTGGCCGGGCAGGAGATGGCCCCGGCGGCCGGGGAGTGAGCGCCGTCCGGGCTACTCCGTCGCGGGAATGGGAGACGCCGCCTTGAACCGGGACGACGACGCGGAAGCCGGCCGTTGGGGGAGAAGGTGACGCTGGGGGTCCGCGTCGAAGTCGGCCGGCGCTTCGGGCGGCGGCTGGGTCATGGCCGAGGTGCAGGCCAGGATCCGGTGGGCGAGCCGCGTGAGCTCCTCGATCAGCTGCTCCGCGACGACCCCTTGGTCATTCGCGTCGAACGATGGGACGACGTGTTCCAGTTCCTCCAGCAGCGCGCGAGCGAGAGCCGCGTGCCTGCGAAGCGCCGCCACACTGGCAGGTACGTGGGGTGCCGTCCAAACAAGGGGCGCCTTGGTCATGGTCCTGTCTCTCGGAGGACGTCGAGCCAGGGGGGGCCAACGGAGCTCCGCGAGCAAGTCAGCAAATCGCGGGCCATGACCTCATCGACGAGATCGCGTGCATGGGCATCGTCTCCGCGCAGCGCTGGGAGGGGCCGTCGTCGCGTCGTGCGAAAACCCGCTTGGCAGGCTGCGGGGCGGAAAGTGCAGGTGACGTGGATCCGGCAAGCAAGATGAAGCATTTGCGTCCAGGCCGAGGCGGCATCGTCCTTGCTTGAGCGCGTTGCGAAAAAAGCGACCCCGCCATGCCAACCAGCACGCTCACGCCAGAACTTCTTCGCGGGATGGACGCCTACTGGCGCGCTGCCAACTATTTGTCGGTAGGGCAGATCTACCTCTACGACAATCCGCTGCTGAAGCGACCGCTGATGCCCGCGGACGTGAAGCACATGCTGCTGGGACACTGGGGCACCACGCCGGGCCAGAACTTCGTCTACGTGCATCTGAACAGGGTCATCAAGAAATACGACCTCGACATGATTTACGTGTCCGGCCCCGGGCACGGGGGGCCGGCCGTCGTCGGCAACACCTATCTCGAGGGGACGTACAGCGAGATCTATCCCGACATCAGCCAGGACGAGGCGGGGCTGCGCAAGCTCTTTCTCCAGTTCTCCTTTCCCGGGGGAATTCCCAGCCACGCGTCGCCGGAATGTCCCGGTTCGATTCACGAGGGCGGTGAGCTGGGATATTCACTCAGCCATTCCTTCGGGGCGGTCTTCGACAATCCCAATCTCGTGGTGGCCTGCGTCGTGGGGGATGGCGAGGCGGAGACCGGACCCCTGGCCACGGCCTGGCACTCCAACAAGTTCCTCGACCCGGTGACCGACGGGGCGGTGCTGCCGATCCTGCATCTCAATGGCTACAAGATCTCCAATCCGACCATCCTCGCCCGCATCGAGCGCGAGGAGCTCGAACAGTTGCTTCGCGGCTACGGCTGGACGCCCCTCTTCGTCGAAGGTCACGAGCCGGCGTTGATGCACGAGGCCATGGCCGCCACGCTCGACGCGGCGCTGGAGCAGATCCAGTCCATCCAGAGGGCCGCACGCGAGCAAGGCCACGCCGTTCGACCCCGCTGGCCCATGATCGTCTTCGCGTCTCCCAAGGGCTGGACGGGGCCGAAGATGGTCGACGGTCTGCAAGTGGAGGGCACCTTCCGGGCGCACCAGGTGCCCCTCTCGGATCCCGCCTCGCACCCGGAACATCTCGCGCAACTGGAAGAGTGGTTGAGGAGCTACCGGCCGGAGGAGCTCTTCGACGCGCAGGGCCGCCTCCAGCCGGAGCTGGCAGCGCTGGCACCCCGCGGCGAACGGCGCATGGGGGCAAACCCTCACGCCAACGGCGGCATCCTCCTGCGCGACCTGCGAATGCCCGATTTCCGCCACTACGCGGCAGACGTCCCCTCGCCCGGGTCGCACGGCATCGGCGACACGCACGTGCTGGGCCGTTTTCTGCGCGACGTGACCAAGCTGAACGGAGCGCAGCGCAACTTCCGGGTCTTCGGCCCCGACGAGACGCTCTCCAACGGTCTGGAGGCCCTCTTCGAAGTGACCGCCCGCCAGTGGAACGCGGCGACGGTCGCCAACGACGAGTTTCTCGCGCCCACCGGGCGGGTCATGGAAATGCTCAGCGAGCATCAGTGCGAGGGTTGGCTGGAGGGGTACCTGCTCACCGGGCGCCATGGGGTCTTCAACTGTTACGAGGCGTTCATCCACATCGTCGATTCGATGTTCAACCAGCACGCCAAATGGCTGAAGGTCACCTCCACCCTGCCCTGGCGGCGTCGGATTGCCTCGCTGAACTACCTGCTCTCGTCGCACGTCTGGCGGCAGGATCACAACGGCTTCACCCACCAGGATCCCGGCTTCATCGACCACGTCGTGAACAAGAAGGCCGAGGTCGTGCGTGTCTACCTACCGCCGGACGCCAACTGCCTCTTGTCGGTGATGGACCACTGCCTGCGCAGCCGCCATTACGTCAACGTGGTGATCGCCGGCAAGCACCCGGCGCCGCAGTGGCTGAGCATGGAAGCCGCCGTCAAGCACTGCGCCGAGGGCATCGGCATCTGGCCATGGGCCAGCAACGACCAGGGCGGCCTGCCCGACGTGGTCATGGCCTGCTGCGGCGATGTGCCCACGCTGGAGACGCTCGCCGCGGTATCCATCATGCGCCAGCACCTGCCCGACCTGAAGGTGCGCGTGGTCAACGTCGTCGATCTCATGAAGCTGCAGCCGAAAAGCGAGCACCCCCACGGCCTCAGCGACACGGACTTCGATGCGATCTTCACCAGAGACACGCCGGTCATCTTCGCCTTCCACGCCTATCCATGGTTGATTCACCGTCTCACCTACCGCCGCACCAACCATCGCAACATCCACGTCCGCGGGTACAAGGAAGAGGGCACCATCACCACGCCGTTCGACATGACGGTGCTGAACGAGCTCGATCGATTCCACCTGGTGATGGACACCGTCGATCGCGTGCCGCGGACCGGCAGCGCGGGCGTCTACCTGAAACAGCAGCTCATGGACAAGCTGACCGAGCACAAGCAATACATCGACGTGCAGGGGCGGGACCTGCCGGAGATCCGTGACTGGACCTGGGGCGCGTCGGCCTTGCCGAGCAAGCGATGAGCGACACCGCCGCCGCCGCCGCCCATGCCGGGGTGGTCGTCGCGGTGCGCGGAAGCGTGGTGGACATCCGGTTCGACCAGCGTTTGCCGCCCATCTACTCGGTGCTGCGCGCCGGAACCGAAGGGCGCATCGTCATCGAAGTGCTGGAACAGCGAGATGCCCGCCACGTGCGCGGGATTGCCTTGACGCCCACGCAGGGTCTCGCGCGCGGCATGAGCGTGGAGGACACCGGAGGGCCGCTGAAGGCGCCGGTGGGCCAGGGGACCCTCTCGCGCATGTTCGACGTCTTCGGGCAGGTCATCGACCGCGGAGCGCCGCTGGCCGACGTTCAATGGCGCACCGTGCATCGGGCTCCCCCGCCGCTGGCGCGACGCGCCACCAAGTCGGAGGTCTTCGAGACCGGCATCAAGGTCATCGACGTGCTGATGCCGCTCGAGCGCGGAGGCAAGGCCGGCCTCTTCGGCGGCGCAGGGGTCGGCAAGACGGTGCTTCTCACCGAGATGATCCACAACATGGTCGGACACCACGAGGGGGTCAGCATCTTCTGTGGAATCGGCGAGCGCTGCCGGGAGGGTCAGGAGCTTCACCACGACATGAAAGAAGCCGGCGTCCTGCCCCACATGGTGATGATCTTCGGCCAGATGAACGAGCCTCCCGGCAGTCGGTTTCGCGTCGGTCACGCGGCGCTGACCATGGCCGAGTACTTCCGTGACGACCAGCACCGCGACGTGCTGCTCCTCATCGACAACATCTTTCGCTTCATCCAGGCCGGGATGGAAGTCTCCGGGCTGATGGGCCAGATGCCCTCGCGTCTCGGCTACCAGCCCACCATGGGCACGGAGCTGTCGGAGCTGGAGGAGCGCATCGCCAACACCGACACCGGTGCCATCACTTCGATCCAGGCCGTGTACGTGCCGGCCGACGACTTCACCGATCCCGCAGCAGTGCATACGTTCTCGCATCTTTCGGCATCCATCGTGCTCTCGCGCAAGCGCGCGGGCGAAGGTCTCTTCCCCGCCATCGACCCGCTTCAGTCGAGCTCCAAGATGGCCACGCCCGGCATCGTCGGCGAGCGGCACTACGCCCTGGCCCAGGAGATCCGGCGGACGCTGGCGCAGTACGCGGAGCTCAAGGACATCATCGCCATGCTCGGCCTGGAGCAGCTCTCGCCGGACGACCGCAAGGTGGTCGCCCGCGCACGCCGCCTGGAGCGCTTTCTCACCCAGCCCTTCTTCGCCACGAAGCCATTCACCGGTCTCGAGGGAAAGCTGGTCCCCCTCGCCGCCGCCCTGGACGGCTGCGAGCGCATCCTGCACGACGAGTTCAAAGACTACCCGGAGAGCGCCCTTTACATGATCGGGCCCATCGAGGAAGCCAAGGGGAAGGCGAAGCCCGCGGCCGAACCTCGACCGACGGCCTGAACGTGGAACCGACGCACATGCATCTCAAGGTCCTCCTGCCCTTCCAGGTCTTCGCCGAGAAGGCCGACGTGCTGCGGATTGTCGCCGAGACGCCCGCCGGCTCGTTCGGCGTCTTGCCGCAGCGGCTCGACTGCGTGGCCGCGCTCACCCCGGGCATCCTCGTCTACGAGACCGCCGCGGAGGGAGAGGTCTACCTGGCCGTGGACGACGGCGTGCTGGTCAAGACCGGGCCGGAGGTCCTCGTCTCCGTGCGCCGGGCGCTGAGCGGGACCGACCTCGGGCAGTTGCGAGCCTCCGTGGAAAAGGATTTCCGGACGCTGGACGAGCGGGAGACGAGCGTCCGCGCGGTGATGGCCAAGCTGGAAGCTGGGGTTCTGCAGCGCCTGGCGGCGCTTCGACGTGAATGACCACTTGACCCGGAGAACGGCGCCGGCCGTGCCCTCCTTGGCCGAGCAGATCGGCGCAAAGGCTGCGCGCAAGGTGAAGGCGCGCCGCCATCCCGCGCAGGTCTGGTCCGGGCTGGGGATGATGGGACTCATCGGCTGGTCGGTGGTGGTTCCCATGCTCCTGGGCGCGGCGCTCGGCGCCTGGCTGGACCAGAAGCAGGTCGGCCGGCATCCCTGGACCCTGGCGCTGATGGTCGCCGGGCTCCTGCTCGGCTGCTTCAACGCGTGGCGCTGGGTCGCGAAGGAAGACCGGGCCATCCGGGAGGAAGGACGGGCGGACGATGAATGAAGTCGTGACGCTGGGGCTGGCCTGGGGCGCCGGAGGGGTCCTCGGTGTGCTGTTCTTCGGCGGCCTCTGGTGGACCGTTCGCAACGGCATGTCCCGGAAGCAACCCGCCCTCTGGTTTCTCGTCAGCATGCTCCTGCGGACCACCACGGCCCTCCTGGGGTTTTACTTCGTTTCCGGCCACGACTGGAGAAGGCTATTCCTGTGCGTCTTTGGATTCGTCCTGGGCCGCCCCGTCGTGACCTGGCTGACGCGCTCGCCACCCGAGGCTCTCGCCGGTCCGGCAGGGGAGGCCCGTCATGCGTCTCAGTCCCGATGAGCTGATCTTCTGGCAACACGGATTCTTCAAGGTGAACGCCACCCTGGTCTTCACCTGGGGCCTCATGCTGGTCTTGGCCCTCGGCTCGAAGCTCGTTACGCGCAAGCTCTCCACGGATCTCCAGCATTCTCCGTGGCAGAGCGCCCTCGAGATCGTCGTCACCACCCTGCAGACGCAGATACGAGAAGTGGGCGTCTCCGACCCCGAGAAGTACCTGGCCTTTCTGGGCACGCTGTTTCTGTTGGTGGCCACGGCCAGCCTGGGTACCGTCATCCCTGGATACCAGCCGCCGACCAGCTCACTCTCCACGACGGTGGCGCTCGCGCTGTGCGTCTTCGTGGCGGTGCCGCTCTTCGGAATCCAGACGCGAGGGCTGGGCGGTTATCTGAAGTCGTACATCGAGCCGACCTGGATCATGCTTCCGTTCAACATCATCAGCGAAGTGTCCCGCACCCTGGCCCTGGCCGTCCGCCTCTTCGGCAACATGATGAGCGGAGCGATGATCGTCGGCATTCTGCTGACCATCACGCCCTTCTTGTTTCCCATCGTCATGACCACGCTGGGCCTGCTCACCGGCATGGTGCAAGCCTACATTTTCAGCATCTTGGCGGCGGTGTACATCGCGGCTGCCACGCGTGCTCGCGAGCTCGCGCCCGCCGGCAAGAGGTGAAATTCCCATGAACCATCGGAAGGACGCACCATGGACGATCTGAGTATCATCGCGGTGGCGTCCATCGTCGTCGCCGGCATCACCACGGCGTTCGGAACCATGGGCCCGGCGCTGGCGGAGGGGAGAGCGGTGGCGACGGCGCTGGGGGCCCTGGCGCAGCAGCCCGACGCCTCTCCTACCATCACCCGAACACTGTTCGTGGGGCTGGCCATGATCGAGTCCACGGCCATTTATTGCTTCGTCATCTCGATGATTCTACTTTTCGCCAATCCCTTCTGGAATCACGTCGTCGCCCAGGCCGCGGTCAAGTAGCGCGCGTGAATCACATGCTCATCGATTGGTTCACCGTCGGCGCGCAGGCTCTCAACTTCGTCATCCTGGTGTGGCTGATGAAGCGCTATCTCTACAAGCCCATCCTCCACGCCATCGAGATGCGGGAGAAGGCCATCGCCGCGAAGCTCGCGGACGCCGAGGCCAGAAAGACCGAAGCCGGGAGGGAGCGCGACGAGTTCCAGCGCAAGAACCGGGACCTCGACGCGCAGCGCACGGCACTCCTGGCCAAGGCGACCGAAGAGGCCGGCGCGGAGCGAGGGCGGCTGCTCGACGAAGCACGGCGAGCTGCCGACGGCATGAGCGCCAAGCGGCGGGACATGCTCCAGAGTGACGCCCACGAGCTCCATCACGCCCTGGGCCGCCGGGTGCAGGAGGAGGTGTTTGCCATCGCGCGCAAGGCGCTGAAGGACCTCGCCACCACCAGCCTGGAAGAACGGATGGAGCAGGTGTTCACCCGCCGCCTGCGAGAGATGGATGCGCCGGCCCGAGCTTGCCTGGCGATGGCCCTGAAGGCGGGCCCGGACCCGGCGCTCCTTCGCAGCGCGTTCGACTTGCCCGCCGAGCAGCGAGCGGCGATAGGGAACGCGCTGAACGAGACCTTCTCGTCGGAGGTGCGCCTGCGGTTCGAAACCGCGCCGGATCTTGTCAGCGGCATCGAACTCGTCGCGGACGGCCAGAAGGTAGGCTGGACCATCGGCGAGTACCTCGCTTCGCTGGAGAAGGGTGTGGCCGACCTTCTGAACGAGAAGAGTCAGACCCCCGGCCCATGAGCGGCGCCTCCGAGAGCCTGGAGGGTGTCGTCGACCGCGCGCTGGCCGGCATCAGCCAGGTCCGCGGAGGCTTCACGCCGCAGCTGACCCTGCGAGAGGTGGGCACCATCGTCAGTGTCGCCACCGGCATCGCCAAGGTCTCCGGTCTCCCCAGCGTGGGCTTCGAGGAGATCCTGCGGTTTCCAGGGGACGTGTTCGGCATCGCCTTCAACGTGGACGAGCACGAAGTCGGCGTGGTCTTGCTCGGCGAATACTGGCATCTGCAGGCGGGCGCCGAAGTCGAGGGAACGGGCCGGGTCATGGACGTGGCCGTGGGCGACGGACTGGTGGGACGCGTCATCGATCCGCTCGGTCGACCGCTGGACGACAAGGGTCCGGTCGCCTCCAGCGCGCGCCTGCCCATCGAACGCCCGGCCGCGCCCATCATGGACCGCGCGCCGGTCACCGTGCCGCTCCAGACGGGACTGAAGGCCATCGACGCGCTCATTCCCATCGGTCGTGGCCAGCGCGAGCTCATCCTGGGTGATCGGCAGACCGGAAAAACGGCCATCGCCATGGATGCCATTCTCAACCAGCGCGCCGAGAACGTGGTGTGCGTCTATTGTTCCATTGGCCAGCGCGCATCCTCGGTCGCCAAGGCGGTCGCGAGCTTGCGGGTCCGGGGCGCCATGGACTACACGGTCGTCGTCGTGGCCGAGGGCAACGACCCGCCCGGTCTCGCGTACATCGCGCCCTACGCCGCGACCAGCATCGCGGAGTACTTCATGGAGGCGGGTCGGGACGTCCTCATCGTGTACGACGACCTGACGCAGCACGCCCGCGCCTACCGCGAGCTCTCCCTCTTGCTCCGGAGGCCCCCGGGGCGAGAAGCCTTCCCCGGTGACATCTTCTACATTCACTCGCGCCTTCTGGAGCGCGCCACCCATCTGCGCACGGAGCTCGGCAACGGCTCGCTCACCGCTCTGCCCATCATCGAGACCGAGGCGCAGAACATGTCCGCTTACATTCCGACCAATCTCATTTCCATCACGGACGGGCAGATCTATCTCTCGCCGTCGCTGTTCGAGCTGGGAATGCTGCCAGCGGTCGATGTCGCCAAGTCCGTGTCGCGCGTCGGAGGTATGGCCCAGCGCGCGGCCTTCCGCGCGGTGGCGGGCGACCTCAAGCTGGCCTACGCGCAGTTCGAGGAGCTGGAGACCTTTGCCCGCTTCGGAGCTCACGTGGACGACGACACGCGCCAGGTCATCGAGCACGGACGGCGGATCCGTGCGTGTCTCAAGCAAGCGGAGCTCGCCCCTGTGTCCGTGCCGGCGCAGATCGCCGTACTTCTTGCGCTGACCGCCAAGCTCTTCGATCCGGTGCCCCTCGAGGAGATGCCGGAGGCCGAGCGCGCCGTGCAGGAGGCCGCAGCAGCCATGCCCGCCGAGCTGAGCGCGCGATTGACCACCGCCGCGGAGTTGAACGACGACGATCGCAAAGCGATCACCGCCATCGCCGGCCAGGCGCTCGCCCCTTTCCATCCGCCACCGGAACCCCGAGGCGTGAGCGAACGAGCGAGCGCGAAGGACACGCCGTGAGCGAGACCACGGAGAACCTGCGGCGACAGATCGACACCGCGGCGGACCTCCAGTCGGTCGTCCGCACCATGAAGGCGGTGGCCGCGTCGAGCGTCGGGCAGTACCAGAGGTCGGTCGGCGCGCTGGCCGACTACGACCGGACGGTCGAGCTGGGACTCGGAGCCTGCTTCCGGGCAGGGGAGCCCGCTGCGACGGGAAAATCGCGGGGACGCACGGCTTCCGATGGCATCGGCGCCGTCGTATTCGGTTCCGATCAAGGGCTGGTGGGCCGGTTCAACGAGGTGGTGGCGGAGGATGCCATGGCGGCGTTCGCCGCTCTGCCCGGGACCGTCCAGATCTGGGCTGTGGGCGAGCGCGTGCACGCGCACCTCGTCGACGCGGGGCGGCCACCGCGAGGCCTTTTCCCCGTGCCGAGCTCCGTCGCGGCCATCGCCCCCCTCGTGGGCCAGATTCTCCTGGAGAGCGAGACGCGCCGCAGCGGGCCTCCGGTGACCGAGCTTCACCTTTTCTACAACCGCCCCACGTCCGGCACGGCCTATGCGCCGGTCCGTCAGCGCCTGCTACCCCTCGACGAGGAATGGCGGCGAAAGCTGGCCGAGCGGCCCTGGCCGACCCGGAGTTTGCCCGAGGTCGTCGGGGGGAGCACCGCCACCCTGCGCGCGCTCATCCGCGAATTTCTCTTCGTCTCGCTTTTTCGAGCCTGCGCCGAGTCGCTGGCCAGCGAGAATGCGAGCCGCCTGGCGGCGATGCAGCGTGCCGACGAGAACATCGACGACCTCCTGACCACGCTCCACGGCACGTTCTATCGTCTGCGCCAGGACGGCATCGACGAGGAGCTGTTCGACGTCGTCTCCGGCTTCGAAGCGCTGTCGAAGTAAAGGCACCGCGCCGCCTACCGCGCGATCTTTTCGCGGACGACGTGCGAGCCATCCATCGACCAGCCTTGGAGGAGCAGGTAGTCGACCCCGTCCCACGTCAGGTGGACGTACACGTCGGAGAGGTGCGCCGGCGCGCCGGCGATCGACACGGTCGCCAGCGCCCGGCATTTGCCGTCGCTGCCGCGCGACGTGTCGATGGTCAGGGGCCGGGATGGAAGCGCCTTCAGGACGGCGCGCACCTGTCCGCCGTTCGAGTCGCCGCCGAGGACCACCTGACTGGATAGACCGTAGGCATCGACCTCGCGCGCCAGGATCGGTGCGGTCTGGGCCGGGCCCTGCTCGAGCATGCGCCAATACGCGGACACGGGCGACGGCCCCACGGGCACACAGCGGTCGTCGAGCCGCACCACGTACTGCACCTGGTTCTTGTTCTCACTCTTGGCGATCGAAAAGACCGGAACCACCCCGCCCGGGCGAGGAGGGTCGGCCTTCGCCGCGGTCGCACACGAACCGAGGGCGAGCAAGAGCAGGGCGGCATGGGCGCGGGACACCATGGCCGCCATTCTACCGATGGGACCTCGCATCAGTCACCTGGAGGCAAGCCGAGCGAGCCGAAACGGAGCTCGCTTTCACTCGGCGACGGCCGGCGCCTTGACCAGGAGGGGCTCCCCGCCGTTGGGGGCCGCTGCCGGACGGCCCGGGGCCACGGCCTTCATCGGCACCGGCGCCGCGAGGAGCGGTCGGATCAACTCGATGGGGATGGGGAAGACGATGGTCGAGTTTTGATTCGATCCCATGTCGAGGAGCGTCTGCATGTAGCGAAGAGCCAGGGCCGCCGGCTGCGTCGAGATGATCTCGGCGGCGTTGGCGAGAACCTGCGCGGCCTGGAACTCCCCTTCGGTCGCGATGATCTTCGCCCGTTTCTCGCGCTCGGCCTCGGCCTGCCTGGCCAGGGCGCGCACCATGGACTCGGCGAGCTGCGCATCCTTGAGCTCCACCGTTCCCACCTTGACGCCCCACGGCTCGGTCTGGCGGTCGATGATGGCCTGCAACTTCGCGTTGATCTTGTCGCGTCCGCCCAGAAGCTCGTCGAGGCTCGATTGCCCCAGCACTGCGCGCAGCGTCGTCTGCGCGATCTGGGACGTGGCCTCCATGAAGTTTCCCACCCGAACGATGGCCGCCTGAGCGTCGACGACTTGAAAGAAGATGACCGCGTTGACCTTGACGGTGACGTTGTCGGAAGTGATCACCTCCTGCTGCGGGACTTCGAGCGTGATCACGCGCAGATCCACCTTTCTCACGTGATCGATCCCGAACGGGAAGATGAAGAAGAGGCCCGGGCCCTTCAGCGCGATCAATCGACCCAGCCGGAAGACCACACCTCTCTCGTACTCCCTCGCGATCTTGACCGTCGACGTCGTCACCGCCAGCAAGATCAGCAAGACGAGACCTACCGGAATATAGAGAGCTGTCATCGAGGACTCCTTCACAGTGCGCGGGGCCGGGGAGCACGATCGATGCCGCGGGTCTCGGCGGCCCGGCGGCCCGTTACGTGCCGGCCCGATCGCTGCGCTGCGACCCATGGATGGCTCCGCCGAAACGCCCCGGTATGACATTGCGCGGCGGGGCAAACGTGTTTGAACGAGGCTCGGCCGTCGTCGCGCCGCGCTGGTCGACACGCACTCACTCGACACGAGAACGGCGCAGATCGTGCGTACCGCGGGCCGCAGAACCACAGGAGAAGCACATGGACAAGATAAACAGCGTGGTCGCCGTTTACGGCACCCATCCCCAGGCGGAAGAAGCTCTGCGCGCTTTCCAGAGCTCCGGGTTCGACATGAAGAAGCTGTCGATCGTCGGCAAGGATTACCACACGGAAGAGCACGTCATCGGCTTCTACAACACGGGGGACCGCATGAAGGTCTGGGGAAAGCGAGGAGCGTTCTGGGGCGGCTTCTGGGGAATCCTGTTCGGCTCGGCCCTCTTTCTCATCCCAGGCTTCGGGCACATCATGGTCCTCGGGCCGCTGGTGGGCTGGATCGTCGGCGCCATGGGCGAGGCGGCCGTCATCGGCGGCCTGAGCGCCCTGGGCGCAGGGCTCTACAGCATCGGGATCCCGAAGGACAGCATCCTCAAGTACGAGACCGCGGTCAAAGCCGATCAGTTCGTCGTCGTGGCGCACGGAACGTTCGACGACGTCGACACCGCGAAGCGCATCCTCGACAGGACCGGCGCGATCTCGGTGGAGACCCACTTCGTGTCCGCAGCCAGCCGATGAGAGCTAGCGGCTAGGGTTCAGCGATGCATGCGATGGTGCTGAAGCAGGTCGGAGCCCCCCTGGCGCGGCGCCTTGGCGCAGTCTGGGCAGGCGGATCCGACGAGCTCCCGCCGCAGGCGCTGGACGCCGCCATCATTTACGCGACCGTCGGCGCTCTGGTGCCCCTGGCCCTGAAGGCCGTAGACAAGGGCGGTCGCGTCGTCTGCGCCGGCATCCACATGAGCGACATCCCGAGCTTTCCCTATCGAATCCTCTGGGAAGAGCGCCAGCTCGCCTCCGTCGCCAACCTCACCCGGCATGATGGCGTCGAGTTCCTCCGCCTGGCGCCGGAGATCGGCATCGTCACTCGCACCACGCCCTATCCGCTCGAAGACGCCAACCGCGCCCTCTCCGATCTCCGCGCCGGCAAATTCGAAGGAGCCGCCGTGCTCGTACCCTGAGCTCCTCATCAGCCACGCGCCGGCCCCGAAAGCGCGGGGTGAGGTACGGCAAAAGGCGACGCGTGGGCGAAGACCCCTGGGAACGTCGCCCACCGCTGCCTTCTGGACGATTCCCTATTTTATACCGGCGCTTCCATGGAGGCGATTCGCACCAGCTTCTTGTTGACGAATTGCGCCGGCCGCAGCTCGGGGTGGCAGCCGGGACCGGAAGGACGTCGTCGACCGCCCACCAAGTTCGTCCTCACCGCGCTGCCGCGACGCTGACGGACATGGATTGGACCCAGTCCGTCGCGGGGAGTAAGAGCCGGGTCGGAGGCGGTGCGCGACGTCGTGTCGGCCCTGAGGGCAAAAAGGGTGACGGGAGGCCGGGTCTTGGCGGGCCGCCTCCCGTCATGCTCCGGAGACTTTTGCAAGAGCGGCGGAGCACGCTTGGGGTGCGCCGCTATGGTGGTCGCCGTCTCGCTCTGCGCCCTGAGCTGCGCCTCGACATCCCCCGGGCCGGCCTTCCACGACACGGCGCAACTCATCACGTCGCGCACCGGCCTGCGCGTCGCATGGAACCAGGGGGGGGCCGACGACCTAGCCATCGCCAAGACCCTCCGCGCGCTCCTGGCGCGCGAGCTCACCGTCGACGGCGCCGTTCAAGTCGCACTCTTGAACAACAAGACTCTCCTCGCGACCTACGAAGACATCAGCGTGGCGCAAGCGGATCTCGTGCAGGCGGGCCTCCTTCAAAACCCTGTCTTTGGCGCGGCCATCGTGTTTCCCGTCGCTGGCTCCGCGCAGACGGGCGGCTCGGTCTCCGTGTCGCAGGACTTCTTGGGCGTATTCACGCTCGCGGCGCGCAAGCGTGTCGCGGCCGCCGAGCTCGAGGCCGCCAAGCTTCGTGTCGCCGACGCGGTGCTGCGCACGGCCTTCGACGTCGAGACGGCGTTCTTCATACTCCAATCGGCCCAGCAGGTCGCCGCCATGCGTCGCACCATCCTCGAAGCGGGCGACGCCGCGCTCGACCTCGCGCGCCGTCAACGCGAGGCCGGCAACATCAACGATCTCGATCTGGCCAACCAAGAGACCCTCTACGAGCAAGTGCGCACGGATCTCGTGCGCAGCGATGCGGACGTGGTGATCGCGCGCGAGGTGCTCGCGCGGCTGATGGGGGTTTGGGGACCGGATGCGGCGTACCACGTCGCCGAGAAGCTGCCCGAGCTGCCGGCCGCCGAAGTCTCTGCCGAGCACCTCGAAGCCGTCGCCATCCGCGGGCGCTTCGATCTCGGCGCCGCGTATGCGGAGGCGCAAGCCGCCTCGCACGCGCTCGCGATGGCCAAAAACTATCGCTTCTTCGGCACCACGTCGCTCGGCGGCAGCTTCGAGCGCTCTCCAGAGGGCTTCTCGGTCGCCGGGCCAAACGCGAGCCTCGAGCTTCCCCTCTTCGACCAGAAGCAAGCCGTCATTGCCCGGCTGGAGGCACGGATGCGCGCGGCGCTCGCACGCGAAACCGCCCTCGCGGTCGACATCCGCAGCGAGGTGCGATCGGCCGGTGGCCGGCTCCTCGCGGCGCGCGCCGTCGTCGATCGCTACGCAAAGGTGGTCATCCCGCTACGCCAGCGCGTCGTGGAGCTCTCCCAGCAGCAGTACAACGCAATGCTTCTCGGGGCCTACCAACTCCTGCAAGTGAAGCAGAACGAGGTGAACGCCTACCGCGAGTTCATCGAGGCCCTTCGCGACTACTGGACGGCGCGTGCGGAGCTCGAACGAACGACCGGAGGGGCGCTTTCCGTGCGCGCAAACTCACCGGGGAGCGAATCAACGAGGGTGCAGCCGTGATCACACGTCGACGTATTCTCTCCAGCGCCGCGCTCGTCGCGGGTGGCGTCGGCTTCTTCCGCACACGCGCCGCCGCGGCGGAGCCACCCGGTACGACCGCGACGCCCATCGCCAGAGGCCCCTTTGCGCAGGTGATTACGCCGAATGGCTCGACCCTGCCGTGGACGATGAAGGACGGCGTGAAGGAGTTTCGCCTCGTCGCCGAGCCCGTCAAGCGCGAGTTTGCCCCCGGTATGGTCGTCGACTGCTGGGGCTACAACGGACAGACCCCCGGACCGACCATCGAGGCAGTCGAAGGCGACCGCGTGCGCCTTTACGTGACCAACAAACTGCCCGAGCGAACGAGCGTGCACTGGCACGGGATGCTCCTCCCGAACGGCATGGACGGCGTCTCGGGCCTGACCCAGCGGCACATCGAGCCGGGCGAGACGTACGTCTACGAGCTCACGCTACGGCAGAACGGCTCGCTCATGTACCACCCGCATTCCGACGAGATGGTCCAGATGGCGCTAGGCATGATGGGCTTCTTCGTCATCCACCCGCGCGCCCCCGAGGCCCCGTACGTCGACCGGGACTTCTGCATCATGCTGCACGAGTGGGCCATCCCGGCCGGGACGTCGCGGCCCAATCCGGCGGTGATGACCGATTTCAACATGTTCACATTCAACAGCCGCGTCTGGCCCGGCACGGCGCCTTTGGTCGTGAAGAGCGGCGAGCGTGTGCGCGTCCGGCTCGGCAACCTCAGCATGGATAGCCACCCGATCCACCTTCACGGGTTCCAGTTCGAGGTGACCGGGACCGAGGGTGGACGTGTCCCGGCGAGCGCCCGATTCCGCGAGGCGACG
>Ga0302325_10002347_pt1 | contig 46054 bp, 43 predicted proteins | sample Palsa_T0_2_FD_201948 | JGI IMG/M metagenome (GOLD analysis project Ga0302325, IMG submission 201948) | Peat permafrost microbial communities from Stordalen Mire near Abisko, Sweden - Palsa_T0_2 | ecosystem: Environmental > Terrestrial > Soil > Palsa > Peat permafrost | place: Sweden: Abisko...
AGTGGCGACGATTGCGACTGGGATCGCGCAAACCTCGCCGGCGCGGGCCGCTAGCGCATCATCACCGGGGGTGAGGCTGGCGACTTCCACTGCTGCGATCTCGTCTCAGTTCGGGGTTCGCGGTATCGGTTCGCGTCGTGGCATCGTGGCTTGGCCGCCCGAACGGGCGGCAAGCGGCCAGGACGTGGCGGCCGGGGCCTCCGACTGGTCGCTGCAGTCGACTGCAAACCTGTCAGTGGCCAACGGGGCCATTCTGGCCGGATCCTGTAGCGCCCCCGACGCCTGCATGGCGGTCGGCTACTACACGAACTTGTCGGGTAGCCAGGTGAGCCTGGTCGAGACCTGGGACGGCGTGTCTTGGAAGCTGGGGGCCGCGGCCAATCCGGCTGGCTTTGTTGAGAGCGCTCTGGGTGGGGTGTCGTGCAGCGCCGTTGACGCCTGCATCGCAGTGGGAACCTATGTCAGCTCCTCTGGAAAGCAGCTGCCGTTGGCCGAGAACTGGAATGGCACGGCATGGAGCGCGCAGAAGGCGCCCAAACCGCAGGGGTCCCTCGGAAGCTACCTGTCGGGGGTGTCTTGCCTGGGGGCAACGACATGCACCGCGGTCGGCACGAATCTAGGCCCCAGCGGTACAGAAACGTTGGCCGAAACCTGGAACGGCAAGACCTGGCAGATACCCACGACGCCCAACCCATCGGGTTCACCTTTTAGTTCGCTGTCGTCGGTGTCTTGCGCTTCGAAGGCAGCGTGTGTCGCGGTCGGCTCCTCCGCGTACGGAACGCTGGCGGAGACGTGGAACGGAACCTCCTGGAAAATCCGGCTCACCCCCAACCCGGCCGACAGCTCCTTGTCCGGGGTATCTTGCCCTGCCGCCGACGCCTGCATCGCCGTCGGCTCCTATTACAACTCCTTGGGAACACAGCTGGCCTTGGCGGAGGCGTGGAACGGCACCACCTGGGCGGTCCAAAGCACCCCCAACCCCAAAGGCTCCGCCTCGGATCTGCTGGCGGCCGTGTCGTGTAGCGCCACTGACGCTTGTACAGCCGTCGGGTCCTCCGTCGACGGTGCGTTGGCGGAAACCTGGAACGGCAGCAGGTGGAAGCTCCAGTCTCCTGGCAGTCCCAACGGGAATGACACAAGTCTGCTGAGTGGCGTGTCGTGCTCTGCGGCCCAGGCGTGCGCGGCTGTCGGCTCGGACCTCGACTCGTATGGCATCCCTGTAACCCTGGCCGAGGCGTCGCACGGCGGTTCCTGGGCCATCGAGGCGACCCCGAACCGCAAAGGATCTCTCTCCAGCATTCTCGCAGCAGTGTCGTGCAGCACCGCCGACGCCTGCGTAGCCGTGGGCTACACATCGTCGGGGACGCTGGCGGAGGCGTGGAACGGCACCTCCTGGTCGATTCAGCCGACGGTCACTCCGGCCGGGTCATTCCAAGCCGTCCTGGCCGGAGTGTCGTGCGTGTCCGTCGATGTGTGCACGGCTGTGGGCTCATACCTAAACTCGACCGGCCAGGCGCCGTTGGCGGAAGCGTGGAACGGCACCTCCTGGACCATCCAGACGACACCCAACCCAGCCGGGTCGGTCAGTAGCGCCCTGACTGCGGTGTCTTGCGTGGCCGCCGATGCCTGCACTGCTGTCGGCACCTCTTTCGGCTCGACTAGCGAGGCACCGCTGGCGGAGGCGTGGAACGGCACCTCCTGGACCATCCAGACGACGCCGAACCCGGCCGGATCATCCGAGGGCATCCTGGCCGGAGTTTCTTGCGCGGCCGCCGACACATGTGAGGCGGTAGGGAACGACATCGACGCGGACGGGACCCAGGTGACCCTGGCGGAGGGATGGGACGGCACCACTTGGAAGGTTCAGCCCACCCCGAACCCGGGCGGCGCCCTCGCCACAATTCTGCTCGGGGTGTCCTGCAGCGCCGCCGGCGCTTGCAACGCGACAGGTGGGCACTTGAACTCCGAACAATCCTCGCGGTCCCTCGACGAGATATGGGACGGCACCGCATGGAAGATCGAGAGCATGCCCAACCCGACGACCTCGGTCTACACCCTGCCGTTCGGCATCTCTTGCACCGCCGCTGACGCATGCACGGCCGTCGGCTTCTACGAGGACTCGCTCGGCACCCAGGCCACCTTGGCCGATAGCTGGAACGGCACCTCGTGGACCGTCCAGACCACCCCCAATCCGGCAGGGGCCGTCGCAAGCACCCTCAGCGGCGTGTCATGCACGGCCGCAACAGCGTGCACTGCGGTGGGCGGCTCCTATACCGTGACCGGTTTCGGATCCACGCTGGGAGAGACCGAAAGCTGAGCCCCAGGCCAGGGTCGGGCGCGGCTGAGCTTTCCGACACAGGAGGCAGCCTGGCCGCTGGATGTTCTGTAGTGGTCCCGTCATACTTTGTGTGTGATTCCCCATAAGGACCCCTGGACGGCCGCATTGGAGCGTCTCCGTTCATCCGGCCCGGACCATGTCAATAAGGCCCTGGCGGCCGTGCTGGTAAACATCGAAGAGGATTGGCACGGTCGGGTGCTTGTCCGGGTGACGAACGAGGGTGTCGTATTTACGCCCAAGAGCGGCATTCCGTGGCGTGCCCACGTCCAAGTCTTGGTTGCGACCGATGGCTGCCGATACGAGTTCTATCGGCGTCACGACCTACTGCTTACAGTCAGTGGTCCCGATGCCGCTCGCGAAGACATCTTGCCCTCGTTGCTCGTGCAGCTCGAAGCCGAGCCATAGCGCCGTTCCGGAAGAAGCGCTCCTTCCGGAGAGCAATCCCGGCGCTCGTCGGAGCGCCAGAAAGAACGAACTGGCGCGGGACCGGGTCTACTACCTGCCTTCAGCCTTCGATCCCCGTCGGGATTGCGGCTCCGGATTCCCGCCTTACCGGCAGGTCGGCCAGAATGTCAGTCGCGGCGGTAGTAGCCGCGGGCGCTCCCGTCGAAGTTACCTGTCTTCAGGCAACAGTTCTTGAAAGCGTCGGCCCGAGTCGCAGGGACACAGATCTTGTCGGCCGAGCTTCTCGAATCAACTCCTTGTCGCCGTGGACGAATCGGTCACCTCGCTTGACGTGAGTCTCGCTTGGGTAACCCGATCGGCGTTTGCTCATGGAGCTAAAAGCTGTCTCCGCCGTCTTCGTAACACTTAGCCATTTCGGGCACCTCCTCGGGAGATCAAAAAGTGTAGGGACCGGATCCGGCCTCGCAAAGCGGTTTTCGTCAAACGACGGGCCTGGCGAAACGGGCCGACTATGGAGCTGTCGTTCCCGCCCTCGACTGGTAGGTCGGAAGCGCGTGCCGGATCCCTCTGTTACTCGCTCTTGCCAGGTTCGATCTCAGCGACGATGGGAAGCTCGATGCGTATGAGGGTTCCACCTTCGGAGCGGCGGAGGGCGGATAGCCGGCCTCCGATGTCGGTTATCACCTGGGCGACGATGGCGAGGCCTAGTCCTGATCCTGGCAGGCTTCGTGCGGCCGCTGCGCGGTAGAAGCGGTCGAACACTTTGGGAAGATCCTCGGGGGATATTCCTCTGCCATGGTCGCCGATGTCGAGGACCCAGTGATCTGACCGCCTCAGGGTTACCTCGATCGGACCGCCGGGCGGGGAGAACTTCACGGCGTTGTCCAGCACGTTGAGAACGGCCCGTTCAAGTAACACTGGTTGGGCCAGGACGGACCCTGCTTCGAGTTCGACGATGAAGCGCATGCCTATATCGCGGCGGCGGGCCCGGTCCAGGGCGCGTTCGACGATCAGATGGAGCCCTACTTCGGTACGTTCGGATTCGTTTTCGTCGTGGCGTCCGAGTTCCACGAGATCTCCCACCAGGGTGGTGAGTTCCTCGACCTGTGATTGGACGTCGGCCAGTAGCCCGCTGCGGTCGTCGCTGGGTAGGTCGGGGACCTTGACCAGCACCTCTATGTTGGTCCGCAGGCTGGTCAGCGGTGTGCGCAGTTCGTGACCGGCGTCGGAGACTAGTTGGGCCTGCTGTTGTCGGGAGGACCGTAGGGCGGCGAGCATGGCGTTGAATGCTTGAGCGAGCCGGCTCACCTCGTCGTTGCCTTCGTCGTCGATGGCGGCGTCGAGGTCCTCGGTGGCGGCTACGTGCTCGGCGGCGGCGGTGAGTCGTTCCACCGGCCGGATGGTGGCCAGAGCCACCCCGTAGCCGAGGCCAACCGCCACCGCGATACCACCCAGCGCCAGCATAAACAGAGCGAAGCGCAGCTCCTTGAGGGTGTGGATCATGTCGTTGATCGGGTGCGCCACCTGTAACGCCAGGGGGGTACCATCCTGCGCCTGGAGCAGACCGCCCACCGTCTCCACCCGATAGGTAGTACCGCTTATGCTCACCGTTCTCGACACCGTTTGTCGACCCAGAGTGACGCTGGCGACCTCCTCGTCGGTGCGAGTCACGGGTAGGCGTGCCTGCGAGGGGAACGCTCCCGGGGGGCGGTAGTACAGACCGTCGGGCCCGACTACTTGTAGTAGGTCGCCACGAAAACGTGCCACCACACTCGATGCGCTCCGGACATCGAAAAGGCCGTTCTGGCCTAAGGATGTGGCGATGCGAATATCGGTCTGGATCTGGGTGTCGACTTGGTTGTTGAGCTGACTGCTGACAAAGAAGTACGCGACCGCCGCGGTCGCTGCGACGGTGATGCCGACGGCGATAGCGGCGAGCGCTGAAAGGCGAGCACGAAGCGTGAACCGTCGGAGAGTGCCCTTCATGTCAGTCCGTGACGACCCGCGCCGACCCGTCGGCGGTGCCCGCAACCGGGCCTATCCTCTGTCACGCCCAACAGACTCGACGATGAACGTTAGAAGTACGTGAGAAGACTGCTAAGCAGAAGAGATAGAGGCGTTCTGTCGCGGTACGACGATTCCGCGCTGGTCTCGTCGGACTTACCATCGCCGCCGGGCACGCGAGATGGATTTGTTATGCGTCGTCTAGGGGGTCGAACGACCCGACGGCTACCAGGACGCCATCGGGCTCTACACACCTGACCAGGCTTCCAACGCGAAACCGCCACACCTCATCAGCAGGGGCGGTTGAGGGAAGCCAGTAGAGCCCGCTACCGACGACGGCGGCGGTCACCGGCCGCGCCGTCTCAACGGTGCCGCCTCCGTAAACTGTGACTGTCGCACCAGAACCCATCCACAGCCGGGGAGGACAAATGACCAGGGTCACGACGAACACCACGACGCCGGCGAACACCCCGAGGTATCTCCTGGCAAAAGCGGATGAGGGTCAGCTCGCGTTCGGGAGCCCGCACTTGTTCAAGGCGGCCGCGCACGACACCGCGGGACGCTTCGATTTCATGGTCGCCACGTTCGCGCCCAGAACCGGTCCACCGTTGCACTACCACGAAGAACAAGACGACACCTTCTATGTCCTCGAAGGAGTGTTGACGCTCCAGGCCGGCGAAGAGATCCTCGACCTCGGGCCCGGCGAGTTCATCAGCATCCCACCCCGGATGCCGCACACCTTCGACAACGTGCACAACGGCGACGAGCTGGTCCGGGCAGTCAACGTCATGACGCCGGGAGGGCTATTCCCCATGATCGAGGACATGGCGCGGGTCCCGCCCGGACCCGCGCAGCCTGACGGCATCGAGGCAGCCACAAAACGGCATGGCACCGTCATCGTCGGCCCGCCGTTGCGTGTCACCCTGGGAGTCGACTGACCTAAGGCGTTGTCCGATGAACCTCTTTGAGACTGCCGACTCTGAAGCTCGATCTTCGGCACCGGCGTCTACGGCAGCTCATCCGGCCCCTACGGCGTGTACGGCAGCGCAACCAGCGGCGGCTTCGGTGTCTACGGCACCGCGACCAACGACAGCATCGGCGTCTACGGCACCTCGACCGATAACTACGGCGTGTACGCCAAGTCGGCAAGCTCCGACGCGCTTTACGTGGACGGGAAGGCCGAGGTGTCGGGGTCGTTGTCCAAAGGGGGCGGGTCGTTCAAGATCGACCACCCCCTCGACCCCGCTGGCAAGTACCTGTACCACTCCTTCGTGGAATCGCCCGACATGAAGAGCATCTACGACGGCACCGTGGTCCTCGACCGCGACGGACGGGCGACCGTCACCTTGCCGGACTGGTTCGAAGCGCTCAGCCGCGACTACCGCTACACCCTCACCGGGTTGGACCAGCCCGCGCCTGACTTGCACATTTCGAAGCGGGTGGCGGACGGCAAGTTCTCTATTGCCGGTGGCCGGTCAGCTCAGGAGGTGTCGTGGCAGGTCACGGGAATTCGCCAGGACGCCTGGGCCAACGCCAACCGCATCGCCGTCGAAGTCAACAAGCCAGCCGACGACCGAGGCCGCTACCTCCACCCCGAGCTATTCGGCGGTGAATCAATCACCGCGCTCGCCAAAGCCCGCGACCACAGCCGGCGCCGTCACCCGACCACCACACCCACCTAGAGAGAACACCTCGCCCAACCGAGGCGGTTGAGGAACAAACTCCCACGGAGCGCATGACAGTAGATCTGTGAGGTGCCGGCATCGCCTGGCCGGGCCCCTTCCGCGGCGGCAGGGTGTCTTGGCTCGCCGGATCAAGGCCGAGCGCGAGCGGTGGCGCCCCACGGGTAGGGCGCCACCGCCATATCGCGTCGGCGCGGAGCCGACAACCTGTGAAGGTTTCCGCTTGCTACGTGACTTTGATCGTGGCAGCGATGAACTGACCGCCTCCGGTGGCTGTGGGAACTCCACAGGGGACCGAGATTGTGGTCGGGGACCCTCCCTCGTTGACCTGGGTATAAAGGTTGACGGTCGCCAATGCGAAGTCGCCCGAGGCGGCGTCGCCGGCGATCTCTTTGCTCGTCCCCGGAGCGCCGGCCGTGATGGGGCCGAGAGTGGCGATCTTGAACTTGAGCTTGGAGCTCGTATCGGTGCCACCGCTCGGGACCGGGATGTTCGTCGGGGCAATCGTTATCGTATTATTCGACGAGGCATTGTACGGCGAGGGCGACCCGTCGGTGCTGTCGATGTAGGCGTAATCTCCCGAAGCGTTGATGTTGCCGTCATAGGACCTGAAGCCGGCCGAATATTCGGCGTAGTTCAAGGCACCGATAACGGTGACGTTTGTTTTGTTGCTCGCCGTCTCTGAAGCACCAGACGCTATCTTGTTGTTGTAGGTGGTCTTGGTCTTGAGAGGGAGAGTGTAAGCGGTACCGAGAACGGTGCAGCTCACGGTGCCCTTCTCTGTTGTGGTCACCGTGGCCGCGTACGCAGCCTGCGGCGCAACGGCGGCAACCGCTCCACCAATGACTACAGAAGCGCAGACAAAACTTCCGAGTCTGGCTCGGCTGAGGTACTTCATAGGGTCCTCCCCCTTGTGGTCGAAAGCGACGGTCACCCCCGATACACGCCAGAAACGCTACCGATGGTGCACCGTATTTACAACTAAAAATCGCCTGACTGTTGGTTAAGAATCCCCTGAACTTTGGTGCTTTGTGCCCCGTATCACGTCCAATGCAGGTGGTACACCGGGCGTCCAATATGTCATCTTGAGCCGTATAGCAATCCACTCCATTTCAACTAGTGTTCATATGAAGATCGATGTTCATATAATCAAACCTGGGGTAAGCGGGTGACCGACCCCGTTCATGGCCTGATGCGACCACCACGACCCCGGTGTGTCGGGCAAGTAGAGCTGATCCCGCCCGCTCGACCTCTGGCCCCCCGTCGCGAGCTGCCTCCACCCGGGCGCAGTCCACAACAGCAGCCGCGACGGACATACTGTCTGAACCGCGCTGAGACTGAAGCTGAGTAGTACTCGCAGGCGTCGGAGCCGTCGAGCGTGCTCCTCTAGAGCATACGACCGCAAACCCTCATTTCCTGCCGTCTCCGACAGTCCCCGCAAGCCGGTGACCTGCGGGAACGCTGCCGGACGTACGCTCGGGGGGGAGGACTCGAACCCCCAATGACAGGGCCAGAACCTGTTGTGTTGCCGATTACACCACCCCCGAAGGGCGCCGGAGAACTCTAGCCGGAGCCGGACTCCCGCTGCACCCGCGCGAGCGCGGCGGAGAGACGGGCGAGGGTGCGGTCGCGGCCGAGCAGCTCGAGAGATTCGAATAACGGGGGCCCTACCGACCGACCCGTCACCGCTAGACGGATGGGCACCTGGGCCTTGCCGAGTTGAGGCACCCCTACCTCCTCCCCGGCCGCCACGGTGGCTTCGTGTAAAGCCTCGGAGGTCCAATCGATATCGGAGTAGTGAGCCGAGGCGGCGACCAGCAGAGCCGCAAACTGCGGCGTCTTGCGCACGCCCTTCTCCCAGTCACCGGAATCGATGACCGGCTCGGGCCGGAACAGGAAATCGGTCATGGTGAACACCTCTGAGAGGGTCCGAGCCCGCTCCTGTACGAGGGGAGCGATCGGCTCCCATCGAGCCTGGATCCAAGCCTGTGCCCGCTCGACCAGCTGGCGCGCCGGCAGCGCACGCAAGTACTCCGCGTTGACCGACTGCAGCTTGCGCTCGTCAAATATGGCGCCGGCACTCCTCACGTCCTCGAGGCGGAACTCGGCGATCATCTCGTCGAGGCTCACGATCTCTCGGTCACCGCCCGGAGACCACCCGAGCAGGCCCAGATAGTTGAGCATCGCCTCGGGCAGATATCCCTCGTCCCGGTAGTCCTCTACCGCCACCTTGTCCCGGCGCTTGGAGAGCTTCTTGCGGGCGTCGTTGAAGAGCAGCGGCAGGTGGGCGAAGACCGGCACCGGCCCGTAACCCAGGGCCTCCCACAGCAGCAGGTACTTGGATGTGTTGGAGATGTGGTCCTCGCCGCGGATCACGTGGGTTATCGCCATGTCGGCGTCGTCTACGACGTTGGCCAGGATGAAAAGAGGATCGCCGTTGGACTTGCGCACGCCGAAGTCTTCGATCTGCGCGTTATCCACACTTATCGTCCCCCTGACGAGGTCGTCAAAGGTGGTCTGGCCGACATCGGGGGTACGGAACCGCAACATGCGCCCAGCCGACGGCTCTAATCCTCGGTCCCGGCAGAAGCCGTCGTAGCCGGGCTTCTGTCCGGCCCGCTCCTTGATCTGTTCGGCCGTGCAGTCGCATGCATAGACGGAGCCCGACGCCAGCAGCCTGTCGGTGGCAGCCGCATACAGGTCCCCGCGCTGAGACTGGAAGTACGGACCTTCGTCCCAGTCGAGGCCGAGCCACCGCATGGCCCGCATGATGCCTTCGGTGTGCTCGGGACGGTTCCGCAGTGTGTCGGTGTCCTCGATGCGCAGGACAAATGTGCCGGCGTTCTGGCGGGCGTAGAGCCAGTTGAACAAGGCCGTCCGACCGGTACCGACGTGAAAGTAGCCGGTCGGCGATGGGGCAATCCGCACTCGAGGGCCGTGGCTCACAGCCGATCAGGCTACCGAGGGGGCGACGCCCCCTCGGGCAGCGGAGCCGATCAGCTGGCGAGAAGGTCGTGAGCGTCGCCGCCGGCGAGCTGGCGGCGCAGCTTCCCAATGGCGTCGCGCTCGATGCGGCGGACCCGCTCGGCGGTGAGCTGCATGGCCTGACCTACTTCACCTTGCGTCCGAGGCTCGCCCCGATCCAGCCCGTAGCGAAGCTCGAGCACCTGGCGCTCCTCTTCGGACAGGCGGGCCAGGAAGCGGGCGACCTCGTCGGGCAGCATGCTGCTGGCGACGGCTTCGAACGGAGATTCGGCGGCCCGATTGACCACCAGATCCCCGAGGCTGGTGTCGCCGTCCTCCCCGACCGCAACGTCGAGGCTCATGGGGTCGGTGTCGTAACGGAACAACTCGGACACGGCCATCTCGGTCGAACCCAAGCCCTCAGCCAGCTCGGCGAGGGTCGGGGGCCGGCCCAGCCGCAGCTCCATCTCGCCCTGAAGGCGTCGGGCCCGGCGGATCTCGTCGCCGACGTGAGCCGGAACCCGGACGGTGTGGGCGGTGTTCTCGACGGCCCGACCGATGGCCTGGCGGATCCACCAGGTCGCGTAGGTGGAGAACTTGAAGCCTTTGCGCCAGTCGAACTTCTCGACGGCGTGGATCAGACCGAGGTTGCCTTCCTGGATCAGGTCGCTGAGAGGCAGTCCCGACCACTGGTACTTGCGCGCCACGGATACCACCAGGCGTAGGTTGGAGTTGATGAACTCGGTGGTGGCACTGGCGGCTTCTGACACCTGCTTGCGCAAGTCACGCCGCTGCTTGGCGGTGAGCTTCTCGCCACGATCCAAGGCCTCCTGGGCCGCCTGACCTTGTTGAATGATCTGCCCGAGGCGCATCTCGTCGGCCTTGGTCAGGAGCGGGAAGCTACCCGCCTCGTCGAGATAGAGGCCCAACAGATCGGGGGAGTGCGACACGTTCTGGTTCATTGCAATGAGAAGTAACGCCGTAAGCTGCCGCATTATGCCGGAGAACCCCGAGTTACCGGTGTGACAAATGGCATACGAGGGTCGTAAATGTGGCGACCCGGCCGCTGAACACGGACGTATGCCCCTAATAGGTCTCCGAGGAGGACTTGGTGAACGACGCCGAGATCGTCAAGCAGATTGACCAGCTGGTGGCCCAGGAGCACCACCTGGAGCGCGAGCACACCGCCAATGGGCTGGCCGATGAGGACCGAGAGCGCCTCCGTTCTATAGAGGTCCAGCTCGACCAGTGCTGGGACCTGCTGCGCCAGCGCCGAGCCCGGCGCGACGCCGGACAGGACGCTGCCAGCGCAGAAGTCCGAGCGCCGGAGGTCGTGGAGCACTACCAACAGTGACCCCGGTCAGCCCTTCAGACGAGCGCCGGGTGCTTGGCGGCGTTCCGACCGAACTGCTGATCGGAGGTAAGTGGAGACCTGCCGCTTCCGGACGAACTCTGGCCGTCGAAGACCCGGCCACGGGCCAGACGCTCGTGGAAGTGGCAGACGGCGGCGCCGACGACGCCCTGGCGGCGCTCGACGCGGCCCACACGGCCCAACCGGCCTGGGCCGCCACCCCGCCTCGGGAGCGGGGCGAGATCCTGAGGCGGGCCTTCGAAGCACTCACGGCCAGCGCCGACGACCTGGCTCTGCTCATGACCCTCGAGATGGGCAAGCCGGTATCGGAATCGAAAGCCGAGATTTCCTATGGCGCCGAGTTTTTTCGCTGGTTCTCCGAGGAGACCGTGCGCATCGCGGGCGGCTACAACGTGGCGCCCGCGGGTGGAAGCCGCATCATCGTCACCCGCCAAGCCGTCGGGCCCGCTCTGTTGATCACGCCGTGGAACTTCCCGATGGCCATGGGGACCCGCAAGATCGGACCGGCCATCGCGGCCGGGTGCACCATGGTGCTGAAACCTTCGGAGCTCACTCCCCTGTCCTCGTTGGCTCTGGCTCAGGTCTTGATCGACGCCGGGCTGCCGCCCGGGGTTCTCAACGTGGTCAACACGACCGACGCCGGCGGGACGACCGGTCCGGTGATCGCCGACCCGCGCTTGCGGAAGCTGTCCTTTACCGGATCCACGGCGGTCGGAAAGAGCCTGATCCGGGCCGCGTCCGATCAGGTCCTGCGGGTCTCCATGGAGTTGGGCGGCAACGCCCCGTTCTTGGTCTTCGCCGACGCCGACCTCGACGCCGCGCTGGACGGCGCCATGCTGGCCAAAATGCGCAATGGCGGCCAAGCGTGCACGTCCGCCAACCGCTTCTATGTGCAGCGCGACATCGCCGAGGAGTTCGCCAGCCGGCTGGCGGAGCGCATGGGAGCCCTCAAGGTTGGACGCGGAACTGACGAGGGGGTATTGGTGGGCCCCCTCATCAATGACCGCCAGCGGGCCAAAGTTGTCCATCTCGTCGACGACGCTGTAGCCAAGGGGGCCCGGGCCTTGTGCGGCGGCGCTGCGTTGGAAGGACCAGGCCATTTCTACCAACCGACCGTCCTTTTATCCGTTCCCGCCGAAGCCGACCTCTTGAAGGAGGAGATCTTCGGACCGGTGGCTCCCGTGGTCGCTTTCGATCACGAGGACGACGCGGTGCGTGCCGCCAACGCCACCGAATACGGGCTGGTCGCCTATGTCTACACGCGCGACCTGGACCGGGCGCTGCGCTCGGCCGAGGGCATAAAAGCCGGCATGGTCGGCCTCAATCAAGGAGTCGTGTCGAACCCCGCCGCCCCCTTTGGCGGCGTCAAGTCTTCCGGGTTCGGCCGCGAGGGCGGACGCGAAGGCATCGATGAGTACCTCGATGTCAAATACGTGGCGATCAAGACCTGAGGCCTCCTGAATAACATGGCCACGATGGAACCTACCCAAATCGGGCAAACGCCGCGGGCGCCGCAGGGAATCCGTCCGCTGACGGGGGCCGGCGGGGCGAGAGACGGCCACGAAGTGGCCGCGTCGGGTCCGGTCGATCTCGACGCCGCGATCGCGCTGGGCGAGGCCCTCGTAGACAACCTGGGCCACGTGCTGCTTGGGACCAGCGGGGCCCTCACCGCCGCCGCCGTTGCCGTTCTTTCGGGCGGCCACCTGCTCATCGAGGACGTGCCCGGCGTGGGCAAGACCGTTCTGGCCCGCTCTCTGGCGATCTCGCTCGGGGCCGACCTGTCGCGAGTCCAAGGCCACCCCGACCTCTTGCCCTCCGACGTCACCGGCGTGTCGGTCTTCTCACCCGATTCGACCAGCTGGGAGTTCCGGCCCGGACCCGTCTTCGCCCACTTGGTGCTCGTCGACGAACTCAACCGAACCCCGCCCCGCACCCAGTCGGCCCTCCTCGAGACGATGGAAGAACAGCAAGTAAGCGTGGACGGCGAGTCGTGGCCGCTACCTCGCCCGCACATGGTGATAGCCACTCAGAACCCGCACTCGCAGAGGGGCACGTTCCCCTTGGTCGAGAGCCAGCTGGACCGTTTCGCCATCGCCACGGAGATGGGCTACCCCGACGCCGCTACTGAGGCGCAACTGGTGCTCCACCGTGGAGGCAAGTTCGCGCTCGGAGAGTTGCGCCCGATCTGTGACACCGCCTCGTGGCTGGAAGCGCAACGGGCCACCGAATCGGTTCCCGTCAGCCCGGCCGTCGCCGAATACGCCGTCGACCTGTGCCGGGCCAGCCGCAGCGCGCCCGGCGTAAGACTCGGGGCCAGCCCGAGGGCCGCCATATGGCTGATCCGGTCGGCGCAAGCCCACGCCGTTCTTTCCCGTCGCGCCTATGTCGCACCGGATGACGTCAAGGCCGTCGCCATCGGTTGCCTGGCTCATCGCCTCGTCACCGACGAGGGCGAGGAGAGCGTGCGGCAGGGGGTTCACATCATGGAGGCTCTGCTCGAGGCGACCGCCGCCCCCAGACCGTGACCCGCTGGGTTCGACCGGCCCGACCACGGTCGCCGATGGTGGTGGCGGTAGCCGTGATCGGCACTTGGTGGCTGGTGGCGCACAACAGCGGCGCCGGATGGGTCCAGGCCATCGGCGACGCCGTCTTCGGAACGCTTCTCGTGGGAATCGTCGGCCCGTCTGTGGTCCTCGCCCGAGCCCGTGTCCGGGTGAGCAGCGCCCCCGTCGACGGCACGGCCGGACTGCCCTTGGAGGTGAAAATAGATGCATCGACGCGAGTGCGGGTCAGCGGTGTTCACCCGCACGGACCCCAAGCTTTCGTCGGACCGATACGACGGCGGCGGTCCAACGACGACAGCTACACCTTCATTCCGCAGAATCGAGGCGTCTACGACTGGCTGACCGTGGATGTCGCCACGGGCGCCCCGTTCGGTCTGCAGTGGTGGACCCGCCGACTGTTGCTTCCCCTTCCATCCACCCTGCACGTCGCACCTCGACGTGGACAGCCGATTCCACTGCCCGTTCGCGAGCGCGAGCACACGGGCGAGAGCGTCATGCGCAAGCCTGGCGACGTGGGCGAGCCGCGAGGAGTGCGCGCCTACCGGGCCGGTGACAACCGCCGGTACGTCCACTGGCCGGCGACGGCGCACGCACGCGAGCTGATGGTGCGCGAAATGGAGCGGCCGTCGGCAGAACCCATCACGGTGCAGGTCTCGTTGCCGAGCGACCCGCACGAGGCAGAGCGCGTCGCCGAGCGGGCTCTGGCGTCAGTGGTACTGCTCCTCGATCGAGGCACAGCGGTCGTGCTTGGGACCATTGAAGAATCCGGCGCGGCCTTGGCACCGGTCGAAGACCGCCGCCAAGCGGGCCGGCGACTGGCGCGCGCCGTCGCCGCCCAGGACGCCGCACCTGAGGCGGCCGGCGTGCGCATCCACTCATGAGGGCGATCGAAGCGATCCGTCGAGCCAACGAGCCCAGGGCCCCTGAGCACTCCGTTCGCTTCCGGGTCGCTTGCACCGGCTCGGTCCTCGTAGCCATCGCGGCTTGCGCCTCTCTAGGAGAGGTAGCGCGACCTGTCGCCTGGATTGCCATGCTGCTCGTCTCTGTCGGGATGGTGTTCTCCTACGTCACTCGGGTCCGGCCGCCCGGATTGATCAAGGTCTTGGTCGCGATCGGAGCGATCGCGTCGCTGACGTGGTTCTTCCATCAGGTCGCCTCTCGACCTCCTTCGGATATCACTGCGGTAGAGGACCCGTTGACCGTTCTCTTCATGTCGATCTTGGCAGTCCATTCATTCCACGTGCCGGCCCGCCGGGACCTGATGTTCTCGATCGGGGCCTCGGCCGGTCTCATGGCCGTCGGCGCCGCTCAGGCCATCGACCTCGGCTTCGGCCCGTACGCGCTGGCTTGGGTGGCCTTCGGTCTCTGGGCTTTGCTGGAGTTGTGGAGCTCGGCGAGCGGAGGCGGCCGCGTCTCGGTGGCCGGTCTCAGCGCGTCGCTGGGCGGCGTGACATGCATGGCCGCGGCCGTCTTTCTCGTCCTTCCAGCACCGAGCGTCGGGATCAGGATCAACTTCCTCTCCCGGCAAGGAAGCGGAGGTTCCGTCTCGGTTCCGGGGGCCCTCGCCGGGGATGCCGGCAAGCCGGCCGAGCTCTCCCGCTCCGGGACGTCATCGGGCCCGACGCGCGTCGGCGGATACCTCGGCTTCGCCAACAGCCTCGACACCGCTCTACGCGGGAGCCTGAGTCACCAGGTGGTCATGTGGGTGCGCGCTCAGCGTCCGTCGTACTGGGTCGGAGAGACCTTCGATTCCTGGGACGGCGTCAACTGGAGCTCGACCAAGAACACGTCGCACCCGATCGGCGACGGGGCGCCATTCATCCTTCCGATACCGGAAGCCACCAGCACGACCGACCAAGCCGACCTGCAGACCTTCTTCGTCAACACCGCGGTTGCCGATCTTGTCTTTCACGCCGAAAGCGCGTACGAGCTGTGGTTTCCGAGCTCGACCGTCTACTACTCCGACGACGGGACGATCGTGTCGCCGATCGGAGTCGGGAAAGGAGCCATCTACACCGTCGACTCCGATGTGAGCGCCCCTACCCCGAACCAGCTGCGGGAGTTTTCCGGTGGGACGGGACTGACCCCGGAAATGCAGCAGGTCTATACCCAACTACCAGACCCCTACCCCCAAGTGCAAGCCCTGGCCCAATCCATCACCGCGGGCGACACCAACAACTATGACCGCGTCGAGTCGCTCATCTCGTGGATGGGAGCCCATACCCACTACTCGACCGACATCCCGCCCCTTCCACCTGGAGCCGACACCGTCGACGAGTTCCTTTTCGGTAACCGGGTCGGCTTCTGCGAGCAGATCTCCACTTCGCTGGCCGTGATGCTGCGAACGCTCGGCATACCGGTCCGCGAGACCGTCGGCTATGTGCCTGGCCCTTACAACCCGCTGACCGATCTATACGAAGTTCAAGCAGACGACGCTCACGCGTGGGTGCAGGTGTGGTTTCCGGGCTACGGCTGGCAGAGCTTCGATCCCACCGCGGCCGTACCCCTGGCCAACCCCTCACCAGGAGCCACCGCGCTCAGTGATATCGGGAAGGCTCTGGGACGAGTACCGGTCGTACCGGTTTCGTCGGTCCTCTTCGGGGCGGTCTCGGTCGCCGTCCTCGTTCGCTGGCGTCGCCGCCGTCCGGCGACGTGGGCCGAGCGCGTGGCCCGAGACGTCGAGCGAGCCGGCCACCGGGCCGGGCGGCCTCGCCGTCCCTCTGAAACCTTCGCAGAGTACGCCGGCGCGCTCGACAGCATCTCAGGAGGCGGCGACGCATGGGCGCGCATCGCGTCCTATGTGGAAGCGAGCGCCTACGGCGGCCGGGAGCCACCACCCGAGACTCAGCGCCAGCTTCTTAGTGCGACCCGCCGCACGCGCCTGGTCCGGATTCGAGAGCCGGTCGGGTAGGGCCTGACCGCGGCCCGGGTCGACGGGCGCGAAGGAATGCAGCAAGGATGGCCTCATGTCCTTTCTGGTGGTAGAAAAGCCGCGGCCCCACGTCACCCTGGTCACGCTCAATCGCCCTGAGCGCATGAACGCCATGGCCTTCGACGTCATGATCCCCTTCCGCCAGGCGCTCGAGGAGATCAACCACGACAGTGACACGCGTGTCGTGGTGGTCACCGGCGCCGGGCACGGGTTTTGTTCGGGTGCCGATCTGACCGACTCCGGCCGCGTCCCGAATATCGAAGGCCTGACGTTGCCGACCGTGTCGATGCGCGCCATGGAGCTGCTCGACGACGTGATCCTCACGATCCGCAAGCTTCACCAGCCGGTTATCGGCGCCATCAACGGAGCAGCCATCGGCGGCGGCTTCTGCCTGTCGCTTGCGTTCGATATTCGTATCGCGTCGGAAGCGGCCTACTTCCGGGCCGCCGGCATCAACAATGGCCTGTCCTCGACCGAGCTCGGCCTGAGCTACCTGTTGCCCCGCGCCATCGGGACCGCCCGGGCGTTCGAGATAATGCTGACCGGTCGCGACGTCGACGCCGCCGAAGCGGAGCGCATCGGGCTGGTATCGCAAGTTACTCCCGGACCCCGGCTCCTCGACGCCTGCTTCGAAGTGGCCGAGAGGATCATCGGCTGGAGTCGGGTGGGCGTCGAGATGGCCAAGCGACTGTTGTGGTCCAGCCTGGACGCTTCCAGCCTCGAGGCCCACATGCGCCACGAGGGCGTCGCCCAGCTGTACGTGCGAAACCTGACTGGAAACTTCGAAGAGATGATCCGCGCCCGCCGAGAAGGTCGGACCCCGGTGTACCTCGACGACGTCAGCCAGAAATCACCACCGCAGGCCTAGAGCTCTCAAAGGCGTCCGCCGCAGCGTGGCCGGATAGGTGATGTCCAAGCGCAACATGAAGGTGGCTGCACACACCACGACTAGGGTCCACCACTTCTTTTCCATGACGACAGCCTGACCCTCCCCTCTGGCTGACCGCCATCGGCTGGGTGATATCTGCCTGTTTACGCCATGGGCTACTGTGAGGCGCGGCGTGGGACCCGTCACAATTGATCTATTGGACCGAAGGATCATCCAAGCGCTCTACGTCGACCCCCGAGCGCCGTTCAGTCGATTGTCCGAGGTCCTCGGACCCTCCGAGCAGACCATCGCCCGCCGCTATCGGCGGCTCTACGACGGTCGCATCCTGCGTGTCGTCGGCCAGCTCGATTCCCAGCGGCTCGGCCAGTCAGACTGGGCCGTCCGCATCCGTTGTGCTCCGGGGTCCGCGCCCACCGTCGCCGCCAAACTCGCGCAGCATCCCGACACTTCCTGGGTGCAGCTCACATCGGGGGGAACCGAGATCTTCAGCACGATTCACTCACGCGACGGCGAACAGCGAACTCCAATGCTGCTCAGCCAGCTCTCGGTCGGTCGACAGGTCGTCGACCTTGAGGCCTACTGTCTCCTCCACCTTTTCGCCACCGGATTGTCGGCTCCGCCTGGCCCGAGCGACCTCAGCTGCGGGGAGATCGCCCAGCTCCGCTCTCCGGCACGGGACAGGCCGTCGATCGATCGCCCGAACGCCAAGCTGCAGGACTCCGACTGGCCGCTCGTCCAGGCCCTTGCGGACGACGGCCGTGCTCCCTATCGGCAGCTGGCGGCGCGCACTCACTGGCACGAGTCGACCGTGCGACGGCGAGTCGAGGAACTCATTGCCTCAGGCGTCCTCTTCTTCGACCTGGACCTGGCCAGCGACGCCTTCGGGATCCGCTCTCAGGCCCTGATGTGGATGTCGGTGGCCCCCACAAACCTGCGAGACGTCGGACAGGCCTTGGCCAGCCGCCCCGAATTTCCCTTCGTCGCGGCCACCACCGGATCCACCAACCTGGTCGCGGCACTGGTCTGCCCAGACGACCGCTCGCTTTATGAGTACCTCACCGGCGAAATGACCGGCCTTGACGGCCTCACCCACATTAAAACCGCCCCCGTGATGCAATTCGTCAAGATGCACGCCACCATGGCCGCGCGCCAAACGTGACGGCAGCGATGGTCCTCCACCCTCGGACCTCGCCTTTTCGCGCCGCCACCTAGCTCGCTCAGGTCGCGCCGCGGTTCTCAAGCATCCTGGACGCAGCCGCTCACGCAGAGACCGGTCGGGCTGACCTGCACCGGTAGGACCTGAAATGGCGCGTCCATCTGGTATAGGCGCCGCTCGAGCACCGCCTTCTCGGCTGCGCTGCCGCTCAACAGGGTGATCGACCCGCCATCCCCGCCCGCCCCATTGACCTTCCAGCCGAGCGCCCGCTCGGCCGCAGCGACCTCGATGACCCGCCTGCAGTCCCGACCGACCAGGTCCGGGTGCAGAAGAGCCTGCGCCTCGGTGTTGTCGACGAGTGACCGACCGAAAGCCTCCAGATCTCTCGCCAGGACTGCGTCTCGCGCCGCCGTCGCGGCGTCTCGCAGTCGCGAAAACGCGTCCGAACCCAGACCACCCGCGCCCTCTATGACCCGTCGGTGCACGCTCGAGGAATCGTGGGCGTGACCGAGGAACACCAACGTGAGTAGCGGGCTGAGCTCGTCCCAAGCAGGCAGCGGGTGCACGGTGGCTTCGGGGTAGTGGTCGATCCGGAGATAGTTGATCCCCCCGAAGGCGGCGCACAGCTGATCCTGGATGCCGCTCTCGAGGCCAAGGACCTCCACTTCGAGTCGATGGGCGGCGTAGGCGGCGCGGCGCCGCGTGAGGGGCTCGTTGCGAAGCGCGGCCAAGCCACCGAGCACGGCGACGGCAACCGCGGCCGAAGTGCCAGTGCCGCTTCCGGGTGGAACGACGGAGCCAACGTGCACCTCCACCGGTTGGCCGGGCGGTGGTGGCAGCATGTCGATGGCAGCTTCCAGCAGGGGGTGGCGGGCGACCCTAGACGCGCCGGGCACCACCGGATAACGGTCACCGACACCTGCTACGTCGAGGATGATCGGGTCCGGGCCCGCGGCCGCCCGGATGGAGACGTCCACTCCCGGCGTCACCGCGATGTTCAACACCCGCCCCGGCCCGCCGAACCAGGTATCGGTCCACCCGCCGTTGTCGCAGATCCGCACCGGGGCCGAAGCCGTGATCACCCGTCCGCCCTCGTTCCCCGACTCAGGGCGTCGAAGAGGTATCCACTACGAAGACGGGAACGGCCTCACCGTTCTCGGCTCTCTCGTACTCGATGCGTAACGGCTGGCCTTCGGCGAGCGAGGCCGGATCGGCGCCGACGAGCATCGACCACCACCAAGGGCCCTCTTCCAGCTCGCCGATGGCGGGGATGATCGGTGGCGGCGGAGGCTCGCCCTCGCTGCCGCGCCCGGGGATCACGACCCAGCTGATCAGGCGGCCCCGGCCGCTCGCCGCCGTCCAACTCAAATCGGTCGCGCCACATTCGGAGCACTGGCGGGCTTGGGGCCTGGAAAGGTGTCCACCCGGAGAGCAGCGCCGGACCATGAACCGCCCCGCTGCGGTGCCGTCGAAGAAGGCTTCGGTGGCGCCGTTGCGTGCGACCGCTCCGACGCTCATGTCGGACTCGACCCGAGAACGATGGTGGCGTGATGGTCGAGAATCCCGCCGTTGCCGCTCACGAGGGCGACGTCATGGGGGTGAACCTGCCGGCCACCGCCCTGGCCGCGGACCTGGATGATCGCTTCGGACAACGGGGTCATACCCCACATGTAGTACGACGACAGCTGACCGCCCCCGGTGTTGAGCTTGAGCCGCCCGCCCGGACCGATGGCCCCGCTCGCCACGAACGGGCCGCCCTCCCCTTTGACGCAGAACCCGTAGTCCTCCAGCGACACCAGGACGGTGTAGGTGTAGCAGTCGTACAGCTCGGCCACGTCGATGTCGCCGACCTTCACCCCGGCCATGGCCAAGGCCTCGGGACCGGACCGGGCGGCCCCGGTCACGATGCCGAAGTTCTCATCACGATCGAAGAGGCGACCCGGGTGGCACTGGGCCCAACCCAACACGTGCACAGGTGGTTGCGCAAGCGAACGGGCTCGCTCGGCCGTCGTGACGACCACGGCGACGCCGCCGTTGGACACCAAGCAGCAGTCCAACTTCCTGAACGGGTCGGCGATCCAACGAGAGCCGCGATGATCATCGAGGGTGATCGGCTCTCGCATCTGGGCGTGCGGGTTGTCCGCGGCCCAAGCTCGCTGGGCCACGGCCACGGCGCCAAAGTCGTCGGTGGTGGTCCCGTAGCGCAACATGTGGCGGCGGGCGGCTAGGGCGTAAAGGGTGTTGGCCCCGACGACCCCGGTGGCCAGCAGCAGACCGCCCCAACCCGTGGCCGGCGGCAAGGCCGCGGCCCGGTCACCACCCGCATCCGGCCGACGGCCGTTGCCATAGACGTCTCCGGCGGAGCGGCCGGGGCGGAGGGGGGCGTCGGCGAATACGCACGCCACCACTTCCGCCATCCCCGACTGGACGGCCATCGAGGCGAACTGAACCATGGTTCCCGCCGTGGAGCCGAACCCTTGCACTTCCGAAAGGATCCGGAGGTCAAACAAGCCGAGGTCGCGCTGCAGCCCGAGCCCGACGCCTCCGCTCGTCCCGTTGGAAGTGAGCAGACCGTCGACATCGCTCAGTTGCAGCCCGGCGTCGGCGACCGCGAGCCGCACCGCTTCGGTCGCGAAGTTGGCGGCGCTGCGGCCGTAGACGGGTCCCATCTCGGTCAGACCGAGGCCCGCAATGACGGGCCGGCGATTGTCGGTTAGGCGGCCCACGGCGAATAGAGGCTATACCAATGGGACTCGGGACCGGCCGGCCCGATGAGGCCGGCGACGAAAGGAAGCCGCATGCGATTCGACCTGATGATGGCCGGACGGACGTGGGAACACACGGCTCGGATGGCGCGCGACTTGGAGGCGGCGGGGTTCTCCGGGATGGTGTTCACCGAGCAGACCCAGGCCCCCTGGATGTCGATCGCGGCGGCCTCGATTGCGGCACCGACGCTCGAGTTCAGCACGGGTATCGCCGTGGCTTTCCCCCGCAGCCCGATCATCACGGCCGGCCTGGCGTGGGAGCTGGCTGAGAACACCGGGGGGCGGTTTCGCCTCGGGCTGGGCAGCCAGGTCAAGGCTCACATCGAGCGCAGGTACGGGGTCGAGTTCGATCCTCCCGGCCCCCGGCTTCGCGACTACGTGGAAGCCGTAAAGGCCTGCTTCAGGGCGTTCCGGGGGGAGGAGCCCTTGGCCCACGAAGGGCCCTACTACACGCTTTCGCTGCTCCCGGCCATGTGGGCCCCCCGGCGACATCCTCACGGCGACATCAAGGTCGACATCTCAGCGGTCGGCCCGTGGATGTGCCGGATGGCCGGCGAGGTGGCTGACGGCATCCACGTGCATCCCTTCCACTCGGTCCCGTATCTGCACGATCGGCTGCTGCCGGCGGTGATCGAGGGAACCGGCCGGGCCGGGCGGGATGTGAGCGACGTAGACCTGATCGTCCCGGTTATGGCCATCCCCGGCGACACACCCGAGTTGCGTTCCGATCTACTCGAAAAGGCCAGAGCCCGGATCGCGTTCTACGGTTCGACCAAGAACTATGGGTTTCAGTTCGATGACCTCGGCTTCGAAGGAACCTCGGCCCGACTCAACGAAAGGCTCAAGGCCGGAGACGTCGCGGGCATGACCGCCCTCATCACCGACGAGATGCTCGAGTACTTCGCCGTCGCCGCCCCCTGGGACGACATGGCCGACGCTCTCCTGAATCGCTACCAGGGCGTCGCCAGCCGGCTGGTCATGTACCTCGGCGAAGAATCGATCGAAGCAGACCCGAGCGACGCGGGTAGGTGGGGCGAGATCGCCCGGGCGGTGACCGCGGCCTGACGGCATTCGGCGGGGGGCAGGCGGCTCGGCGGCCGGCGAGCTAACGACCGGGTTTGGCCAGCGTGACCAGGAAGTCTCCCGCGTCATCGAGCCACTTGCGCGAGACGTCCATCCCGGCTGCGGAGAGCTCGGCTCGAAGCCGGTCGGGATCGAACTTGCACGAGATCTCGGTGAGGATCTCCTCGCCGTCCTGCAGGTGCACGGTCAGGGACAGCTCGCGAACCTCCACGATCTGGGCTGCTCGCGACCGCAGCCGCATTTCCATCCGACTCTGCTCTGCATTCCAAACGGCCCGGTGCTCGAACGCTTCGGGGTCGAATCCGGCGCCCAGCTCGTGGTTGAGAACCCTGAGAACGTTGCGGTTGAACTCGGCGGTAACGCCCTCTGAGTCGTCGTAGGCCGCCACCAGCCGCCCAGGCGCCTTGATCAGGTCCGTGCCGAGAAGTAGGTGGTCGTCGGGACCCATGGCGGTCCTGAAGTCGACCAGCAGGCCGGCGCGTTCCTCCGGGGTGAAGTTGCCGATGGTGCTTCCAAGGAAGGCCCACAGCTGCCGCCCATTGCTCGGCAGCTTGAGCAGACCGTCGCGAAAGTCGTCCACCACCGCATGCACCTCGACGTCGTAGCGAGCGCTGAGGTTGGCCGCGGCATCGCGCAACACCTCCTCGCTGATGTCCAGCAGGACGATGGTCTTCAACGCCCCGGCCTCTGACATGGCATCCAGGAGAAACCGGGTCTTCTCTGAGGTCCCCGAGCCGATTTCGACCAGCGTCTCGGCACCGGTCACGGTAGCGATCTCGGCGGCGCGCCGGGAGAGGATGGCGCCTTCCGCCCTCGTCAGGTAGTACTCGGGCAAGCGCGTTATCCGGTCGAACAGAAGGCTCCCCGCCTCGTCGTAGAACCACACAGGCGGCAGCGATTTGGGCGTGGAGCTGAGCCCGGTGCGAACGTCGAGTTGCATCGCTTCGTGGCGGTCTGCGGGCGTGACGAGGACATCGATGGTCGGCCGTCGGTGCATTTGGGCTCCTACAGATCTCGTGCCAGGCGCACGCCCGTAAAGGGCCAGCGGGCGGAGGGCGGAAAGAAGTTCCGATAGGTGGCACGGGCGTGTCCCGTCGGGGTGACACAGGATCCGCCGCGGAGCACGTGCTGATTGACCATGAACTTGCCGTTGTACTCCCCCACCGCTCCCGGCGCGGTTCGGAACCCCGGGTAGGGAAGGTAGGACGATGCCGTCCATATCCAGGCGTCGCCGTACCAAGAGGAGCCGTGCTGCGGGGCCGGGTGGGGTTGCGCTGGGTCGAGAAAGCGGCCTTCGACCGGCTGGTCGGCGGCGACGCACTCCCATTCGAACTCTGTCGGCAGCCGGAACCCGGACCAGTGGGCGAAGGCGTCGGCTTCGTAATAGCTGACGTGACAGACCGGCTCGTCGGGGTCGATCGGTCGACGACCCATCAGGGTGAAGAGGTTCCACTCGCTGCCTTCGCGTCCCCAGTAGAGCGGGGCGTCCGTCCGTTCCTGCTGGACCGACGCCCAGCCGTCTGACAACCAGAACTCCGGACGCTTGTAGCCGCCGTCTTCGATGAACTCGAGCCATTGACCACACGTCACGAGACGCTCGGCCAGGGCGTAAGGCGTCACGATCACCGAGTGAGAAGGGGTTTCGTTGTCGAAGCAGAATCCGTGACCGGTGTGGCCGACCTCGACGGGGCCGGCCGCATGTTGGAACCAGCCTCCGTGCGATGGGTTGGGACTCGTCTCCTCTCGATGGGACACCACGTAAGCCGGGTCGAGCGGGCTCTGCGAGAGAACGTGTTTGATGTCCATGAGCAGGAGTTCCTGATGCTGCTGCTCGTGGTGGAGTCCGAGGTCGACGAGGGAGGTCGCCCTGTCGTCCAGCGGCCCTTCCATCAAGCTCATCATGTGCTCGTCGACGTGTCGCCGGTAGCGTGCGATCTCGGCGCAGTCCGGCCGTGACACCAGTCCCCGGTGAGGCCGGGAGTAGCGCTGGCCGACGGCCTCGTAGTACGAGTTGAACAAATAGCTGAATGCTGGATGGAATTCGGCGTATCCCGATGCGTACGGTCCCAAAAGGAATGTCTCGAAGAACCAACTCGTATGGGCCCGGTGCCACTTGGTCGGGCTCACGTCCGGCATCGACTGCACGGTCTGGTCCTCAGGCGAAAGGGGCTCCGAGAGCGTCTCGGTCAGAGCCCTGACGGCCTGGTACCTCTCGGCGAGCGACGGTGGCGAAACCTGAGCACCAGCCCGCCCATCGGCCGTTGCTTCGTTGACGAAGGTAGTCATGGGGGGCCCTTTTCGTCTGTCAGCGGCGACTGTACCCGCGAGGATACCGGTCTCGGACTGCTACGCGTCACTCATCTGGTGCCGGCCGGGTTCCGCCCACGCGTGGGGTGTCTCTCGTTTCGCCCCGGCCCGACGCCGTCGACACCCATGATCCCCCCAGTATGAGCACGAACCCTATTCCGGTGGCCAGCTTGAACGGCTCGCCGAGCCATACGACACCGAGGACGACAGCAATCGCCGGATTGACATAGGTGATGATGGTGGCCCGCGTCGAGCCTATCTCTTTGATCAGTTCGAAGAAGGCCACGAAGGCCAGAGCAGAGCACACAACTCCGAGCACCACGATCGAAGCGATGGCCGTTCCCGGCGGGGCTTTCGACGGAAGCTGCCAGATCGCGAAAGGCAGGTAGCCAACAGCGACGAGGGCCATGGTGACAGCCGCCAGGGCCAAGCTCGAAAGGTGGTGCATGTAGCGCGACACGAGAAGCGGGCCCGTGGCGTAGCCGATGGCGACCACACCCACTTCTCCGACAGATCCCAGATCGCCGCGTCCTACATCGAGGCCGAGCAGCACGCCGACTCCGATGAGACCGACGAGCAACCCGAGGATGCCCTTGGCGTCAATCCGATCCTGGTGACCCGAAAGCGCGGCCAGCACCACACCGATGAGCGGAACGGTCGACACGAGCAATCCCGACAGGGAGCTCGGCAAGCGCCTCTCCGCGTCGGACAGGAGCAGCCACGGAATGGCCAGCTCTGCGACGGTGTAGGCCAGCAGTGGCTTCCACGAGCTGAGCAAGGGACGCAGCTGGCCGCGTCGTAGGGCCAGTGGCAAGAGGACCAGGGCCCCGATGGCGGTACGCCCCTCTACCACGACAGCCGGCTCCAAATGACGGACGGCAACTTTGATCAGCAGGTACGGCACTCCCCACACGACCGACATCAATGCGAAAAGGAAGGCTCCCCGCCGAGTCATTCGATGCGGGGGGCGGCGCGGACGCGCTCGGGTGGCGGTCCCGTGGCCAAGTGGTCGATCCGGTCAGTTGTCGGCGAGGGCGATCCGGGCGAAGGCTTCAGTTGGAGCGAGCGGGCCGGGGGCTTGGGCGGCCACGAAGGTCCGGCCGCCATTGGAATACGCGTTCACGACGGACCGGTCGTCCGCGATCACGGCATAGGCCCCGTCGCCTACGCCAGTTATCTTTCGCATCCCCGGCGCCCGCCCCGCATTGGCCACCTGCCCGGCAAAGACGCTCTGGCTTTGATTGACAAATATTTCAACGCCGGCGTTTCCAGCGCCCTTGTACTCGCAGACGATCCCCCCACCTCCCGCCTCGCTGCGGATCGGCCCGGTGTCGGTGACTCCGAGGGCCTTGTTGGTTTGAGCGAGCGTCGGACACGTTGGCAGGCCCGGCGGCGGCCCCGGAATCCGCCTGCCCTCAGACGCAGAGGTGGTCGCCGTCGCGCCGGCGGTATGGCTGCTGCTCCCCGACCCGCAGCTCGCCAGCGCCAGGCCTGCCATCACTGCGGCGGCCGCCAAGGGAGCTCGATTGGTCACAGCCAGGAGCATACGCGCTTGGTCCATCTGGATAAGGCTCAAATCCGGGGCTCGGCTCGCTTCGCAGACGCCGTCGGCGAGCGCAGCGGGCGGGCCTTAGGTCATCCCCCTCGAGCGGTTTTCACATCTCGACTTCACCCCCTTTTCGACGTTGGGTGGATGTTGTTCTCGGGGTGGGGTCCTGGCGACTCGGCCCGGCCAGACTTCCATGACCAGCTGCACGGGGGCGCGTGGGTCGCCAGAAGGAGGGGCATCCGGATGGGTCGAGAAGAGAACTCGAACGCATCTGCAGTTACCGGGCCGACACTCGTCCGGGACCGCGCCCCGAAGACCTCTCGCATCAAGCCGATAATCGTCGCTGGCTCCGGCGTCTGCTATCCAGCCGGGTTGGGCTACTACGCATCATTGGCGCAAGCCATCGGGGGCAGTGAGCTGCACATCCTCGAACGCTGGGGGTTGGCGTCCCCGCGCCGTTCCGTCAAAAACCTGGTCGAGCGGCTGAAGCAGCTCGACGCCCCCGCAACGCTGATCGGCCACTCACAAGGGGGGCTGGTAGCCGCGCTTGCCAGCGAGATCGTTCCCGAACTAGTGGAAGGCGTGGTCACCATCTGCGCCCCGCTGCACGGCACCCTGCTCGCCCCGTCGTGGTCGCCCGTTCCCAGCGTGCGCGAGATGAGCAGGGCCCGCTTGAGCCGTAAGGCTTGGCTACCGACTTCGATGATGGTCAACGTGGTGGCATCCGAGGATCGTTTCGTCGTTCCCTATTCGTCAGGTCTACAAGCCGGAGCCGAGCACCACGTCCTCACTGGCGTCGGGCACTGCGGAGTCATTTGGGACGCCCGCCTTCATCGTCTGCTGAGAGAAGTGCTCGCCCGGCCGTCCCGCTTCTCCCAGCCCGCCGCGTAGCACCAGCTCTACTAGCCCGGGCGCGACCCAACCGGACCGTCTAGGAATCGGTGTCAGCGCCGGTTCGAGTAGATGCGATCAGCGTGAACGAGAACGGCGGCTCGCCGTTCCTCCGCCATCGCTCGATCGAAGCCTTCCCAGTCGTCGTGGCTCCCTCCGGCGGCTCGAAAGATCGACCTCAGCAAAGCGGGCAGCTCCGATGATTGGAAACCGGGATACGGGTCGTCGGGCCCGATGATCTCGCTGCGGCCTTCGACCGTGGCCCACTGCCATCCGGATCGGAAGACCACCGTGGCTTGCTGCCGCTCCCTCAGGTTGGCCAGCTTGGCCCTGCCGTAGGTGACGAAGCCCAACACCTGCTCGCCTGAAACCGGATGCGACAGCACGCCTGCGTTGACCACGGAGGCCTGGGCGGTCCCGTCGGCTCGGGTGGTGACGACGACGGCTAGGTAGGCGTCTTCGGCGCCGATGCGGTCTACGTCCGCGAGTTCCACGCCCAAGGGTATCTCTCGACCACGCTCCCAGGAGGCGGTGGCGGATGGCACGACCCGAGGCACGACCGGGCCGGCCCGAATTTGAAGAAGGACCGGGCTGGTGGCGCCTCAGGAGCGGGCTGGGCCAAGCGGGTCTATCGGGCTTCGCAATCCGAGCCCGCCGTCGCACTCGATGATCTGCCCGGTGACCCAGTTCATGGCGTGCACGCCGAGGATGGACTCGGCGATGTCGTCGGCGGTGCCGAGCCGGCCGAGAGCGGTACGTCGGGCGACCCCGGTCAGCCAGGTTCCGTCGCGCCGCGCCGGACCGAGCATGGGGGTATCGGTGACGCCGGGGGCGACGCCGTTGACTCTGAGCGTCGGCGCCCACTCGACCGCCGAGACCTTGATAACCATGTCCAATGCCGCTTTCGACGCGCAGTACAAACCCATGGAACGGTCGACGAGTCGGGCGCTGACGCTGCTGGTGACCACGATCGAGCCTCCCCCGGCGGCGAGCATGGGCCGGGCCAGGGCGCACATGGCGAGCCACACGCCCTTGGCGTTGACGCCCATCACTCGGTCCCATCCGTCGGAAGACTCGTCGAGGAGCATTCCGGCGTGCCCGATCCCGACGCTGATGGTCACCACCGTCGGCACCCCGCTCTTGGTGATCGACGCCGCCGCGGACGCTTCGACCTGGTCGGGGTCGGAGATGTCGCAGATGATGTCCGCAGTGTCGGCGACGTCCCATACCGCCACTTCGGTGCCAGCGAGGCGTTGACGGGCGGCGACCGCGGCGCCGATGCCCGACGCGCCGCCGATGACCACGGCGCGCTGCGTCGAGCTCATGCGGCCACGCCGCTCAGGACGAAGGTGGCGAGGTCGTCGGCCACCCGCTCGAGAGGCCGCTTGGCCGCCGGCGTGAGCGCGTTCAGGCCGGTGGTGGTGACGGCACCGAGAATGGCGGTGGCTACCAGACGGGGATGCGCCACCGGACGGAGGCTGCCGTCGCGTGCACCTTCGACCAGCAGAGCTCCCACCGGTTCGACGAAAGCGGCCTCGGTTCGCGCCGCGATCATGGGGCTGCGAGCGGCTCGGCCCAGGTCGAACTGGAGGGCCCGGCTGGCCGCTGGGAACGACTCGATCACTCCAAGATGGGCGCACACCACGGCTCGGAGTCGCTCGGCGGCGGTCCCGCCGGTTCGGAGCGCACCGCCTACGGCGCGGCCGAGTTGGTCGAGTACGTGCACGAACAGGAAGGCGAGGATGTCCTCCTTGCCCTCGAAGTAGTAGTAGAGCGTCGCCTTCGGCACTCCGGTGGCGGCGGCGACGTCCTCCATCTTGGTGGCGTCGAGACCAAATTCGGCGAACAGCTCCGCCGCCACTAGGACCTTCTCACGCATACCATCTGGCAGAGTTCGCAACGGTGGGCTCCCCGACGAGGGCACCTGGGCCTGTACTGAGAGTCTAAACTGTACATCCAGTCGGAGGAGGTCGGAGGAACCAGCGTGAGTGTGATCCACCATTCGGCGGTCTGCGTACGAGACGTGGACGCCAGCCTGCGGTTCTGGCGCGACGGGCTTGGCTTCGAAGTCATGATGGACGAGAGATTCGACGGCGACTGGCCGACGCTGCTCGGCGCGGCATCGAACTCGCTGCGAGCAGTCTTCCTCGGAGACCGAGCCCATCCCGAATCCGGAATCGTGGAGCTGGTCGACCTCGGCTCGCCGATCGAATCGGTGGCATCCGCTGGAGCGTCGCCGAGACCCGGGGTGCTGCTCCTGTCGATCATGACCGACGTCGATGCCGTGCTGGGCCGCCTCGCCGAACTCGGCCTCGGCGGGACACCGCAGCGGATCGAGGTGTCGGGCGTCGGAATGGCGGTCGTGATCGACCCTGATGGAGTGCTCGTCGAGCTGGTGGACACCGGCGCGACCGCAAATCTGGGACGCCTGGCCCGGTCCGCCGACATCAGACCTTGAGCGACAAGGCGACTCCACCCCCGCACAGCGGGGAGAGATTCGAAGTGGCGATCCTCGGCGCCGGCTTCGGTGGACTGGCCATGGCGTGCAGCCTGGCCCGGATCGGTGTCGGTGACTTTGTGATATTCGAACGCCATGACGGCGTCGGTGGGACGTGGCGAGCCAACAGCTACCCCGGTGCGGCCTGCGACGTGCCTTCCCATCTGTACAGCCTGTCGTTCGCCCCTAATCCGAACTGGTCCCGGACCTACGCGGCCCAGCCCGAGATCCTCAGATACATCGAGGACTGCTACGAGCGATTCGACGTCCGCCGGCGGGTCCGGCTCGGCACCGAGATCGTCGCCGCGTCCTGGCAGGACGACCGTCGGTGCTGGCGCCTGACCGACGGCGACGGAGCCGCGTACGAGGCCGACGTGGTCGTGTCGGCCATCGGCCTGTTCCACACCCCGGCGATTCCTGACCTCCCCGGTCTCGCCGACTTCACCGGAACCGTGTTCCACTCGGCGCGGTGGAACCACGACCGCGATCTGACCGGCCGACGCGTGGCCATGATCGGAACCGGTGCCAGCGCCATCCAGATCGCACCAGCCATCGCGGCGCGCACCATGCGTCTGTCCATCTATCAACGAACGCCGGCCTGGATCCTGCCGCGCAAGGACGAGGCGTTCACCGACGACCAAAAGCGTGCGTTCGCCTCAGACCCGGCGGTCGCGCTTCGGTACCGCGCCGAGCTGTACGAGCAGTACGAGCAGAACACGTCCTTCATCGCGGGCGACCCAGCCGCTGATCTCATCGCGGCCATGGCGGACAGCTACAGGGATCGCAAGGTTCAAGACTCCGGGCTGCGAGCCAAGCTCACCCCCGGCTACCCGGCCGGTTGCAAGCGGGTCCTCATCTCGAGCGACTTCTACCCGGCGGTACAGCGAGACAACGTCGAACTGGTTACCGACCACATCGAGAGAGTCCTTCCCGCCGCGATCCGTACCGTCGACGGACGCGAACGGGCGTGCGACACGATCGTGCTCTGCACCGGCTTTCGCGCCACGCAATACCTGGGCGGCATCGACGTCACCGGTCGGGGCGGCACCAGCATCCACGACCACTGGGCGGACACACCCCGAGCCTTTCACGGCCTGGCCGTGCGAGGGTTCCCAAACTTCTTCCTTCTCTACGGGCCGAACACCAACCAGGGCGGCAACTCGATCATTCTCATCCTCGAAGCGCAGGCCCATTTCGTCACCGCCGCCATTCAGGCCATCCGCGAGCGGCCAGGGTCGAGCGTGGAGGTACGACCCGAAGCCATGCGGCGCTACCTGATCGAGTTGGAGGCAGCTCTCGCCGGCACCGTATGGAACGGGGGCTGTAAAAGCTACTTCCAGACCGCGGGCGGAGACATCGTCACCCAGCTTCCTCACACTTCTGGGTGGTACCGCGAACAGACACGCCGCTTCGTCGAAGACGACTTCGAACTCTCGGTCTGACCGGGCGTGGCCAGCCCTAACCGTCAGGAAAGGCTTGGCCCATCCGAACAGCGACGAGCTTCTCCACCAGCGCCCTCGGGAGAACGGCGTCGACAGGGAACCGAAGCGTTCCCTTCGATGTCTGGTACTGGGCGACGTCGGCTCGGAGTTCCGGTATCACCGACCCGCTGTGGGGGAAGTAGCTCAAGTGGTCCTTGAAGGCCGCGAAGCCGGCAATCATCTTGCCCCTGACCCTGAAGCCCGGCATGGCGTACGAGATGCACTGTTCGGCCTCGGGGACGACTTCCAGGATGGTCCGACGCAGTTGATTCAACGTCGACCGCTTCGGCTCTTCCAGACCCGCGAGATAGGCGTCGACCTCTGCTTGCGACATGGCCCAAGTTTCGGCCCGGCGGGCGCGACGGTCAAGGCCCACTCGCTCGGTCAGCCGCTGGCGGCCGCCAGTTCGGGCACGAACAGGGCGGCGTCGACGGTGCCGACACCCGACGCCAGGTCGTAGCCCGGAGTCGCCGAGAACCCCTTGACGGTGTGAAGAACGCCCCCTTGGGTGAACGACACCGTGTTGTTGCCGGACGTGATGTCGACGATCCCCGGCGCCGCGGCACCGCTCAGTCGATACAGGGCGGGATTGATCACTCCGAGCGGGTGCCCGGCTACCTGATCGGCCAGGGCGACGATCCCGGCGAAGAGAGGCGTGGCCTCACTGGTCCCACAAGTAGGGAACCAGCCCGTCTGGCCGCCGAAGCTCTGATAGACGTCCACGGCCCCGTTGCACGCGGCGCTCATGGAGATGTCCGGCACGCCGCGTTGGACACCCACCACGGACGCCACTCCGTCTTGGAATGCCGGCCGGCTGAAGATGATCGACTTGCCGCCGCCGCCCGCCAGCGGATTCGGGCCCGCGTTGCCGAATATGTACTTGTTGGTCTTGACGTTGTAGGTGTCGTTCCAAACCGCGTCGGGCGCGATGTGGTTCCCCGCCGCGTCGAGTTGCAACTGGGTACCACCCACACCGGTTACCAGCGGGTCGCTGTCGGGCCAGGACGTGACGGGATGGAGGTAGTAAGTAGATCCGTCGTCGCCGACGTCTGCGGCCCCACTGTCACCCGAGGCGGCGAGGACGGTCACGCCCTTCTTGGCCGCATCAATGTAGGCACCGCGCAGGGCCAGAAGGGACTGAGCGGTGGGAAAGGTCTGTTCTGTGGCCGAGAAGCTCTGGCTGATCACGCCGCCGAGATGGTGGTCGATTACGTACTTCTCCGCGGTCACGATCTGGGGGAAGCCGGTCGTGCCCTCTTTTTCGGACGTCGGCGTCTCCACGAGGAGGATGTTGGCGCCGGGCGCCATGGCGTGGGAGTACTCGACGTCGAGGGTGGTTTCGCCCGCCCAGCCCCCGTGAAGTCTGGGGGGGACGACTCCAGCCGGTTGGATCACGGCGAACGAAGGCGGGTTCGGGAGGTGGAAGGTCTTGTCGAAGACGTCCAGGTCGTGCTCGATGGTTGGCGAGCCAAACGAGTCCACGATGATGATCGTCTGGCCGCGCCCGTCGATGCCCTTGGCCGCGAGCGGGGCCAGGTTGTAAGCCGTTCGGATCTGGCCGGGCTCGTAGCACGCAATGTGATAGTTGGCTTCACAAAACGCGGTCGTGGGCGGACTCGACGTCGCCCGCCCGGCGTAGTGGATCGACGGGTGCAGCAGCACCTCGCCCGCCGGGATGACGGCCCCGGGCGTGGAAGCAGCCGCCGGCAGCGTTGTGAGCAGCAGGGATCCCACCGCGAACCATAGACCTCGACGACGCATTTGGAGCCTCCTCCTGTCAGCGGGCCCTAAGTCCCGCCACGAAACAACTCTGGTCGTCCACAACTTCTCTCACGTGTCCATGACCATTCGTCGTTTGGCGGCGAGCACTAGGTAGAGCGGTTCAATAGGTTCTCGAAGGACTGGACGTACTCGAAGGGAGACCCGACGCCGGTGGCGTCGTCGTAGCCCTGAACGGCCGGGAGCGCCTCCGCGCCTTCACCGTCGATTCCGAGGGTCCGAAGATAGGTGACGAGGGGTCCCTGCTTGGTCGCGGCATTGGTGTAGTTGTTACGAACTTCGCCGAGATAGCCGGGTCCGAACGGATGATCGGTCACGTCCCGGAAGGCGGGCGTTCCGTACCGGAGGTAGATCGCCGGGTTGGCGAAGCCAAGCGGGTAGCCGGCGGCCTGCTGGGCGTCGGCCTCGATCCCCGCGAACGTCGGGCAGGCGACCGACGTGCCTCCGATCCGGCTGAGCGAGAAGGCGAACGTGACCCCGTCTGGTTGCAGCGTGGTCTCGCCGACGAGCATTCCCGTGCTGGGATCAGCCAGGGCGGAGACGTCCGGTTCGACGCGCATAGGGGTGGCGCTCACCGTCCCGTTAGGAAGAGCGTGCGACAGCGACGCGGGCACCACCTTGCGCTGGTAGTACGGCTGCGGGTAGATCGTGCTCGTGCCGCCACCGCTCGATCCGTCGTACCACTTCGGGTACAAACCGGGCGGGGTGAGCTTCCAGGATTGACCGTCCTTGGCGAGCGGATCGAGGAGGGTGCCCCACGAAGTCTCGAACTCGTAGTTGTTGGTCGCCCCGATGGCCAAGCTGGTGCCTCCGACCGACGTAACCCAGGGGCTGGACGCCGGAAGGTCGGTCTGGATCATGTCCGAGCTGGGGTCCTCGTTCGGGGACTCGTAGCCGTTGTCGCCTGAGGAGAAGAAGAAGCCGATGCCTTCGGCCGCACCCGCACGGAAGATCAGGTCGTTGACTTGGGTCAGGTCGTCCTGGTCGGCCGGCTCACCCCAGGAGTCGCTGACGATGGTGGCCAGGTGGTCGTTGACGATGAGGGCCAGGGCGTCCGCCAAATCCTCGTCCTGACAGGATGCCGCCGCCACGAACCGGACGTTGGCGTCGGGGGCTTGACCGTGCACGGACTCGATGTCGAGGGTCTCCTCCCCATACCAGCCCGCCGCGCCGCACTTGGCCGGTCCGGTCTGGGAAAACGAGCTGGGCAGGTACTGCTTGTATTGTCCGGGCCGGAACGGCGCGTCGCCGGTCAGCTGGGCGAACTTGTTGGCGTCGCCCGGCATGGTCGGTGAGGCGTAAGCATCGACGATCGCCACGGTCTGGCCCTTGCCGGTCATCCCGGACGCGGTCACGCCGTAGGCGGCGCGAATCTGCGTTTGCGTGTACCCGCACACTGTCCAGGGCTGGCTCTTGCCGTAAGCGCTCGGCTCGCTGGTCGCGACCTTCTGGCCGTAGTAGGCCGAGCACGGCTTGGCGATCCAGTAGTTGGGCCCGGGTGGCGGGAGGGCATTCGCCGGCTTCGCCATGTGGGGCGCGGTGTCGAGACCGCTGATCGTCAGGATCGCATCAGCGACCGAACTCGGCGCGCTGGCGGCGCTCTCGGGGGCCCGGTACATGTGGCCGTCCGGGCCCTTGAAGCTACCGAAGGCCACGTCGAAGGCGCGGCTGGCCGCGGCCACAGAACCGGTCACCGAGACGTAGCCGGCCTCGCGAGCGTTGACACCCGTGACCTTCAGGCCGGTCGACCGGACCCAGGATTCGATGGCGCTGATCTGGGCGCTGGTTGGGCCATAGCGAGCCTGCACCTGGGCCGGCGTCAGGTAGTGCCGGTACAGGGCGTTGCCGGGAGAGGACGCCGCCGTGGCGTACGCCGTGAGACCGGCCGAATCCCGCCCGGCCAGGTAGATCCGAGCGTCGACCGCCCCAGTCTTGACTGCCGGCGCCGCAGCAGCGGCCGGTGTGGCGGCCCAGCTCGGCTGGCTACCGGCGATCGACGACCTCTGCGGCGCCGCGTGGGCGGATGGGTCCATCGCCAACCCTCCGACGACGAGGGCTCCGGCGGCGACCGCCGCCATGGTTGTGCGGCGTCGGGTGATCACTCGTGACATTCGCCAGCCCCTTCCTGAAACATTGGCGCCGCCCCAGCCTCGATCGAGGCGCGGGTTAGGGGCACCCGCCCCCCAATGTAGCCACGCCGACGGTGGCCGGGCCAAAATCACCCGATAGGACGGCGGGAGGTGGGCGCCCGCGGGATCGGGGCATCCCACCTCGGGACCGCCACTCAGCGACGGCAGTCAGTGACCGCAGTCAGTGGCGGCAGTCAGTGACGGCCGCGGTGGCGGCATCGACGAGTCCGTCGACGAGTCTTTCGATCTGCTTGACCGTGTCGAGATCGGGGGCCTTGTTGAAGAATACGGCGCGGGCCATCAGCAACGCTGGGCCGACGAGGGCGATGAGCGACACCAGGTCGTCGTCGAGGGGCTTCCGGGCTCGCGCCCGAACCTGGGCCTCGAGGGGGGTCATCACGGGATCGATGAAGCGTCCACGGATGACATCACGCAGCCCGGGCTCGGCCCGTTGCAGGGCCAGCACGCTGGGGATCAGATCTGACCGCCGAGCGAGAAGCTCGCTGATGGATACCAGCGACTCGTCGACCAGGGTGGCCAACACAGAGTCCAACGCGGCCAGGGCCAGTTCGGTCTTGGTGTCCCAGCGGCGGTAGATGGTGGCCAGGCTCACGCCGGCTCGTTCGGCGACGGCGCGCATGGTGAGTCGATCCCAGCCGACCTCGCTGAGCAGATTGGCGGTCGCGTCAAGGATGGCCGCGTCTCGCGTCGCGTCGAGGGGTCGCCCTCTAGCGGTGCCGGTCATAGACATCCGACGTTATCTTTACGGTAATGTTCGTTACTCTAACGCAAGGGACCCGGCTGACGTAATCCAGCTTCACGGCTGAACACTCAGGGTCGCCGGCCACGCTCCGCCCCCGAGCCGGCTGGGCCGCAGCCACCTGGCGCGACCCAACTCGAGCGCCTCTCGCCAAAGTGCGCTTATTGGGCCTGGGTGTGCGGCCAACGCCAGCAGCCCTCGACGTCGATCTCGAGCCAACCGAGAACATCGCGCAGATGGTTCAGCTCGACGATCATCGCTTCCGCCCTGTGGCGACCGATCCGACGGCTGACTCGACCTCCCTCGAAGAGGTCGTGCTCCAAGCACCGGACCTTGGTTATGGCCGCGGTCTTCTCGGCCGAAGTCAGAGCGACCCGGTCGGCGACGTTCGGGCCGACGCTGCAGCGGGTGCCTGAGGTGGAGGTGCTGGCACCAGCCTGGCCAACGGGGGTGGACCGAGCGTACAGGCTGCGGGGGCGGGTGGGGTTGCCGGTGCTCATGACGATCGCCCTTTCACGGTGGGGATGGCGCCATCATCGGCCCGCCATCCCATCGGCGGTCCAACCACAACCCAACCTCGGGTCAACTGTCATCGGTGGCATCTACACGGGAGGAGCTGGGTCGTACTGGATGCCGCGACGTACCTGCCTGGCCCTCTCGACGCCGGCCAGACGGCCCACGAGATGTAGGGCCATGTCGATCCCGGCCGATACTCCGGCTGCGGTCACGATGTTTCCATCGTCGACGAATCGCTCGTCAGCGCGCACATCTATGGTCGGGTCGAGGTCGGCCAGGAGCTCGACGGCCGCCCAGTGAGTGGTGGCTGGTCGATGAGCAAGCAGACCCGCGGCTGCGTAGACCAGCGAACCGGTGCAGACGCTCGTCATCAGCCCCACCTCTTTACGCTGCCGGCGGACCCAGTCCAGCTGCGCCTCGTCGCGCAGCTGAGGACGGGTGCCCTGACCGCCCGGATACAAAAGCACTTCCAGCGGCGGGGCGTCGGCATAGGAGTGGTGCGCTTGCACGACGAGACCCTTGGCGCATCTCACCAGACCACCCGACTCGGAAAGGCAGGTAACGGCGTAACCGTCATCCGGGTAGCTGCGAGTCCAGAAGGCAAGCACTTCCCACGGGCCGATGGCGTCGAGCTCCTCGGCGTCGGGGAACAGCAGAATTCCGATGTTCTTGATATCGCTCACCGGGCCAGTCAAGCGATCGTCAGCAGGGTTCGCAGCCATTTTCCTGCAGTCCATGCGGCCTTGCGAGCCGTGTCACCTATGTGTACTATACTGAGTATGATGCCGAGATTGAGCGCACAGTGAGCGTGCGACACGCTCTGCTCGCCCTGTTGAGCGAGGGGCCCAAATACGGTCTCCAGCTCCGTCAGGAATTCGAGGCCAGAACCGGCGATGTCTGGCCTCTCAACATCGGGCAGGTCTACACCACCCTTCAACGCCTAGAGCGTGATGGACTCGTCGAATCCGAGGACAGCGACAAGGACGGTCCCCAAAAGGGCTTTCGAATCACGAGGGACGGCTCGGACGAGCTGGCCCGGTGGCTGCGAACGCCGCCCGACCTCACCTCACCGCCGCGCGACGAGCTCGTCGTCAAGGTGCTGATAGCAGTACAAGCGCCGGGAGTCGACGTGCACGAAGTGATCCAAGTGCACCGCCACTACCTGGTGGAACTGATGCAGCAATGGACGCGCCTCAAGGAGGACGAGGCGCAGTTCGATCTGGCGTTCGCTCTCGTCGTCGATGCCGAACTGTTCCGACTTGATTCGGTGGTCCGGTGGCTGGACGCAGCCGAGGGACGACTAAAGCGGGCCGCCGTCGATCCTCCCACCACCCCCACGACGCCGAGGCTGAGGCTGCGAATGGAGGCACGCCGATGAGCTATCTCGAGCTGCGCCGGGTGTCCAAAAGTTACGGTCAGGCCGCGTCTGAGGTGCAGGCGTTGCGCGAAGTGGACCTGTCGGTCGACGCAGGCGAGTTGGTAGCCGTGATGGGACCGAGTGGATCGGGCAAGAGCACGCTGCTGACCATCGCCGGGAGCCTCGAACAGCCAACGAGTGGTGAAGTTCTTGTTGGGGGGGCGGCCCTGTCGGAGATGACGCGCAATGAGCGGGCCCGGATGCGGCGACGGTCGATCGGCTATGTGTTCCAGGATTTCAACCTGCTGGCCGGGCTCACCGCGGCCGAGAACGTCACCCTGCCGTTGGAGCTTGACGGCGTCAAGGCCCGGACTGCTCGCGCTGCCGGTATGGCGGCGCTGGAAGAACTCGGACTCGGCGATCGCGGCTCGCGCTTTCCCGATGAGCTGTCCGGCGGCGAACGCCAGCGGGTGGCCATCGCGAGGGCGGTTGTCGGTGACCGCCACTTGCTGCTCGCCGACGAGCCGTCTGGCGCATTGGACTCCGTCAATGGCGAGGCCGTGATGCGCTTGATTCGGTCGGCCTGCCAGCGAGGGGTGGCCGGGGTGGTGGTGACCCACGACGCCCAACTGGCATCGTGGGCGGACCGGGTGGTGTTCCTGCGCGACGGCCGGGTCGCGGACCAAACATCGCGCCCGCCGGGTCCGGAGTCGCTGCTGGCTCCCAGCCCGAACCCGTGACCCTGGCCCTACGCGAGCGGCCGGCGCGGCCGGGATCATCCGCCGGTGGCGCTCCGGCCCGACGAGCCGTCACCCGCTGGGCGTGGCGGATGTTTCGCCGCGAATGGCGACGGCAGGTACTCATCCTGACCCTTCTCACTTTGGCCGTGGCTGCCACCACCGTGGGCTTGGCGGTCATTTCCAACTCCGTCCAACTGGGAGCCGACCCGACGTTCGGCACGGCCAACACCATCCTGACCCTGACCGGCTCCGACCCCGACCTCGCCGCCGATATCGCCGCCGTCCGCGCCCACTTCGGCACGATCGACGTCGTCTCCCATCAGAGCGACGCAATTCCCGGATCGGTGTCCACCATTGACGTGCGGGCCGAAAACCCCGACGGACCCTATGTCGGTGTCACGCTGCATCTCGACGCCGGGGCCTACCCGACCGGCCCGAACCAGGTCGCGGTGACTAGCAGCGTGGCCCAGACCTTCGGATTGCACGTCGGGGGCGTGTGGCACGAGAACGGGCGGGCGTTGCAGGTCGTCGGCCTGGTCGAAAACCCCCTGAACCTGCTGGACGAATTCGCCCTGGTGGAGCCCGGTCAGGCCAACCCCGCCTCGAGCGTGTCGATCCTGCTCGATGCCCCGCAGCGCAATCAGCAGTTGTTCAGGCTTCCGAGTGGCACAGGTATCGGCTTCGAATCTCGAGGGACCGCCAGCACCGCTACGGCTGAGGCGGTCGTGCTGGTCCTGGCCACCATCGGCCTGCTTTTCGTCGGGCTGCTGGCCGTGGCCGGATTCGCGGTCATCGCCCAGCGGCGGCTGCGCGCCCTCGGCATGTTGTCGTCGCTCGGCGCGACCGACCGCCACGTGCGCCTGGTGCTGTTGGCCAACGGTGCGGCCGTGGGCGTCACATCCGCGGCGGCAGGAGGCGTCCTGGGTCTGGCCGGATGGTTGGCGTTCGCGCCAAGCTTGCAGTCGATCGTCGAACACCGCATCGATCGCTTCGACCTGCCATGGTGGGCGATAGCAGCCAGCTTGGCGCTCGCTTTCGCGACCGCGGTGGCGGCCGCCTGGTGGCCGGCGCGCGCCGCTTCGCGGATCCCCATCGTGGCCGCCCTATCCGGGCGCCCTCCGAGGCCGCAGCCGGCGCACCGATTCGCGGCGGCGGGCGGCGTCCTACTCGGAACCGGACTGGTGCTCCTCGCCTTCGCCGATCAGCGGAGGACCCCCTTCATCCTGACCGGAACCGTCGCGACCGTCGTCGGAATCCTTCTCGGTGCTCCGCTGGCAATACAGGTGGTCGCCAAGCTGGCTGGGCGCTGCCCCGTCGCGACCCGAATGGCCTTGCGCGACCTGGCCCGTTATCAAGCCCGCTCGGGGGCGGCCCTCGGCGCGGCCACGCTGGCCATCGCCATCGCGGCGACCATCGCCATAAGCGCAGCCGCCGCGCAGACCCCCTCCTCCGTGCAAAACCTGCCCGCCGACCAGCTCAACCTCTACGTCGGCTCGGGAGGCGCCGGGCCGGGCAACCCGATCCCGGTGGCGACGCCCGCCCAGCAGGAAGCTCTGCAAAGCCGCGTCAACCAGCTGGCGAGCGCCCTCCACGCCCGAGCCATCGTCCCGCTCGAGGCCGCCTACGATCCCCAAGCCGGCGTCCAATCGTCCCTGCCCGGACAGCCAGGCGGCCGGATAGTGGCATCGCTGGCCCACGTAACGATCACCGGTCGAGGAGAGAATATAGAACCGGTCGTCGAGCTCTACGTCGCCACGCCGACGCTCCTCGCGCACTACGGCATCAACCCGAACCAGATCGAAGCGTCCGCCGACATCATCACTTCCCGGACGGACCTGAGCGGTTTGCAAGTCTTTCTTCCCGTGCTCGGGCCGGGCGGCCCGGGTGGTCCGAGCACGGGGGGCCCTGCCACCCGTCCGGAGCAGCCGGTGGCGGCCACCCACCCGAACATCCAGACCATCAATCAGCTGCCCAACTACACGTCAGACCCCAATGCCCTCCTGACCGATCACGGCGTTCAGTCCCTCGGATTGCAGACGTTCCCGGCCGGTTGGCTCATGCAGACACCGGAGCCCCTGACCACCTCTCAGATCGACACCGCGCAGAAGATGGCCGCTTCCGCCGGGCTGTCCGTCGAGACCAAATCCCTCCAACAGTCTCTCGCCCCGCTGCGCAACTGGTCCACCGCGGCCGGGATCCTCGTGGCGCTCGGCGTGCTGGCCATGACCGTAGGACTCATCCGCAGCGAGACCGCCAGCGACCTCAGGACCCTCACCGCCACCGGCGCCAGCAGCACCACCCGACGCGCCCTGACCGCGGTAACTGCCGGCGCCCTGGCCTTCCTCGGAGCCTTGCTCGGAACTGGAGGCGCCTACGCCGCCCTTCTCGCCTGGCACCGAAGCGACCTTGAGCCGCTCACCAACATCCCCCTCTTCAACCTGGTCGTGATCATCGTCGCCCTTCCCATGGTGGCCACCACCGCCGGCTGGTTGCTCGCGGGCCGTGAGCCGGCGGCGGTCACCCGCCAGCCTCTGGAGTAGATCGCAGCCGACCGTCGAAGTGGCTCTAGGCCCGTCGGCCCAGGAAATGCAGCAAGCTTGGTCTGGTCGTCGGCCTCGGCCGGCGCATTCCTCGTCTCCCATGCGCCTCCCTCGACCTGGCCGCGTGGGTACACCACCCGCCGCTGCCTTGAACAGGAGACGCGGCAGATGAGCGCTCTTCGCAAAATGCGCCGATTACCCCTCCTGGGCTGACTTTTCGCCGAAATCGAGGCGGGCCCGCGGTGCTGGCGGCGGAAAAGCGCGGGGCGAAAAGGATCACGTCGCCCGGCACAGAAACCACTCGGCGTGATGAGCGTCCTTCGGGGCCAACTCGCGGTGACCAGCCGGTGGCCGGTGTCCGACCTTCGTTTCGGTCGGCAGCTCTCACGAGTGCTTTGGGCAGAAGCACCTCTTCCAAGGAATACCCCAACAGGAAAGGTCATTCACCCATGCGATCCTTCATCAAGGTCTGCCTCGGCGCGGTAGTCGCGTCCCAGGCTGTTTTTCTGTTCGCACCCGGGGTCGCCGGCGCCGACCCGCTCACCAACATCACGGCCGATGTGCCGATCAACGTGTGCGGAAACGGCATCGGTCTTTTGGGGCTCGGATCAGCCGCATGCAGCACCTCCAACTCCGGTCCCGTCGTCGGCAACTCCACAGGTAGTGGGTCAACCGGTAGCGGATCGGTAATCTCGACCGGCACCACCAATATTGTCGGAGCGGCGCCGGTGAACGTGTGCGGTAACGCCGTCGGAGTAGCCGGGGCCAGCCAAGCCGGCTGCCAGACGTCGAGCTCCGGTCCGACCACCAACACGACTAGCGGTGGAGGCTCGACCAGTCACGGATCGCTCATTTCCACTGGCACGACGAATGTCATCGCCTCGGCACCGATCAACGTTTGCGGCAACGCCGTCGGAGCAGCCGGACGCGGCGCCGCCGGCTGCGGCACCTCGAGCTCGGGCTCGTCGACGACCACCGTTACCGGGGGCGAGGTACCGGTTGTCGGTTCGCTGATCTCCACTGGGCCAACGAACGTCGTCGCCGCGGTGCCGGTCAACGTGTGCGGCAACGTCGTGTTCATCCTCGGCTTCGGCCAAGGTAACTGCACCACGTCGAGCGGAGGTCCGACCACGACCAACCTCACCAATGGACTTCTGCCTGGCGGCGACGGCTCGCTGATCTCCACCGGCGTGACGAACGTCGTCGCCGCCGCGCCAGTCAACGTGTGCGGCAACGCCGTCGGAGTAGTCGGACACAGTGCCGCCGGTTGCAGCGCGTCCAACTCAGGCTCGTCCACGTCCACGGTGACCGGGGGGGGCGTACCGGTTATCGGCTCGCTGATCTCCACTGATCCGACGAACATCATTGCCTCGGCGCCGGTAAACCTGTGCGGCAACGCCGTCGGAGTAGTCGGAGACAGTGCCGCCGGCTGCAGCGCGTCCAACTCAGGCTCGTCCACGTCCACGGTGACCGGGGGGGGCGTACCGGTTATCGGCTCGCTGATCTCCACTGATCCGACGAACATCATCGCCTCGGCGCCAGTCAACGTGTGCGGTAATGGCGTCGGAGTCCTCAACAGCGGCCTGCTCAACACCGGCGGATTGATAACCAGCGGACTGGGTGGGACCACCTCCGCCGGCTGCACCGTGTCGAGCCCGACCACCCCCGTCTCTCCCGGTACCCCGACCGACCCTGGTACCCCGACCGACCCTGGCACCCCGGCCAATCCCAACACCCCGGTCATCCTGACGGGAGCCCCCCAAACGAGTCCCCTGCTCGGTAGCAGCACGGGAGCCGCCAACGGCTCCTCGGGGTCAGCCCTGCTCGACCCCACCCTGGCCAGCGCGGGTACGGGCTCCTCGGCGAGCGGCTCGCTTCCGTTCACCGGCGCCAACGACCTCCAGCTCGTGGCTTTGGCCCTGGGGCTGTTGGTCCTGGGTTGGACCGTCGCATGGGTAGCTAGGACCTCGCCGGCGCGGCGCGCCTAACTCCGCTTCTGCTGGCAGCCGGATGCGCCGGCTGGATGACCAGACCTTCTCGAGTGCACGCCTCGGCCACCCCGGGGCGTGCACTCGCGCGTGACGACGTCTAGCGACGGTCCACAGATCGGCGGCCGAGAGGTCGGCAGGAGTGTAACGTCACCCTCGATTTGGCCGGAAGGGGAGGGAGTCCACGTGGAACAGCGCACTCTTGGCGATAGAGGACCGCGGGTGTCGGTGGTCGGGCTGGGGTGCAACAACTTCGGGATGAAGCTGACCCGCGACGCCAGCGTCGACGTGGTCCGGGCTGCACTCGATGCCGGGATCACGCATTTCGATACCGCGGAGATGTACGGCGGAGGGCAATCGGAGGAGTTCCTGGGTGAGGCGCTCGAGGACCATCGAGAGGAAGTGGTGATCGCCACCAAGTTCTCCCCTCGCCCCGGGGATCAGGCCTGGGAACCGGGAGAGCTGACCCGACGGATTACCGATGCGTGCGAAGCCAGTCTGCGCCGGCTGGGAACTGACCACATCGACCTTTACTACCAGCACTATCCGGATCCCGACGCACCCGTCGACGAAGCCCTGTCGACGCTGTCGAGCCTTGTTGACGCGGGCAAGGTGCTCTTCGTCGCCTCGTCCAATGTGGACAACGACCGTATCGACGAGGCGGCTGAGGCCGCGGCTCGCCTCGACACACCGGCCTTCGTTGCCACCCAGGCCCAGTGGAGCTTGTTGGTCCGCAAGGTCGAGGCGTCGGTCCTTCCCGCCGCCCGCCGTCATCACCTGGGTGTCGTCCCCTATTTTCCTCTGGCCTCCGGACTGCTCACTGGGAAATACCGCAAGGGTGAGGACTTTCCCGAAGGTTCCCGGCTGGCGACCATGAGTTTCTTCGCCACCATGGCCACTGACGAGAACTTCGCCTACATAGAGCGTCTTCGGTCCTTCGCCGAGGAGCGAGGCCGCACGGTTTTGGAGCTGGCGATAGCTTGGCTGCTCGCCCAGGAGGGGGTCGCCTCTGTCATCGCCGGCGCCACCACCCCCGAGCAGGTAAAAGGCAACGCGGCCTCGGGCGCGTGGGCTCTGAGCCCTGAAGAATTGGTTGCTGTCCCGACGCTGTGAAGGAGAGACGCTGATAGACCTCGGAGCAGGTGACCTCGTGCTGTGCTCTGGGACCCTACCTCGCGGCACCACTTTTGACGAACGGGTGGCGGCCGCCGCTGACGCCGGCTTTCGCGGCGTGTCCCTGTGGGGCCGCGACTATGCGGGGGGGCGCGCCGAAGGATGGAGCGATTCCGATATGCGCTCCATCCTCGACGACCATGGCCTCGCCGTCGCCGAACTGGATCCGGCCTGGTGGTGGCTGCCGGGGGCCGACAAGTTTCGCATAGCTCCGGAATACGACACCCTCGACCTGTTCCGATTCGGCGAGGAGGAGATCTTCGCCGTGGCCGATGCCCTTGGAGCGAGATCCCTCAACGCCGTTGACGTCTTGGGCGGATCCTTCACGGTCGAAGAGGCCGCCGAGGCGTTCGAGGCCTTGTGCGTCCGGGCGTCAGAGCACGGGCTCGTGGTACATCTCGAATGGCTGCCCTGGTCGAGGATTCCCGACCTCGCCGCCGCCTTGAAGATCGTTGAGATGGCGGCAGCGCCCAACGGAGGCCTCACCGTTGACGCCTGGCATCTCACGCGGGCGGACACGGACCTAGACGCGCTTCGTAACGTACCTGGAGATCTGATCCGGGCCATTCAACTCGGCGACGGACCGCTTCAACCCGAGGACGATCTGATGGAGGCCGCCCTGCACAACCGGCGGCTACCAGGCGAGGGCGAATTCGATCTGGCGGGGATCGTCGGAGCCCTGAGAGAGACCGGCACCAGCGCACCCCTGGGAGTCGAGGTGTTCTCCGACTCCCTCCACGCCCTCGGACCCCACGAAGCAGCCCGCCGCGCCGCGTCGGCCACCCGACAGGTAGTTCAGGACAGGTAATTCAGAGGGCGTGACTTCAGGCTGGAACGCATCTCGTCACGATCCCGGCCGGCAAACGGTGACTCGGCTCAGCCTCGGACGTCCGGGTCCGCGTCGGGATCAGGGATGGCGACGATCGAGCGGATACGACCGTCGTCGTCGAAGCTGACTATGTCGGTCGAAGTCATTGAGGCCGCATCTCCCGACGGGAAGTCCACCCGAATTTGGAACGCAGCCACGTTGCCGCTGACGGTGATAGGGCCTATCCGCCGGACCGTGAACGGGAAGGACTCCGAGGACTTGAAAAACGCCCGTATCTCGGCGTGCCCTACTCTAGGGGTCGAGCCGACGGGCTCTTCCTGGGTGGCGCCCGAAGTGAAGAGCCGCATCACCGCGTCGGTGTCGTGCGCGGCCACGGCCGCCACGTAGTCGGTACACGTCGCGCAGATATCCTCACGGCTGATCATGTTTCCTCCTTCATCGGCGATTGGAGGGTAGCGGCGGACCCGGCCGTGCGGGCGAGTTCGTTGCCACCACCAGATCGTCTTTGGAACATAAGAGCCCTCGGACTCCAAGCAGTATTCTCCTCCCAGCTGGTGCGGATTGCAGGTGAGGAGGGAGACGCTCATGGCCAGGTCGGCTCGCTCCGGGGTGCACGCCGCTGACGGATTCCCCTGCAACTCAAGGTTCCGCCGATGCTGAAGGCGTCCTTCGATTTTTCTGGCGCCGGGATCCTGGTAACGGGAGGCTCCAATGGGATCGGCCTGGCTGTGGCCCGGGCGTTCCACACGGCGGGGGCAGACGTGACCATCACCGGGACCCGGTCCGGCCCAGAGGACTACGACCACGATCTCTCGGGCTTCCGCTACCGGCAGTGCCGCATGAGCGACCCCGCAGAAATCGCCGCGCTGGCCGACTCGTTGGAGGCCCTCGACGTTCTGGTGAACAACGCCGGCCAGAATCTTCCGGGCGGTCGGGACGAATATCTGCCCGAGGTGTTCGAGGAGGTCGTTGCGGTCAACCTGTTCTCCGCGTTCCGCCTTTCCACCGCCTGCCGGAAGCTGCTCGCGGCCAGCCCCGCCGACGGCGGGGCCAGCGTGGTCAACGTGGGCTCGATGGCCAGCTACTTCGCGGTCGAGATGGTCCCGGGCTACGGGGCGGCCAAGGCGGGCGTGGTACAGCTCACCAAGACGCTGGCCGCGAGCTGGGCCGCGGACGGGATCCGGGTCAACGCGGTAGCCCCTGGGCTCATCGAAACGAACATGACAGCGGGCATGATGCCCTTTGATGAGCTGACGGCCCCCATCCTCCGGCGCACGCCGATGCGACGTTTTGGTACCCCCGCTGATGTCGCGCCGGTCGTGTTGTTCTTGGCCAGTCCCGCCGCCCGCTTTGTTACCGGCCAG